>Ga0180434_10001425_pt1 | contig 34165 bp, 37 predicted proteins | sample SS_ome_7_FD_132453 | JGI IMG/M metagenome (GOLD analysis project Ga0180434, IMG submission 132453) | Hypersaline lake sediment archaeal communities from the Salton Sea, California, USA - SS_1_D_2 metaG | ecosystem: Environmental > Aquatic > Non-marine Saline and Alkaline > Hypersaline >... | reverse complement strand
TCTTCCTGCCAGCGTTTCTGTGTACCTAACATATTTTTGTCTCCATCCTTGAAAACATCCCCCAAAGATGGTACTATTATACAGGATTAAAGAGGCTTTTTCAACAGCCCCACTGTCCCTATTTACCTATTTATTCTACAGCCATAGGGAGAGGCTTCCGGAAAAGCACCCGCTGTGATAGGCTCTGATTTGTGGGGTAGTAACAGCCATTCCCATCTTGGCCATATAGGTAGCCCTGCTGTGATAGGCCCTGATTTGTGGGGTAGTAACAGCGCTGCACCAATTCTATGCCACGTGCTATATGCTGTGATAGGCTCTGATTTGTGGGGTAGTAACAGCCTCCCATTGAGAAGATTAGATTAGGCCCTAGCTGTGATAGGCCTCGATTTGTGGGGTAGTAACAGCAGAAGTTTTTAAATATGAGATGATGAAATAAGATTGCGACGGCTAAATAACCCTGCGTAAAACGTGAATGGCCCCTGCCGCAAGCGGCAGGGCTAAACGTGTTAAGATGGTTCGATAAACTTAGGGCAGGTATTGGCGATTTACTATTGAGGTTGAGAAGTAGTAGAACCCCTTGCAGAGCAAGGGGCTAAGCGAAGCGGAAAGCTCCCTCCTTTGCACGAGGCTATGGAAGGCAGGCAGGGCGAAGCCAGAGCTTGTTTTTTATAGGTATTGACAATTGATGATTTTGGCTTATATTCAGCGTTTCGGGTTTTATCCCCTTAAGGGTAATAAATTCCCGCGACGGGGATTGTAACTTATTGTTTTAAAGGTACTTGCCCGCGAACTGTAAATTTCAATCGTGAGCACCATAAATTTCGAGATTTAGCGAGAAGTAGAATGATAAATGTCAATGAGAATTTTCTTAAACTGGAGGCGGGGTATCTGTTCCCTGAAATCGGCAGGCGTATAGGGGCCTTTAAGGAGCAAAACCCCGATGCCAAAATCATCAGCTTAGGCGTCGGCGATGTAACTGAGCCATTAGCGCCGGCGGTAATCAAGGCGATGAAAAAAGCGGTCGATGAGATGGGCAATATAGATACCTTCCGCGGCTACGACGCCGGCGGAATAGGTTATGAGTTTCTACGAAAGGCGATAATTGAAAACGACTTCAACTCGCGAGGAATCGAACTTGAAACGGATGAAGTTATTGTAAGCGACGGGTCCAAGTCCGATACGGGCAATATTGGCGAAATATTCGGCCTTGCAAATGTTGTGGCGGTGGCCGACCCTGTCTATCCGGTGTATGTTGATACGAATGTTATGGCCGGCAGGACAAAAGGCGCGACTGAAACAGGTCAATTCGAGGGTATTGTTTATATGCCTTGTACGGCGGAGAATAATTTTACGCCGGCTTTTCCCGCTGAGCCGGTCGATTTGATTTATCTGTGCTTTCCGAACAATCCTACCGGTGCGGTGGCGAGTAAAGAAGTCCTGCGTCAATGGGTCGATTACGCAAGAGCGAATAAGGCGGTGATTCTTTTTGACGCTGCTTATGAGGCCTTTATTACCGACGGTGATATTCCGCATTCGATTTACGAGATTGAGGGCGCCAGGGACGTTGCGATTGAGTTTCGCAGTTTTTCCAAGAGTGCAGGCTTTACCGGTGTAAGGTGTGCCTTTACCGTTTTGCCGAAACAGGTCAAGGCCTATACCGGCGACGGCAGGGCGGTTGAGCTTAACAAGTTATGGCGGCGTCGTCAGTGCACAAAGTTTAACGGTGTATCTTATATTTCGCAGTGCGCGGCAACGGCTGTCTATAGTCCGCAGGGTAAAAAGCAGAACCGGCGGATTATTGATATTTATATGAAAAATGCGGCGTTGATTTGCCGGGAGCTCGGCAGGTTGGGTTACCAGTTTTATGGCGGCGTGAACGCACCGTATATCTGGCTAAAGACGCCGGAGGGGATAAGCTCGTGGGATTTCTTCGACCTTCTGCTGCAAAAGGCGAATGTGGTCGGGACGCCGGGAGTCGGATTCGGCCCGGCGGGCGAAGGATATATCAGACTAACCGCTTTTGGCAGGCCTGAAGATACGGCCGAAGCTATGAAAAGATTTGCCTGGCTTTAATGATGGCTGAGCCGACAACAGCATATATTGGTTTAGGCAGCAACCTTGGTGACAGAGCAGGGTTTCTGGATAAAGCGATTCGGATGTTAGGCGAGAGCGAACAGGTCAAAGTGGTTCGTTTGAGCGATATAATCGAGACGGCCGCAGTTGGCGGGAGTAATCAGCCGAAATACCTCAACAGCGTTGCCGAGATAAAGACGTTACTTGGCCCGGAAGAGCTGTACAGGAGAATGACTGATATCGAGGAGGCGCTTGGCAGAGTAAGAACTGAAAAATGGTCGCCGAGGGTCATTGATTTGGACCTATTGGTGTATGGAGAGCAGGTAATCAAAAGCGACGATTTAACTGTTCCGCATCCGCAGATGCACCTTCGCTCGTTTGTGCTCAAAGGTCTGTGCCGGCTTAATCGTCAATTGGTTCATCCTGTTATGCAGGTATCGGTTACCGAGCTGGCAGGGCGGCTTGGCGGTGGCGCTTTTACGCTCAATCACGACTTGCCTCAGCTTGTGAGTCTGGCGGGTGTCATCGGCGTGGGCAAAACGACATTGACGAAAAAACTCGCGAATTATTTCGGCATTAAGGCGTCGTTTGAATCCTACGATACAAACCCATATATGCCGCAGGTCTATGCTGGCAGGAAAGATTTGGCGCTGGATTCGCAATTGTATTTTCTCATCAGCAGAGTTGAGCAGTTAAATCATAACGTTTTAGGGCCTGGCGAAATGGTCGTCAGCGACTATGTCTTTGACAAGGAGATGATTTATGCCAGTCGGCTGCTCAATTCGCAGCAACTGTCCAGGTACTGGAAGTATTATCAGCCGTTCAGGGCGGCTATTGCTTCGCCGGTATTGGTGGTGTATATGACTGATTCTATGCGGAATTGTCTGGGGCGTATCCACGAGCGTAATCGGCCTTATGAGCAGAATATTGAGCCGCATTTTTTAGAAGCTCTCGGCGGCGATTATGAAAAACTTTTTGACGATTGGAAAAGTTCGCCTGTAATCCGTATATCAATGTCGGAGTCGGACTATACTCAGGAAGCTTCGGTTGAGTGTTTGGCTGAGCAGATAAAACATTATATTGCCGTGTAAATTTTTTTTTGATAATAGTTTTTTGCTGCTTTAGAGAAGGGGAAAATGGAAGTTGCAGAAACAATAGAGTCGGTAAGGGATTTTGTAAAGGCCGCCCGCATCGAAGGCAAAAGAGTCGGCCTTGTTCCGACGATGGGTGCGCTGCATATCGGGCATACTTCACTAATCGAAGCGGCTGTGGAGCAATGCAGCTTTGTGGTGGTGAGCATTTTCGTCAATCCGGCGCAGTTCGGTCCCGGCGAAGATTTTGAAAATTACCCGCGTCCGGTAGAAGCGGATTTGGAAATTTGCAGAAAGTGTGGCGCCGATGCTGTTTTTATGCCGAAGCCGGAAGTTATGTACGCCGGTGAAAATTTGACGTGGGTGACGGTTGAAAAACTGACCGAGTCACTTTGCGGCCGGAATCGCCCTGTTCATTTTCGCGGCGTAACGACGGTTTGTACGAAGTTGTTTAATATTATTGGGCCGGATGCTGCTTACTTCGGTCAGAAAGACGCCCAGCAGTCTATCGTTATTAAGAGGATGGCTGCCGATTTGAATATGCCTTTGGAAATTGTTGTTTGTCCGACGGTTCGTGAGCCGGACGGGCTGGCGGTCAGCAGCAGAAATAAATATCTCACCGATAAGCAGAGACAAGAGGCGACCTGCCTGTACAGGTCGCTTCAGAAGTGCCGGCAGATGATTGATGCAGGCACAAGAGATGCGCAGGAAATTATTCGTGAGATGCGCGGGATATTGAGTCGGCCTTCATCGGCGAAAGTTGATTATGTAAGTATTGTCGATGCCGAAACGCTCAAGGATGTGGACGAAATTGCAGGGGAAGTTCTTGCGGCGGTCGCTGTCAAAATCGGCGATGCCCGGCTGATTGATAATATTATCATAGACTTAAGCAGGCAATAGAATATAATAATTAGAATAAAGTGCATTGGCCTAATACCAAATTATATTCATTAAACACTGATTATGTTAGTAAAGATATTAAAAAGCAAGTTGCACGGTGCAACGGTTACCGATGTCAAGGTGTATTATACCGGCAGTATTGCGATAGACTCTGTTCTGATGGAAGCAGCCGATATTGCTCCTTATGAATTTGTTCTAATCGCCGATTTAAACAATGGCAATCGGCTGGGGACCTATGCGGTTCCTTCTGAGGCCGGCACCGGAGGAATTTGCATTCTTGGCGCTGCCGGACGGCTGATTGACCCGAAAGACCGCATCATCATTTTCAGCTTCGGTTACTACAGCCCTGACGAGGCGAAAAAACTTAAACCAAAAATTATTGTTCTCGACAAAAACAACAAAATACAGGACAGTAAATAAGGAACAAACCCCTTTAATCGATAATCGATAATCAATTGTTGAGATGTATCCAGAGCTTTTTAAGATACCCTTTACAGAATTGACGGTAAAAAGCTACGGCCTGATGATGGTCACAGGCTTTTTGGGGGCGGTTTTTCTAATCAGACATCTTAGCCGAAACATCACCCCCGACCCTCAGCTCATTACCAATGCTGCCCTTTATTCACTGATTGCCGGTGTGGTTGGGGCACGCTTGTTTTATGTTGTGCATTATTTCGAGAAGTTCAGGGGTGCCCCGCTTTCGGTGTTTGCTATCTGGCAGGGCGGATTAGAGCTTTTGGGCGGCGTGGTTTTGGCCATTACTGTCATAATTCTTTATCTGTGGTATCATAAACTGCCTGTTCGGCGCTACCTTGATATTTTAGCTATCGGGCTGATGCTTGCACTTGTGTTTGGCAGGATAGGGTGTTTTTTAAACGGCTGCTGTTTCGGCAAGCCCACCGACCTGCCCTGGGCAGTTCGCTTTCCGTATGGTTCGCTGTCGTACCGCAGCCAGAGTTCAGAAGATTTGGGAAGAGGCCGTGCCGAGCCGTATTTTCAATTGCCTTCTGATTTTTTCCGCTACGTTGAGAAAGAAAACGGATGGTACTGGGCGTTAAAAGCATACGAAGATTTGACCCCGGCGCAAAAGTATATGGTAAAGAACGGCCTGTATTGCGGTCTGGGCGTTCATCCTACACAATTGTATTCCTCAGCTAACGCTGCTGTGGTGTGTTTAATTTTGTATGTTTTTTGGCGAAGGTCGTCAAATGCCAGCGGCAAAAGTAACAGAAAAAAACTATTTTCCGGGCCCGGCTGTACGTTCGGCCTGATGTTTGTACTTTACGGTGTTACGCGGTTTTTTATAGAATTTATCCGCGATGATAATCCATTCGAGTATGACTGGTGGGCAATTTACAAGGGTGGAACGGTTTCACAGAATTTAGGGATTTACTTAGCAGTTCTGGGAGTAATTTTGATGCTGATATTCCAGAGGTTCAAGCCCAAAGCCGTTGGTTCTACATGATTGAAGTTCAGGTATAAATAAGAGTCAGGATGTTTTTTAATTAGGAGATGAAAATGGCAAAGATTAGAAAAACAGGTTTTGTTTGCCGGTTGATGTCGATGGTCTTATTTATTTTCGGCTGCGGCCGGCCCGAAGTCAAACGTGTTGGAATGGTTACAGGCATCAGGCCTGAAATGATAGGGCGGTATAAGGCGTTGCACGCCGATACCAACCCGGGAGTACGCGACCTTCTTACTAAATACAATATCTGTAACTTCTCGATATTCATGCACCAGATAGATGGCAAGTGGTATGAATTCGGTTATTATGAGTACACTGGGGACGATTTTGAAGGTGATATGGCTAAACTCGATGCAGAGCCGCGAAACAAGGAATGGCTCAAAGTATGTGACCCTGTGCAGATGCCGTTGAAGGGTTACAAATCCTGGGCTGTAATGGAAGAAGTTTTCCATAATGATTGAACAAAATTCGATAGAAGATTTAAAAATGTTAAAATCGAAATTACGCAAGGTATTATGTGTTTGTCTGCTGTTAGCAGTCACGGGGAGTGCCGCCGGTTCAGCACCCAAAAAGCACTATGAGCCTACAGTAGATAACCGGGGTGGCTGGTCTTATGTTAAAGATGCAGGTTTCAAATTTGTTGATACTCTTGTAGGCAATCTTATTGACAGAGTAAGTAAAAACGGACTTTTTTTGTTGAACGTTGGTCCAAAAGCTGACGGTACTATTCCGGAGGAGGCCAAGAAATGTTTATTGGGCATCGGAGAGTGGTTGGAACTCAACGGCGAAGCCATCTATGACACAACAGCCTGGGTGGCTTATGGCGAAGGGCCTACAAAGCTGGAGAAAGGTGTTTCCTTCAGTGAGAGAAAGCAAAAATGTCCTTACACCTCTAAAGACATAAGATTTACCGTTAAAGGTAATGTTTTATATGCCATCTGCCTGGGCTGGCCGGAACACGAGGTTGTTATCAGAAGTGTCATAGAGAATAAAAATTGCATTCTGTACGAGTCGGAAATTAAATCTATAAGAATGCTCGGCGTTGATAAAGAACTCCAATGGAAGATGACCGATGAAAGCTTAGTCATCCAGCCGCCACAGGAAAGGCCCTGCAAGTATGCCTACGTCTTCAAGATAGTTCGTTAGCCGAAGTGGTGAATTGGGCCTCTTTTTTTATGTGTAAAGTGTAAAATCTTTATAAATAGTTCTGGAATGATACTCCCCGGGGTAAATTTAGTTCAATAACAGTGTAGAGAATGGTATGATATGTGCTAAGGACTTAGAAATTGCCGATTTTTTTCAGGTCGGTTACAAAGATAAGCTCTAAAAAAACCGAAAGTTATTATTGTCAGTTTAACTTTTAATTTTTGATTTATCCCCTTAAGGGTAATAAATTCCCGCGACGGGGATTGTAACTTATTGTTTTCAAGGTACTTGCCCACGAACAAACGGGGAATTTCGATCCGATCGTGAGCACTATACTATGGGCCTTTACGACAGAGATTATACTCAGGAACATTATCAACACCAGTACCGCCGTGGGCCGCAGATGCGTCTGGGCTTTCCTCAGATTACGCCGGTTGTCAAGTGGTTGTTGATTATTAATGTTGCTGTTTTTTTTATGCAGATTTTGGGGGCGGATGAACTGCTGGTGAGGGGGTTTTCCGTTTATCCGGTCTCTTTTATGGTTGTGGCGCAGTTCTGGCGGTTGATAACGTATCAATTTTTGCATGGTGGTGGATGGCACTTAGCTTTTAATATGCTCGGGCTGTTCTTTTTAGGTCCGACACTTGAGAGACACTGGAAGGGGAAAAAGTTTTTGACATTTTATCTTGGCTGTGGTGTTGCCGGAGGAATGTTTTATATTCTGCTGGCGGTTGTCGGCTTTCTTCCAATTGCCCCTATGATAGGGGCTTCCGGCGCGATTCTGGGGATGTTAGCCGCCTGTGCGATCCTTTTCCCGCAGTTTGTTGTTTTCATTTTTCTATTCCCTGTCCCAATCAGAGTTGCTGCCGTTGTTTTAATTATTGTTTATACAGCTAATTTATTGATGGTCGGTGTAAATGCCGGCGGCGATGCGGCGCATCTGGCGGGTATGGCGGCAGGGGCGGTTTACGTATTGTCACAATCCTGGCGTGATAAATTAAGAGTAAAAGTCCGCTCAAGCCAATGGCAAAAGAAAATCGAGACACAGCGCGACCTGCAGGCCGAACTTGACCGCGTCCTGCAGAAGGTCCACGACTACGGTATCCACAGCCTGACCGCAGAGGAAAAAAAGATACTCAAACGGGCCACCAAGGCCCAGCAAATGAAAAACAGACTATAAAGGTGTCCCCATTTTGCCTGTAGGGCTTTGTTTATCGCCGCCCTTGTTCCAAGCAGCATCTAGGGAAAATAGTCAATAATCAATCGATTAGTGCCATCTGAATTTTTTGTCTTTTTCGGGGCTGAGCAGTTCTTTAATGTGTGCTTTTATACTCTCCTCTTTGAATTTATCGTCTTTCCACTTCTCGATATTAGCTTTGCTTTTCTTTATCTCTTCTTTCAGCTGCTCCAGTCTTTCCAGCAGCAGTTCATATTCTATTTGCTTCCATTTGACCAGCGCATCGAACCTTTTGCTCAACACCTCTTCCAGTTCCCGGTTCAACTTTTCCTTTTTGCCTTTGTCGCTTGCAGCTTTGATTTTCTCTATCAGTTCATTTCTTTCTTTTTTGAGTTCGAAGTTTTCCTTAAGCACGAGGGCAAGATTGGGGTCATCCTTTGCTTTTTCTACGATTCTGCCGTATTTCCTGTAGCTAAGCCTGAGACGTCTGTGATACATGTCCGGCCGTTTTTCTTTCATATCAGCTAATTCTTTAACCTCATCGGGGTAAATCTTTTCCAACTCTTCGAGGTATTCGAGAAACCTCTGTTGTATTTCTCCTCTACTTCGTCTTTCTCTGCCGGGTCTATCATCTGTCATAAAGCGAGGTTCGGCTGGACTTCTATGCTCAGCGAATCTTTCACGCTGAATATTTCTCAGTTGTCTTTTGAACTCATCAAGGTCTTTATCTCTCAGTATCTGTAGTTCTTCGGCCTTTTTGGGGTCGGTCTCTGCGAGGCGCTTCATTATGCGCTCAATGCCCTGGTCTGTTAGTTTCCACTGTTCCGGTTCGCCTTTGGCAGGGGGTTTCTGACTCTGTTCGGCCAAACAGGCCGAATTCGCAGAGAGCACTACTGTGATTGTCACTATTAGAATCAGATTAATAATGCAACTTTTTTTCATTTTGTTATCCTTTCCAAAAATCGCTACTTATTTCGATGAACTCCATTTCAAGCTCTTCGACGATGCCGCTGCCGTTTTCGCCGTCATCGCCAAGTTGCAGGGCCAGTATTTCATCTTTGATTTGTTCGATTTCAGCGGTCAAAGTTGCCAAATTGACGTCATCGCTGGCAATGTCTTCGCTTTCCCAAATCGCCCGGGGTATTATTGAGGCATATACGGTTTCCTGAGGTTGGCTTTGTTTTTCAAGCAGTTTTACACTTAAAGCTCCTATGACAATAAAAGCGGCGGCGACAGCCACAGCTTTTAAGGCCTTTCGCTTAAATACATTTTCTTTTCTGTCCAATAACGCCCAGGCAATTTGCGATTTTATGCCGGCTGTAACTTCGTCATCCGGCTCAGGCGCAGGGTAGCTTCGAAGGATTTGTTCTGCTTCGCGAAAATCCTCTGCGGCCTGCTCTGCCTGTTCGCGGTTGACGAATTGCTCGAACAGCGCCTTTACATCTTCATCATTTTGACTTCTTTTGTTCATTGTTACTCCCTTAGTTCCCGCAGTCGTTTTACTGCGCGATGCAGTTTTGACAGTGTCGTTCCTATCGGCTCAGAGCGCATTTCTGCTATCTCCTTAAAACTCAACTGGGAATAAAAACGCAGCATTATCAACTCCCTTGTATCTGCATCGAGCTTATTAAGCTCTTTTTGTAGTTTATCGGCTCTGTCGTCTTCGCTGTGCTTTGGCTCTGTTACTTCGGATTCGAGCTGCTTTTTTTGCACCTCAAGCAGTTTTTTATATCGCTGTTTGCTCCTGAGGTAATCATGAAATATGTTCGATGCTATCCTGAACAACCAGCTCTCAAAAGAACCGCCCTTGTAGGAACCGATTTTCTGCACTAACTTGACAAATAGCTCGCTGAGTAAGTCATCGCTTATTTCGCGACGGCCTGTCAATCTGTAAAAATAGCCGTAACAGCGTCTTGAATAAATATCGACCAGTTGTGAAAAACACTCGGCATTACCTTTTTTACAGCCGGTTATTATCCGCGTTAAGTCTTCACTTTTGGCCATATTTGCTGCTTTTTACATAAATTAAGACGGTTTGTGGGATTGTTTTATTGCAAAAATGAGCAAAATCTTTGCTTTTTCGAACGCTACACGCGATTTTGCCGAGTTCTCAGATATCTTCTTCTACCTCATCATCGTCGATTTTCCAGCGGTCGGACTCGTCCATATCCTCGATTTCTTTCTGCATATACTTAAACAACTTATCCTGTAGAGGAGCCAGTTTTTCCTGCAGTTTAAGCATTCCCTGGTAGCTGGCCACAAGCATATCAAGGCGGATTAACTGCCATTTCGCTATGCATTCGGCTTCCTTGATATTGGTAAACGGGTCGCACTTAAAAGTTCTTCGGCCGTCGGGGCCGATTTCACAGAATTCACAATCTTTACATTGAATCATTACTGCACCTTAACCTAACCTAAACGGGCAAAAATCCAAACCCCAAAAATCCCATTTTACTCTCTTTACTTTTGCTTTTTTTATGATACCATATATTTCGATAAGGTTAAAAACTATTTTGGAATAAGGATTTTTACTTATTTTACGGAGAATAAATGGCAAAATCGAGGCGCAGACGCAAAGTAGGCAGCAAAAAGAGACGCGCCCGCTGGAAAGTGCGTCATAAAAAAAGCTGATTTTTCGTTGGTCGTATATCGTATTGTGCGGCATATATCCAATACGATATACATAATACGCAACACGACACATAAATGAAACATTTCAATGTAACTTTCAGGCCTGACGGCAGGCAGGTCTCGATTCACGCCGGTGCAACGCTTATCGAGGCCGCAGGCCAGGCGGGAATAATCTTAAACAGCATTTGCGGCGGCAAAGGCATCTGCCGAAAGTGCCTCGTAAGCATTGGGGCGGATGCTGAGCAGGTATTGGCCTGTCAGTATCGTATTCAAAGCGACGTTACGGTAACAATCCCACAGCAATCAAGATTCTTCGAGCAGAAAATCCTCGCTTATGGTATTGAGTCCGAAGCTATAGGGCCGCCGGATATATTCAAAAAATATCTCAAAATCGCTTCTTCTGACGAAATATTCGGCTTAGCAGTCGATATCGGTACAACTACGGTTGTTGCCAAATTGATTGATATGACTGATGTAAGCTGCCTGGCGACCGAGAGTGCCTTAAATCCGCAAACCCGATTCGGAGATGACTGTATAAGCAGAATCTCCTACGCCGAAAGCGATGAGAAATTGGCTGAATTACAAAAAGTCATAATCGACTGTATAAATGAACTGACCGCAAAAGTTTGCCGTGCCAGTTCCATAGATAGAAACCGGATTTATGAAATGTGTGTTGTCGGCAATACGACAATGAATCACATTTTCCTTAAACTGCCCGTCAAACAACTCGGTCAGGCACCGTACAAAGCTTTTAGTGTTGATGCCCGCGACATCCCCGGTGAGGAATTGGCTGTGCAAATCAATCCTGCGGGCAATATCCACACCGTTGAAAATATAGCGGGCTTTGTCGGCTCGGATATAACTGCGGCGGCCTTTGCAGCTAATATTGATTCGGCAGAAGAAGCGACGTTGTTGGTCGATATAGGCACAAACGGGGAGATTGTGCTGGCTGCGAAGGATAAGCTCTATGCGGCAAGCTGCGCGGCCGGGCCGGCCCTGGAGGGCGCACAAATAAGCTGCGGCAGCAGGGCACAGCAGGGAGCTATCGAAGCGGTTGTAATAAATGGTGGTGACATTGACCTGGATGTAATCGGGGGCGGCCGGCCTCGTTCGATATGCGGCAGCGGCCTTATTGACGCCGTGGCCGTACTGCTGAATCTGGGTATTGTTGACAAATCAGGACGGTTCGTAAGGGCCGGCAGGCTTTTGAAAAAACTGCCCGCAAAAATCCTATCCCGAATCACCGAACAGGCCGGCCAACCCGCTTTTTGTCTGTTTGAAGCGACAGGCTCCGGCCAAAGAAAATTACTTCTGACTCAAAAAGATATACGCGAGGTCCAATTAGCAAAAGCCGCCATCAGGGCAGGGATTAAACTTTTACAGAAGAAAACAGGGCTTGAGGATTCTGATATTAAACATGTTTTTTTGGCCGGCGCCTTCGGCAATTATATTCGAAAAGAAAGCGCTATCCGAATCGGCCTGCTGCCGGATATACCTGCCGAGCGTATTGTTTTCATCGGCAATGCCGCCGCTTCCGGTGCACAGATGCTGCTTCCAAACAGCCGGGCAAGGGCATTAGCTAAGGATTTGGCCCGGAAAATCGAATACATCGAAATCGCCAAAGAAAGGGACTTTCAGGCGGTGTTTGCAGAATCAATGCAGTTCTAATTAGGGGTTAGGGGTTAGGTGTTAGGGCAAAGATGGAAAAGCACATTAAAAGCTATAAAGACCTTCAGGTTTGGCAGGAAGCGATGGAACTTGTAGCATCAATCTACCGAGTAGCGAAGAGCTTTCCTGAGACGGAAAAATTCGGTATGGTTCAGCAGATGTGTCGGGCAGGTGTATCCGTGCCCGCAAATATCGCAGAGGGGCATGGGTCCAGCCACAGAAGAGTATTTTTGGATCATTTATCGATAGCACGTGGTTTTCTGATGGAGGTTGAAACTTATATACAGCTCGCTGAAAAACTTGGATTTGCTGAAGGCAATGAACTTCGGCCGGTTCAAAATCAGCTTGAGCAGGTAAGCAGACTTTTGAGCGGTTTAATTCGCTCGCTAAAAACGTAACCCTCGCCCCTCACCCCTCGCCCTTCACCCCTCATCCCTCACCCTTGGCCCCTTGCCTCTGCCCAGCCGTCCTGATTTACTTATTGTTTTTGCTCATCTTTTGGCTCTATTATAAATTCAGATTTACACTTAGGGCACACTCCAATATCACCTATCATTGCTTCGGTAGCTCCCTTCAGTGAACGACGGCAGTAAGGACATTTAACTTTCAGTTTGGTCCTTCGTCTCATCACGTCATTATAGATTGCGGACAATTGAATATATCTTTCGGCATCTTTTTCCTTGTTTTCTTCGTCGTTTTCTTCGTTTGATTGCAATAGGGTAAAACCCATATACAGCCTAAGCATAGTAAGGTCGATCTCCTCCAATGGCTCACCGGTATCAATCACCACATCTGTAATATCCCGCACTTCTTTACGTACCTCGCTGGTCGGAGCAACAATTTTATCAAAGGTGAAACTATGAATGTATAATAGTCGAAGTTTCAATGGAACCGACAAATCCTGTTCGAGTTTAACTGGTTCATGTACTTCCTTTACAGTTCCAGTCCTTCGAACTTCACTCGCTACATTATCTATCTTTCCGAATATCTTAACTAAAAATGAGCTATATCTCTTTAAAAATGCCTCTTTACTGATAGTAGGGATTTGCGCAACTCTTCTTATCTCTTTTATCCAATCTGGTGTCCTTTTGTCCAGGTAGTAGGCAAGAACCAACAACCCGACCACAAGGACAACCAAAGCAACATTGCCCCAAACTGCCAAAATCATTCCTTAGCCCTGTACTCGCGCAACAGTTCAACGATTTCTTGGTGTTCCCGCTTCCACAATTCTTTCAAGCCCCTTAAGTCCAGTCCACCAAAGAAGTGTAATTAACCCGAAAGGGAGCCCCAGACATAATAATAGAATTAGTGTCAAGAGAAGGTTTTCAAGGCTTTCCGCCCACTTGCCAGCTATAAACACAGCTAAGAAAACAATACTCAATAATATAAGTCCCCCCACCCACCAAACACGATAAACCAGCCGAATAGCTTTCAACTTATTCCTTCTGATAGCGTACACATAAGCAACTGAAAGGACTACAGACCCAAAAGTACCCAACAAAGACGGAAGCGAAATATCATAAGACCAACTTGGCAGTCGATAAGGGGTAAACAAAGACAAATCTGAAATGAGTCGGTAGCCCCCCAAAATAGCCATAATCCCAGCTGTAACTTCTCCTATAGTTATTTGTGTTTTCGCTTTCATATCTTCTCCCTTCAAAAGTTCTCACCGCACCATTTTAATGATTGCTGTCTTAATTCAACATATTGTTTCTTCAGTCTTGTGAGGTGGGGAATGCCCCCCAAGCTTTGAATTTTGAATTGTGGTTTTACACCTTAAATTTTAGCTTTTCAGTTTCCTTTTATCTGCTGTACGCTAACCGCTAAACGCTAACAGATATACAATATAAGCGACGTATCCGCAGAGCAAAACGGCGCCGCTTGTCCGGCCAATGACGCGCCTGCCGACTAAGGCCGCACAGCTAAATCCTGCACTAACGATAACCATAACCCAATAGTCAACCCCTATTAATCGTTGGCTTAAAGCAAATGGCCGCACAAGTCCTGCTACACCAATAGCAAGCAGCGCATTAAAAATATTGGAGCCTACCATAATGCCAATAGAGATATCATCCTGTTTCTTAAGTGATGCCGCAACGCAGGTTGCAAGCTCCGGCAGAGAGGTTCCAATTGCGATAATAGTCAGCCCGATGACCGCCTTGCTCAGACCGATTTGCTGGCCGACGAACATCGCCCCCCGCACACTCATATCTGCGCCTAATGCCAACCCCACCAATCCGATAACAACAAACAAGACACACGTCTTGAGTGATTTGACTTTGAGCTTTTTGGCTTTGCGAACCTCGTCGCTGACATCGGTGGTAGTTTTTGGCTTGCGTCCGGCATCTTTGCGTGCGGTGTGTACTGTTAAGACTATCAACGCTGCGAAAATACCCAGTAGTACAATGCCTTCCGCCCTTGATAAATGTAAATTGTGCAGAACAGGCCACAGCAAAAGCGCCACTATCAGCATCACGGGCAGCTCTCGCTGCAACACCCGAAGTTGGACCCTGATAGGCCAAATAAGAGCACACAAACCGCCTACAAGGGCCAGATTGGCGATATTGGAGCCATAAACATTACCAATAGCCACATCCCCTGCGTTTCGGGCTGCTGCTGCGATACTTGCGGCCGCCTCCGGTGCCGATGTGCCCATAGCGACTACCGTCAGACCGACGACAAGTGCACTAACGCCGAGTCGTTTGGCCAGTCCGACTGCTCCATCGACCAGTATGTCGGCCGATTTCCAGAGCATTACCAGCCCGGCGACCAGCAATACAAATGCCCAGATTATGTTCATCTCAAAAAACCTACACTGTTATTCCTGCAAAGTTTATCACTGCAAAAACATGGAACAAAATTCAGACGCTGTATTAAGCTATAAATATACACATCAGAAGCAAATTAGTCTTGATATTTTTTGGGCTTAATGTAAAATTCACCCGCAACGGTCCATTGAAAGTATTTACTATCTTAAGATAGAAGGGGTACAAGATGAAATTTTCTACAACAGTGGTTCGTGCGGGAATTTCACCCGACCCGACAACCGGCGCGATTGTTCCACCGATTTACGAAACTGCGACATATACTTTAGAAGAAGTCGGAAAAAACAAGGGTTTTGATTATACCCGCTCGTCCAATCCGACCCGGGCACTTCTGGAAAAGAACCTTGCTGCCATTGAGGGCGGAAAATATGGTGTCGCTTTTGCGTCGGGGATGTCCTCCGTCGATGCGGTGATGCGGTTGCTTTCGGCAGGCGACCATGTTGTTTCAGGTGATGACATTTATGGCGGTGTTTCCCGGCTCTTTGACCGGATTCTTAGCCGATATGAATTATCATTTACCTATGTCGATACTTCACAGCCTGAAAACATTGTTAAGGCGATTCGACCAAATACAAAAATGATATGGGTTGAAACGCCGACCAACCCGCTTTTGAAAATTACGGACGTAGAAGCCGTCTCGAAGATTGCAAAGGAGCACAATTTGCTTTTCGGTATCGACCCTACTTTTGCAACGCCGTATCTTCTGCGGCCGCTGGAATGGGATGTTGACCTTGTAGTGCACAGCACGACTAAGTATTTGAGCGGACATAATCTGCTGATTGGCGGTATCGTTATCACAAATAATCAGGACTTACATGAAAAGTTGAAATTTATGCAGAAAAGTGTTGGCGCCGTCCCGAGTCCGTTTGATTGCTGGCTGACACTTGTGGGTGTAAAGACACTGCCTCTTCGGATGGAACGCCATTGTTCGAATGCAATGGCTGTAGCACAATTTTTGGATAATCATCCGAAAGTAGAAAAAGTGATTTATCCCGGTCTGCCCGGTCATCCGCAGCACGAAGTCGCCAGGCGCCAGATGAAGGATTTCGGCGGAATGATTTCTTTTGAATTGAAAGGCGATATCGAATCCGGCATTACGTTGATGAACAATGTAAAGCTCTGTTCCCTTGCCGAAAGTCTTGGTGCTGTCGAGACCCTGATTACTCACCCGGTAACTATGACGCATACGGAGGTTCCTAAAGAAGTTCGACTAAAGCGTGGTTTGACGGATTCTCTGGTTCGACTGTCAGTGGGGATTGAAGATGTCGAAGATATCATCGCTGATTTGGAGCAGGCATTGGGAAAAGTCAAATAATTTTTATAAGGCGTTCCTTGCCCGACTTTCGAAATTTAGGCCCTAAACTTTACCGATAATCAGGCAGGCATTATGGCCTCCAAAGCCTAAAGAATTGCTCAAAGCGATATTGACTTTCGCCTCTCTGGCCTTTTTGGGCACGAAGTCCATCTTAAGGTCGCATTGTTCGTCCTGGTTGTCCAGGTTTATAGTGGGGGGGATTATAGATTCTTTAATGACTTTACAGCATATCAGAAGTTCGACCGCCCCGGCTGCTCCAAGTAAATGCCCCAGGCTGCTTTTCGTTGAGCTGACGGGAATTTGGTATGCCCTGTCGCCGAAGACTGTCCTTATGGCCTTACTTTCCGCTATGTCATTTAGCTCAGTGCCTGTCCCGTGGGCATTGATATAATCAACTTTGTCTATGCCTGTGTCTTCCAGTGCCAGTTGCATTGCTTTTGCCGCACCGGCACCACCCGGCAGGGGAGCGGTAATGTGATAGCCGTCGTCGGTAGCGGAATAGCCGAGAATTTTGGCGTGTATTTTTGCGCCGCGTTTTTTAGCGTGGCTCTCTTCTTCCAAAACCAGAATAGCGGCGCCCTCGGAAAGCACAAAGCCGTCCCTGTCCTTATCAAACGGTCTTGAAGCGGCCGTCGGGTCGTCGTTTCGTGTGCTCAGTGACCTTGCGGCGCAGAATGAGGCAAGCCCTACCGGCGTAAGAGCTGCTTCCGAACCGCCGGTTATCATAATGTCACTCATACCGGCTGCAATGTTACAATAAGATTCGCCGATGGCGTGACTTCCGGAAGCGCAAGCGCTGACCACACAGATGTTCGGTCCCTGCAAGCCGTAACGGATAGCGATGTTTCCACCGGCGGCATTACTCATAAGTTTGGGAACGCAGAAAGGCGAAACCTTTTTTGGCCCTTTATCCAGCAAGCGAATATGCTGCTGCTCAATCTCACTTATACCGCCTATGCCGGTCCCCACGATGACACCGATGCGTGAGAGGTCTTCTTTCGAAAAATCAAGTCCGCTGTCATCAATAGCCTGAACAGCCCCTGCGACGGCAAATTGCGTGAAGCGGTCCATCCGTTTTTTGTCCTTCTGGTCGATATATTTTGTAGCATCGAAGTTTTTAATTTCGCCCCCGAACTTTACCGGAAATGCACTGACGTCAAAGGATTCAAGAGTGGAAATGCCGCTTTTTCCTTCGCACAGCGTGGTGAAAAGGCCGTCAGTGGATTCGGCTAATGCAGTAATACACCCTAAGCCGGTGATGACAACTCGACGTTTATTCATACTGTCCTTGTTCGCTATTCCTGGCTTTTAGAATGCATGACATTAACGATGTAATCGATTGCGGCGCCGACTGTTTGTATCTTCTCGGCCTCTTCGTCCGGAATGCTCGTATCGAATTCGTCTTCAAACTCCATAACCAGCTCAACCGTATCCAGCGAGTCGGCGTTTAAGTCGTTAATAAATGATGTCTCGCGAGTTATTTCAGACTTATCTGCGCCCATCTGCTCACTTATTATGTCGATTACTTTAGTTTCAATTTCTTTGACATCTATCTCGCCACCGCTCACTTGTTTTTCTCCTTAAAGTCAAACATAAACTTATTTCTTAACCTTCAATAATGACGGTTAACCCTGAGATTTCGCAGGTATATTAACTACTCAGGTGTTCATCTACAAATGTTTTTTTATTTTTTTTTACATTGCCATTCCGCCGTCCACGCAAAGCACCTGTCCTGTGATATATCCGGCCTGGTCGCTTGCAAGGAAAGCAACCGCTCCGGCAACGTCCTGGGGGCTTCCAAAACTTCGAAGTGGTATCATTTGTTTTGCGGCCTCTTTAACCGGCTCTGGCAATTTGGCCGTCATCTCTGTTGCAATAAACCCCGGTGCGATTGCATTGACGGTAATATTTTTTCTCGCAAGCTCACGAGCCACCGTTTTTGTTAGTCCGATAAGGCCTGCCTTGCTTGAAGAATAGTTGCTTTGGCCTGCATTGCCTATCAGCCCCGAAACTGAACTGAGGTTTATAATACGGCCCCATTTATTTCGAACCATAGGCCTTGATACTACCCGTATTGCGACAAAAGCCGCCCGAAGATTAACTGCAATGACGTTGTCGAAATCCTCATCGCTCATTTGCATAATCAATCCATCACGTGTGATACCCGCATTGTTTATAAGTATCCCAATCTGCCCGTATTCTGAAGATAAGGCTTCGAGAGTCTCGGTAAATTTTGCGGTATCGGTGATATCGACACATCGCGTTTGGCAGCTAAAGCCGGCCTGTTTGACAACTTCTTCGAGTTCTGTAAGCTGCTCGGCGTTTATATCAAGCCCTGCAACTGCCCGGCCATCTTTGAGCAGTTCAAGAACTATTGCTCTGCCTATTCCCCTGGCTGCCCCTGTTACAACCGCCAGTCTCTTTTCAGACATACTTGTAACCTCCTTGTGCAATTAACCTGTTGCAAAGCATTTTATACTATCGCTTTTCCTGTGTCTTTGACAAACTGTTAATAGCTTCCAAACCACTGATATTTTCAACTTTTATTTTCCTGTTGATTCTTCGCATAAGCCCGGTCAAAACTCTTCCCGGCCCAATCTCGTAAAACTTTTCGACGCCGTCAGCCAAGAGTCGCTCCATACATTTTTGCCAAAGAATGGGGCTCGTCAATTGTTTTATCAGGCCTTCTGCGATTTTTTCTGAGCTTTGATAGTAATCGGCGTCGATATTGGCAATGACCTTGATATTCAGAGGGTTCTGAATTTGGCAGTTTTCTATTGCGTTTTTGAGTTTTTCAGCGGCACTGGACATCATTTCGGTATGAAAGGCGCCGGCAACCGCGAGGGGCACAGCTTTTATTGCCCCGTATTTTTCTGCCAGTTTTTCCGCTCTGGCGCAGGCGTTTTTGCTTCCGCTGACGACAACTTGTCCGGGACAGTTGAAATTGACGGCAGTCAGAAGTTCGTTTTCCCTCGCTTCTTCGCACAACTGCTCAACCTGCTCCTTTTCCAGGCCGATGATGCTTACCATGCCGCCCTCGGTGGCATCGGCCGCGGCCTGCATCGCCTCTCCTCGTTTCTGAACGAGAGTTAATGCATCTTCGAAGCCAATTACTCCTGCAGCATACAGTGCCGTGTACTCACCCAGACTCAGACCTGCGGTAATATCAGCTGTTATATTACTGGTGGGGGGGTTTGTTTTGAAAACTTCTAATATCGCTGCAGAGGTTGTAAAAATCGCCGGCTGTGAAATTGTCGTAGTATTCAATTTTTCCTTAGGACCTTCGAAGCATATTGTACTCAAATCATATCCGACGATATCGTTTGCTTTTTCAAAAATTTCTGCCGCCGAGGGAGATGCTTTGGCGATTTCAGCACCCATCCCTATGTTTTGTGCGCCTTGTCCCGGAAATAAAAAAGCATTTTTCATAACTGACATCCTGTATTTTGTTTTACGCTTTTTGAGAATTGCCTTCTCGACTATAGACCGTTAAAGCCGAATCACATTTGCTCCCCAGGTCAAGCCTGCTCCGAAAGCGACGAAAATAACAATGTCCCCCTGCTTGATTTGCCCTTTTCTGATGCACTCATTGAAAGCGATTGGTACCGAGGCTGCTGAGGTATTACCGTATTCCTGTATATTAATGAAAACTTTTTCATCGGGCAGATTCATGCGTTTCGCGACAGACTCGATAATCCTTGCATTCATCTGGTGTGAGATAATCATTTTAATATCATCCGTACTCAAGTTGCAATTGTCCAGACAATCGTTGACAGCTTCGACGATTCGTCGGACCGCCTGTTGATATACTTCTCTGCCCTTGATTTCCATATAGATTTTATCCGGGTCGTCCAGTTTTTTATCTGCCGGATACCGTGAGCCGTAGGCTTGGCAGTTCAGGGCCTCCCACCTGTCTCCGTCTGAATACATATTACTGTACATGATGCCTCTTTGAATATCTTCACTTCGCTCAAGCACAACGGCCCCTGCTCCGTCTCCAAAAAGGATACAGCTTTTTTTGTCCTTGAAGTTGGTAATTTTAGTCAGTGTTTCAGCGCCTATTACAAGTGCGTTTTTAAGTCGTCCACTTTGCAAAAACTGCTGTACAATGCTCAGGCCGTACACAAAACCGCTGCAGGCCGCCCCCAAATCAAACACCCATGCATTCTCGGCGCCAAGAGCACGCTGCACGAAGGAAGCTGTTGATGGAAAGACCATCTCCGGCGTGATAGTTGCGACTATTATCAACTCAATCTCCTTAGCATCGAGCTTTGCGGTCTCTAAGGCCTGTTTTGCCGCTTTGGTTGCTAAATAAGCGGTTGTTTCATCGTCGTTGGTGATATGTCTGGTCTTGATACCCGTTCGTGTTGTAATCCATTCATTTGAGGTATCCACCATTTTTGCCAAATCCTCATTCGTCAATTTTTTCTTTGGTGCGAATGAGCCGTAACCTGTGATAACTGCGTGATAATTGGTGGTCGGTTCGTTAATCGATTTCACCATCAGTTGTCCTTAAAGAGGTATTTTTAGGATTTTTCATTCTCTGCTGTGTTGGAAAACGGTGTCTGTAACAAATACTCCACAATTTTGTCGTTTATTTTTTTGGTATAGTATTTTTTAGAAGTCAGGATAGCATTTTTTATTGTTTTGCTCTCACTTGCGCCGTGACATATCAGCGCCGTGCCGTTAACGCCCAGCAGCGGCGCTCCGCCGTATTCGTTATAGTCGTATTTTCTGTAAATTCTCGTCATCACCGGCTTAAACTTCACTGCAAGTCGCGGCTTTTCCTGTGTAAGCTCATATTTTATCGCCTTGAAGAGTCCGTCAACAAGGCCTTCTGTAAGTTTGAGAATTACATTTCCGACAAAGCCGTCGCAGATGGCAACGTCACAGACGCCGTGAAATATATCTCTGCCCTCGATATTGCCGACAAAATTCATATTCGTATCGGATTTTATCAGTTCGCGTGTTTTTTTAACCACTTCGTTGCCCTTTGCGTCTTCCTGCCCGATACTCATCAGCCCGACCCTTGGGTTGTCGACTCCCAGTATATGTTTTGAATGTATACTTGACATTACCGCATATTGATAAAGGTTTATCGGCTTGCAGGCAATATTTGCCCCGACGTCACATATTGTTACAGGTCCTTCAAAAGTCGGGAAAACAACCGCTATTCCGGGCCGATGGACGCCCGAGAGGTTACGCATCCTCATTTGAAACGCAGCGACACATGCCCCTGTATTACCTGCGGAAATTACCGCATCTGTCCGGCCTCTTTTAGCCAGTTTAGCCAGGACTCCGATTGAACTTTTGGGCTTTTTCCGGAGACTTTCTATCGGTGCCTCCTCCATAGTGATAACGTCAGGGGCATCGACTATGCTGATAGTATCTTTACGACCTTTCGACGCATCCAGTCTGGATTCTATCACGTCTTTTGGCCCGACCAGTATCAGCTTGTCGTCCTGGTCAAGCTGCTCTGCGGCTTCGAGCACGCCGGCTACTATTTCATTCGGTGCTTTGTCGCCTCCCATTACGTCAATTGCTATTCGCATCTTTTGCTGCCTTTATGAAGCCTCTTTGCCGAGTTTCAACGTTATTTTCGGGTTGACGTAACCGCAGTTTTCGCAGGCTGCGTGCGGCAGCTTTGCGTGGTCGCACTTTATGCACACCGAATAGTTTACAGTTTTTAGCCGATGATGACTGCGCCGGGTACGCGTTCGGCTTTTACTTGTCTTTTTTGCCGGTAACATTAGCAATAACTCCTTTTCGGTTCTATAACTTTTATGCGTTTATAAACCGTCAAATTTTGTTTCAAATCCGCTTAAATAGTCGAGATACGATGTCTTGTCAAGAGAAATTTAATACAACAATGGGATGGGCAAGGAACATCGTATCCCCCGGAATAATAAGGTGTATGACCTGGTAACAATATCCGAAGCTAATAAAGCTATGGAATGGCGGTGGATGGTCTCTGTAGCGACTGTTCCTATAAGACAAAAACCCGCAAATAGACTAAAAAATTGAAACTCTCGAAGACGATAAATATCATTATATTTATCGTTTGCTTCTACACTCTGTTTTTACATTATTGTAACAGCCTCTTTGACTTTTGCACTGTTATGCACCATTTCACTTACAGCTTGGACAAATTTTTGCGGATTTTTATGTTGAAATGCGTTTCGGCCTATGGAGACACCCGCTGCACCGGCGATGAGGGCATCATGTACCATTTGGAAAACGTCTTCATCGTTTTCCATCTTTTCTCCGCCTGCGATGACTACCGGCACGGGACAGCCATCCACCACTTCGGCAAAAGTTTCGCTGCTGCCGGTATATGCCACCTTGACAATGTCGGCGCCCAATTCGGCGGCAACCCTTGCGGCGTGCTTGACATTTGCCACATCAAACTCGTTTTTGATTTTCGGCCCGCGGGCGTACATCATCGCCAAGAGCGGCATCTGCCATTCGAAACATCGCTCGCTCACGTGCCCCAGTTGCCGCAGCATTTCCTTTTCGGTCTCAGCGCCGAGATTAATGTGGACGGATACGGCATCGGCTCCAATCTTGATTGCTTCCTCGACGGTGCAGACCAGTTCTTTTGCGTTCGGGTCGGGGCTCATTATTGTCGCCGCCGAGAGATGAATAATCAGGCCTACATCCGGTCCTTCGCCTCTGTGGCAAAAATGCGGCGCTGCTTTGTGCATCAGTACGGCGTTAGCTCCGCCGGCAACGACTTTGCTGACCGCCATTCTCATATCAGCCAATCCTTCAACCGGCCCAACCGTAATGCCGTGGTCCATCGGCACAATCACCGTTTTGCCGGAATTGCGATTGATTATTCTCTCCAGTCTTATTCTCTTGCCTATCATTGCCGAATCTCCACTTGTCAACTATTTGTAAAATCTGCTCTCTATAGCACTAAGCGCAGGGAAAATGCCGTCTTTACTAACGGAACCTTTGGTTATTGCTGCTGTTTTCAAGTCATCATAAATATCAATAAAAGAAGCGGCTTGTCTCTCCGACAGGCCGCTTCTAAAAGAAGATATAATTTTTTCAGCAAATTACCCTTTGCCTGCCGGATATATTTCCTCAGGCCAAAAGTAACCAAAACTCTTTTTAAGGCTGATTTGCTTCATAACATAATAATTTTACCAAATTGATTACAATCTGTCAAAGACAATTTTTGATAACATATGGCTTATTGACAAAACATCGCTTAATTTTTACTATAGGCTAGGCGTCCTGATTGGATGCGTTTTTGCAGTGGCGTTACGGCGGCGACGGGTTTTTCCTGAATATGTATTTTTTATGAGTATAATTTGTCTTAATCACTATGACATATTTAACGGTTCCCATATCGGCAAATAACCTCGACAAAGCCGCCAGGCAAATCAAAGCTGCGAAGGCTGCCGGGGCAGAGATGCTCGAGTTGCGGACTGATTACCTTGAGAATCTCAGCGTACCTGTGGTTAACGATTTAATCACGGTGGCCAAAAAGAAAAGTGCTCTGCCGATAATCGTAACCTGCCGCGATAAGCAGCAGGGCGGTGCAATTGACTATCCGCAGCAATTACGAGTGCAGGTACTATGCAGCGCTTTAAGGGCCGGCGCCGAATTTGTCGATTTCGAATATGATAATTTTCTCTCTATGACAAATCAGGAGAAGATAAGAGTGGCACTGTCGCAGAACACCAGGGCACGCTTGATTTTGTCGGTCCATAATTTTGAAACAAAATTCGATAGTATCGGCAAATTATATCGCCGGATTACTACCGCACATCCTGCCGCCATACCGAAGCTGGTCTATACGGCCAATCATATCAATGATTGCTTTGCCGCCTTCGATTTGCTGCATAATACCAGCGATGAGCGAATTGTTTTCTGTATGGGCGCCTCCGGCCTTGTCAGCAGAGTAATCGCAAAAAAACTCGGCAGCTTGGTAACTTTTGCGAGCCTCGATGAGAAAAACGCTACCGCACCGGGGCAGTTGACTATCAGGCAGTTGAAAAACTTATATCGCTATGATTATGTAAATACTGATACCGAGCTTTACGGCATCATTGGTTCTCCCATTGCTCATTCGCTAAGTCCGGCTGTTCATAACGAAAGTTTTGCCAATATAAAGGCAAACAAAATATACCTGCCCTTACTCGTCGACGGCGGCAAGGATGAGTTTGACCTGTTTATGCGCGGCGTTTTGGCCAGAGGCTGGCTCGGGTTCAGGGGTTTTAGCGTTACGATTCCGCACAAGAGCAATGCTGTCGGCTATGCAAAAGGAAGCGGGGGGGTAGTGGAGCCGCTGGCTGAAAAAATCGGTGCGGCCAATACTGTGCTCATCGATGCTGACGGTAAATTAAGTGCCTACAATACTGATTACGCCGGCGCACTGGATGCGCTGACTTCGGCGCTGAAGATTAAAGAGGCCGATTTGAATGGTATGGCTGTGGCCGTTATCGGGGCAGGCGGGGCCGCAAGGGCGGTAGTGGCCGGGCTGAGAAGCACAGGCGCCAAGGTCAAAATTTATAACCGAACGGTCGAAAAGGGCCAGAAGCTCGCTGCTGAGTTCGGGTGTGATTTTGCCGGCCTGGAGGATTTACAGGGCCTTGATGCGAAACTGGTTATAAACTGCACAAGTGTCGGGATGCATCCGAATGTCGATGTGACGCCACTGCCGAAGAAATGTTTGCAAAAAGATATGACGGTTTTTGATACGGTTTACAATCCTGCGCAGACTATGCTCTTGAAGCAGGCCGAGGAAAAAGGCGCTAAAACAATTGACGGTATATCGATGTTTATCAACCAGGCCGCCGCCCAGCTCAAACTCTTCACCGGCAAAAACCCCAACCCAAAACTTATGCGAAAAACCATTTCTAATTGCACAGCAAAGCAATGAAGCCAAAAAATAATAATTGGCGAGATAATCACCGCCCACGGCGGCTGGCCAATAAAATAATTTTTAAGAAAGACAGTGAAAATTGCAACTGTTAACGAAAAAAGAAGTAGCAAATAAATGCAAAATGCCAGTGAAATGGGTAGAAAAAGCTGCTTCTTCCAAGAAAATTCCTTTGCCGATTTATCTTGATGGTCATATGAGATGGCGAGAAAAAGACATTGATGATTGGATACAAGAAGGCTGTCCAACATCGAAATTTAAAAGAACACAAGATGCCGCTGGAATATATGAGGACAATCTAAACCTGAAAGTGGTCGAGAAGGAAAAAATTGCAGAAGCCTTACGGCGTACCAGTGAAAATCGTGAAAAAGCGGCACATCTGTTAGGGATTGGAGAACGCACACTTTACAGAAAAATTAAAGAATACAGACTTGACTGAGATACGAAAATGCTTAACGAAACATTCGACGCCCACGGCGGTTGGTTAGTAAAGCAGTATTTTAATAGTTGCTATGTGATGATGATCATTGGTATATTAGGGCAAAATAAAACAGCGTTAATCCGTGTCAAAAGATAAAAATGGTAACGATGAACAAAATAAAGGAAGTTGGCCGGTGGATAGGAGTTCAATTCCACGGTCAGTAGGGTGTAGAAAAGTTTTGGAATAAGGAATAGGACGGGAGTTAAACTGCTATGCTGCTACCACCGGAAGAGGCGTCGCTTTTTATTTCGCTTTATAGTTCACTGATCGGTTTCGCTGCGGGTCGTTTAGGTGGCGCTGCAGGAATTGTCGATGCGGAGACTTTCCGGTGTGCCTCAAATAATGCCAGAGCCAAAGCCAGAGACAAGCTTTTGGGTAATATTGGCTTGATTAACGATTTCGTGGATGAGACCCCTTATCAGTTTCCTGAAAAAGAGCTGTCTAACGTCCTGAAGTGGGAGCATTTTGTTTCCGGTCATTTTACCGTTGAGCGAGACCTGAAAGACTATACTGTTTTTTTAGATGATGGGGATCCGCCAAAGGCTTACGGGGTACTTAGCCTGACCGAAGAAATTCTCGAGATGATGCCGTATCCGCTGCCGGTATTTGTTTCAGCGGTGCTGTTGCCATGGAAAGGGCAGATAGTCTGCGATGGACTGATTTTAATCTACAATGTTATATTAGGCGGCGGAATTAGAAAGAACCTCAAAGAATCCTATCGGCAGGCAAAAGCACAGGGGATTATTACGTCTTTAGAAACTGGACAGCATCTGAAACACGAATGAGTCTGACAGAGGGCGCACAATCAGTCGAAACCGAAATGGATTTAATTGTTGCTGTGGGATGATGGTTATTGGTATATTGGCAGCAAAAAGGGGCAGAAATCTGCTCCTTCGACTATGGCTGAAGACGGGTTTCGCAGGAGTGACATAAGGAGCATATATGGACGTTAGCAAGCAGGTAGATTTTTGGAAAGCAAGCAGTGAGGATGACTTTGCAGCAGCTCAGTCTCTGCTGGAAAAAGGACATTTGAGACATTGCCTTTTCTTCGCGCATCTTGCAGTTGAGAAGATGCTCAAAGCGCATGTGACTAAGCAAACAAAGGATATACCGTCTCGTATGCACAATCTTGTACGTCTTGCTGAGACTGCTGGTCTAAAGCTTGACGCTGAACAGGAGCAATTCCTGCGCAAGTTCAATGTTTATCAACTGGAAGGTCGCTATCCTGATTCCGAGCAGCTTTCATTTGATTTAGGTTTTGTACATGAGAAAATCTCGAGAGCCAAGGAGATGTTAAAATGGTTGAGGAAACAGTTATAGCCGCAGTAAAGCATTATCTGGCTGCGCTGCCGGCCGTGGGTATTCACGCCCGCAGAGCGGTTCTGTTTGGCTCCTTTGCGCGCGGCGGCGGTGACGAATACAGCGATATAGACCTGGTTGTAATCGCTCCGGAATTCGACGGCTCGCGAGATATCCCGCTGATTGAGGCTCTCTGGCAGGCTACCATCAGCGATAACCGCATTGAGCCCATTCCCTGTGGTGAGAAGGAATGGGAAAACGACCAAAGCCGTCCTATTCTTGAAATCGCCCGTCAGGAAGGCGTTGTTATCGCTGCGTGAGTGGTTTTAATTTGAGGTGAACGATGGCAAAGAAAGAAAAAGTTGTTCTGGCCTACAGCGGCGGGCTGGATACGAGTGTAATCCTGCCGTGGCTTAAAGAGACTTACGGCTATGAAGTAATAGCGTTTGCGGCTGAACTGGGCCAATGCGATGAACTGGCCGGCATTAAACGCAAAGCACTTAACAGCGGTGCGGTCAAGTGCATTGTCAAAGACCTGCGGAAGGAGTTTGTCGAAGATTTTCTCTGGCCTATGCTCAAATCCGGAGCCGTATATGAAAACGGCTATCTGTTAGGGACGAGTATAGCGCGGCCGTTAATCGCAAAACATCAGGTGGAAGTCGCCCAGGCCGAGGGAGCAACAGCCGTCGCTCACGGAGCGACCGGCAAAGGCAACGACCAGGTGCGGTTCGAATTAACATATATGGCGCTCGACCCAACGTTGAAAATTGTAGCGCCGTGGAGAGACCCGAAATTTACCCTGACCAGCAGGGAAGCGGCGGTCGATTATGCCAAAAAGCATAAAATCCCCATCAAGCAGACGAAGAAGAAAATTTATTCACGCGACCGCAATCTATGGCATATTAGTCATGAAGGGGCGGATTTGGAAGACCCCGCCAATGAGCCGAAGGACGAACTTTTTGTGATGTCACGGCCTGTTTCCCAAACGCCTGAAAAAAGTGATTATGTTGAAGTAGGCTTCAAAGAGGGTGTTCCCATCAAGCTCAACGGCAAAAGAACAAGCGGTGTCGGGATAATTGAAGCGCTGAACAAAATCGGCGGCAGACATGGAATCGGTCAGGTAGATTTAGTCGAAAATCGGCTGGTAGGGATGAAATCGCGCGGCGTTTATGAGACGCCCGGCGGTACGATACTAACGACCGCTCACAATGCTCTTGAGTCCCTGACGCTTGACAGGGAGACAATGCATTATAAGAAGGAGGTCGCTTTTAAATATGCCGAATTGATTTACTACGGCCAGTGGTTTTCGCCATTGCGCCGGGCCATTGACGCCTTTGTCAATGTTACCCAACGAAATGTTACCGGTGATGTGAAACTGAAACTGTATAAGGGACATTGCATTCTGGCCGGTGTAAAAAGTCCCAAAAGTTTGTACAGCAGCGATTTGGCCAGCTTTACGATGGGTGCCGAATACGAGCCTACCGATGCAACCGGCTTTATTCGTTTGTTCGGGCTGCCGATGCAGGTGGCTTCTATTGTGAACAGGGCCGGTAAGACCAAAAAGAAGCGAAAGAAATGATAGACTTAAAGGACTAAAACAGCCGACATAAATAAAGTTAAAGCCGGTTTGCTGAATAGGGAAGTGTTGTTTGAAAGGAGTCGTTGTGGTAGTACCGGACTGGGTTTGGCCTGTCTGTCTTTTCGTTTTTGGTTCCTGTATCGGCAGTTTTCTGAATGTAGTCATTTACCGGATTCCTCGCGATAAGTCTTTGATAAGACCGTCTTCATCCTGTCCGGCGTGTGATAGACGCATTCGCTTCTATGACAACATACCGTTGATTTCATGGCTGCTTTTGGGTCGAAAGTGCCGTTACTGCAAGGCGGCGATTTCGCCGCGCTATTTTATTATCGAGCTGCTTACCGCTCTGGTTTTCGCCGGTCTTTTTATTTTATATTTTCGCACCGACCTGCGACCGGACATCTGCCCATTTTTAAGTGGCGGCTGGATTATTTATCTTATCTCCGTGACTATGTTGGCTGCTTTCATTGCCGCTTCAGCAATCGATTTAGAACTGTGGGTCATCCCAATGTCAATTTGCTGGTTTGTTACCGTAGCGGGTTTAACTGCTTCTTCGCTCGGCGTTTACATAATTGACCCCGCCGTAATCGGTAAATATCACCTTTTGCCTAATGCCTCGCCAGGTACAGCTTCGCTGGCGGTCGGAGCAGCGATAGGGTTGGCTGTATCCTGGCTGCTGATGCAAGCCGGCTTAATCAAAAGAAGCTACGAATACGACAAAGCCGAAGATTCGGACGGCGCTTTGCAGCAAGAGCACAAAGAGCAGGACAGTTCAGCCGAGAAGCCACCAGTAGAACCGGACGAGGCAAATTTCAACCATCGCATTGAGGCCTGCAGGGAAGTCATATTTTTACTGCCGATTATTATTTTTTCGGCGGTAGCTTACTGGATTTTAATAAAAAATCCCTCGGTATATGGCTGGTGGCGGCGTTTTTCGCAATATCCTGCGATTGCAGGGTTTCTTGGTGGTTTATTCGGCTATTTTGTCGGCTGCGGCGTTGTCTGGGCCACTCGCATCCTAGGTACTTTTGCCTTCGGAAAGGAAGCTATGGGGTTGGGAGATGTGCATCTGATGGGTGCTGCCGGAGCTGTCGTAGGACCGATTCCTGTTGTTGCGGCATTTTTTATCGCGCCATTTTTCGGGCTGGCCTGGGCCGGATGCCAGATGTTTTTTAAAAAAATGAGGCAAATTCCTTATGGTCCCTTCTTGTCTTTGGGTATATTTACTGTTATGATTTTACACGAAATAATTTTTACTTACTTAATCAGTATTTTTGTATTAAAATAGCGAACTATAATCATCATATTAAAGGAGCATTAAAATGCGAAGCGTAAGAAAGGAAACAATCGTTTTACTAATTGGTCTTATATCAATCACCTTTTTTTCCGGCTGTACCAACTGGAAGAAAAAATACGAAGCTTTGAATGTGGAGCACCAGAATCTAAAGGGCCTGCATGAACGGGAAAGAGCCGAGAAGGGCCGGCTTGCCCAACAGGTTACCCAGGGGCGCCAGACTATCGAGGATCTCCAGAAACAGATTGAAGAGCGCAGCCAAAGCCCGGCTGAAGCCACCGGCTTTGGAAAAGGTTACGATGTTGCATTTGACCCGTCAGCCGGCACTATTACCGTAACGCTTCCCAATGCGATACTATTCGATTCCGGCAAATCTACTTTGAAAAAAGCAACCAGTACCGAGCTTGACCATATTCGGTCGGTACTTCGGGAAAGATATGCCGGCAAGATGATAGATGTTGTCGGTCATACCGACACCGACCCAATCAAAAAATCACCCTGGAAGGACAACTTAGAGCTTTCTGCTCAACGTTCACTGTCGGTGGTTAGATATCTGATATCGCAAGGGATCCCGGCCGAGCGGGTTCGAGCGGTAGGGCGGGGTGAAAGCCATCCCATTGCTTCGAATGCCACAGCCAGTGGTAAAGCAAGAAACCGCAGAGTTGAAATCGTTGTTTATATGCGATGAGGTCCGTTTTTACTACACGGAAGTTTTACATCGGCCAATGCCGAATTATGAGCCAGGCTCATAATTTGAAATCTATTCGGTTGATGAAACCACGACAAGGAATTCGTGGCTCTCGGGATCAAAAGAAACGCTTTTGACAACGCCTCTTATGGGTGAAGCTACAGGGCATTTTGCAGTTGGTTCTGTGCTAATTTTCTGTCCCCGGTGAACTTCGTCGCCGATTTTGACTTTCAAGCCGAAAGTAGCATCTGTCCGCAAAACAACCTCACTCATATTTAGTCCATCACTTTTGGAAATGACTTTATACCTAATAATTGTGCAAACTTCTTCGGAACTTCTGTATTGTCATAGACGCCGGAAAACATATCGGCATTAGGGCCGATTGCATAAAGAGGTACAGGCAAACAACTGTGTCCTTTGGTTGACCAGTGCACGTCTAAATTATCCCCTTTCAGGCTGCCGTCATTAATCGTCAAACCTCCTGTTTCATGGTCGGCAGTGGCAACAACCAATGTTTGTCCATCTTTCAGGGCAAATTCGACGGCGGATTTGACAGCTTTATCAAAACAAAGCACCAGCCTGAGGGTATTATTTACATCGTTATCGTGACAGGCCCAATCTATCTGACTGCCTTCTACCATTAGAAAAAACCCTTTATTTAGCGGTTTTTTGTCTTTGCTGTTGAGCGCCTCGATGGCTTTTTGCGTAAGTTCAGCTAAAGTTGGTTCCGGTGGTCTGGTGTTCAATGGCCCAAGCTGGAAAAGTCCCAGCAGATACGGTCCATAAGCATTTTTGAGCTCTTCGGCGGTTTGTACATAACAATAGCCGGCTTTTTTGGCCTGTCTTATCAGGTCTGTGTTATCATTGCGTTTGCTGTTAGCATCTGATATGGGCAAAAAATGCTGTCTTCCGCCCCCGAGCAGCACGTGTATTTTTTTTGCAATAAGCTGCCGGGCAATTTCATTTTCCATCCTGCGTGATTCTACGTGTGCGGCGAACGAAGCCGGAGTCGCATGGGTTATGGTAGAAGTAGCAACAAGGCCAGTTCTCATTCCTTTGGCTTTAGCCGCTTCAAGAATGGTCTGATATTTTTTCCCGTCAGCAGTCATACCGAGCATTTTGTTATTGGTTTTGACGCCACAGGCCAGTGCCGTTCCGGCCGCAGCCGAATCCGTCCGAAGTGCGTTCGCTGAATGTGTGCGAACCAGACCGATAACAGGCATTCGTTCAATACACAACATTCCATCCGCTCCAGCTGACTTCATACGCGCAAGCGTGGTTTGTCCTAACCCCATACCATCGCCGATACAAAAGATTATATTTTTGATACTCTCTTTGCCGTCGGGATAATTGAGGGCTGTTTCAGCCCGGCAGATAGTGGTAAGTGTTAAAACGGCTAAGATTAAACTTATGATTGTTAAAGCTCCTCTGATTTTCCTCATAATGGCGGTCTCCTTTTCTACCTGACAATTTCATTGGTGAATTTTAACATCCCATCTTTTTCAATGCAAATGTCAATTGCTCCGTCTTTGGCTGTATATAGGTAAGTTACATTTTCGTCGTTCATATTCGGTTGTTGTCTTTCCATCTGACTTCGACCGCAGCTATGAAGCAGGATATCAGCATTAAGCTCTTTTAGAAAATCAACGTCTGATGTATTGGCTGAGCCGTGATGGGGAACAACGATGACTTCCGGTTTGAGATTGGCAAAGCGGCGAAGAATTTCTCTTTGAGCAAATTTTTCTATGTCGGAACACAAAAGTATTTCATTGCCAGCAAATTCAATCAATAAGACCGCAGATTTGTCGTTGTCGCTCAATTGTTCATTCTTGCATATTTTTTCATTTGGCCAGATGATTTTTATATTGACGCTTTTGCTTATATTGAGGGTTTTGCCTAATGGTTTAATTTTAAGGCCGTTTTGATTTAGCCAGTTGCGAAGAAATTTTACCGTCCCCCATTCGTCTTGACTGTTTATAAACGCCTCATTTGCATAAACGGCGCCGACCCGGCGGTATTCGACAATCTCCGGTATTGCGTTAATATGGTCCACATCGTTATGGCTTATGATAATGGCGTCGATTTTACTTATTCCGCTGTAGTCTAAAAAGGCTGTAACAATTCTTCTACCGATGTCGTTATTGTACAGTGAGCCGGCGTCAAACAGGATGTTGGTTTTGCCGGGCAGTTGGACCAGTATTGCCTGTCCGTGACCGACATCAAAACAGGTCATCACCAAATTGTCTCTGTGCGTTCTTTGCCATTTGACCGCACCCAAGAAAACAACAAGCATCAAGGCCATTGTGGTGCATATAGTCTTTTTTATTAACGGCTTTCGAAAATGGGCAAAGCCGACAAAAAGCACAAAGCAGTAATAAAAGATTATAAGTTCAGGCCAAACATACCCAATAAGTATTTGTGAAATATCAAAATATGCAAAGAATTTTACAATATAAATCAAAAGCTCAGCTAATCCCGTTACGAGCATACCCAATATCGCTCCGATGGTCGGCAGCAATAAAGACATAATTATCTTCAGATACCCGACAGTCAACATCACAGCCACTAACGGAAAGACAATTACCGTCCAGATGCATGTCAAAGGGTGAATTGTATAAAAGTGATACAGCAGGATGCCGGCCCCGCCGAGCCAGGCTGTAACGCCTGTAGAAAATAATCGCAACAAGTATGGGCCCGGCCTTGCGATTATGCGATAAAACGGCTTTGTTTTTGGAGCTTTCTTATGCCAGGATAAACCCGTTATTTTCTCATACATAAAAAAGTGAAATCTTTGGCAAAAAAGCAGGATGCTGAGCACCGATGCAAATGACAGTTGCCAGCCGGCTTCAAAGACCTGGGTCGGCCTTATCAGTAAAAGGATTATTGCAGCTAACGATAATGTGTTGAGGGGATTTGATTTTCGGCGAAAGAGGAGTGATGCGCAGAAAACCCAGCTTATAATAGCGGCTCTCAGCGTCGGCGCTCTCGGGGGGACAATCAATAGAAAAATTACTACCGCGATTATGCAAACCAAAGCCCGGGCCGGCTTCATTAGCCCTGCTGTTTTGCACAGCCCCCAGATAATACCGACCAGAATCCCCAGGTGCATCCCGGAAAGACTGATAAAATGCAGCAGACCTGTTTTGCGAAAGGCGTTGTGAGTGGCGCTGTCGATATCGCTGCGGTAGCCCAATAACAGGGCCTCCAGCAAACCCCTATTTCTGTCTTCTTCCGACAGGTCGCCTAATAATGCCTGCGTGGCTGTTTCTCGCAGTCTCCTCTTTATTTTTGTAAAGATACCGCCGCCGTTTCTTTCCAGCAATTCAATACCGTCTCGCGATTTAATCGATGCTGCGATAAAGACGTTGTTCCTGGCCAGGTATTTTGCCACATCAAATTGGCCTGGATTGGTGGCTGGTTTAAATTTGTCCAGCCAGCAGTATGCCTGTATATAATCGCCGGTCTTTAGGTCCAATATAGGTTCTGCAACCTGTGCTCGTACGGTGCCGGTTACTTTTGCCCAGCCGTCGATAGTTTCTACTTCTTTGACTTTAAGATAGAAACTGCTGGATGGGTCGGTGTGCATAAACCTTGCAAATTGCCATTGCTCGTATTTGTTGATATATGGTTCGGTGGAAAT
>Ga0180434_10001423_pt1 | contig 34178 bp, 34 predicted proteins | sample SS_ome_7_FD_132453 | JGI IMG/M metagenome (GOLD analysis project Ga0180434, IMG submission 132453) | Hypersaline lake sediment archaeal communities from the Salton Sea, California, USA - SS_1_D_2 metaG | ecosystem: Environmental > Aquatic > Non-marine Saline and Alkaline > Hypersaline >... | reverse complement strand
TGATTGTGATGAATTACCTCAATCAAAGGTAGTTAATAATGGCGGGGAAGATATTGCTGGAACTTTGGTGTTTCAGATACAGAAAAAAGATGCAAGTTTGGATTGGCAGGATATGCCAGATAAAAGATATGTTTTTAGAGACCAAATTATTCCTGCAAGAGATTTGATTAAATTGGATTTAATATTTAATCCGCTTGAAGCCACTGTTCAGGAAGAAGGGGAATACAGGGTTTGTGCTCTTTTTAATAGTGAGAATGTAGGAGTTGCAGATTGCTGGGAGTTTGATGTTGAATCTCAATCCCCGCAATAAACCTTCCCGGTGCTTTTAGAGCATAAAGCTACTAATTTATCTCTACCGGAATTTTTTGCTTTATACATTGCTTTGTCTGCTCTCTTCATCATTTTTTTTATTGTATCTCCTTTGATATATTCTGTTAATCCTCCTGAAATACTTATATTATATTTTTTTAATGTGTTTTCTGATTTTATTTTTTTTCTTATCCTTGAAGTAAGTTTTTTTTGCTTTTGATATATTTGTTTCTGGAAGAAGGATCACAAACTCTTCTCCTCCAAATCTTGCCGTAATATCTGAGTTTCTTATTGATTTTTTTATTAATTGAGCCAGCCCAAACACACAGCAAGTAAGCTTTTAAATCAATCACCCCATTAAAGCATATGACGCTGCTGGTTATACTCGGCATAATTGATATCATAATAGGCATAGCCGTGGCCGTGAGCCCGGGCATGCCACTCATTGCGAGTAGCATAATCCTTACGCTGGGTATAATAGCCCTGCTCAAGGGACTGTACTCTGTCCTGACAGCCGCTGGCGCGGGCTTCTTCCTTGACGTGCTCGGCTGGCTTGACCTGATAGCGGCGCTTTTCCTGTTCATGACATATTGGGGCTGGGTCTTCGGCTTCTTCCTCTACGTGGGCATAATCATGGTAATCAAGGGCCTTTACTCGTTTGCAATGGGAGCCACAAGCTGAGTTTTAAATTGCTTCTTTACAAGATTAACATATGAACTACAGGGAGATACTGGCTTATTATTCGCGCGAGGACGTTCAGGCGGCCCTGCTTGCCACAGCAAAAGACAGGGAAGTGGCAGGCGTGTTCATGAACGGCTCATTCGGGCCCAGGCCCTCAGTGCTCGCCTTCCCGAATGACATACTGGCAATGGTCAAGAAGGGCGTGGTTGAGTTCCACTGCTCCCTTGAGCACTGGACAAACCCCATGGCAATAAAAACCGATAATTACCAGGCATATGAAAAGCTCCGCATGGGCTGGGACCTGATACTCGACCTTGACTGCGAGGACACGGAGCACGGCAAGATAGCGGTTAAGGTCCTGCTCGGCGCGCTCAGGAAGCACGGCATCAGGAGCGCTTCGCTCAAGTTCACCGGAGGCACGGGCTTCCATGTTGGAATACCGTGGGCGTCCATACCCGACACAATTGACTACAGGCCCGCCGCCGGTATGTTCCCGGAGCTCGCAAGGGACATGGGGCTTTACCTCAGGGAATTCATGAGGGAGGAGCTTGAAAGGAAGCTGCTGAAAAGGTACATGCCCGACCAGCTTGCAGAGGCGGTTGGCAGGCCCCTCGGTGAGATACTGAAGGGCGATTGTTTTGACCCTTACAAGATAGTGGACATAGACCCGATTCTCATCTCTCCGCGGCACCTGTTCCGGATGCCCTACTCGCTCCACAAGGGCACGGGGCTGGTCTCAAGGCCCCTCCTTTCAGAGGAGCAGATTGACGGTTTCAGCAGGGAGCAGGCAAAGCCGGAGAGCACAAGGGCGCTGAGGGGGTTTCTCAGCAAAGGAAGCCCCGGAGAGGCAGAGTTCCTCATAGCAGAGGCAGCGGGCTGGTCGGCAAGGGAAGCGAAGGAGGAAAGGAAAAGGATTGCGAAAAAGGAAGTTGTCCAGGATGCCGTTCCGCTTGAGCTCGCTCCGCCATGCATAAAGAACATAATGAAAGGCCTTGCAGATGGCAGGAAGCGCGCAATGTTCATACTGGTGAATTATCTCGCATCACTGAAGTGGAAATGGGAGAACATAGAATCGCTGCTCATGAAATGGAACGAGAAGAACAGCCCGCCCCTGCAGCTAAACTATCTGCGCACGCACATACGCTGGCACAGGGCACAACCACGGCAGTCAGGAACCAAACCGCCCCCGAACTGCAGCAAAGAGGGTTGGATGGCGGGCATAGGCGTGTGCCAGCCCGATGCCACGTGCGGCGGCAAAAAGAAGACAATCAAGAACCCCGTGAACTACCCGCTCAGGAAGATGAAAGCGGCCAAGACAGCGCCAAAGCGGAAAAAGAGAACAAAGCCGGTATACAGCATAAGATAAGCTATTCCTTTGCGGTTTCAGCCGGGGTTGTCTTCCCTTCTTTTACTTCCGCTGCGGGCGCAGCGTTCTTGCCCTCAAAAACAGTATAGCCGCACTTCCCACAGTACTGCCTGTTCCTGTGCTTTGCAAGCCACGTGCCCTCGCCGCAGCGCGGGCATGACTTGCGCCTTCGCTTGAGCTCATTTCCCTGGACCTCATAATAATCCTTCGGGCTCCTTGACTCGTGCTTCCTTCCGGTTCCTGCCTTCTTTCCCTCGCCCGCTTCTGCCATAATCATTCACCCTTCTTTTCGCTTCCTTTGCCGTTGCCCGATTCCTCAGAAACCTGTCCGTCATCCCTTTTCTTTTCACCCTCTGCTTTTTCTTCTTCCTTCTTTTCTGCTTGTTTCTCGGTGTTTTCTTTAGGCTGTTTTCCCTCTGCCTTGTCTTCTTTCTGTGGCTCTTCAGAAGCCGCTGTTTTTTCAGCAGGCTCTTCCTTTCCGGGCCCTTCTGCTTTCTCACCGGCCCCTGCTTCCTTTTGTTTTTCTTCAGTGGCCTCAGCCGGCTTCTCTGCTGTATTTTCTGCGCCTGCTTCGGCTGCCTTCTTTTTCATTCTCCTTTTCATCTTTTCAGCCTTGCCCTTTGGGATGTCCTCGGCCTTTTTGTATACGGCCGCCTTTATCACGGAGCAGGGCCTTCCGCTGCCCGTGTATATGCTGTCAATGATTACGAGCTCCTCCTTTGATTTGGTTTTATTCGCGAATTCCCTGAGAATTTCCTGCCTTGACGGTGTTGGCATGCCTGCATGCTCTATGCTGACTGCATACTCCTCACGCTTCATCAGCGGGTTCTTCTTCGTGGAATCTATCTTCAAATCCATAATAACAAATACTGTGTTACGTATTTAAAAGGGTTTTTTGCGGAAAATCAAAACCTGAACCGCAACAACGCGGCAATGCCGCCGAGCTGCAGGAACCCCTCCCCCGCGTCATGGTCGCTTGATATGAGCACAACCTCCCCCTTCATCTTCCCGGCCTCATCCATAAGCTGTTCATACTCGCCGGCCTTTTCATCCGAGACCAGAAGCGTCTCAACCGCGCCCATGCGCACAGCCTTTGCTGTCTCGTCGGGACCGTATGCAACCGGACCGTCGGTCTTTATCCTCCTGAAGAGCTCTTCAACATAATGGGTCTCCCTTACAATACGCGAGCCTTTGATGAGCCTGTCCATTGAGGTCTTTATGACTTCGTTCACACCCGACCTGCCCACGGTTGATGCATGGTGCAGCAGCATCTTTTTCGCGAGTAGGGGGTTCTTCTGCTTCACGTAATCGTAAAGGTTCTCCCTCTCAAAACCGGGTCCAGCGACGATTATGTGCTGGAAGTCCCCTTTCTTTTCAAGGTACTGCATGACCTCACTGTAATACTCGTCCCTTGGCTCGTCCTCCTCAAACCTGCGGGCCTTGATTGCGCCAAGCATCTCAATCCCTGACTCGCGGAGCTCGGCGAAGTTAGCCTGTTCCCTGTCTATCATGCAGATGAAAACCATGGCCTTTTTTGTCCTGGCCTCCTCCAGCCGCTTGAGCTGGTGCGGCTTCCACCTTTCCTTCTTTATCTCCAGTTCGCTGCCGGGCCTGATGCTGAAGCTGTGGTGCGAGCTCAGCTGCACGTCAGCAGGGCCAGCCCGTATGGGCCCGGTAATCCTTATGCTGCCAGTCGGCTTGTGGAACTCGACCTTCTCCACGCCAACGGCAAGGACCATCTGCTTCCTCTGGCCTTCCTCTATCTCCTGGCCCCTTTTAATCGCAGCCTTTCTCCTGGTCTTTGCCGTAACAATGTCGCCGGGCTCCAGTATCTTCTGCAAGTGCCAGAGGTCGTCCATAGTGTGAACCCTGACCTTGACAACACCCTCCTTCAGGACTTTTTTCAATATATGCATAAAGCGCGCCTCATCATTTGTATCCAAACCTCTTATCATAATTCTTATGGTTTAATACCTCTAAAACCACTGCAATAATTCTGATTCTTTCCCCAATCAATGTATAAATCATCCGCCAATTATCATCCAGCCGCAATCTCCATAGGTTGCTTATTCCATATTTATTAGTGTAATACTCCGGGAACAGTTTCTTTTGTATGTCCTGCCCTGCTTCATAATTTTCAATAAGCTTTGCTATTCCCTTATCTATGATCTTAAGCAGGTATTCAGCATCACCGTCTCCATCATCACTTCTCTGTTGCAGGCTGGCAAATTCCTTTGCAAATTCCTCAGACATCTGTATCTCTGTCATTTTTTGGCATCCCTATACGGAACGGATTTTGCGAGCAGTTCCCTTATCTTTTTGTTGTCTGCAAAAATCCATATTATCTTTCCATCTTTGTCTATGATTATCTTGTGGCTGGCTATAAGATAGTCCAAAATCACATTCAATGTCTGCCACATCACCATCTTTGGCAGGGCTCTCCATAGCTGGTTTTTTGTGGGATGGAAATCCATTTTTTTGATAGTGTCCTCTACCATAAGAACCGTGTCCAGCCTTGGTCTGTGAATAATCTGTGTCTTCATACAATCACATCTAATAAAATTATATATATAAGTTTATATAAAGTTTTCGTTTCTTACAGTGTAGACGCGTGTATGCATCTTTTATTAGTTTCTTCGCCTAAATATAATTACAGCCAAGGGAGCATGCCTGACTGCATTGTATGCATATATTCAGGCCTAATCACGGGATGTGGGGTGTAACTTATGAAAGGAATAGAAGAGTTCATATTTGTTTTTATCGCAGCTGCCGTGGTTCTTGCAGTCATGATGCTGCTCTTCGCATGGGGCCCGATGCCCACGGAGGAATACACAGCGCTTGCGGAGTTCTCATCGCTCGGCACGATAGGCTATGTCCTCAATGAGCCCTCAAGGACGGTTCCTCTCGGCTCGTTCACGGTCGGCATAACGCAGACCGAAACCCTGAAGAGCGTGCCCCAGATATCGGTCAGCGCAGGCACAACAAGCGCTGATGCCGAAAGCTACACCATAGCCATACCGGACTACATGCTCTCGGTCACGGAAAGGGTTAACCTGAGGTTCAGGGTATATGACACCAACCTCTACGGAAACCTGATAATAAGGTGGAACGGCATGGACATGTTCAATGAGCAGGCAGGCATGACCGACTACAGCCTTAGCATACCCTCGCAGTACGTGGAGGAGTCCAACAGCCTTGATATATTGTGCACGGGCCCGGGCGCCATGTTCTGGGCCTCGACTGTGTATGTCCTGCGCGACTTCGTGCTGGAAGCCGAATACGGGCCAGCCACAATGATACCGTTCCAGCTCAGCCAGAGCGAGATGGGCTCGCTGAACAAGCTGGAGCTCAGCTTCACGGGCACGGCCGACAGCATGCTCAGCATCAGGGTAAACGAAAACGCGATATACAACCAGAAACCATCCGGCTACGTCCTGGCAGAGTTCAGCCCGTCAACAGTCCCGCTTGCGGCGGGCAACAATGTCATAAGCTTCAGCACGGGCTCAGGCACCGCGAGCCTGCAGAACGCCGAGCTTAAGGTATACCTTGCAACAAACCTTGTGACACGCACAAGGGGCTTCAACCTCACGGAGACCCAGTATACCTACCTGCAGCAGAACACCATGCAGGGTGTCATAGAGTATGACATAGATGCCATCAACAGCCAGGGCAGCCTTGAAATCAGGCTCAACGGCCATGTGCTCAACACACCGCTTCCGCAGCAGGGCACAAACACAGTCCATTTCGATGACGACGCAGCCCAGGAGGGCGAGAACACGCTCAGCTTCACGGGCACAGGGCAGTTCGAAATCGGCACGGTGAAGGTGGGTTTGGAGCTGTAATTTAATTGTAATAAACAACGAATATCATGTTTGTTTCTAAGTATCGCGCAAATGAATTTATAGAATCATTACCAATTAACTATATAGGTGGATTCTTTGGCTGTTAAATGTAAATTCTGCAAAGGTGGCGATGTGGAAATTATTGGGCGATATTATATTAATCCGCGTGATCGCAGTCGGGGAATGAATTATAAAATACAATGTAAGAAGTGCGGCAGAGCAGAGACAGTAAGAGATGTTGTTTTTCGAAGAAGAGATGAAGCAATCAAGAAATTCAGCGAACAAAAAAAGAAGAGGAAAGAAAAAGCAAAAATCAATAAAAAATATAAAGATGAAGTTGGGAATAGAAACATCGGCTTTGATGAGAATTTATCCAAAAAAGAAAGAAAAAGGCGCCTTTTGGAGAGAATTAAAACCAAAAAAGATATAATCGAACAAGAAGCAGGGAAAAAAGAAGCCGAAAAATTTGAAAAAAAACTCGAAGGCAGAATAAAAAGGCTTGAAGAAAAAATAAAAGGCAAGCCAATATCAGAATCACACTCCAAGCCGATAATGGGCTCAATCATTGCCCTTGCCGTTGGTCTGGTGCTCTCGGTTGTTTTTGGAAACCCACTATTCTTTTTATCATTGCTGTCTTTTGCCCTTAATATAATCATTCCTTCAGGAGAGGATGTCGGTGAAAAGAGGTTCAATGTGTTCGGAGTCCCGTTTTTTGTCTCAAAAACAGGCGCAGGCGGGGCACAGATACTGAAATCAGTATTTCTGTTCATAGGCTTGGTTTTGCTGTCCCTTGCTTTCTATTCCAGCTCTGTTCCATTAGCCAAGATGGTTTGTGTTCTGGTCATGATAATAGGCTATTTCCTGCTTGAAGCTCCTGACGAAGACCATTTCCATAAATGGGGAGGCAGGCAATGAACGGCTATAGCAGAATCAGGGCATGGATGAGGTCGGCATTCGGTGTTTTCATATTCGTAATGTTCATGTTCATATTCGGAAATCTGTTCTTAGGTCTTTTGGCATTGGCCTTCTTTTTCTTCATCCCCGGAAGGTTCAGGGGCTTTGATGCGAACAGGATAATCTTCTTTGTATTGATGATAATAATCCTGTTTTTGGCGTTCTGGAATAACTCATCCCTTGGCATAGGATTGGAGCTTGGGGGCTCATTGCTTACGCCATGGGACTGGAACACGTCTACTGCCATATTCATAGTAGTGTGGGGTCTTTCATTTATCGGCGGATTTTTCTCAAATCTTGCATCAAGACAGGCGCTGGGTGTAATCATAATACTGGTATCCTTTTTCATATTTGCTGCGGGCGTGGGCGGCCAGGAAGTCGGCTCTGCATTCTTCGGGGAATGGTGGCCTTCTGTGCATAACTTTTTCTCAGGTGTTTTTGAGCCATTGGGAGAGGCCTTCGAACAAATAGGTAACACGTTCGGCAGCGCCTGGATGATGCTGACCAACCCGGTGGGGTATGCCACGCAGATGCTTAATAGTACATACACCACAAACCCAACAGGCCAGACAGGGGCCTATGGCGTGGAGATAACAGGCTTTGATGTAACCGACATGTTTGTTACCCAGCCTTACATAATTACCACTATACTGCAGAACAAGGGAAGCCATGGGGCAAAGGATATAAAGCTTACACTGTGCTCGTCACTGAAGGACGCTGACCTTATGGAGAACGGGCTTAACATACAAACCGTGAACGGAGAGGGTGTTAAATATGATAATCGTGAGGACTATAACCCGCAGGATTATGATGACAATACAGGTATTGTTATAACGAACGGCTGCCTGAAACAAAACATGGGTGCTTCATTAACACAACAGGAGATGAAACAGGCGATATTCTCCAGCAGCGGCATAAGCTGCAAAACAGTGATAAAAAAGGAGCTCAGGCAGAGGTACATACCTTTGATAGCCAAGGTGGCATACGAATACGAGGCGCACTCAACGCTGCAGATGGAGTTCATAACACCAACGGCATGGCAGGCGCAGGCAGCTACCATAACAAGCAAGCAGGTCAATTCAGAGACAACCACATCGCCCGCAAAGCTGTCCATAGGCACCATAAACCAGCCCATAATAGCAGGCCAGACGCCGTTCTATATAGGGCTCAAGCTCCAGAGCGCCGAGGGCGATGACAGCAAGGTAGTGGATGCGGATGTGTGGCTTGAATACCCCGCGGACTTTGACATCATCGCCTGCACGGGCAACAATAAAAGTTCTGTTGAAACAGAAGATGGCAACATGCGCGTCACATGGAAACGCGATGTCAACCCAATAGCAACGGGCACGCTTCTGCTTTACTGCAGCTTCAATGCATTGGATAATGAAAAGCTCACGGGACCGACAAAGACTTATGTAGTCACTGCGGGCACGACCTATGAGTTCAGCAGGTGGCATACCAAGAACGTGCAGCTGCAGTTCGGCGGCATCAAGTGCTGCAGGCCAGATTCCACAAAGGTCGAGGAGAGCTGCGGCGAGGGCATGGTATGCGAGCCGGATACGTGGACATGCGGCGCGGGTGCGGACCAGCAACAAACCACAAATAGCCAGACAGCCCCCGGCGGTCCGCAGTATTGCACAAACCTTCTTGATTCATATTCAACAAGATGCCAGTCGCATCAAGGCGGATGCCAATCAGATAATGAATGTATACTGGATACAGATGCGCCATTTAATGATGATAACAAAGGTCACTGCAAACCCATAGAAGACGGCATAGACGCATGCTGTGGAGAAGGCGAAGATATTGGAACCTGCAAGAACTATTTCGTTACATGGCTGGGTGACATGCTGAATGAAGATAAACCAATATATGAAGAAGCCTACAATACATTCATAAAAACTTCTTCGCAGATGAGCTGACAGCATCAAAATATATGAAGAAGCCTACAATACATTCATAAAAACAGCTTAATCGTTTCTTAGGCGCAGGGATTTTATTAATCCTGTGGATGTTTTTACAGCGCCCGGCCTTATATATCCCTTTAAATTGACAGGAGAAAGGAAAAGCAGGGGGTGGGACCTTGCAATTCCATACTCTGACCTTGACCCTAGTCAGAGGCATTAGGAAAATGTCGGTAGCCTGGGGGCGGAGCCAAACTAAGGGGCAGTTCCGCCGGCGGGGTTTTTTGGAAATAGCTTGCTTCGGGAAAATGCTTCACCTCAGACCGCGACACGAACTTGATGAGATTAAGGTCACGAACAATGATTTTCGTTCGCGATCTATCCCCCCACGAGACCGGTGCCTGAGCAACACCATTGTCACGAATTATCGTTCTCCCTGAAGAGAAAGATGTACTCGGTGGTCTGGCAATCTTGAACCCGTTCTCGAGACGGCAACGAAGCTCTTCAGCCTGTTGTTTGCAGAGACCGTAGAGGAGTACTCTGAACTGATTGACAGCACTCTCGTATTCTTCTTTCATCTTTAGCGCAACCGCTTTTCCATTTATCGTGGTATCTTCAATTTTTTCCCGGGTCTGATAGACAGGCAAACAGGCATCTATCACAAGATTTACCTTATCTTTTTTGCTGACAGATCCTAGGTTCTCTTGAATACCACCGATAATGAACATGATTCTTTCATAAGGAAGTTCCCCATCTGTATACTCTTCTACTTCAAGCGAAACAGAATCTGCTGCCGATGGAGATTCCTCTATGGTAGGATGAGGGGCGGTTGAAGATGCTGGATAACTTGGGACACCGCCTGGTACTGTCTGTAACGACCTGACATTATGTGTCAGATCATTTAGATTTTCTCTGAGTATACCCATCTCTTCTTCAAGTACCTGTGTAGTCTGTGTGAGCACACCCTTTTGTGCTTTTAAGACCCTTTCTTCAAGTGCCTGCACAGCCTCCCCTGTAACCACAGTCTCTTGTGATTTTAACTTATTCGAGAGGTTTGTGAGCTCCTTTTTGAGAGACTCACAATCGGTGGCGAGTGCATTGAACTCCTCCACTGTTGTGATTTGTTTCTTAGCCCAGAATATAATGATGATCATAGCCGTTGCCATGACCAACATTAACACTATGGCAATTATTTTTTTCATGTTTCTCATTTTTTCAACCTCCTGTTACCGCTTTTGCGGTTGTTGGTTATTTCATTGAACTTCGTTGTTAGCAGACTTGGTATGCATACGGTAATTGCTTCATTTGTTATGAGTATCCCTATCAAGAAAACAGAGAAAGCTATTAAGCATTTCTTCGTTTAAAGGTGAAGGGGATATTAATTCACAGAAGGGTTTGATTGGCTGCCTTCCTTTCCCCCATCAGTATTGGAGACAAGACCATCATCGCTACCTGAGCCTTCATCACTTGCGGGCGAAGGCGAATTCTCACCTTCTTCAGCAGTTGTCACCCCGGGCTTGGCTGGCCCTATACCAGACTGTTTCAGTTTCTTGTTCAGTTCTTGGTAAGTTTCTATTTCTGTTGTCAATTGCTCTACATATTTCCTGAGTTCTTGAACGTGTTCTGACAACACATTTACGGTATTGAGCATTTTTGCAATATCGTCTTTAGAGCTGCTGGCCACTTTTTCGGATTGTTTCAGACGTTCCAGGATATTCCTCATGCTCTGGTTTTTGTTGTCTGCAATCTGCATGGGGAGTATAATGTATACCAGAGTAACGGCGCATACTGCAAACAATATAATCATAATCGTAATCATCGTTCAACCCTTTCTTGTTGTGGCCTTTATCTTCTGGGTTTACTCTACTACTATATGTATAGGAACAGTTTGGGGGTCCACAATATTAAGAACGGAGGGGTCCTTATTTGGTGGATCAATTCCCCACTCTATTCCACTTTCAATAGGCGGGAACCGAATCATGCTACAATCAGGGAGTTGTTTTTCCAGGGCAGGCCTGTTCTTTATGTTTTTCTTTTCTATTATCCTTACATTAAATTTACATTCATCTGAGCTTAGTCCTTCGCAGGTTTCTATGCCAATAACAAGCCTCCCTTTGGATTTTTTGGAAAATGTTTGTGCATAAATAATGGAAGCGTTTGATTCGGACTCATTTACCGTTAAAACAACAGAATCCTTTCTAAATCTTTCCGGGATAATACTATGCTCTGAATAAGGAGCATTCATTATCCCCCAATTCATCGAAGAATTTTCTTTCTCGATATAAAGAAAGAAACCAGTTGGTTTGGTTACTGGTCTTCCCGACCCATCTAAAAACCCCCCAAGTTCAAAGAGCTTTTCTAAATGGGCCATGGTTTTTTGCAGTTCTGTTTGTTTTTGGCATTTATTTTGCAGCCGCAAAATAAATACACGTGGACGATATAAACCTTGGTATTTCAAGAGCAACCAAACATCTCCATTCTCAAAATCAGTCAACTGAGAATCAGGATCTTGGGAAGAGCCGAGAATTCCGATAATCTCAAAGTAGTCTTCAATTGAGAACATGTTTGTATCTGAACCAGCAGCTTTCACAGGAAATAGTATATTTTCTTTTTCCTCTACATTAATGTAACCGTGATAGTCTGCTGGAAGCTCTTGGAATTCTTTTGCAGATAATACCAAGAGATCTGGATCAATTCTCAACAGCAATGGGCCCTCTTGACTGTCACCATGCGGTATTGCAACCACTTCCCTATATTGCATTCTTGGGCTCAGTTTGAAAATAGGATTTTTATTCAGCACCTTTGCTCGTTCCTTACCGAAGCCCGGGACCTCGATGAAGAGGTACTTGCCCAATATTCTGGTAGCGTCATCACGAGGAGAGCATGTTGTGTCACCTCCATACACATCCTTACCACCGGGTATGGTGGTTTTTGCGGTGATGACAACCGTATCCCCCACGGTTTCGACGTGTTCTGCCAGGAACCATGTCGAATACGGTTTCTTGATCTTCCCGCCCCAGGTGATCGTGAAGAATTTCTTGCCGTTGTACTCCTTGGTCTCAAGCATGTCCAGCGTCACGGCCTCGCCTTTTTTGGTTAAGGCCGCCGCGGGCGTTTCAGCCGACTCGTCTGCAGGCGATAGTTCGAAATTCAGGAGAAGAACTCCCACAATAAAAATAGCCACCGCAGCCCAGAAGGTAAGTGGGTTGTTTGTTATCCACTCGAAGATCGCGTTAAGCATCCTAAGCATTTCATTCTCCTTTTCCTTTCTACCAGTCCATGCATTGGCGAGAACGAAGAGAAAAGCCCCAACACACATGATTCCTCCAATGATACTCATATTTTCCCGTATAAAGTTCATCATCGTCTCATCCTCCGTTTTATGCGTCGTTTCGTTGTTCATGGCCCGAACCGTCACATGTTTCAAAAACCATTTACGTTCGATTTCGTTGGCGTCGTCGTCTCCACCGTTCTTCCCGGGCCCCGGCAATGCCCTGCTTCACCCGGCATCCTTGAACGCCCATATAAAGCAATGGCACCAGAAACAGCCAGAAGAAGAGCAGCAAGTTCAAGAGATATGACATGTTTCTATCTCCCTGTCTAATAACATGGGCTCTGACCAGACCTCCTACAGTGGAACAAAGAGGGGCACGGACAGGAGGGCAGATTCCGCACCCCTCTTAAGGAACGCGGCAGAGCAGCAGAAACCGCAAGGGCTCAGGGGCCGCCCTGAGCCGTCCACTGCTGCTCTGCATGCTTACAGAAGGGCACACTCCTCGGACATTGCCGTGCCTTCCTGGAGGACGAACTCGCATATCGCACACACTTTCAGGTGCGCCTCCACGGCAGCTCGCTCATCCCCGGGCAGCTCGCCCTCGGAGTATGCATAGAGGGTTTCGGGTGTCGGGCACCCCTTGCGGAAATGCTCCCAGGCATCCTGCAGGGCCTGTTCGGTTACCACAAGGAGACGGAGCCTGTTCATGCATCTATGGCAGGAATCGACATGAGCAATCACCTCTCGGCGGCGCTCAGGCGTAAGCTCATTATCGATGAGCTCATACAGTACCCTGTCGTCTGGATGTGTTGTCGTTGGCATGGTGTCTCTCCTTCGGGCCCCTGTGATTGGAAGCAAGGACTGCACACCCACGGGCCCATGCCGGGCATGCAGGCCTTTTTGTTCAGGGAATCCGGGCCCGTGCATACGGTGCAGGGACCCGATGAGGAATACCGCTCTTCAGCTGAGAAGCGGGTCGGGGCCGGCGGGGTGCTCCTCATCTCCGATCAAGACGAGAATAACCCCCGATGCCGGATCCACCAGGAAACCAAGGATGGGCTCTTCCTCCGGGATTTCCCCACCCTCGTCGCAGAAGTTGTCATGCATTTCCATGACTCCTCCTTTGTTGAGCCTACCTGTTATGGCAGCAGCAGTCAGCTTAGGCTGCTCCAGCCTTTGTGACACGTTGTCGTTTGGTTGTCCGTTGTTTGATTGTTTCACTCACGCAAAAGAGGAACGGGGCACATTTATGCAAAACCGGCCCATGAGCCGGGTATTGAGCCGGGGTGGTTTGCAGGCACCACCCCAAAGGCCCGGGCCCTTGCGCATACCGCTGTTTACTGCAGCGGCGAAGCTGTTGCGTGTCCGCAGCGGATAAAGCTGGTGAGCTTTTTTGCGCCGGGCACCAAACTCAGGAACCAAAAAATGTCATAGGCACACCTTTCTTTTTTGTCCAATGTCAATGAAACAGGAAACGAGTTATGATATTATAAAAATGGAATATATGATGAACTGACTAAGTCAGGAAGGGGGCAGACAAGGTTTTTATGGTTATGATTCGGTAGTGGTTTTAACCCCACCTGCCCTGATGAAAGGGTTATTATGGCGGGCCGGGGCATGATGATGAAAAATGCCCGGGCCCAAGTTGGGGAGAGGATGTGTGGTATGATGGAATGATAGCCAGAAGACATCCTTTTGCCCTGTGTTGACAAAAGCATCAAAAGACGACCCAAGACGCACGGGTTTCGGCACGAAAGACAGCGGAACCCGCGCCCGGTATAAAGTTACGAGTAAGCAGACCAGAAGCCCCTTTTCCCTTGCCTCGGAGCAGAATCGCTCCGTTTCAGGGGTTTTGGGCTTCCATGTATGAGGCTTCGGTTCTCTGAAGCTTGTGATTAAGCGAGCTGTTGTCCAGTCGCTCAATCGTATGATATGTTGTGTATGTTGGAATGGGACAGGTGGGAATTTCACCCAATTTGTCCTTACTGATATGTGACAAATTGAATTTTATATATTTAAAGCTTTCGCCTGCTCATTTTATCCCTTTTAGTTTACATATAAAGAAAAAAAGGACCCTGGGTGGATTCAGGGCCCTTTGATTTGGGGGACCAGACGGCTGCCCCGAAATCAGAACCTGTGCTTGTATGACAAAAGAAGGGACCAACCATTGAAGTCCTCTGCGTGCCTGTGGCAGAAGGCATGACACAACCTCGCGTTGACGGTGTTTTTCCTGCTTAAGGGAAATTCTGCCCCTATCCGCGGGCTTATCTGGAACAGGTGGTATTCTTCCCTCTCTTTCTCACTGTGAATGCTACTGCCCAGAACAGGCAATGAAAGGCTCACTTCGCATTTGGCACGCACGTAGCTGTATCCTCCGCCAAGCTCTGCGTAAGGCTTCATACCAAACAATGCGCGCCTGAATCGGCCTTTTGTCGGCCTGCTGCCTGATTCATTGTCCTGCTCTTCAGCCAAGGGCTTGCCCCAGGGATAATAGCTGATACCGCCGAAAATGAATGCCCCTGCCCGAGTGAAGTCCGCTTTCAGCTTCAGCGGCACGCCGGCGGGAAAGTAGGTTCTCGTGTTTTTTATGGTGGTCGGCACCATGCCGCCGGCTCCTATGAACCACGAGCCTTTCTCGCCAATTTCCCTGCCTGCGCAGAGCCAGAGGTCCCACAGCTTCCATTCATCAGACCAGTCCCCGAATGTTTCGGGCCGTTTCCAGCGGGGGAACAAAAACCTGCCGGGGCGGTTAAGCTGCCTGTCTATACGCTCTTCCGAATCCTCAAGACCGAAATGGTAATTGGTGGCTCCTGCCTCAATGAACCAGCCTTTTGCCTCCTGTTTTTTGCCCTCATCCGGACCCGTGCCTTTGCCATCAGCGGTTGCGCCTGTCCACGTCAAAACCGCGAAAACAGACACGAATGTCCAAAAACACCTGGCAAAACAAACCATGCATTCCACCCCCTTTCTCCATAGAAACAGCTATCAATGTCAGCCATTGTAGTCCAGCAGCCGAGTCTTTCGTTCAGCTCCTTTGGGACCGTTTTTGTTTTTGAAAGATGAATATGATTCGGTTTTGCACAGGGCTGATTAAATAGCAGTGTTAATATTTAAAAGCCTTTAAACCCCCGCCACAAGGCGCAAAACGTCCCTGAGCCCGGGCGCAAGGCCAAGAATCAGCACGCATATCTTCAGGAAGTTCCTGAAGCTGCCCTTCTCAGCATACCTGTCTATGAGGTACAGAACCGGTATCACAACTACGAGCTTGAGGAAGAACATGGCTGCAGGGCCCATGAACGGTATGAAGAGCCTTGGCACAACATGCTGCTCAAGGTATCCGAAATAGCTTAACGCAACGAATGTGGCGCTTGCGTCAAAAAGGTGGGCGCTCAGTATGCCGGAATTCACAGGCGAGAAAAGCTCTTTCAGTCGCCCGAAATCCAGCCTTTTGGAAGCCAGCGGGAGCAGGTGCGGCAGGTAGAAAACAAGCGCCCATGCGGCAGTTATGCCCCCCACGAGCAGGAACGGATGCCATGAAACCACTGGCATCATGGCAACATTGACCGCGCAAAGCAGAATGCCGGCAGCAAGCATGCTTTTCCAGTATGCCAGCCCCCCTGAGCCGGCGGGGCCACCCCCGGATGCAACAGACCGTGACTGCTGGAAATCATAAGGCGTTATGCCGGTGCCGAAGTTTATGTTGTTTGGCACGCTGGGCATGGTTATCCTTTGGATAAGCAGTGAGAGCAGAAGCACCAGCAAAGCGAGTGAAAATGTTATGATGTAGCTGCCCGGGGTCACCCAAAAAGGTGAGGCAAATATCGCTTGCGCGGGCCCGCTGAGGGCATTGGCGGTGGCTGCATCCTTCAATACGCGCGCGGACGAGCCCCAGAAAACGAAGGGCAGTATTGCAAGGAAGAAATTGCGGTCAATGGCAATATCCATCCTCTTCAGGAGCCTGAAAACAGCGAAAACGGCTATTACGAGTATGATTGCATAGGTCATGGTGTTGACTGGGTTGTACCACCCGTTCTGCATTATGGGGGCGATGAAATAATCGTATAGCGTGCTCATAGCAGTTATTTATTCTTTGAAACTAATATAAACATACGCCAGCCCCAAAATCAGGTTTTTGGGCAAGATTCTGGATTTCATTTATTAAGGCGGATTAGATAGTTTTTAGTATTTGTTACTACATATATATAATAAAATAAATTTACAAGGTTCATGGAAGATGCAATATGTACGATGAGATGCTGATAAGGAAGAAGATGCTCAAGATACAGGAGAGGCTGGGCATGCGGATAGGCATAGCCTACGGAATAAAGAAGATGCCTGTGGTCAAAAAACTTGAGGATGTCCTTGATGTGCTGAGGGAGCTTTACAAGATAGGAATCAAGGCCTTTGTGCTGCCTATGGAGCTTTTCTCTGACATCTCTTCGGCATCTGACCTCTACAAGGAGCATTACGGGAACCTGCTCAAGATAAAGGATATAGCAAGCAAATTCAACATAGAGCTTTCGCTGAGGCACACAAGGCTGAATGACCAGCCGGATGAGACAATGAAGACATTCTGCACAATAGCGTCCATAATGGACTGCAGGACATTTGCCGTACAGCCGAGCTTTTATTCAATGATGCCGAAGGAGCAGGCACTGCGGCTCGTCGTATACAAGATAAATGAGATAGTCTCAACAATCAGGACCGACTGCAACATAAGCATTGAGACAACGGGCAGGACAAATGAACTGGGGAGCCTTGAGGAGGTTATGGACATAGTCAAGAGGACACGGGGCACCGAACCACTTATAAACTGGGGGCATGTGCATGCGCGAGGCTCGGGCGCGCTGAGCACAGAGAATGACTACAGGAAGGTCATAGAGAAGCTCAGGGCAGAGATAGGCCCATATTCAATACAGAACGCTTACTTCATATTTTCAGGCGTGGGCTACGGCCCTTCCGGCCTTACAAGGTATTTGCCTCTGGGCCAATCCGACATGAACCTTGGTTACCTGATAAAGCAGATAATGTCCTTTGGTATAAGGGGCACGCTTATTTTTGAGGACCCTGACAGGGAGAATTTCATAATAAAGATAATGTCAGAGCTTGAGGATCTTGTAAGGTGAGAACCCTTCACTAGTTGTATGAAACTTTAAATCAGACGCCGCCTATTATTCTCATGAAAATCGGAGTCAAGGCCTTTCCGGACAACAGGGAATACCTGAAGCAGCTTGCTTCAAAAACAGAGCTTGATTTTGTGGAAATCATGGCTGTTCAAGGGGAGGACTTCAGCTTCCTGAAAAAGCTTGGGTTGCCGGTGGTTGTCCACTGCGAGCATTTTGAATTCGGGGTGAACCTGGCTGATGCAAAAAGGAATGACAAAAACAGAGCGGCAATACACTTTGCCATGGACACTGCAGACGCCTTTGACTCCAGGTTCATTGTGCTGCATCCGGGGGTCAAGGAGAAAAGTGCATGCTCTCTTGATAACACGATAAACACAGTGAAGGGCCTTGATGATAAGAGAATCATTATGGAGAACATGCCCTTCAGGTACGGACCAAACGGCACGTTCCGGCACGTCGGCTCATCGTTTGAGGAGATGAAAAGTCTGATGTCGGCAACGGGAAAGGGCATGTGCCTTGATCTTGGCCATGTCAACACGGTTGCCTTTAATAAAGGTGTTGATGCCATTGGGCTTGTGAAAAAATTCATGGAGCTCAGGCCGGCTTATTTCCATATGTCCGACAACAAAGGCCCGACCGATATCCACACAAGCCTCGGCGAAGGCTCAATGGATATAGATGCCCTGAAGAAAGCAATAGCCAAACAGGCAAAAAACCCCATGGTTGCAATAGAAACCGTTATCAACCTTGAAAAGCAAATTAATGATATCAGCATGATGAGAGGGGGTGTGAAACAATGAACGGGGACGAAAAGAAGCCGGTGATTGTTGTAAGCGGGCCGCCGGGCGCTGGCTCCACGACCATTGCACGGGTACTGGCTGAAAGGCTTGGCCTAAGATTCTTCTCGCCCGGTTTTTCCCACAAAGGGCTGGTGAAGCGACAAAAAGAAAGCCACGCAGCCCTTGAAGCATGGAAAACCGGGAAGGGTAAAAGCACAGACTTTCATAAGAGCCTGGATGCGGAGCAGATTGATGCTGCGAAAAAAGGCGGCATTGTCATCTGCGGCAAGCTGTCCATACACTTCATTCCGGATGCAGAGCTCAAGGTGTGGCTTGACGTTCCCCTCAGGGTCAGGGCACAGAGGTCTGCCGGCAGGGACAGGATACCGGTTGAGGAAGCCCTGAAAAGCATATCATCAAGGCAAAGGACCGAAAGGAAGGAGTTCATGAGGATTTACGGTTTTGACTACCTTGGGCAGAAAGATGAAGCAGACCTTGTGATTGACACGAGCAGGATGACTGTGGAAGAAACGGTTGGGAAGATAATGGATATTCTTGAAAGAAAGGACACAATATAATTTAAAATAAATTGCCTGACTTAACCGATATAGCCAATCAGGCCCCGGCACTGGATATATGGCGTAACATCTAACTCTGTGAAACAAAAGAAAAAAAAGAAAGGGTGAAATAAAACCCTTTTTTTGAACTCTGACATGCTGTGAGCGCAAAGCGCCTACACAGCGTAGCTCATTGTTCCGCCCAGCACCTGCTCTGCAAGCGACCTCGTGTCGTCTGCTGTCGTGCCTGCTATGATAAGAGCCTTTTGTCCTGAACCGAAGGCATCCTCTACCTCCTTGATCAGTCCGGTCGTGTAGGCCCAGGTGTCGCAGGTCTCTCCTGAATCCGTGAGCAGTGCTGCTACAACCGTGTTAGCACATGGTCCGCCAATCAGTATCAGGTCTTTGCTCAGTGCTGATGTGGCTGTTATCTCGTTGTCAAGCTTCGTTACAGGGTCTGTTATTTTTATTGCCTGTTCATAGCTTCCGCCTGTTGCTGCTGTTGAGAAGCTCGGGTCAGTGCCGAAAGCGACTGTTGCAACTGCCTGGTCGTCAGGATACTTTATCTCTACCTTGCCGTATCCGCCCGAAGACGAAGTGGCCCAGTAGCTTACCTTTGTTCCGTATGCATTCACGTAGTCAGTGACGTAAGGGTCGCTTGTTCTTGTTTCACCATCTTTGGGGCCCGTGATGCCGGCTGCAAGCTGTTCCACTGCTATGCTGTTTGAAACGTAGTCAAGGCCGGTTATGATGGCATCCTTTGTTGTCGTATTGTCCTCTTCCTGGAGCACCAAGGTACCAACCTGGTTATCGTTGTTGCCTGTGGATATGTAGGTTGTTGATGGTGCTACCCAGTCTACTGTGAATGTACAGGCTGTTTGATTTGAGATACCAATTTTGTATGCTACCTGTCCAACTTGGTAATCGTATATTTGTTGTGTGTTTGTAATATTTGTTGCTATTTCAGTGCCATTAATGATAAATCGCATTGGACCAGTGCCTGCAGCAGTGCTTATGTTGTGTGCAGTTATGTTCATATCGCCTGTTGGAACCTCTATTATTAAATTACTACCTACAGCTTTCGTTTCTGTTGCTCTGCCAAGCGTCTGGTTCTGAACAAAAGTTATGTATTCGCCGCCTGCCAATCTGATAAGCGGGAACACTGTTGTCTTTGCTCCTGTGTCGCCGTTGCTTGCTGTTGTATCACCCCATGTGAAATTCATCTTGTTGCTTCCGCTGGCATTGTATGCATAGTATGTCTGCCCGTCCATGTAGAATGTCTTGAAGGCATCCTCGCTGTCAAAGTAATACTCCATTGATGTGTCACTGAAGGTATCTTTTATTGTGAACCTTGGGTTGCTGCCTGATATGCTTGTCATGGCAGTCAGCTGCATGAGATGCCCGAAGTCCGATTCCTGCTCTGGCGCAAGCAATACATAGTCGTTAAGCGACACAGTTTCGCCTTCCAATACATGTATGGCCCTTGTTGCTGATGAATTCAGCTGCGGCTGTGTTGTGCCGTTGTATGCGAACTGGAATGACGATAGTTCGTTGCCTCTGTAGTCTGTCATTGTTACCAAAGCTCCGGTTGTCCCTGAATTGTCTATTGTAATCGAGTCCCTGTCATCAGAATCCAATGTCGGTGTCAGTCCATGGAACGCCATCTTGAACGTTCCCAGGACAGGGTCTGTGAATGAATCGCCTGCTTCAAGGGCGTTCTCGCCCGATTGCCTTGATACGGAAAGAACAAGCTTGCTAATGCCGCTATCATCTCCTGTGATAAAGACCTGTGTGCCCTGTATAGTGTCTCCTTCTGTTCCTGTTTGTGCTGACTGATGATTGGCCAGTGTTATCTTATCCGCGCCAATGACAAGCTCAATGGTTCCTGTGCCCAGGTTCGCGTTGACACCCATATACTTGCAAAACACCAAGACGTCTCCTGAATATGAACTGAATGTCTTGGTTTGCTCGTCGTCGATGGAATCCAAATCACCATCTACCTTAATGTTCACTGTATTGGCATCAGTAACACTGACAAATTCTACATCATATGTAGCGTCACCGCTGCCTACAGTTACTGTGTCACCAACATTAAGAGTTGCCGTATTGGCTCCTCCGAGCAATACAAGCTGGTTCTCTGACGCAGTATCGGATGAATTGGATTCAGAGCCGATCGTGTATTCAACACCTGTAATTTTTAGCGTGCCTCCGCGCACACTACTGCTCTCAAGGTCCAGTGCCTTTGAAAAAACTATTGTAAGGTTGTATGCTGGCGTTGTCAGGGCACTGGTGCCCATGTCAACGTAAAGCGTTGGGTCACTTAAAGCTCCGCTATTACTGTCAAATTCTGTTTGTATTGCACTAATCTCAATATACTGGTCAAAACTGTATGTTCCGGATAAGCTGGTATCAGCTGTGCCTGATGCCAAAAGGGTCGGAAGCTGTGTTGACGTAAGTGTGCTTCGTGCCCTGTTCAGCAGACTCTTGAAATAGAGTTTCTTGTTTGTTGTCGCGATGTCAGTGCCGCCTGAAACCGATGTTGTGCTGCTCCCTGATATTGAAACTGTCTCCGTGGCGTAGCCTGCCATACCTGCCGCAATGTCCCCGGCCGCTGCAACGTCCTTGGGATACTCTGTTGCATCACTTGCGCTGCTGCCGATTACGATTGAAGGAACAGTTGAACCGTCAACGTAACCGCCGAGGTTGGAACTTGTTGCTACCGCACCAAATGCCAGTGTTGCGCCAGCCATAGCCGCTGCCAAACCACCTGCTAACAGTTTTCTAATTTGCATTTAATTTCCCTCCTGTTTTAAAATCATAACTCCGCAAAACGGAGCCATGTTCATAGTTTGTCCTTGGGGGTATATTAAATTTGGCTGAAACGGTTTCAGAATCATGAATAAAAAACAAAATAATATTTTTAAAATAAAAAAAAGTTTAAATTAACCTTTTTAAATGTTCCAAACGAAATAAAAATGATTAATTAAGTCTAAAAAGACTTTTTATTAATTTTATGATTTGGGATTGAATCCGGCCTCATTTTGGCCTTTTCTGGGAAAGTTTGCCGTCTGGGCATACAAATTATATAAAACAGCTAAAACAAATAATCTCTATGGAATTCCCATTCAACCTGTTTGACCTTGACAGCCTGTATGAATTTGCCACATCGCAGTCAGCAAGCTACTGGATAAGCCTCGGAGTCACATTCCTGTTGTCAAGCCTCATAACAGGCATCTTGCTTATCGTTGTGGTGTCAGTGGCGAGCAGGGAAACAGGCGAGCCGGTAAAGGCAGCCAACGCATTCCTTGTGGCCCTTCTGGTGAACCTCATAAATTTCTTTGGGCTGATGGGAATAATGCTGTCTGTTGTGAATGCGGTGCCTTTCGCCGCCATTTTGCTGCCAGCTGTTGTATGGATAATCATGCTTAAGCTTTTCTTCGGGCAGATGAACTGGATGCATATTATTGTGATAGGAGCAATATTCTTTGCAATCACACTGTTCGCGGTCCCTTACATGACATCATTCATTGCTGGGTTTATTCCTCTTTAATGTTTCTCTTAGAAAAAGAAAAGCCGAACAATTCAATCTTTTAAATAAATCAGTCAACTCTGTACATTTTGGTTTCAACAGCCCGGGTATGGAAAGAAGAAGGCAGCTCATTGGAATGCGCCTTGGATTGCAAAACGGTCCCATTGAAAAAAAATATTGCAAGAGCGTTCGGAGGATAACCTGAATCCGGATTACTGGAACCGAAAAAAATAAGCAACGCTTTATGCGACCTCACTGAAAACCGCCCTGCACGTTGACGGTATCTTCGCGGAAGCGAGCTTCAGGGCCCTTTTGGCGCTGTTCTTCCTGTTGCTGTCAATCCGTATCTCAATTATCCTCTGCCCTTTGCTCACTTGGGCTGCCGTACTCATTGGCTTGCCGAATGCCTTCCTCATGCCGGTCTGAAACCGGTCCGCTCCGGCACCTGTTGCGAGCGCGTTCTCCCTTATGACGTGGTGTGGATAGACAAGCACCTTGAGCAGGTATGCATCAGCCCCCAGAGAATTCAGATGCTTTGATGCCGATACGCGTGCCGCCTCAAGCGCATTGTGCCTGATTTGCACGTCACTTTCAACCACAAGATAAGCGCTCATATTGAACTTTCGCTTTTTGTTGCCTGTCTCAAACCTGTGTATCTTCTTCTCGGGCACACCCTTAACATAGCTTTTTCTGGGCTTTTTCTTGCTTTGCCTTGTGTAAGGCTTTTCATGCTTCCTATAGCATTTGGCTGGTCTCAGGGCCATAACAATACCTGAGTTAAGATAACAACTGTTTATTTAAATAGGTTTTATTGGATGTCCTCATGTATCCTGCTCTGTTCAATGTTCATCTGCCCGCTGTATTTTGAGTCCTTTCTTTTGTTGTATGGTGTTTGGCTTGGGGATGTCATCCCAAAGAACATTATTTTGCATATCTTCATACCGGAATAGAGTATCACAGGCATTTTGCCCAGGTTGGCTATCTCAAGGACGAGCTTGCCCTCAAACCCGGGGTCAATCCAGCCAGAGGTTATATGGGCTGTTATGCCAATCCTGCCAAGAGACGACTTGCCATCAACATATGCGACAATATCTGACGGCAATGAAACCCTTTCCCTGGTTATTCCGAGTACAAACTCGCCCGGATGCAGTATGAATTTGTTGTTGTCCATTATTATGGTTTCGGTATACTCCTTCGGTTTCTTTGAGTCTATGCAGGGTTCCTTCGTGTGGCCGAATGTCCTGAATTCCGAGCCCAGGCTCAGGTCCACGCAGGCGGATTTTATCTGCCCCTCATTCAATGGCTCTATCTTTATCCTGCCTTCCTCAAGATATCTTTTTATCTCATGGTCCGGTATTATCATCAAAAACCCCTTTTTGATATTTCAACTGAAACAATAAAAGTTCAAACGAAAAATGAATCAATCCTTACCTGCCTCAGTATTTCCCTATATCGCCTCTTCTCCTGGCGGTTCTGCACAATGCCTTCCTTTATCTCCCTTTTTACAGAGTCGGGGACAGCAGATGAATTTTTTTGTGAAATGTTTGATGAAACAACCAATTCCCTATCCTGTTCATATCTGCTGTTGTTCCGAAGCGCTGTCTCGGCCTTCCCGAGTTCCGAGCCCAGATAAATTGCGTGCTCCGTATTCAATCCACCCCTGAATGCTATTTTTGTGTAAATCTCTTTGGCAGTCCTGCCATCAAACCGCTCAAGTTCACTTCCGGTGTGTGGATCAAGAAGCCTTGAAATAATCATGCCGTCTCTGAGCTCAACGAGGAAATTCCCCCTCGCGTCAAAGTGGCTTTCTTCGTGTCTCCTGAATTTTTCCAGCATGTCTTCAACCTGCTTGTAGTAGTGCTTGTATATCTGGGCGCTCCCTGATATTATGGTCAGCAGCCCGGGCTTTACGCCAATGCCGTCGGCAATCTTCTTCTGTATTGCAGCGCATCCATAGGCATTCTCAGGCCAGCCCTGAACCATGTCATGGCTTCGGAAAAATACGGTAAGGTTAAGCATTTCGTCCTGCACCAGCGCCTGCAGCATCACAAGGCATGGGCTGCTCTTGTGCTTTCTCATGAGCTCTTCATGCACGTGCCATGTTATTGCAATGCCGGATTTTGAATAAAGGTTCCTCTTAAGAGCATCTATGATGTCTTCAACCTGGTCAATCTCAGCTCCATGTTCTGAATATCTTACATTGGCATCCAGGTGCGGGCCCTTGCCGAACTCGAAATCCTTATAACCTCCACTGTTCACAAGCTCTTTTATCTCCCGGGGATTTGAATGAATGTATGCTCTGAGCTTATTCCCGTAAGTGTAGGCCTTGCCCTCGGGGAGTTCTGGGGACAGGATCTCTTTCTGGTAGGCTGCAATCTTCTCCTGTGTCATTGGCACTGGGAAAGGGTTCACAGAAAGCTCCGTGTTCTGCGGATTGTGTATCACCGCAACGAGGTTGTTTATCTCCTTCACCCACCTGTCGGTGTTAGCGTCCATCAGGTTCTCGTGGCCATAGCGGTGGATATTGTGCATTATCTCAATCCATGTCTTAGGGATTGTTTCAGCCCTTACAATCAGGGGGCCGCCCTCATAAGGGAACGATTTTACTGCCTTTTCATAATCAAATGTCACGGGCTCTGGCATGAAGGGGTTCTTTCTTGGCAGCTCCCTAATCAGCCTGTTGGCTTCGGCTATCTTTTCCTCAAGCGGGCTGTCCGGCATCTGCCTGTTAAGGTCAATCAGTTCCACGCCCTGCCTAACTTTCTCAAGCATTTCCTTTGGTATGTTCCTGTCAAGATATAGTGCATTCTCAAAACCCGGAACCCGCCTGTCTTTGTCAATTCCTTTCTCAAAGAATGCCCTGATTGCATTGGCACTTGTCAGCTCGCTGCTTCGCTCCTGACCCGTTTTGGATGAGTATTCGTTTCCCAGCATTATTATGTATCGTATGTTCGGGTTACCCAGTATGTTTCTTACCATGCCCTCGAGACCTGCCGGAGTGTAAAAGTTGGCCGCAATCGCAAGGTTGCTCTTCTCAAGTTTTGGGACAACTACATCCCGTATTGTCCATAAAAAGGTAACCGCAACATTGCTTTCATTTTGTTCTGCAAAAGCAATCCTGTCGCGCACGCATACAGGCCACCCCCTTTTGCCGTCAGAGCCCGTCTGCTTGCTTATAAGCTCGATAATGTTATTTTCAGAATTCATGACTCTCTATTGCATCTAAATAATTAATTCTTTTGCACAATTGGAACAGTTCTGGGAAAAAGTTCTTAAAGCTTAGCACGGGTTATAATCATTGTTTACTATGTGTGGAATCATCGGCTTGATATTGAATGAAGAAACAGGCATCTCCGAGCCCATGCATATGCTGAAGCGCCTCGAGTATAGGGGCTATGATTCCTTTGGTTTTGCGAGTAATACCGGATTCCTTGACAAGCATGTAGGTGAGATAGGCAGGTTTGAAACAGTTGAGTCAGGCTCAGACAGCAAGGCCAGGGTTTTCATCTGCCACACGCGCTGGGCAACGCACGGTGGCGTAACCGAGGCAAACGCCCACCCGCATATCTCATGTGACGGTAAGATTGCAATCGTGCATAATGGCATAATAGAGAACTCCCAGGAGCTGAGGAAGATGTTCGAAGGCAAGGGCCACAGTTTCAGATCTGAAACAGATAGCGAGATAATAGCGCACTTCTTTGAGGAGGCGCTGAAGAACGGCAGGGAGTTTGAGGAGGCAATACCAGACTTCCTACAGGAAGTCAAAGGAACATTTGCAACACTCATAATAAGGAAAGGCGATGATAGGATTTATGCAATCAAGAGGGATTCGCCGCTCGTGCTCGGGCTTCTGAACAGCGGCTTTGCATTGGCAAGCGACATCTATGCCTTCTCTGATAGGACTAATAAGGCAATATTCTTTGAGGACAATGAATTCGCGGTTGTTGATAAGGATGGATATCAGTTCTTCAACAGCATGGGCGCATGGATAGAAAAGCAAACCAGGACATTTGAATGGAGCGGAAGCAGTGAAACAAAGAAGGAATACGAGCATTTCATGCTCAAAGAGATAATGGAACAGCCTGAGTCATCTGAAAGGCTGATAAACTCGCTAAAGACAGAGCAGAAAGACAGGCTTGAGAAACTGAAGGGGGCGATACAACATTCTAAAAAGGTGATGTTTGTCTGCGCTGGTACGTCTTACCACGCATCCCTGCTTGGAGTCTACTTCCTCAAGAAGGCGGGGATTGATGCGCAGAGCGTCATCGCCTCGGAGTTTGAAAACTACGCAATGGCCGACAGGGACACATTGGTAATAGCGATAACCCAGAGCGGTGAAACAATGGATGTTATGAAGGCGCTGAAGCTTGCCATGGGGAGGGGATGTAGGATAGCAAGTTTTGTGAATGTTCCATACTCCAGTGTACAAAGAATGTCGGAGACATCAATAGATATAATGGCAGGCCAGGAGGTCTGTGTTGCTGCGACCAAATCATTCGTCAATCAAGTCATAGTTCTTCTTCATATTGCATCGTTTCTGGGTTATGAAACTGGCAGTGAAATAATGGAAAAAATACCGAAGAAGATAGCTGAAACAATAAAAACCAACCTTGATAGGGTGAAACAATTAGCAAAGGAACTCTCCGGCAGTAGGGATATCTATATGATTGGCCGCGGCATGTCATATCCTGTTGCCCTGGAAGCTGCCCTGAAGATAAAGGAGATATCCTACATCCATGCAGAGGGTATGATGGGCGGCGAGCTGAAGCATGGCACACTCGCATTAGTGGAGGACGGAACGCCTGTGATATCCTTCATCTTCAACGATGAATGTGGAATGGTTTCAAATACGAAAGAGGTTGAAGCAAGAGGTGCGAGAACTATAATCGTTTCAAATCATAACAACAGCTACTTCAACATACCTACAAATGATAGCGGCACATTTGTTATTCTATCAAGTATCATAGGACAATTAATCACATACTATATTGCCCTTGAAAAAGATTTGCCGATTGATAAACCTAGATCACTTGCAAAGTCGTGCACGGTCGAGTAATTGTTTATAAATATAATCATCAAGGCGATAATATGCAGTGCGTAATTCTTGCAGCAGGCAAGTCAACAAGAACATACCCCCTTACAGCAGACAGGCCGAAGCCACTGCTGCGATTAGCCAACAGGACTATTATAGAACACAACCTGGAGCAGCTGCAGGGGCTCGTGGATGAGGCCATCATTGTGGTAGGGTTTAAGCAGGATATGCTCAGGGAGTTCCTTGGCGACAGCTACAACGGCATAAAGATAAGCTATGTCGAGCAGCCGGAGCAGCTGGGCTCGGGGCATGCCCTGATGCAGGCAGCAGGCCTGCTGAATGAGCGTTTCATTGTGATGAACGGCGATGACATATACAGCAGAAAGGACATTGAGGCTTGCACGGAATTCAGGTATTGTGTTCTTGCCAAAAAGGTTGATGACGTATCAAGGTTTGGTGTTTACTCTGTTGAGGGCGAACTGGTCAAGGACATCGTAGAGAACCCCGGCGAGCTCTCGGGCGAGCCGCTTGCCAACACCGGACTGTATGTTCTGGACAAAAGCATATTTGAGACCAAGCTTCAGAAGACGGAGCGCGGCGAGTATGAAATCACTGATTACGTCAGGGAGCTTGTGAAATGGAAAAGGAGGGTGCATTGCAGAATTGTGAAGGGGCACTGGCTTCCGATAGGGTATCCATGGGACCTGCTTACAGCCAACGAGCAGCTTCTGAAACAATTGGAGGCCAGCGGCGTGGAGCCGGAGAGAAAGGGAACCACCGAGGAAAGGGCAACGCTGAAGGGGTATGTCTCTGTGGGCGAGGGCACTGTGATTAAGGACGGCGCCTACATCGAAGGACCGGTGCTTATCGGCAAGAACTGCACGATTGGGCCGAACTGTTTCATAAGGCCATACACCAGTATGGGTGACGGATGCAAGGTAGGAAACGCGGTGGAGGTAAAGAACTCTGTGTTTGGCAACAATGTGAGCATAGGCCACCTGTCATACTTCGGCGACTCTGTACTCGGAAGCAACATAAACATAGGCGCCGGGACAATCACAGCAAACCTGAAGCATGGCAACAGCAACGTCAAAAGCCATGCTAAGGGGAAGCTGGTTGATACATGCAGAAGGAAGCTCGGGGCCATCATAGCCGGCGGCGTGCATACAGGCATCCACACCAGCATCTATCCGGGCAGGAAGATATGGCCGGGGAAGCATACGCTGCCGGGGGAAGTCGTGAAAGATGATGTGGTCTAAATCTAAACAGAAGAGAGCCGAAACTCTTAATATTCCTATCAATCAGCCATGGGCCCTTTAAACTGGAGCCTAAAGCTCTGGTTTTGACCCTGGTTAACAAACCAAAAAACACCTTTCACGCCCTCAAGCTGTTCATGCTCAAAAAAGCCTTTGGGTAAATGACTGCTTAAGTCTTTTGTGCCCTTTCTTAATTCTATCCAATATAACCCATTTGGCTGATAACCCGTGCTCTCATGTGAGTCCACTGCGATGATGCTATGATGGCGAGGAGATATTTTGTTTGTTGTGCACATGTCATGATATGATTTTTCATACTCTTGAAAAACCTCTTGCTTGCAACAATCACTTAAAACAGGCAGGTCTAGCAAAGACATCCTATATGCAAACTCGTCTATGCCATATGCCTCAAAAGTCCTAATCCCTCTATAGACATCATCAAAGGTAAAAGTCTTCAAAGCGTTCTCGCCAATATGGGCTTTAACACGGATAGCGTGATGCTGGCCCTTTCCGCCGAACGGCCCTATTTCCGCATAAGTAAAGGGCTCACAATCTGTTGGTAGAGCCTCACCCATTTCTGCAATTTTTTCCCTTACAGGATACATAACTTTTAGCCCTTCTGCCTGAGGCACAAAAACTTCTGTATCACCGGATGTTAACTGGGGGCCTTTTGGACCGTCCTCGAAAAGTTTCACGCGTAATTTTCTATCGTGAGCAATGCTTGCCCTGTTGGGTGCTGCTGTCATGAAAGCATGCGTGTAAAAATCGTCAGGGTCTAATAATGCATCTGTCCCGCTCACGTCAAAAGAGCCAACATTACTCCTGTGCCAGATGCCAAGATATGCATCATCATCAAGCCCTGTTTGAAGTATGATATTTCCTACAATACCGACGCCATTCTTTCTGTGAAGAGGATATGAAAAAACTTCTTCACATAGCACCACACCAAGCCCTTTCGGATGCTCGCTCTTGCCATTATAACTAAAACCAAACATGATACTCCTTACGGCTTTGTTAGGGTTATGTTGAACCAGAAAACCGCTATTTTCAAATAGAGGGTGGATGCACCAACCGGTTCAACAGACATGCCGAACCAACAAACCCCGGACTTTAGTCGGGGTTGCATAGAGGCATGCTGATATTATTTTAGCATATGAATATAAATTGATTTGTTTTTATTTCAGCACGTCCGCAGCCGCAGCGCCTATTGAGGAGAAGAAACCCACGAAAACCACCAGCTTGCTTATCCAAAAGGGGTCGGTGACCTGCCCTATTACTCCGAACAGCCACAGTATGAAGAAGGCTGAAGAGTATGAAACAATGAAGAGCGAAAGCAGGCGTTTTGGCACGTGGAACCTGCTTATCTCCTCAACCGCAATCCTCTGGAAATTTGTGTAATAGAAGATAAGCGCCGAGACAAGTATTGTAAAGAAAATCATGATGACCATCTTGAGGGGGTCAAGCGAGTTCGCAAGTGCCCAGACCTCCTCTGTGACAGCAAAGGGTGAAGACAGAATGAATGCGCCGACTATCTGCTGCGCAAGGTCACTGAGGCCGAACCTTTCAAATCTGCTCTTGCCTGAAATAGAACCATTCTTTGTTTTTTCGGCTAAGAAAATCACACGCATTTTCCCCCTTTTCAGACCTTTCTCTAACATAGTCCTCATTCCTTGTGTAATCCGGGGGTTCTACACTACTTTCCATTAGCTGAATTCACCTTTATTGGCTATATATTGCATCAAATATTTAAAAGGAGCCGGAATCAGTTGTTCTTCGGCGTCCCTTCGGCAGGCAGCTTTATGCCCATTACCTTTGACTCGCCGCCTTCCATGGTTACGCCGTATATCTGGTCCGCTTCCCTGACAAGCGAATTGTTATGAGATATTATTATGAACTGTGCCAGCTTGGCCTGCTTCCTTATCAGGTCAGCTACCTGCTTGGTATTCTTTGCGTCAAGGGCCGCGTCCGCCTCATCAAGCATATAGAATGGGGCGGGCTTGTATCTTTGTATGGCAAAAAGGAACGTGAATGCAGTGAGCGTTTTCTCACCGCCGGACATGCTGTCTATGTTCAGCAGCTTCTTGCCGGGTGGCTGTGCCTTGATTAGCAGCCCGGATTCAACGTTGTTTGGTATCTCCAGCTCCAGTTCCGCTTCTCCGCCGGTAAGTTCCCTGTAAATCTTCCTGAAGTTCTTTGATATCTCGCTCATTGTGACGCTGAATGCTTTGCTTTTCTTCTCCTCTATCTTGGATATCGTCTCCTCTATGGACTGCTTTTCCTCAACTATCCTGTCAACTTTCTTCCTGAAGTCATTGAACTCGTCCTTCAGCGACCCGAAGTCCTGGAGCGCCTTCATGTTTACGGGCCCGAGGGAATTTAGTTTCCTTATCGTTTCCTTCTCCTCCGAATCGAGCATGGGAACTTCGTGCTCAACGAAGGGCTTGAGCCCTGCTACAATTTCGGATTCAGCACCCTCCGATTTGGCTTTTTTAGAGTGTTTGCCCTTATCATCCTTTCTGCTCTGCACGTCAAGAACATAATTCTTCCATTGGAGCCTGAAATTTTCAAACTTTGACTCTATTTTTGCCTTCTTTATGTTTAACTTACCGATTTCCTGCTGTATAACAAGCTGCTTTTCCGAAGCTTCTTTCCGCTTCTCCCTTGTTTTTTTGAGTCCCTCATCAAGCATTGACCTCTCCCGCTCAAATTTGGATGTTTCAGTCTTCTGCTCTTTGGACGCAAGGCCATCCATTTCTTTATTCATTCTTGTTAGCTGCAGCTCAAGTTCATCCGTTTCCTTTTCAAGTTTTCTTTTCCGCTCGCTGTACTTGTTAAGCTCAGGCGAAACCCTGCCGGATTTTCTATAGAAACCGCCTGTTACAGTTCCGGATGCTTCCATCAGATCGCCGTCAAGCGTCACTATCCTTGCCCTCGCTCCCTTGCCAATGCTTTCGGCCTTCTTTATGTCATTTACGCATGCCGTTGAGCCGAAAACGAACTGCATTGCGGGCGCGAGCCTTTTTTCATAATGGATAAGCTCTGAAAGCCAGCCCATTGAGCCTGACGGCGCGGAACCTCCCCACCTGCCGCGAATCTTGTCCAGGGGCAGGAACCTTGCTCTGCCTATCTTATTGTCCTTCAGATAATTTACGCAGGACACCGCAGTTGTCGTATTTTCAACTACGACATCGCTCAGGTGCCCGCCACCCGCCACATCAACAGCTGTCCGGTATTTGGGCGGCACAACGATAAGGTCAGACAGTATGCCATGAACACCCTTCATCTTGATTACCGACTTCACTGCCGGGCCATATCTTCTGTCCATTGACCTGAGGCGCTCAATCATACTTCCCAAACGCTCTATCTCCATACGGTTGGATTCTATCCTGCCCTTCTTGACCTCTATCTCAGCCCTGAGATTCGCAAGCTTTTTTGTCACCTCTATCTGGCTGGATGCCTTCAAAACGTCCTTTGTAAGCTCCTCCAATTTGTCCTCTTCATCATTAAGCTTCTTGTCATATCCTTCTATTTCCTCCTTGAATTTTTCTGCCTTGGCTTCCTTTTCCGCGAGCTTTTCGGTTATTTCTGAAATACCCCTTTCGCTTTCCTTATACTGCTTCCATATCAGTGCAGCTTTTATCTTATCAAGAGCTTCATTCAACTCCTTGTATGCCAGCGCAGCATCCCTTTCATTACTGAGCCGCGTCATCACAGACTCCTTTTCCTGGAGTATGAGCTCAGATTCCTTCACCTTGTCTGCTATGCTTTCAAGCTCGCGCTGCGCTTTTTTCTTCTTATCTTCATAGTCCGCTATCCCTGAAATTTCGTCTATAACCTCCCTCCTTTCAACAGGGTCCATCTCAACTATCTGATTTACCTCACCCTGCTGGATTATGTTATGGCCGCTTGCGCTAAGCCCGCCTTGTGAGAAGAAATCAAGAATCTGCTCCTTTGTAACAACCTTTCCGTCAAGCCTGTATGTGCTGACGCCTTTGGGGTTAATCCTTCTGCTGACCGAAACCATCTTTTCCTTTGAAGGCAGAAAGAATTTGCTGTTGTCAAAATAGAGCGCAACGCTTGCATATTCGGCAGCTTTCTTGCTTTTGCTTCCATGGAATATAAGGTCCTGCGCCTTCCTTGCCCTCATCAGCCTTGATGAACCCTTGCCCAATACAAAATTTATTGCGTCGCCTATGTTTGATTTTCCAGAGCCATTTGGACCCGTTATCAGAGAGAAGCCGGTTGGGAACGGAACTGATGTCTTCCTCACGAAAGACTTGAAGCCCTGCAGAACAATTTTTTCCAGTCTGACCATACAATATTAATGGCAGTCCACGCTTTTATTAATTTTGCAAGACAAATAATTATTGGAATGTGTCATAACCAACAGCAGGGTGTAAGAGCGTTTGCCCGACACCATTGAGCGAACAAATCGGGCGTCATAACCAAGAGCAGGGTGTAAGAGTATGCTTGAGTCGTTGCTTGATTTCGGGGAGATTAACAGAAAGCCATATCTTATGTTCATATGGGCCTTCATAATCTGTTCTGTGTCAATAGCAGTTAGCCTGCAGATATCTTACCGTGTTCCGCTTGAAAACACCATATTTGATATGACCGGAATATTTTCGGTCCTTTTCATAGTCCTGTCCTCGGTCTACCTCATAACGACAACGATAAAAAGAGAGGAGGAGATGGAAGAGGACGACATTGACAGGCACCACCAGCAGAATTTCTGGCCAAGGCACAAAAAGGACATAGTAATGATAATGTTCTTCTTTGCCGGGATGACGCTTGCATTTTCAGTCTGGTCCTTTTTTCTGCCGCCGGATACATTTATGGTTCAGATATCAAAGATAAACGAGATACAGTGCATAAGCGGCTCTGCTGTGGACTACAATGCATTCTTCGGGCAGATACTTCTCAATAACCTGCAGGTTACAATGTTCTCTTTTTTCTTCTCCTTCATATTCGGCGCAGGCGCCTCCTTTATACTGACATGGAATGCCTCAATACTCGGCGTCTACATAGGCAGGATATCAACGTCGTTCTGGCATATACCAATAGTCAGCATGGCGTTTCTGCCGCACGGTGTACCTGAGATAGCCGGTTATGTGTGCGCAGGGCTTGCCGGCAGCCTGATATCGGCAGCTATAATCCGCCAGCACAAGAAAGGAATACTCAAAATTATAGCAACGGACAGCTTCAAGATACTGCTGCTCGGCGTGGTGCTGATAGTCCTGGCAGCAGGAATAGAAGCGTATTTATAAACTGATCCCTTCCTTTTCGAAAGAAAGGTCTAAGTGTCATCCCAAAGAAAGAATTTACAATATAAATGCTTTATGAAAATATATATCATGCCTCGGTGGCTCACCTAATCCCTTTCTTCCCGAAGAAAGGTCTAAGGCTTACCCCAAAGAAGGGATATTGTGATGCTATTGATGCAAACAAATATACATGCCTCGGTGGCTCACCTAATCCCTTTCTTCCCGAAGAAAGGTCTAAGGCTTACCCCAAAGAAGGGATATTGTGATGCTATTGATGCAAACAAATATACATGCCTCGGTGGCTC
>Ga0180434_10001422_pt1 | contig 34179 bp, 57 predicted proteins | sample SS_ome_7_FD_132453 | JGI IMG/M metagenome (GOLD analysis project Ga0180434, IMG submission 132453) | Hypersaline lake sediment archaeal communities from the Salton Sea, California, USA - SS_1_D_2 metaG | ecosystem: Environmental > Aquatic > Non-marine Saline and Alkaline > Hypersaline >... | reverse complement strand
TGGCGTTCAGATCGTTCATGTTTTTGTCCCGTGCGTTGGTGGTGTTTTCGTTTCGCATGATTGAAATATAGCCGGTATCGGCTAGATTGTCCAGAACAATCCACGCTGAATTTCAAAGTTTTTCCAAATTCGCTGGAAACTCGACTTTCAGGCTCGAAAAATTTCGTCAATCCGGCAGATCGTAGCACAGAATCGACTTGTTTTGATCGTACTCCGCGAGATTTGCGGCTTTCGCAGGAATCGGCTTGCCCGAGAAGATCGACCGGACAACGGCATCGGGTGCAGTCGACCACAGGGCTGCTTGTGGCTGTAGTTCGGCGGGGATGAGTACAACGTTGGCAAGGTACAAGTGAGACTCTGCACGCCCCATTCCCGCGTACGGGTTGCGATAATTCTCAAACCCGACGACGATCCCCACGTATTGAACCTCGCGGGTGCTGATGACAGCCGAGAAGCGTCCCCGAAGACGCTCCGATTTTTTGACGAGTACAAGTGATCCGCGTCCGACCATGATGACTCTCCGGTTTGTGGTGGTGGTTTCGTTTCCGCAATTGTAGCCGGTATCGGCGTGATTGTCAAATCAAAATTCCGTGTGAATCTTGTTGAGGTATCCCAACGCGTTCATCGCGTCGACAGTCGGGTTCTCTGTTTCATCGTCGGCGATGCTTTGGACGTAACCCGCAGCCCATTCGATTGCCACCTGAACGGCTTCGATCTGGGTGTGCATTTCCTCGACCAGATCAGGATCGATTTCACCTTCGGTGGTGTTCTGAATTTGATCGAAACAGTCGGAAATTCGTGCCATTGCTTTGGACATTTCTTCGCTCCAAGTTTGGTGGTGAGATTAGACGCGTTCCATTTCGACGACCGCTCCGCAACCCCCGCAGGGCTCGTCGCCGACCATCGACATTTGCTCGTGACCACAAAGGACGCAACGGTGGAGACCATACAGAGCGGCTCGGGTTTGCTCCATCGCTTCGGCCATCGGTTTGACCGTTGCACCCTCGGCGGCGTATCGTTCGTTGTGTGTCATTTTAGTCCTCGTAGTGGCAGAAGTAGCGAACGTATTGGGCGACCATCGCAGCGTAGCGAGCAGGGGACACAGCTGCTTTGATTTCAGCCTTGTCGTACTCATTGCCGTAGGTCATCACGTTGTAGAATCGTTGGAAGGTGATCTTCATCGTATTGTTTCCCGTGGTGTGTCCCCGGGGACAATTCCCCGGGGAAGGTTTCGCGTTAGTTAGACTCCGGTGACGACGACTTCGATTCCCACGTAATCCTGGCGGATCGAGTAAGCAGCACCCCGTTCGGTGAGGCTGCAGATAAAGGCGGCAAGCAGTTCCATTCCCGAGGCGTCGAGTGCGAAGGTGACGGTGTGATTCATTTTTTCGGTCCCGTGGTTCGTGGTGGTGTTTTTGTTTCGCATGATTACAATATAGCCGGTATCGGCTAAATTACAAGCGTAAAAAAGACGAATTCGGAAAGTTTTTCCAAATTCGCCTTATGACTCGGGTTTCAGACTCTAAATATTTTCAGAATTCCAAAAGAAAACCCCTACCACCCGTCTCGGAACGAGTGGTAGGGGAGCAACAGGAACTCTGCAATTCCCGAATTGTCACCAACAACGGTGTCTTCGGAATGGGAAGCTAATGAGCCTACGGAGTGGACCCCTGCACCAAAATGGGCGACAGCGATTCCCGTAGATCCCGTAGCCTCCACCGCAGCGATGCGAACAGTTTCCCGACTGATAGTAGTAAGGCTGCGGCTGTTGCGTTTGCATCGTCCACGTCGGTTCGTACATTGACGCTCCGCTGAAGTTCGGACCAACCGACACGATGTTCGCATCGTTCAGGCTCGGCGGTGCTGGATTGACAATCGCCAGATCGCTCGGATTCGGCGAAGGCATTGGCAGCACGGACGATTGGCTGGTGCTGAACATGTTGACGCAGATCAGCACGCCGACCACTGCAGCGACGAACAAATATTTGTTGAGCATGATGCTCCTTTCGTAAGTGCACCCGCACGCGTGCCCGCGTGAGAGTTAGCCTGTGGAAGTGGGACTCGGTGGCGGAGTCGTCGGAGTCGGAACAGATGCAGGATCGTTTGTTCCGGACTTCGCACGATTGACCACCGCCTGATCTTCGGCAGCGTCGATCACCTTCCGACGTTCGACGGCTGCATAAATTTTTTCGCGACGTTCGGGATCGGCGAGACCGACTTCCAGTTGTCGCTTCAAAAATTTGTTGTATGCTGCCGCACGCAATTCGTCATTCGCGAAGACCCGATACTGCACCCCCATCTCTTTGAGGAGTTTCGAGTAGTCGCCAATCGCGTACGCCTCCAGCAATTCGGGCAGCACTTCGAATCCGTTCTCGCGTGCTTTCGCCGCAATCGACAGAGCGTGTTCGCGACGTTGCTCAACCCGGGTGTCGCCTTGGTAGATGAGGTAGCCGATTGCCGCTCCCGCGATGATCGTAACGACAATCATGTAGAGGTTGCTGCCCAACAGGGCTCCAAAGAGTAGAGGAAAATCGTTCACGTTTCGGTTCCTTTCGTTCGAATCAATCTGAGAAAATTATACGCTATTGGCTGCGTTCCTTGTAGTAGGCAAAGCCTACGCCAATGAGCACACCGAGAAGTCCGAGACCGATCAGTGCTCCTGGCGACAGACCAACGGGTGTCGGTTCGTCCACTGTGTCCGGAATCGGGGTGATAGGTACGGGCTCGGGTTTCGGTTCAGGTTTTGGCTCGGGTTTCGGACATCGCCGATGACACGCAACCAACGCTGGATTCGCTGCCAACTCGCGTCGAATACCCTCAACAATCACGTTCGAATCGCGAGGGATGTTCGCCCCCGAAATTTTGTAGATGATCTTCCCGTCAGGTGCTTGCAATGCCAGAACGGGTGCAGAACCAAATGCGGGCTTCAACTGCTGGACGTAGAAGACATCCCGCGAGGTTCGGTGCTTGTATCGCGTTTGATAATTCTTCATGTGGGACAGTGCCGGATTGTTCATCAGATGACTCCGCAAGAGTCGGGCCTGACTTGATCCGTCGTCAACAAACGTCAACCAATACAATCCCTCGATCTCGGGCAGTTGCACACGTTCAGCAACTTGGGCTTGGCAAGGCGTGATCGCCCCGAGTACCAAGATCAGCAACAGCAGAATTCCTAATCGTTTCATTTCCGGTCTCCTAGATTTGTTACTCGTTTTTTATCTATACGGTTTCGGTGGCGGAGGGACGTAGCAAACAGTCACCGCCCACCCTGTCCACTCCCGGTTGAATTGTTCACGGCTGCGGGTGATGATCCGCTCCGTCGAATTGTTGTCGATCAGATAAACGTTTTGCTCGTCCATTCCGACCAACGTCACCATGTGGCTCGACGGCCAATTCACTGCACAACCGAGTCGAAGATCGATGCACTTTTGAAGAAAACTCCAATCCTTGTCCATCGTATATGCATAACGCAGATTCGCGGCGTCGAGTCGTCGGTTGAGACGTGCAGAGTATTCGCCTCCCGAATATGCTTTTCTCCACCACGATGCGTGTTGATACAACCCCTGCCAATTGAGTAGAGTTTCAATGCTCGCGTGCACGCACGAGCCGCCCGCGTAGTTCTTCACGCGAAACTCTTGAGGTAGATCCATCCACCGAACAGTTTCGTCGCCCGCGAAACCCCAACGGTCCTGAAATTCCTGAAGACGTTCCAGCGTCGGCAGCACTTTTTCAAGTCGCTCCTGCTTCTTGTTGATTTCGTTCGACAAGAATGCGGTTGCAATAAAAACGCCAATCGATCCCAACGCGAACAATGCTTTTCCGGTAAACATTCCTACTCCTTAATTTGATCCCCATACACCCTCTTCGCCCAAGGTGTAATGATTGTGAATTCATACTCCCAGAACAACGACTTCGTGAGATCCATCGGAGCCACTTGACTATTCGGACAACGCAAGACCGAATCCACATGACCACCTAGCTGAGTTGCCAGCGAAAACGCATGGCTGCAGAACGGTTGCCGAATTGGTTCCCCACTTTTCGGAAGTCGGTCTTCAGTCGTCGGCGGATAGATTCTCCACAAGAGCGGACAGCGACGGATCGCCATTCTGAAGATTCCACGCCAACCGTAGTCATAATCACACAGCTGCCTCATCGCATCAACAGCACCCTTGCCGTCGTAGACATCGGCGAAGATCCCACGCCGACACGGGCTGAAAATATCTAGGCGGCTGCAACTTTTCGCTATGTGGTAGTCCAGCGTTTTCGTACGCCCGCCCGCACAGACCAGTTCTAGCACATCTACCGTCGACTGGCCGTTTTGGTTTTTCCGGAGCATCGCAGTGTGCGAATGAACGCCCTGCGTGCCGAGCATGATAAGCCGACTCCAGTACCCCTTGCCCGCACATTGGAGCATCCAACCGTTTTCAATACGATCAGCTGCGTGCTCAGGAGTTGCCCAGAACGGATGTTTCGGATCGAACTGCATGAGATGCCTCCTGCCAGCAGTATAGCCTCCGGTATCGGCCCTGTAAAGACTTGTGCACCCGGGGACATCAGATTTCCGCAAGAGCGTCTGTTTGATCCACCAGCAGCTTCATGCCTAGCTGCCGATCCATACCCCGGTGTCGGTTGTTCGTATCCGCTTGGAGATTTCCAGACGGAAGTCGACAAACAAAACCCGCCATTTTCACTTGCTGGCAATGCACCGAATCGGAACGAATGGGCTGACCCCTGCTGCCCTTGGGTTCCCAGTTTTCCCACACGCCCGCGAGACCCAACCGGCAGAGTAGCTCGGCCTTGTCCGCGTTGGCATACATAAGCCGCTCGCAGAATGTCAGATCCGCCGATTTCCCGAAAACGATTTGAGGCTCTGTGAGCCCTATTCGCGTGATCTCCGCCCCACCACGCCCCGATTGTCGATATGTTTCGCGGATGACTGGAGCTTGCTCCGTGGATAGCACATACTCGCGGTGTCGTAGTCGCCACATCGGGCAGAAGAAATAAGCATCGCCGAAGTTCACGCGAGCTACCGCGTCTAGCTGATCCCAACCATCTCGCCGGAAAAAACACGCCCCGTCGAACGGCAACACGTACTCAAATTCTTCGGCAGAACACAGGGATCGGTCGATGCAATAATTCCTGGCTTGGTTGACGTTCGTCAGATAGGCCGCTCGGTGTTGTGGGAGCGGGATCGCCCGATAGTCATGCACGTCAAACGGGATCTCTTCCCACTCGTAGCCATATTGCGAAATGAGCGTCTTGAACCGATCTAGTTTGGCTAGATCGACTATGCGATTCAGAAGGAACCGTTTTTCGCAATCCGGCAGCGTCTCTTCGTTCTCCAAAATGAACCGAAGATTTTCTTCAGTTTGGGTCTCGTGGTGTCGTGGTGGTAAGTCGTTCCCAAGAATCCGCCAGAGGCAATAGGTGCTCACGTGATCCCTTTCACAGCTTCGACAATTCGGCTTCTAAAATGGGCTCCGGTGAATCGAGTCATGTCCATGTCCCGAAGGTACTCGTGCCCTTTGATGATTTGCTCGTCAGTGAACAGATCGCCCGCGTCCGAAAACTTTTCGTAGAACAACGGATAATCCGCCCCCAGGTATTCCTCAATTGCTGGATGACGGTTGACGATGATCGGAGTATTTCTCGCGATGCATTCGACCACCGCGTTGTTCGCCGAACTATCGAAGAACTCCACGAAGACGACATTCCGCGAGAGCATTTTGTCGTACTGAGCGTTCTCGATCCACTTCACGTCTACAACGCCGTCGACATAGGAACGTGTGCCAAGTGCCTCCCAATATTCCGACACGCGTGACTCCGCTTCCTTGACCCAACGTTCCTGAAGTTTTAGTGCCGTCCGTTGGAATTGTCCCGGGCATTTCAGCTGATAGATCGCATCAGTATTTCGCAACCACCACCCGACTTGGATCGCTTTCTTCCGCGTGTTGTGCAGATACATGTTTGGATCAAACAACGTCGCTGGAACTTCAGTCGGATGTGGTGTCGCGATGACAGGCACTTCCAGATTTTCGCGGAGCCAATCACCGAGATAATCAGACAACGCAATTGCTAGCTTCAAGTGCTTCAAAGATTCGCGGAAGACACGCGTTTGGAAAACCAGCTGCGGGGTCTGACGCCAATCAAACCAAGGCGGCATGTTGTGAGGATTGTGAAACACTCCAACCCAAGGCTTGATATACGGATTCGTCCGTCGCCCGTGCGTGAAGGTTCGATCTACGAAATCCTCAAAATAGATTCCCTGATACGAGTGCACGACTTCCAAGGATCGCATCACCCAAGGCCAACCGCTCCTGTGGTGTTCCGATCCGACACGTCGCATTCCTAGACTGAGTCTGAGCATTTCAATCCTCGGGGAAGTCGTAGAGGGACAGGTAAATTTTGTCTACGTCGTGAGACAAAACACGGATGCTCCGCCATTCCTGCAGATGTTTGATGAGTGCTTCTCCGACTTCCGGCCAATCGCGATTTCGCCAGTCGTCCAGGGCTACTATCCCGTGAGGCATGATGTGAGACAACGCCCACTTCAAGTCTTTGTAGACGTACTTGAAATCGTGTCGTCCGTCCACGTGGATGAATCTGAATTTCTTCTCTTCCGGAAAGTGCACATCCAGATCCAGCGATGAGCACTTTGCTGTTTTGATCGGTAGCTGATCGGTTCCGAAGATCCGCCGAATGTTCGCGACCACCGCTTCGGGTGACGGGACTTCCAGATAGATGCAGTTCAGCGTATTGCCTCGCCACGCGTGCCCGTCCTTCGACTCGGGCAGATCAAACAAATCATTCAACCAAAGAGTTTCTCCCGGTTGCAGAAGACCCGCCAGGGACGCAGCCGACTGCCCGTGGTAACAACCGATTTCCAAGATATCCCCTGTGATCTTCCGTCGCTCCTGCCACTGCGTCCAACGGATGAAGGATTCAAGAGACGGAAGTTTGAACCAACCCTTCAGGCTGGCTTGTGCACGCTCGAAAATTTCTTTGTGGGTTGGCATCGGTTTCACTCGTGAAGGTTCGCGGAATCATGCCCCGAATATACCTCGCCGGTTTCGGCAACGCAACGGTACTACGCACGAAAAAACCCGGGACGTTTGCGAGACGCCCCGGGCAGTCGCGTCCTGTTCCGCAACGCTTATGACAGGGGGTGATATTTTTCGGTGACATCGCAGAGCACCCGCACCTGCGAGTAATAGCGACCGTCGTATTGAAACATCATCACGACTCCCTCAAATTCGCAGTAGTAATTCGGGCGGGAATCCCCAGGCTGCTTACGGTAAGTCGGATGAACGAGTTTGATGCACGCGTTCATCGCTCGCTTGTCGTGGCTCGGTCCCTCGCAGGAGAAGAAACCGTCGCCGTCGTCGTTGTAGCCCTTTTCGGCCAGGGCAGGAACGGAGGCGATGAAACGACGGGTGATCTCAATGTCGGCTGCTGTGTTTCGCATGGTTTTGGCTCCGGTTGTGGTGTGTCCGTTTCGCATGATTGAAATATAGCCGGTATCGGCGGGATTGTCCAGAGAAATCCACTTATTTTTTCGAGATTTTTCAAATTCGCTCGTAGCTCGACGAAAAAGGGGTGCTCCCCACCACAAGGAGCACCCCGCGAAACACCACACACAGCTATTTGAAACTTTTCCGCTCCGATTTCACGGAATCGGTTTTTTGACCCGAACGTATTCGGGGTGCGAGTAGCGAAACTTTTCCGCTCCAATTTCGCGGAATCGGATTTTACCCGAAGTCTTGACCACCCCGTGATACTCGCACGTCCGCCAGATTCCGCCACGGAATTCGACTTCGATCAGATCGCCAAAGTCGAGGGACGTGACGCCCGTTTCGCGAGCGGCTTCGTGTTTCTTGGCGGCTCGTTTGGATTTGGACGATTTGATTGTCGTTTTGGCCTTCTTGAGATTCGCTTGAGCCAGCGACCGATCCACCGCACCGATCAACTCCAACATGTCGGTGGGGACCGTGTAGTAGCTCGCCTGTCCCGTTTCCACCGCATCGTCCGGAACGACCTCCGCGACTTCGGTGTGGATCGTCGGAAGTGCGGGGTGCTTCGGGCGACGGGTTTTGACGCGAAGACGCCCGATGACTCCCTTCACGAGTCGACGCTTTTTGGTGATGAATGCCACGTGATCGCCAATTTCAAAAGTTTTTGTAGCCATTTTGAAAGCTCCCTAAATTTTGGTGGTGGTGTTGTGGTGTTGTGTCCCCGGGGACATTAGAAATCCTCGTTTTCATCGCACGCCAATTCAATCGATTCGACTTCGGTGAAGTTTACCCAGTAGCAAGAGGTTTCGATCAGGTGCTCGATTTCCGCTTGGCATGTTTCGATGTTCGCAGCCTTGTGGTAGAACGTCACCATTCCGCCGTCCGCGTGTCCGCAAACTACTTTGAACGTGAACAGATACATAGAACGCTCATCGGTGACGAGAAGAAATTCGTCTGTTGCGTTCGCTAAGTCGTGCTCGGTGGGTACGTTTCGCATGGTGGTGTTTCCCGTTTCGTTGTGGTGGTGGTTGTTTCGCATGATTGAAATATAGCCGGTATCGGCTAGATTGTCCAGAACAATCCACTCGGATTTCCGAGATTTTTTCGAAATTGCCTTTTTACTCGGGATTAAACTCGGAAATATTTTCAGAAAACGCTACGTTTTCGGGTACGTCGTCCCACGGTCCCCAGTGTTCGTGCACTAAAACCCGCTGCCGAATGTCGTCGAGTTCGTAGTATTGGCACTCGTCGGGATCGATCCGCCCCACGTCGTAGTATAGGAACGCTGGAATGACTATTTCCGCACTCGGATCGTAAACGAGAGTCAAACCACCAGCGGAGCACTCGACCCACGCGTGACCATACTTTACGCCCTCCACGTCGCCTCCCGTGCCTATCGGGTATCCGTGCACGAGACGCACGTCCGTAGGACAGTCAAACGTCTCGCGGACTAAGTCCAGAAGATCGTCCATCACCGCCGTCGCTGCCAGTTGGTAGCACATCCCAGGTTCGCTCATCGGTCATCCTCCGAGAATAGTTCCTGCTGGCCGTCGCAATCGTCCCACCCACCAAAGAGCATCGGCTGATGCTCCTTCGGCGGCTTGGGTTTCCGGAAACGCGGATCGTCCGGAAGCGGCTCGGGGTTCAGTCGGAAAGGTTCGTCGTTCATCGTTCTACTTGTTGCAAAAGTCGTAAACGGTTTGGGCCAATTCGTCAGCGTAGCATTCGGCTTCGCGTTCGACCGTTGCCTCGTACGTTTTCCACGAGATCTTGAAGAGTTGCACACGATAGCTGTCCATGTGCGTGAGTTCGATGACTATCTTGTGGTACGTGCGGGGTTTGATTGTCACGCGAAACTGGATGCCTCCGCGTCGGTCAGAATTGTTGTCCAGAGCGACATACTCACGAGCACCGCACGCCGCGAGACACCACTTATCCGTTCCGCTGATTTGTCGGCGAATTGTGTCGGCGATAAGAACGTTTTGGCTTGCCATGATTTTAGCTCCCAGAAATGTGCACCCGCACGCGTGCGGGTGCGTGGTGGTGATTGGTTTTAGCAAACGGGAGGACGGACACTGCCGAACCCGCCGACGCCCGTTGCCTCGTGCCCGCAAACGGTGACGCGTCGGCGAAAGCAGTTTCGCAGCGAAGTCAGTTCTTCTTGGTCCCACGATCCGTCGATGCAGTGAGCCTGCCAGCGGATCATTTTGGCGACCGCTTCGTAGGTGGCGACGACCGGCTCAAAATCGGGCAGTCCACACCCGTAGAGAATTTCATCATCAACGCTGCTCAGATCGATTTGGGAATCGGCAGCAATCGCGAAAGCAGTTTGGAATTCGGACTTCGTCATTTTCAGGCTCCAATCAAATTGGCGATGAAACCGATCAGTCCCGGGATGCTCATTACGTTGCGAGCGAGTTGGGTGGCGGTTTCGATGTGGTGTTGTGTGTTTCGCATGTATGTAATATAGCCGGTATCGGCTAAATTACAAGACGAAAAAAGCTGAATTCCGAAAATTTTTCAGAATTCAGCTTTTACTCGACTTTTAGCGGGGAAAATTTTTTCCTAGACCGCCTGAAATTCGCTCGAAATTTCGTCGATTACCCGCATAGAAGTAAGAGGAACGCCCAAAGCGTCTATCTTCGCCCGGGTTTGCCTCGCGTCGTCCAGATCCGTCGCCGTGTAGACCGCTGCAAGCTCACGCACAACCACGTGCGGTTTACCGTCCGACTCCACGATCAGTAGCCCCCGATCCCGCGTTGATTCCAGATCCTCGGGGGCAATCGGCCAATATGTTTCGGTGACCGCTTTGAAGACCAACGAGGGAACGCGTTCGCGTAACAGATTCCTCGCGTCGTCAATCCGCAAATTCGCGTCTTCCAATTGGCGAGCGAAGACACGGTATTCGCATTCGACTCGGGCACTCACAATCATTTTTTCTTACCCTTCGATTTCGGTTTCGGTTTCGTCGTTTTCTTTTTCTTTTTCGTTGCAGGACGCCCGGGTCCACGTCGGGGCTTGTCGATAAATCGATTGAGTTCGCCCCGGGTGATGACCCAGTGCTTGCCCATTTTCGTCCCGAGTTTCCCTTGGCTGCACAAGTGCCGAACTTGGCGGAGCGAGAGACCGATTTCGTCAGCCGCTTCGGTGAGCGGAACAAATTCAGTTTTTCCCATGATACGTTTCCTCCTTTCGCCGACAATCTTAGCCGGTTTCGGCAGTGTTGTCAACTAGGTGTTTTCCCGTCAGTTTCAATATAGCCGGTATCGGTTAGATTGTCAAACAGATTCAGATTTTTCCCGATCAATCGCGTCCTGAACTTCCGCCCGATGCACGTCGATCCCCCGGGGTGCGTCGATCCCCAGACGCACTTTGTCGCCGCGAACTTCAACCACAGTGACAACGACCGTCCCGTTGTCAATAACGACTTTTTGATTTTTCTTCCGTGAGAGTACCAACATTTTCGATCTCCTATCAAATTAGAGGCTGCGAAGTCGCAACCGTTTTAGTGATCCTTTCAACCCAACCGAGACGTTTTGTAGACGGTCCTGCTGTTGTTCCGCACGCGTCCACGTTTCGTGATCCACGGGCTCCACTTGGGGGCAGTCCGCCGAGCTGTCCCATTGGAACAGATTCGTCGATCCGTCCAAACCCTGAGCCTGACAGATCCCGCGTGCCGATCCGCCCGCCCGCTCAGTGACGATCCACATTTTCGCCGCCCACATAAAGACCGATCCAACCGTGAAACTCCAGATCGGTTCCTTCGTAGAAGTCGACTTGTCAAATCCGACACGCGTTTCAAGTTTCTTCCGCCGCATCAGATTTCCTTTCGTTTTCGAGTTCGCGTTCCAGGGCTGCAGCACGCTGTAGAAGCGTATCAACGTTCGCTTCGATTCGTTTTGCGACATCCGGCATCCCCTCCCTGGAAATGGTTGCCAGATCCTTCAGAATCGGAGTCATGCACGTCATCGTTTCCAGAGAGGGAAGATCTGGCTCAGGTTCAACCATGTCGCTCATGTGCAACTTCGACAATCGCTGATGATATCGGTCCCGCCAACGAGTTGCTGCCCGTTGCCAGTCGAGATTCGCTTGTGTCCAGTCGCCTCCCCACGCGTTCGCGATAATCCCCCACGCAGTCTCAAGCATATCGTGCATGTCGTGCACGTCATCCACTGATTGTCGCAACGCAGAACAGTTTGGATTGTCCACGTGGTGATAACTTTCGCATTTCACGCACCAAGGGAAGGATTTCTCCAGGCTGGCGGGACAGTCGCACGCGTCTTCGTCGAAAATTTGATCCACTCCGCGATATCCCGCACACCGAACCGAGTGTTTGAGTTTTCGCGGGTGGATGTGATTCGCGATTTGCGACCGGAGTGCATTCACTTCATCCGCTATCGATTTCCGAGACGTGACGTTCATTTCGCAAAGGGCTGCGAAACGTTTTCTCCAGTATTCGCCCGGGAGTTTGACGTTCAGCGGGCACTTGAAGAAAGCGTTCATCAAATTCAGTGGGTCGCTGGATTGAAGTGCAGCGGGCAAGGCTTCGCAATCTTCCTTCGAAACCGCGTCGGGGATCGAATCCAAGTCATCGATTTGCACGCCCCGAAGTTGCTCCACGAATTCGGCTGACCATTTTTCAAGCCACTCGTCCGAGTAGATTTTCACTGTGTCCCCGGGGACACATTCCTCCAAGATCGCCCACAGCATTCCGGTTGGCACGTGGTCTCGGGCGAGCAGGTAAAGGAATTGCTGTAGCTTCATAACATTTCTCCTAATCTTTGAACGGCTTTCGAGAATTTCGCCATCGCTTTCGCCGCAGCACCAAACGTCGCCGCGAACGTCGCGTTCTTCCGTCGTTTCGCCTCCGCAATTTCGATTTGGTTCATCCGCAGAAGGGACTTCAATTGTTGTTGAGTAATTCCCACTGGTGCCGCGTAGTAAGAGATCGATCCGTCACGCTCAACAACATCGTGCACTTCGTAACGAAAACGCGTGAACGTTTCCCGCGTCGGCATCGCTTCGCCGACCGCACGAGATTCGCCCTCAAATTTGTGCACTTCAAAAGAGTCACGCCTTCCTCCATCCGGCCAATCTGATATCGTGTAGAGTTCGCCGTGCTTAGGTCCGCCGATGCAGATTACAGTCATACTTCCCATGAGCACGCACCTACAGTTAGAATGGGATATCATCATCATCAAATTCCGCAGGGTGCAGATCTTCCTCCGCCACGTCTTCAACCGCGTCGAATTCGTCAGCGTCATCGTCATCCGCGTCATCCATCCAACCCTTACTGTATTCACGCTCCAGTCGCTCGACAGGAACTTCGTGAGGACGATCCGCACACATACATCCAATGAATTCAGCAACTCCACAGTGCTTGCAGTAACCGTATCCTTTCTTGCCGTAATCGTCTAATATGTTGCCATCTTCGTCCGTTTCGTTTCCATCCACGTCGTAGTAATGATGGACGTGCGTCTGCACTTGTTCGATTTGCTTCACGCCGACACGCACTTTGATTCGTTTCTCGGTTTCCACCACACGCACGAGTCGCATTTCATCCATCTCACGATACATTTCTTCCAGTCGCCCGCCCATTACGCGATGCACGCACGCGAGCACATGAGCGATTTCAATCGCAGGCTGTGAAACTTCCACCTGACCACCGCCGACCGCATAGAGTGTCATGTGATCGATCTTCCGCGAGTCGCTGAGATCCAAAGAATCCAGCAACTTTTGGATTTGCTTGGCGTCGTCATTCAGTTCGTGCCAGCGTTCCAGTTTCGCCGCAGCTTCCGTCGCTTCCGCTTGATCCATGTTTTTTCTTCCACACTTTTCTGTCGTGATAATAAACCGCGACCAACGCACCCCGTTGCGTAGCGTTCAATCCCTCGGGAAACATGAAGTGTCGACCGGGAAATCGTCTCACGTAAAAAACGCCGTGAAACAAGACCCGCAGTGCGGGCTCGTCAATTGACGCTGGACAATTGTGGCAAGGTCCGCCGAGCAGCTGCACCACAATTCTGGGCACGTCCAAACGTGCTGTGCCGTCCAATGCTTTACCGTGTAGAGACATCACAATCACACCCTAAAAATTTTGCCATCCCACACTTGGGACAGTAGTGTTTCGTCCACGGAGTTTCAGCTTTCGGAGGTTCGTACCAAATATCATCCGAGACTTCAAACGAATCCAGTTCTTCCTCCAAATCCCGCTTCCGAGATTTCAACGTTTTCAACAGTGCTCCCAAAATGTCGGCAGCATTCACCCCGCCGACACGCACGCTGAAATTAGCACAACCCAGTAACTCCAGACTCAACACGTTCACAGGTGTTTGACCCGTCGAAGCCTTTTTCTGGCGGATGAACGTTTCCGCCGATTTCACTGTCGCAAGATCCGCTTCGATTTTGCGATAGCGTTTGACTTCCCGCTCCATTCCAGAGATTGACGGAATCATGTCGACCACCTTTTCCGGTTTTCTTCGTCGAACCATTTCGACACAGTTTTTTGAGCCACGCCGAAGTGCTTCGCGATCCGAGCGATGCTCAACGTCGGATTCGCTTCCGACAGTGACAACGCACGTTCGCGGAGTTTCGCCATTTCTTTTTTCGTTCGTCTAGCCATTACTTACATTCGGGATGGGTAGGACCGCCCAATATAACTAGTATCGGCACTCCAAGTAGAGTTCCGCCGAGGGATAGAGTTTCTCCAACAGCTTCCCGAGCGGAGACCATGCGGGCGTCAAATACGCGTAGTCGTCTGCATGGTCACCGGAATACCCCATGTCGGCGAGTTCGTCTTCGCAAACCCGCAGACCAAAGTGCGGATTGTTCGGAAGGTTGAACTTACAACGCGTGACGAATACCCGAACTCGGTTCGGTCCAGGGTTTGTGTGCAGCGACAGCGTGATCTTGTCCGTTTTCCAGGGGATCGCCCAGAGTTCGCAAACGTGCCTAATGCAGAGATCGTAATGTTCCTTGCGATTCGACCAAGACGACCACCGCAGCACGAGCTCAAATGTGCGTTCGATAAGTTTCATCGGTCCTCCTAGTCCAAGAGTTCGCATTCTAGGTAGAGCGGACGACCGAACAACGGTTCCAACCGATCACTCAACCACCAAACAGAGATAGCCGTTTCACTCCGACACACGTTTTTGGGACGGTCTTCGACGTGCACGGCAATTATGTATTTGAATCGATCCAGATAGAGACCAATTGCGTGTCGACCAACCTTCATCCGCACCCGATCTGGATCAGGCCGAGTGTGCAGCGACAGCCGGATCTTTCGACACGTGCGGGGAATGCAGAACAATTTCCGCAGGATTTCATCGCATAAGTGGAGATCCCCACTCGGAGCACGCGAGAACCATGTGGCGGATTTCAACCGCAGCACACGCGAGATAATTTGTGACATCCTGTTTCCTCCATTTCGTTTGTGGTGGTACAAATTTCGTTGTGTTGAGAATATAGCCGGTATCGGCCAAGAAGTCAAGTGAGCCGCAGCGAAAAGGTGAAAACGGATTTTCCCGTTCAAACCCCGGGGCTTACTGGGGGGACAGGGATCTCGTGTCCCCAAAAGAAAAGGACACTCCCGGGTGAGAGCGACCGGAAGTGTCCAGAGTACCGCTGACGGTGGAAGTCGATCAGCGTTGAGACCTGAGTCAGCTTATCACACATCCGCTTGTGTGTCAAATCGCCAAAGGCGACCGGAACGTGAGGGAACGTGAGATGTGGAGTGTCCCCGGGTGCACTCGTTCGACTCGTTGGCTTACGTGGTCATTGGTTCGTTGGGGTCATGCGGGGGGCGATAGAAAAAATTTTCAGAAAAAATATACACGCTGGTAGTTTTGCTGGACTCCGGAGGACACCGGACTCGGTGGGTCTCGCTGGTCTCTGCTTCTGCTAGCCTACCACGCCTCCAAGAGAGGTATGTATTAGGTACATAGTAACAGTATCAGATCCTCGCCGAAGTCTAGGTCTAGGCTCCCATGAGGGGGGGTATAGCTAGGCTCCGTGCTGTTCTGCCCAGGCTTCTTCCCCCGGCTTTCTCTGCGTAGTCAAATCCTGCACCACATAGGTAAATTCCCCACATCCATAGCCCCACACATCCCCAAGGCAACAGCCCCCATGCATCCTTACATCTCCCATATCTAGTATTCCATAATCAAGAGGTTCGCCGTCGCCGGATCATAGGCCAAATGAGCATTCGCCGCACCGTATAGGGGTATTCTCAATCTAGTGAGTTCGCCCGCGTGCGTAGGGGTAGGGGTATAGGCCAAATACCAGTGTATTCGCCCGACCGTAGGCAGGGGGTATGCTTTTCCGCCCGTAGTGTCCCCAGGGACATCTTTTTCAGAGTCGCCGAAGACCGCCCGTAGGCACACCCACCCCCCGGGTACTTTTTGCAGCTTTACCCGTAAGGAAGGGAGTGCCTATTTTTCGCCCGTAGGGGAGGCAGGGACAGGGGGAGGGGCTTGCTCGCCGAAGGTAACATTTTCAGAGAAGATCCGCCGAGATCCTAGCCAGGATAGGGCTTCCTCGTAGTTCACCACCACAGCGTCCAGAGCCCTTGGATTCTGAATCTGCGTAGTGGGTACAGGGTCGCCAGGAGGGACGCCGAGAAAATCGCTGCATCGCTTTATTTGAGCGTGGAGGTTATCCCGAGCGTCCTCGTATTTGACAGTGATCGCCTCGTGCCCTTCCCACTCCCGTAGGTTCCATTGCCAGATATCGTATCGGAAACGCACGTAGTCTAACATGTGCTGTTTTTCGATCCGAATTGTGACGTGCGGCAAAGGCTCGTGCCAAGTGTTGAGCACCCATCGCCGACGCTTCCAGGCTAACTCTCTGGAGACGTATTGTGCGAAAAGATCGTCTCGAAAAAGGCGTATGATTTTGACCCGACCGTAGGCCGCTTTTATTCTCGACCGTAGGTTCTCGAAATAGCCGAAGCGACCGCCGTCGCCGCATTGCAGGACGAATCCCGAAGCCTTCGTAAACTCCGGAGCGTCAAACATCTTTTCGAACCATCCATCGTAGATCCGCTTTTGCTGTTTGTTGCCCGATCCGTAGGATTCGCCCCGGCACGCTATTCCATCGACGCTATTCAGCGACGTTTGAAGGTAGTGTGATCCCGTTCGTTTGTCCGAACTCAGAATGAACTTTTGCATTTTGCACCGTAGGGTTTAAGAATTCTTGCGAATGATTTCGATGCAGATTGCCCGTTGCTTTTCCGACAAAGCCTTTGGGAAGGGTCCGCGACCGTAGCAGACATCCTCCACAAAGTCTTTCTCCCAAGTGCTGAAGTCAGCGTCGTCCGATTGGTCGATATCGACTAGTTCTTCAACAAGTTCGTCGTCGTCCCAAGTCTCGTAGCTTGCCATTGTGATCCGTTTTTCAGTGTCCCCGGGGACACTCCCGAGAAAGGTGATTTTTTCGCATTTTGCCTCATCCCCATTGGTGGGGCTAAATCATAAATTCGCCGATCAGTGTCGAAATCTCATGTCTTTTTTCGCCGTCGTGTAGAGTGGTGAAATGGTATCACCATCAGAGCTCCGAAGGAACCCCAAAATACGCTGTTTCGTCCTCGCCAAGAGGTTCGAATTGAGCGTACATTTTCCCCAACGCTCCAAGCAAACCGAGCCTTCGTTCCGTGTCATCGATTTGCATAATACGCTCACGACACACGTCCTGATTCGTGTGCATGTGTTTGAATTGAGTGTCCCACGATGAACTTCGCCAATCGTCTCGCCGCTGGCGTGTTACGTTCGTCGCGTCCAGAATGACGCAGTTGTGTCCCGCCAGGAACAACGCTCGCACCATGATCTTCGCCGTCGCCCACACCAAAGGCTCCGCCAATCCGATGAACGGTTTACCGTGAATCGCTAACCGAATCGAGTCAGGATTGACGATTGGAACTTTTTGCTCACGTGCCCATGTCGTCTTCCCCGAGCGAGGGAAACCGACCATCACAATCAAGAGTTTATCACTCATTTTCGTCCTCCGTTTTCGTGTCCGGTAATTCGACCGCTTGAACAACCCGACAAACAAGACCGCTTTTTGACCCGCCAATCGAGAGTCGTATTCTGCCCTGTTTTTCGAGCAGATCTATCGTTTTTGCGAGCGATTTGTCACCCTTGTCCAAACCCAATTCCTCCGCCAAATCATAGACAGCAATCCCGTTCGCCGAGTGGCTGCGAATGATTTTGAACACTTTGGCCCATTGCTGTGCCTTTTGATCGACGGGTGTGTAATTGCGTACCATTAGACCGATTCTGGGGCTTTTTCCCAACGTGGTTTGTATTGCAGGAGAAACTTCCAGTCAGCGACACGCCGAATTGCTTCAACACAATCCCAGTAATTTTCAACCAGTTGGTTGATCGGTTTGCGAACTTGTTTTACTGTGCGAGGTTTGACCCGAACGTGCTTCAATCCGAGGAATTCCCACACGTCCGACATAGTGCTGTCGAGGCTTTCAACCATGTCCTCGTAGGCAACCGGAAGAACAGGTTGTTGCACGTAGATCTCGCATAGGTCTGTCATAAACGCGTTGTGGGTGTTGACGAAATACTGAAACATATCGTTGATATTGATCTCAAATTTCACATCGTCCGGAACGCGTTCCTCGTCATCCCAAAGCGTCCATTTTCCCTTCGCGATTGCTTGCACTTTCGACACGTACATTGCGAACAGATCCTTACGGTGCATCCGCAAAACACGGTAATCTACGTCGCGTGATTTCATCATCGCCCGCACTTCCGCGTACTTGCCTTGACGTGCGTTGTCGTAGTGCAAAATGAATCCCGAGCATTTCTTCGGCTCGGCGAAGATTTCAGAGAACCATTGCTCCGCCGACTTGCCGGAATTCTGCACGGATTTTCGGTTGAAACATTCGTCCATGCAGCGAACGTCGGGGTGCTTTTCGAGACAGTCTCGGAGCAAGTGCGAACCGCTCCGAGGACGTGCGGCAATCAGAAACGAAGTCATTCTTCTGGGCTGTCCACGATCAGGCTTTGAAATTTACCCGGGCGACAGGGGAACGGGTGCACGATATAACCGTTGAAACCTTGGCACTCATCCCAATATCCGGAGAACCAATTTGTAACCCCGTCAGCTGCCGCCTTCATCGGATGTGACCATGACAGGCATTGATTCGCCGAACGCTGTTTGATCGCATAGCAGAGCGTTCCGCCCGACTCGTTGTTTCCGCGATAGATGTTTCCAGATAGATGCTCGCGAGGCTTGCCCGGGTCGTTCATGTCTCCAGAATGCGAATGGAAATGCACGATATCCCAATCGCTTGGCAAGTGAGCAAAACACTCATCGAAAACCGCGTTGGCGTCCATCGTAAACGACGCGTCATCTTCAACTACCAACACTCGCCGATACTCGCGGTGAATCGTTTCCTTCCAGATGATTTGGTGCGACATCAGACAGCCAATCTCACCCGTGTTGAGCCACTTGTAAGGCTCCCAAGTTTGTTGCACGAGTCGTCCCGTCGTGATGAGATCTTCCTTGTTTTGGAGTCGACCATTGATTCCCGGGATGAACTCGTAGTTCGTCACGCCAAGCTGATGAAATTGTCGCACAATCGACAACCGCCGATCTCGACACTCGCCCCACAGATTGACAACGAAGATCCTGTCGAAGAGTTCGCCGAAATTGCTCATTTCGTAGCCTCCAATCGCATGTCCCGATTGTACGCTGATGCCTTTCTCCACAATTGGGTGATTGGCACGTTTTGCACGTTCCGAAATCCAACCCTCGTCAACTCCGTGCTGAGTGTTTCGGGCGTCCATCCCCACAGGTGAGCAAAATACTTATTTGGCAGACCAAACAGACCGAGCATCCCGAGACGGGCTTCCTCGGTATCGTCCGACTTCAGCATTTCTACACATCGATCCAGATTCGGCAGTTCCAAGAGCAACCGCCCGCCGTCGCGAAGAACCCTGTACGCCTCTTCCAGAGCCTTGACCGCGTCGGCGTGCGTGAGATGTTCCAAAAGGTGACAGGCTTCCATCACGTCGACTGTGGAGCTTTCAAACGGCAATTTCTTGGCATTCGCGACAATATCAGGTTTGTGGGCGTCGTTAATGTCCACGTTGATCCACCCCACACGCTTATCCCGACCGCAACCGAGGTATACTCGCGTGCCTGGGAAGTCCGCCACGTAGTTCGGCAAGAGTTCGAAATCCGCCGCGTAGATGCTGCCCGCTATATCCCACGTTTCGGGGGTATAGTATGACGCAAAAGGCTTATGCTCAGATCGGTTGACGACACCCAACGGCTTGCCCGGGAATCCCGTCGTTTTGCAGACATGCTCCCAGGAGTTTGCCAGATCCTCGCATCGTCCAACGTAGTCAACCAACAATTCGCCCGTCTCTGGATCAGTGATCCAATCGGCTTGGGGTGAGAAATGAAAATCCTCGGCCAACGGACTGGATTCGAATCGTTTCACGAACGTCGTGAAGTCGCCGAACGCCTTCACGATCCGTTGCCGATCCTCATTCTTCGAATGCCACCATCGATGCCCAGGCTTCAGCTGTGTGAAGTAGTGATAGAGCGACACAAGACGGGCTCGCGGATTCCGAACGAAACAGAAGGTGAAATACTGCCCGCGATACTCCGGGTGTAGTCGAAACGTGCCCTCAAGTTTCACGTGTCCCCAGTATCCGTCCGCACAGATTCCCGACTCAACAATGCTGCAGCCCGCGTTCTTCGGGATGTGAACAAAGATACATTTGTGCTTGTGGTTGACACCCATTGCTCACCCTATCGGTTCGTCGGCGGGAGTAAGTTTTGGTTCGCCCCAAAAACGCTTGTGCATCGAGAACGTGTTACACTCGGGCTTGACCGGCATTGCCTCATAAAACAGTCGATCCCAGTCACTTCCGTAGTTCACCGCGAAGTAGTTCGCCGCAAAGTCTTTTGCTCGTGCAACATAATCCACCCGACTGCAGACCGAAGCAACTTGCCCGTAGGTCGTTCCGCCGAGATGCTTCATGTGAACGTGGTCGTGATACGCTACCGACTTGCCCGCACGTCCCATCAAATAGGATAACTCATGTATCGCCCCCCAACAATACTGGAAGGCAGGATTGAGAAACCCGATTTCCCGACAATCTTGCGGCCTCATAGCAAGGCAAAGGTAGTCGCACGTCGTCACTACATGGAACGGCTCTAGGTGCGATTCGGGTTGACATTTCGGATAACCTGCCCCGGGTTGCGTCGGGCTCAAAACACCAACGCTCGGGAAAGCGTGTAGCGTGTCGACCAACGGCCTCCAGCACGTTTCAAAGAGCAGATCGTTCATCAGGAAGATCCACGCTCGCGGTTGCCACTGGTACTGCAGTTCACAGAACCGCAGACCGACGTTGTGACCGAACGCTTTCCCTCGGAAGGCAGGATCAGAGTACCAAATCGTTTTGTGTTCGCTAACGTTCTCACTCCCCATTTCGACGACGCACGTTTCGAATTTCGCATCGCCTGAGAACTTGTGCAGATTTGGGATTTGTTGTTTCACCAAGTCAGGACGATCCCGGTTGACGATAACAATCACTGCATCTAGCATCGATCTAGCTCCCGATGTTCAATGTGACAAGAGATCCCTTCACGTTCCAGACATCCCGCCATCGCATCGACGACTATCGGGGAACGGTGACGACCAGCGTTGCAACCGAACGCAAAAACTTGTTGCTGATCGATTTGAGCTAACAGCACCAGCAAAGGACAAGTGCAATTGATGAACGTCTGCACGGTAGGTTGACCGAGCACGTAGTTCCGCATAGTCTGATCGATTTCCGCGAAGAACGACCACCCATCTTGTCGGGCTGGATTCTTAATGAATCCCACGTCAAAGAAATAGTTCGCTTGCGGTTGCCCGTACTTGAAACCGAACGACATCAAAATCACATGGGGAACTTCTTTACCGGAACCAGTTTCCATTGTCTTCCTTGTGCCGCTGATTTAGCGTATTTCTTTGCGTCCTTTTTCGCGAAGGTGTATTCGTTTGCCGAGCCGACTGGGGCTATCTCCCAACCGTTGCCCGTTTTGAACATCACCACGAATTCGTCAGTCTTCGCCGTCTCCAAAGTCAACCTCCGTTTGCGGTAGTTCCAGATCCTTGATTTCGATCCCGACCTTACCCGCAGTCACGATTCGAGTTTGCCGAATCTCTGCAGCAATCGCTTTGATGCGTTCGTTTCCTTCGGCGGGAAGTTTGTCAGCGTTTTCGAGGAACGTCCGAACCTTCGCACCGCTTTCAGAATAGTCGATCCGAACCATTTTCTCCAGATCCGGATTGCCGTCCAAGAGCAACTTGAGCGGATGCACCGCACCGCGTTCCTTCGCGTATTTGATGTTCTCCCGCCGCGTCACTTTGATGCAGTGCGTTCGACCGTCCGCTTGCAATGTTCCGCGAGTCTTGTCGGGTTCGCCGACTAAGTCGTTCATCGCCGTGAGGATCGTAGCCTCACGATGATTTGCACGTGCTTGTTCGACGCGTACCGTCTTGAGCGATTCAATGAGCGATTCGACATAATCTTCAGTCAGATCGAACCTCGCCCCCGTCAGCGGATTTGTCAGCATTGATTTCCTCCATAATAGATCGAGACCAAACCTTTTCCAGTTCGACCAACTTATCCTTGTCACCGCAAACCAGATCATAAACCAACGGCGTGTCTTCGCCGCGTGATTCTTGCGACGGCATTCGAATCACCGCCAAACGTTCGCCAAGCATGAACCGAGCAACCTCGTCCCTCCAAGGCTCGTCGTGCACCTTCAGTTGAATCCCGTAAAACTCCCGAAGGAAGTCCGAGAAACGTTCAATCAGTTGGCTCGGTAGGAGCATTGTCGGTCTCGATTACTTGTTCTATTTTGACACCATCGGGCAGCAACAGATTCCGCCCGTCACCGTAGACGATGATAACAGGTACTCCCTTGAGTACAACCCGTTGGATGATCCGTTTTGCTCGCCCCTCGTTCGCTGCCCCGGCATAGAGTTCGAATGCGATGATACACTGAATCAGATCGCCTTTCGGGTTGTTCACCGAGAAGACCACGTTCGTATTCTCGGGGCTATCATTCTCGCCGAACATTCCCATCAGCCAGAGGCAGTTGAATTCCCGACAAGCCTTCGGGCGAACATCGTATTTCTTGCAATACTTCCGCCGACGATCCAGATATTTGCACCACGTCAACTCAGGCTTGTCGATCTGAGGCACTGCCATAATTTTACAACAGAGGATGCACCGCCCGCACTCCCGTTGACGTTCTTCAGGCAAGTCGTCAGCCAACCGAATTGCTCGCTGACGTTCAGGAATTCGTTTTTCCATCACGCTTTCTCCCAAGCCTCTTTCACAATTTGATCGACCACTTCCGGATTTTCTAAAACGTTTTCAACAACCCGAAGAGGCATATCATCCATCAATATCCTCAGCAATGCCCTCACAGTTGCTACGGGAAAGTGCCGACGCAGTAGCGTACGAACAACCACCGCATCCGCTTCAAAGTCTTTACTTGAACGATCCGCTGCGTCAGATCGCAACACGTGCAGATCCGCAACACCCACGTCGCCTTGGGCTCCTGTTACGATGTATATCTCAGGATTTTTTCGTGCCATCAGTGGGCCTCAGAATTTTGCGATCCGTTTCCGCCCCGTCCATACTTCCAGTCAATCCGTTCTTCGCCAGTCGCACGAGTTCGTAGCTTAGTGACGACGCGAAACCCGCAGCCTTTTTAGTCTCCACGATCCGTGTCAGGCAATCGTGCAACCACTCGTCCTCTCGCCGAAACACAACGATCACACGTTCGTTCGCCATCGCTCATTCCTCGCACAATGATCCGTCGCCAGATTTCGCTTTTGGTGATTGGCAACCCTGCTGCCATGAATCCGTTGTGAATCGCATCGACTTCATCGAAGATCCACGCAAGCTCATCCGGAATCCATACCGAAACTTTTTGGCGTCCGCTCATTTGAATATCGCCGTGATGTTCACGTAAGGGGGCTCGACCCGATGCATCGAAAAACTATTGTCCCCAGGACCGATCAGTTTCATCAAATCCTGTGGGCTGATTGTAGCATCAATGTCACGAGGCTTCCACATATTCGACGACAGAGTTGTGAACGCTACCGCTTTGCGAGCACGCACCCACATCCCCCCAATCGTGCGCATTAGAAGATCCGACCAGCCCTCGGTTTTCTTCGTGAACATGCCTATCGCAATCGCCACATCGTAGGCTTCCTCCACGGGAAGATCGGCAACCGTGTTGACCGTCCACGATGCACCCTCGTACTTGTCCCGAGCACCCTGCACGAACTCCGGAATGATATCGATTCCGTAGTAATCCTTGAGGCTTGGCCAATGTGCAGTCGCCCACGGATAGAAATCTCCGAACCCACACCCGACATCCAGAACGGATTCTACCCCGTCCACGTGCTGTAGAGCGTCCAGAATCCCTTTGAAGCGTGCCGACTGCCTGGACGGGTGTGAGTAGTCCAATTTCCGCAGCGGATCTGTATGCTGCTTGGCAGTGCTCAGAAAGTATTGACGTTCGTTGTCCGAGTGCATCCCTATCTCCCATCGCCAACAGGCCGACCAACGGGCATTTCACCAGCGGACTGTTTACCCGCCAGAAACGCCTTCGAGATTCGGAACGATACGAAGTTCGCGATTTCGGTTCGCTGTGCTACAGGGACGCTGTGGAGCTCCAGCAATTGAGTCAGAGCGGGAGTCGACCGGAGCGACCGCGTCACTTCTGTATCCTCGATCAAGATCGGTTGTGCGTACTCCGCCTGCAGTTGCATCCGAAGAGGCATTTCGAGAGCAGGATCTACTTGGGCTCCAAACTCGTCGTGTCCCATCCAACCGAGCAACCCGCCGAAGATGATCCCAACGACCGCGACCAACGCCTTCTGCTTTTTTCCATTCGTTTGAGGTTCCATCGTTTTCTCCATCGTTGTGTGTCCCCGGGGACACTATTCAAAAAAGGGCTCGGGGGAGTGGACGGGATAACCACTACCCCCGAGCACACCAAACAGGAGTCAGCTTATAGATTGTACGACTCGCGTCACGAGTCTCCGCATGTTGTTGATTAGATCGTTCAAATCGAGAAACTTAATCACGTTCTTGAACATCGATTTCGAGTCGAAGGAATCGATAGCGACTTGAACAACCTTCACGCCTTGTCGCTCCAAGTCATCGACCGATTTTTTGGTGGCACGAATCGCCTCCATTCCGCCGTACCCGTGACCACAGGGAGCACCATCGCTCAGGACGATCATAAGACGGTTCTCGTTTTCGGTGTTCTTTTTGAACAGTCGACCGGCTTCCGCGATTGCTTGGTGATCGTAATTCTGGCCGCTGTGGTGATACCCGCCAATCGACGTGGGATCGGCATTCTCCCGACCGTACAGATACTTCATGTGATTGTCGGCGTGATTCGTTCCGCAAGATCCGTACGAATAAACCTCCAACTCAATCCCGTCGACATTCCGAAGGGCTTCGACGATCAGAGTCGCAACCCGCAAAGCGATCCCTGCCCGCGTCGTGGAAAGCTCACCGCCGTAAACGTCCGCCGTTCCCATGCTGCCGGATTCATCGAGCACGAGACACAGCGACAGCCCTTTGGCCGTTTTCTTGTAGTGGGTTTGGAAGATGCGTTTGGTCGCCTTGGCTGACCCGATCATTCGGCGTGACAGGCGTCCCTCAATTTTTTGGGTTTCGGTGAAGTGCCGCGTACCCTTGCGGAATTGGAAGACTTGTTTCATTTTTTGGACGTGTTCCTTGACCGCTTTTTTCGCCGCGTCGTATCGTCGCTTGTTTCCCACGTCCGTTGCAACGGGATGCGAGATGACCGTCCGCCGCTTGTCGTCTGCGTACCCGTCCGGATTGACCCAAGATTCGCCGAATTCCACACGCTCCGATTCGGCTTTGGCAAGGCACTCAGATTCGCTGCAATCCAATGGAGTGGAGACCGAGTCGAGCCGCTCAATCATCCGCTTCAGATCCGAGACACCGAAACGTTTGCCGATCCGTTTCTCACCCCGGTTATCTTTCGCACGTTTGGCAGTTTCGCGGGATGCAGATGCAGTCGGAGCAGTCGACTTGCCTGATTTCATCGCGTGCTCCATTTTCTCCGGAGTGTCGACCTTTTTCATTTTCGATTCAGCAGCATCGATTTTCTTATCCGATTTCGAATCAAGTTCCTCCAGTTTTTTGTCCGCCGCGTCCGCCTTGGCTTGTCGTTTCAGACGTTTCGCCATTTCGCGAACTTCCTTATCGGTCACTTCCGTTTCCGTTTTCGATTCGCCAGTTTCCGACGTTCCTTCGGCGTCGTCGGAGTCGTCTCCAGTTCCATCGGCTTCGGTTCCATCGTCGGAGTCGGAACCACCGGCTCCACCCGATCCGCCTTCGCCCGTTTCGGTTTCATCACCGAATCCTTCGGCAGAACCAGTTCCTCCAGCGGGCTCGTCGCCGTCGTTTTCGCCAGAGCCGCACGAGCCGCTTCCGCCGTCAGTTTCTTCCGTTTCGGTGGAGTCATCATCGTCACCCATCATTTCTTTCAGAGCCTTGGCCAAATCCTCGGCCATCGATTCATCCTTGCCGTCATACGCGTCACACAACTCATTGAAAATGTTGAAAGTGCGTTTCGCGTAATCGTGCACCGCATTCTCATCCTTGGGGAATTCGGCGAACTCGTTTCGCAGAATCGTGAACGGGCATTCCCCCGCTATTGTTGTCCACTCGCGTTGTGCGTCGGTGAGTCGGTAAGGCGTCCGGACGAATCCGAAGATGATAGCCAGGATCTTGTCCTTATCAGGCAGATTCTTCCAGTTATCGATAGCCGATCCGAATTCTTTCTTTTCGAACAACGCACGCTTGCACGCTTGGAGGTAGGGAGCGTACCCAGGAGACCGCTCGCGACCCGTCGCCTCGATCCGTTCATCCTCCCACAAGTTATAGAACAGTTGGAGAACACCACGCAACTCACCCGACTCCATCAGATTGAACATGAGTCGAGTTTCGTTCAGGTGTTCTGCCTCGTGGATCGCTGCACCGCAGTACACGTCGAGCATTTCGTTCGACTCGCAGACCTCGTAAATCGTTTTGTCCAGAACCAGATGCGGACCTGAGAAATCGCTGATGCGATCAAAACCAGCGGCTCCCCGTGCACCCGCTGCCATTGTCGCGATATCGATCCGCGTGCCGTTCGGCACTCCGTGAATTTTGAGAAGATTACGAATCGTTTCGCGAATTCGCATCAACTCAAAAACCACGCCCTCCGCCGACGATTTTTTCGAACGTCCGCGAAACCATTCCGCCGACATCGACGAGCCTCGCATCCGACGATCAGCGGCTTCATTCATCCGGAGGGATTCATCGATGAATCCGAACTCGCGGTCGTCTCGCTCGATTGGTTTGTAGTGAGTTGTCCAAGGCATTTTGTCGCTCCCGTTTGTGTGGTGGTTCGTTTCCCGTTGTGTGAAATATAGCCGGTATCGGCGAACGAGTCAACACCCATTCACCGAAATCGGCTAAAATTTCCTAGAATCCAGAGGATTCGCCCACGTCACCCTTTTGGATGATTTGCTGGATTTTCGCACGATCCGAGGTTTCGCCCCCCATGTCGCTGAACGCGTTGGCAATCGAGAACCGACAGGCAGCATTGAAGCTCATGCCCGCCCCAATCTTTTCGCCCGCGTTGAGAAGCATCCGAGTCGAGATTTGCTCACCGCCCGCGAAATCGCCGTCGACCGCCAACCGTCGCTGAGTGGTGGCAATTTCAACCAGACGATCCGCGTCCGCTCGCGTGAGACCCTCGCAGCGACCTAGGAGCACCTTCGCCTCGGCGTCTGCGGGTGGGAAGTCAAGAGCGATAACCGTGTCGAAACGATCCTTCAGAGCCTTGTCCAACTCGTCCGTTCCGCCGTAGATCATTCCGAGGTTCGCAGTAGCGAGAAACGTGACTTTCTCGCCCCGTTTGACGACACCGCCACCCTCATCCTCATCCAACGGCAAGTAGCCTTGGCGATCCAACAACGGCAAGAGAATGTTGAATGCTCCCCGCTCCGCCCGGGTGATTTCATCCAACAGGATCGCTGCCCCGTCACGCTGCACCGATTTCGCAAAACGTGCGGGCTCAAATTCGGTCTTGTCCCCGCGAAGTTTGACGTTGCCGATCAGTGCCGTTCTGGGTTCCGACATCGCACCGCAGTTGTACGGATCGAGCGGCTCAACGTTTTCGGGCTCGCTGTCATCGGTGATCGCTTCGGCAATTTTGGCCAACTCGCGATGCAGAGCCTTGGTTGCGATGTAGCACAATTCCGACTTGCCCGATCCCGACTCGCCGATCAGCAGAACGTTCCCACCGTTGCACATGCTGTAGAGTAGTTGTTCCCACACATCCTTGTCGACAAAGAACTGATTCGGATTCGGACGCTTGACCCGTCGCCAGATCGGTAGGTCCGCTTTGGCCTTGGGTTTGGGTTCCGATTTCGTTTCGGGTTTCGGTTCCTCGGCGGGAGTGTCGACCGCAGGAGCGTCGACCACGTCTTCCTCAAAATCGTCCGCGTCATCGTCCGCTGTGTCAGTGGCGACAGGTTCATCCGCCCCCTCGCCCGCTTCGACCACGTCACGATGCGAAACGTCGATTCCCTTGTCGAACGATTCGACCGCTTCCGCGTAGAGACGATTCGGATTCAAAACGCCGTCTGTGTCCGCCCCCGCTGGAATCGTGCCGTTGCTCAACAGCGACAGGGCTTCCTCCAGCGAGAGGTTGCCGACGTTCGGACGCAAGACACCGAAACGATCCCCTGCTTTGTCGAAAAACGCAACGAATGCGTAGGGATCTTCGGCTTGCCAGCGAAACGCGTCGACATCAAGATCGTCATCGCCCCACGCTCCCGCGAAAACCGTTGCGTCACGTTCAACTAATGCGGCGTGATCGCAACCGCCATCGAAACGGAACAACGCACAACCGCAAGTCGGCTTACCGGCTTCCAGTTTGATGCGATATTCGGTGCGTACCTTCCAGCTAATCGCGTGGAAAATGTGGTACTGATTTTCCGCCAGTTTGAACCCAATGTAGATCGGTTTCGCCATGTCTGTTTTCGCCATCGTAAAATCCTCCGGTTTGGTGTGGTGGGTTTTGTTTCCCGTGGTGGTTTTGTTTCCCGTTTCCCGTTTTCCAATAATTGAATTATCGCACATCCTCGCTCAGAAATCAAGCCGATATCGGCGAAATTTCGAAAATATTTTCCGGCCTCTGAATCCCGTAAAACAAAGCTTAATTATTCTGAGGCTTCAGAATCCGCCGAAATTTTTTCCCACGCAATCGCCATATCGTAACCCTCGGACCACTTAGCTATGGAGACCGCGAGCACCATGTTCGGCGGATATTCCGACTCTGGAAAACACAACTCCATCACCCGAACAGTGTCCGGATGTGCGTCTTCCAACACGCTAAGAAAGTCGGGCAGATCCCGTTCGGCAAACGATGCGAATCGCTTCTGCAATTCAACAAAGAGTCGTTCGAATTCCTCCACTGCAAAAGAGAACGGAGGGGGATTTTTGACCCAACTCATGTCACGTCGGAGCATCTTCAGATGTTTGCAGTCGCGAAACTTCATCCACCCCAAACAAGTGCACTGCGTTTCGCCCGTGATGAGGTATCGTTTTCGTTCGAACTCTGTGCCCTCGTCGGGCTTCGTGAGTTTGTCACAAACGTATCCGCCCGGGTGTTCCTGAAACACATAGACGGTATTCGGCATGATCGCAGTCAGTTCTTCGAACAATCCCTTCCGCATTTCAAAATCCTTCCATTCGAACGTCAGAAATTTCGCGTTCATCTGTGTCTGGAACCGACAACGTTGTTTCCGCCAACGCTTGCTTCGCCATCGTCGCCAGAGTTGTGGTCGTTACACACACCGCCGCTCGCGGTCCTGGGGGTGGATCGCCACGATCCGCAATCGCTTGCAGTGCTTCACGAAGTCGTTCGATTTCAAACCAGAATTCTAGCTCCGCGTTGTTAATCAATCGCGGCACTTCCTTGTGATATCGAAGCAACGTGTGCGTGTGGTCAGCATTCTCGCGGACTGTGTATTTCATTTTGTGTCCCCGGGTGCCTTCACTGATTTCGCCGTTCGCCAATCCTCGCCGTAGAGTTCGAATAGCGAAGCGATCAACGCCCGATGCTTCTTCGCCAATTCTACCACACGCTCCGCAATTTCCAATTCGTTCAGAACCGAACTACGACGCTTTCGAATTTTGAACGCACACACATCCGGATCGTCCTCCCCGATTGTGTGCGGGGGAGTTTCCGCCAACGCTTCGCCGTCGATGTATCCTTGCCACCAACGTCGCACCGTGTCTTCCGTCACCAACGTTGCTCCACGTTTGACGTGAGCACGCAACCTCGTGATGATCTTCCGCCGATGACACACAGGACGTTTGGATTCCACAAGCAGCAACGCTTCGGGGGTACACCCTTCAAGGATCGTATCCCGATCCGCGTCCGACACCCAACGCTTGTAAACCTGACGCCCCCACATAGCATCGGGTTCGTTGACGCGTCCCTTCAGTTGTCGGAGATAGGCAGTGTATGTGAGCATTCGAAGTTCTTGCCCCTGTTTGCCCTCGTGTCGATAACCCGATTGAATGTGGTCCCAAAGATCAGTGAGCTTCCAGATCAATGTCCAGAAACTTTTGGCTCGCTTCAATTGAGCCGTAGAGATTTCATCGAGCAATTTCTTCGTTTTACGTGCCCGCTCGTCCAGGTATTTCCGCAGATCCGATACACTGCCAATCGCCATTTTTCCTACTCCGGTTCTATGGTGAAGCGTTTCAATTCAAAATAAAGTGCGAGGGGGAGGACTCGAACCTCCAACCTCGTTTCCGTAGCAGTAACGCAATACGGAAGAGGGATTCTTCCGTTTCGTATGCTCCGAATCCGTGCTCACACAACGGCTCCCTCGCCCGCAGTCACCACGTGGACTTTCATTGGGCTTGGGCGGAGTGGCAGTATCAACGTTCTCTACCGAAGTCCGCACCGCGTCGTTCACGAATCGGCTATGATAACCAGTGAGCCTTGAGGCAAACGGGTTCAGCGTCCCTAATACCGCCGCCCTCCGTGAACAGCCAATTGAGCTACCCTCGCAAGTAGAAAAAGAGGTTGCGAAGATCCAGCCTACCTCCCCGGTTTGGCGTGCACTCCGCCCCGGGAAACCACCCTTCCACTTAGCCCAACGTGTCAGCGTTACCCGACGCTCGGGGACCGCCCGACCGCCAATACTGCACGTCCTCGGCAATGGCATCTTCGCAACCATAGATCAGTCGTCCCCCAAAGCGGCTTCAGCCGCTTCCGCGTCGGCGAGTACGCTTTCCAGATCCGTGTCAGACGGTTCCTCGTCGTCCACGTCATCCAGATCGCCCACAACGTCTGTATCGTCCTCGTCGGGCTCGGCGTCCGTCGATGTGGTATCAATGGGTTCCGCGTCCGCCGCACCCTTCAACGCCGAATAGCGGTCTTCGTCGACTCCCTTGATTTCGAGTTCGACACCAAACGCTCGTTCGATGTTTTTGACAACCACGTCCAGCTTCGCCAGGGCTCCTGTTAAGCCCGTTCCGGCTGCACCCGAGATAAAATCCATACAGATCAAATGGAGTTGATTTCCCGGGACTTCAGACGTGCTCATCGACTCGGCAACCTTCAGTGCCGACGTGACCACTTCGAATTGTTCGGGGTGGAGTTTGAAGGCGATGCGGGCTAGCTCATCGGGCTCGCCGTCATCGTCATCGTCGTCCGCCTTCATCGACTTGACCAGTTTTTCGACTTCGGATTTCGACAGCGTTTTGATTTTGCCGAGAAGTTCTTCCCAGTTCTCATCAGTGACCACCGGGAGGATCGCCCGTGCCTTCGTCCACTGCAGCCCGCGTAGGGTTTCGAGAGGAATGTCGAGTTCGACACAGAAACGCTCGTAGACTTGCCGCAGCGTGTAAGCCTTGCGTTTTTTCATCGCCAGTTCGACTTCGCAGTATTCCTCGAAAGACGAGTACGGACGATCCTCGCCGTCGACTGTGATCGTCCAGTCTTTCCAATACTCGTTGGCGTGAACCTCGTAAAGCATTTCGCCCGCGACAAGATTCAATTTGTCGTCGATCTCGCCGCTTGCGTGCAGGATGTTTCGCACCGCTTCCTTGCGTTCGGCAATCGGCATGTCCTGCTTGAGCATGGGAACGAACGTCGAAGCAGTTCCCTCCCAAATGTCCCCGGCTACGCCGCTGCCGAGAATCAGTTCCGTTGATGTTTCAGTTTCGCTCATGTGTCGTCGCTCCTAGTTTGGTTATGGTGAGCCAGAGGTTCGAACGTATCAAAGGTAAACTCGTGAATCAAGAGGACCGCCCCGGGCATTTGCTCGGGGCAGTCCGATCAGTTTCAGTTAGACCGCGACGGGCTCGGTTGCCACTTCGGGGTTCAGCGTGGATTCGATTTCATCGTCCGATTTGCCAGCGGCTTTGAGGACCGCGACGGCCAACTTTTTGCCCCACTTCAGTCCCCAGTTTTTTCCGCAAGTGCGACCGTAGCCGAGCACGACGCTGATCGGATCGGACAACTTGGAATTGCAGAACGGGCAGTTGCCAGTTTTGGCGTGCTTGAGAAGTGCCGCTTCGGGATCGTCCGCAAAGAATTTCAGAAACGCAACGATTTCGGGGGTGCACTTTCGGGACGGTTCGAAACGACCATCGCGGTGGATTCGGCCAAACCACTCGTTCTCACCGTAACGTCCGCCATCGGTGATGTTCAGCGATCCCGGGAACTTCGCCCGATTGCCAGCACGACCAAGCATCACGTGCTGCCCGTCCACATCGAAGTGCAGTTTCGGGTACTTGAGTTTGCTGCCCGCCAGATCGAAACGTGCAACGAGTTCCGAGAGGCTGACGCCCAAATCGATCTTGTCGGCTTTGGGGGTGGGGTGTTCCATTTCGTAGACGAGGAAATGAACCCAGTCGAGTTGCTTCTGCGACAACCCACGCTTCGACGTGCGATATTGCCGGTAGAGGGAAGCAGCGAAGTCGCCTTTGCAATCGGCGAGCAGTTCACACGCTTCAGTGTCGCTGTGTTCCGAGACAATCGTTTTCCCGCGTAGTGTGATTTCCATCGTGTCGCTCCCGTTTTGGTGGTGTGGAATTTGTTTCCGATGTTTGAAATATAGCCGGTATCGGCGACCGCGTCAACCCGATTTCACCGAAATCGGCTAAATTTTTTACAATTCACTTCCCACTCGCATTTGAGACTCAAAAAAAAAAATTTCCAGTGTCCCCGGGGACACCTACCGCCAAACGGCAACGAATACCCCAACTCGCCCAAAGTACAAAGACAACCATCCGTAGCGAATGCCGTCCCTGCCAATCAGGACTTGCCAGAATCGCCAGTCGTCGTTCCGCCAAAGCTGCAGTTGAAATCGACCGAGTCTAAACATCATTATTCCTCGTTTCGCCAAACCTCTTGAGCCGCGTGCAATTGTTCCGGCGTCACCTGATCCGAAGGAAAGACATTCAACGTCAGGATTCGCTTTTTGGTTTCCCACCGAGGAATGCCCAACATATCGCAGATCTTCCAAATGCTCCTTTTCGGGCCTTGAAAGAATGCACGTTTGACATACCCATTCTCGTCTACGTCAGTCGACATGATTTACTCCAAAGGACAATCGGGATTTCGGCAACCCTCGCATTTCTTACCACGACAGCATAGCGGTTGCTGGCTTTCCGCAAAGTTAATCGCATATTGCCAGGACGTGACCCACATATTCCAGTGGGGCTCCAGTTGCTCCCAGTCATGCTGATCCACGCAGGGGAATTGATTCATGTACTCAACGAACGATTCCCACCCCGGGTGGTGCCACGCTGCACGTTCCTCGGGCGTGCTGCACGAGCAAGACCGAATGTGTTTGCAGTGACGCTCACCGCACTCAGTGCAGTTCCAGTGTTGAGTGGTTCCGTGCTGGCACATTGAACAGAGCATTTCAAACTCCAAATCTTTGGGCAACGACCGGACCACCGCATTCGGGACAGAAGTGCTTCCCGTCTACCGTGTGAGGCTCGCCGCCGTCCACGAATTGTGTCCACCCACAGCGACGTTCCTTCGCCCGCTTAACGTGGGAACAACGTTTGCGATATTTGAATCCCTTGCAATCGCAGCTGTACGCATATTCGGTATCGCCTTCGGGCGTGAACCCCCAACGAACCACGTGATTATCGCCCGTGCTTCCGACGACTACTGTAGACCATTCAATCGCCGTTTGGCACGCCCAGAAGGTTTGCTCGGTTAAGTCAGGCATCGGTCCCCTCGCTTTTCTTGAAATCGAGTCGAATCCCCACAGAACGTACACGAGTCACCCACAGGACAAGAGACTAACCCGTGAGACACATCCAAGAGCATTCTCGCCACCGCATCCGCTAAGGGACTCTTGAGCGAATAGTTATGTTCTAGGACGTGTGCCCCGTGTGCGTCAAAACAAAATCCTGTCGGGGCTTCCGCTGCCAACGTTCGGGCGTGCTCGTCGATGAACAGCAGCACGCCAAGTTCGCAACATTTTTTCTTCAGTCTGCGGTATTGCATTCCACCAACTCCAATCAGATCGGCAACGCCGTAACGTTTAGCCATTCGGATATGG
>Ga0180434_10001417_pt1 | contig 34203 bp, 31 predicted proteins | sample SS_ome_7_FD_132453 | JGI IMG/M metagenome (GOLD analysis project Ga0180434, IMG submission 132453) | Hypersaline lake sediment archaeal communities from the Salton Sea, California, USA - SS_1_D_2 metaG | ecosystem: Environmental > Aquatic > Non-marine Saline and Alkaline > Hypersaline >... | reverse complement strand
GAGGCGCCCTGGACGGTGGTCACGCAGGGGATGTTCATGGCCACGGCCGCCGAGCGGATCTCGTAGCCGTCGATGCGCGGCCCGGAGTTCCCGTACGGGGTGTTGATGACCATGTTCACCTCGCCGGCGTTGATCGCGTCGATCGCCGTCGACGCAGGTCTGCCGGATCCGGGATCCTCGAAATGCTTGCGCACGACATCGCAGGGAATCCCGTTACGCCGCAACATCTCCGCGGTCCCCTCCGTCGCCAGCACGCGGAAACCCAGATCGGCGAGCCGTTTCACCGGGAACACCAGGGACCGTTTGTCGCGGTTGGCCACCGAGACGAACACCGTTCCGGAGGTCGGCAGGGATCCGTATGCCGCGGTCTGACTCTTGGCGAAGGCGCTGCCGAAGTCGTGGTCGATCCCCATGACCTCCCCGGTGGACTTCATCTCCGGCCCGAGCAGCGAATCCACTCCCGAGCCGTCGGAGCGCCGGAACCGGCGGAACGGCAGCACCGCCTCTTTGACCGCGACCGGCGCCTCGGGCCGCAGCGCCGAGCCGTCCCCGGTGCGAGCCAGCAGACCCTCCTGGCGCAACTGGGCGATGCTGGCGCCGAGCATGATCCGGGCGCAGGCCTTGGCCAGCGGCACCGCGGTCGCCTTGGAGACGAACGGCACCGTCCGGCTTGCCCGGGGATTGGCCTCCAGCACGTAGAGCACGTCGTCCTTGAGCGCGAACTGAACGTTGAGCAGGCCGACGACCCCCACCCCGTGCGCGATGGCCTCGGTCGCGCGGCGCACCGCTTCGATGTCGCTGCGGCCCAGGGTCACCGGAGGGAGCGCGCACGCGGAGTCCCCGGAGTGGATACCGGCCTCCTCGATGTGCTCCATCACCCCGCCGATGTAGACCTCGGTGCCGTCGCAGAGCGCATCGACGTCGATCTCGATGGCGTCCTCGAGGAACCGGTCGACCAGCACCGGGTGCTCCGGGGAGAGTTGGGTCGCCCGGGTGATGTAGGCGTGCAGGTTCTTGTCGTCGTAGACGATCTCCATCCCCCGGCCGCCCAGCACATAGGAGGGCCGCACCAGCACCGGGTAGCCGATGGCCGAGGCGATCTGCTGCGCCTCCTCGTAGCTCGTGGCGGTCCCGAATTTCGGCGCCGGAAGGCCGGCGTTGGTCAGCACCTGTCCGAACCGGCCCCGGTCCTCGGCGAGGTCGATCGCCTCCGGGCGGGTGCCCACGATCGGGACGCCGGCGTCGGCGAGACGCTGCGCCAGCCCCAGCGGGGTCTGGCCGCCGAGTTGGACGATCGCGCCCACCACCCCGGGCCCGCCCTGTCCGGATGCGGCTTCGGCGCGGTAGACCTCCAATACGTCTTCAAAAGTCAGCGGCTCGAAGTAGAGGCGGTCGGCAGTGTCGTAGTCGGTGGACACCGTCTCGGGGTTGCAGTTGATCATCACCGTCTCGAAGCCGGCCTCCGAGAGGGTGGTGGCGGCGTGCACACAGCTGTAGTCGAACTCGATCCCCTGGCCGATCCGGTTGGGGCCGGAGCCCAGGATCAGCACCTTGGGACGCTCGGTCTGAGGAGCGACCTCGCTTTCCGCGGCGGGGTCCAGTTCGTAGCTGGAGTAGTGGTAGGGCGTGGTGGCCTCGAACTCGGCGGCACAGGTGTCGACCGTCTTGAACACCGGATGGATACCGAGCCGCTGCCGCAGCGCGCGCACGCCGGTCTCACCGGCCAGTTCGGTTCGCAGCGCGGCGATCTGCCGGTCGGACAGGCCGCTGTGCTTGGCCCGGCGCAGCAACTCGGCGTCCAGGACCGGGGCCTGCACCAACTCGGCGCGCAGCGCGACCAGCCCGTTGATCTGCTCGACGAACCACGGGTCCACACCGGAGGCCTTCGACACCTGCTCGACGTCGGCGCCCAGGCGCAATGCGAGTTCGATGTCGTAGAGCCGGCCCTCGGTGGGAGTGCGCAGCCGGGCCAGTACGTCGTCCACCCAGCCGTCGTCGTCCGGCCCGGTCCAGAACCCGGTACGGGTGGTCTCCAGCGAGCGCATCACCTTGCCCAGTGCCTCGGTGAAGTTGCGGCCCATCGACATCGCCTCGCCGACCGACTTCATCGTGGTGGTCAGGGTCGGGTCCGCACCGGGGAACTTCTCGAAGGCGAACCGCGGCGCCTTGACCACCACATAGTCCAGGGTGGGCTCGAAACAGGCCGGAGTCTGCCGGGTGATGTCGTTGAGGATCTCGTCGAGGGTGTAACCGATGGCCAGTTTCGCGGCGATCTTGGCGATCGGGAACCCGGTGGCCTTCGAGGCCAGCGCGCTGGACCGCGACACCCGGGGATTCATCTCGATGACGATCAACCTGCCGTCGTCCGGGTTGACCGCGAACTGGATGTTGCAGCCCCCGGTGTCCACACCGACCTGGCGCAGGATCGCGATACCCAGGTCCCGCATCCGCTGATACTCGCGGTCGGTCAGCGTCATCGCCGGCGCGACCGTCACCGAGTCACCGGTGTGCACGCCCATCGGGTCGACGTTCTCGATCGAGCAGACCACCACGACGTTGTCGTTGCCGTCGCGCATCAGCTCGAGTTCGAACTCCTTCCAGCCGTAGATCGACTCCTCGATGAGCACATTGGCGCTCGGCGAGGCGGCCAGCCCGTCCCCGGCCATCCGCTCGACGTCCTCGAGGCTGGCAGCCATACCCGAACCGAGCCCGCCCATCGTGAACGAGGGCCGGACCACGACAGGCAGTCCCAGTTCGGCGACGGTCTGCCGAACCTCCTCCATGGTGAAACACACACTGCTGCGAGCGGATTCGCCGCCCACCTCGGCGACGATGTCCTTGAACCGCTGCCGGTCCTCACCGCGCTGGATGGCCTCGAAGTCCGCCCCGATGAGCTCCACGCCATAGCGTTCCAGAGCACCGTTCTCCGACAGCGCCACCGCGGTGTTCAACGCCGTCTGACCGCCGAGGGTGGCCAGCAGCGCGTCGATGCGGTTGCCGGCGGCGGCCTGCTGGGCGATGACCTTCTCGACGAACGCCGGGGTGATCGGCTCGACGTAGGTGAAGTCGGCGTACTCGGGGTCGGTCATGATGGTGGCCGGGTTGGAGTTGACCAGCGTGACGGTCAGACCCTCGGCGCGCAGCACCCGGCAGGCCTGGGTACCGGAGTAGTCGAACTCGCACGCCTGCCCGATGATGATCGGGCCGGAGCCGATGACCAGAACGTGCCGCAGGTCGGTGCGCCGTGGCATCTAGCGGTCCCCCTTCTCGGCTGTGCGGTTTCGTACGCGGCACGCCGACGCGGCCGGATGATTCGGCACGATCACCGTTGGCGCTCCATCACATCGACGAACTGGTCGAACAGGTAGTTGGCGTCGTGCGGGCCCGCGGCGGCCTCCGGGTGGTACTGCACCGAGAAGGCCCGGCCGCCGACGAGCCTGACGCCCTCGACCACGCCGTCATTGGCGCAGGTGTGGCTGATCTCGGCGGGGCCGAAGTCGGTGCCGAACACCTCCCCGGCCTCGCCCTCGAGGGCGAACCCGTGGTTCTGCGCGGTGATGGCGACCCGGCCGGTGGCATGGTCGATCACCGGGACGTTGATCCCCCGGTGGCCGAAGGTCATCTTGTAGGTCGACCGCCCCAGTGCGCGCCCCAGGATCTGGTTGCCGAAACAGATCCCGAACAGCGGTATTCCGGCGGCGAGTACCGCACGGGTCACCTCCACCACGCGGTCGGCGGTGGCCGGGTCACCGGGGCCGTTGGAGAGGAAAACCCCATCCGGCCGAAGGTCGGCGATCTGCTCGAAGCCGGCCGTCGAGGGCAGCACATGGGTACGGATGCCGCGGACCGCGAAGTTGCGCGGAGTGTTGGTCTTGATACCCAGATCCAGCGCCGCGACGGTGAACCGCGCCACGCCGCCGTCCGGATCGACCGTGTAGGGCTCCGGCGTGCTGACCTCTCCGCACAGGTCGGCGCCGAGCATCGCCGGCTGGCTGCGCACCCGGTCGACCAGTTCGGGCTCCTCGGCCAGGCCGGGGCCGGAGAAGATGCCGGCCTTCATCGACCCGCCGGTCCGCAGATGCCGAACCACCGCACGGGTGTCGATGCCGGCGATTCCCACGATGCGCTGACGGACCAGTTCCTCGTCGAGGGTGCCGGTGGCGCGCCAGTTCGAGGACCGGGGCGAGGGGTCGCGGACGGCGTAGCCGGCGACCCAGATCCGGTCGTCGCGGCTCTCGCCGTCCTCGTGGTTCCAGCCGGTGTTGCCGATCTGCGGGGCGGTCGCGACCACGATCTGTCGGTGATAGCTGGGGTCGGTGAGGGTCTCCTGGTAGCCCGACATCCCGGTGGAGAACACCGCTTCACCCAGCGTTTGTCCGGTCGCTCCGAACCGGGTTCCGGCGTAGGTCCGCCCGTCTTCGAGTACCAGGACGGCCGTCTGGTGGGTCACGCCGCTTCTCCTGTCCATTCCGTCCAGCGCGGGTAATCGTGGCGGTCGGATCCCCGGAAGCCGGTGTCGATCTCCACACCGGACGGTAGCCGCCAGCGGATCACGAGGAACTCCCCGCCCGGGATCACCTTTCCGGCCAGGGCCTGCGCGGTGCCGACCGCGGTGACCGACTCCTGCGGCATCCAGATCGGATCCGCTCCGGCGCGTTCGAGCAGAATCCCCTCGGGATAACGGGTCAGCGCCGCCGAGGACCGGGGCCCCAGTCCACCGGCGACGATCCTCTCCAGCCAGTCGGCGGCCGACGCGGTGCCGATGTAAAGGCCGCGCATCGAGGCGATGACCGGCCGGCCGAGCCGGGCCGGCGCCGCGGGCAGATCACCGATGATCGCCGCCTGCCGCGCCGCGCGACGCCGCCACCCGGCCACCATCGCGCGGGCGACCAGGCCGATGAGCAGCAGAACGAGCAACCCGAAGGCGTAGGTGGCCAGCGCGGTGGGGCCGTTCACCGCGGAGCGGCCCTGCCGTCGCGCGCGGTGATCGCGCCGCGCAGCATCGTCGCGGTGACGACGGCGGGCAGGGTCAGCGCGTGGTAGGGGGTGTTGGCCGAGCGGCTGGCCAGAGCCGCGCCGTCCACCGTCCAGCGCGCGTCCGGATCGACCACCGTCAGATTGGCCGGCTCCCCCACCTCCAGCGGGCGGCCCTGGTCGTCGAGACCGACGATCCGGGCCGGGTTCTCACTCATCACCCGGGCGACGCCGCGCCAGTCCAGCAGTCCGGGCTCCACCATGGTCGCGGCGACCACCGAGAGCGCGGTCTGCAGGCCGAGCATTCCGGGTCGGGCCAGGGCGAACTCACGGCACTTCTCGTGTTCGGCATGCGGGGCGTGGTCGGTGGCCACGCAGTCGATCACCCCGTCGGCCAGAGCCCGGCGGAGCGCCTCGGCGTCGGATGCCTCCCGCAACGGGGGATTGACCCGGTTGACCCCGTCGTAGCTGGCCAGCCTGCTGTCATCGAGCATCAGGTGATGCGGTGTGACCTCGGCGGTGATCGAGATGCCCTGCTGCTTGGCCCATCTGAGGATCTCCACCGTCCCGGCGGTGGAAGCGTGGCAGATGTGCACGCTGGCGCCGGCGTCGCGGGCCAGCAGCGCATCGCGGGCCACGATCGACTCCTCGGCGGCCCGCGGCCATCCGGCCAGGCCCAACCGGGCGGCGGTGTTCCCCTCATGAGCCACCGCCCCCGCGGTCAGCCGCGGCTCCTCCGCGTGCTGGGCGATCAACACACCCAAACCGGCCGCGTACTCCAGGGCGCGCCGCATCACCAGCGGGTCGTGGACGCAGATTCCGTCGTCGGAGAACAGCCGGACCTGCCCCGGCCCGGCCGCCATCAGACCCATCTCGGTCAGCTGACGGCCCTCCAGTCCGACCGTCACCGCACCCACCGGGTGGACGTCGACGAGTCCGATCTGCTGCCCGCGGGCCCAGACATGGTCGGTGACGACCGCGGTGTCGGCGACCGGGTCGGTGTTGGCCATCGCGAACACCGCGGTGTAGCCGCCCAGGGCCGCCGCCGCTGAACCGGTCTCGATGTCCTCGGCGTACTCACGGCCGGGTTCGCGCAGGTGGGTGTGCAGGTCCACCAGGCCCGGGAGAAGGACGTGCCCGGTGGCCTCGATGACCTCCGTGTCGTCCGGGGCACCGGTCAGGGCCGCTCCGATCGCGGCGATCTGCCCGTCGGCCACCAGGACGTCGACCGGGTCGCCGCGACCGTAGAGCCGGACGCCCTTGATCAGCACCGTCTGTCCGCTCACACGCTCACCGCCTCGTCGGTGCCGACGAGCAGATGGAAAAGGACGGCCATCCGTACATGAACACCGTTGGAAACCTGTTGCAGCACAGCGGACTGTGGGGAGTCGGCAACCGGGAAGGCGATCTCCATCCCGCGCAGCATCGGCCCGGGATGCAGCACCACCGCGTGCTCGGGGAGCATCCCTTGGCGGCGGCCGGAGAGCCCGTAGCGGACCGAGTACTCCCGTTCGGACGGGAAGAAGGCGCCGCTCATCCGCTCGGCCTGCACCCGCAGCATCATGACGGCGTCCGCGGCCGGCAGCTCGGCGTCCAGGTCGTCGGAGACCGTCACGTTCCCCCACTGGCCCAACCCCACCGGCAACAGCGTCGGCGGGGCCACCACCACCACTTCGGCGCCCAGGTTCCCAAGCAGCGCGACGTTGGAGCGGGCCACCCGGCTGTGCAGGATGTCGCCGACGATCACCACCCGGCGGCCCTCGACCGCGCCGAGACGCTGCCTGATGGTGAGCGCGTCCAGCAGGGCCTGGGTGGGATGTTCATGCATCCCGTCCCCGGCGTTGATGACCGACGGACCACCGCCGTCCTCTTCGGCCGTCCACTCGGCGAGTTGCTGGGCCGCCCCCGAGGCGGGATGCCGGATGATCAGCGCATCAGCCCCGGCGGCCCGCAGCGTCAGGGCCGTGTCACGCAGCGACTCGCCCTTGGCCGCCGACGAACCCGACGCGCTGACGTTGATGACGTCGGCGCTCATCCACTTGCCGGCCACCTCGAAGGACACCCGGGTACGCGTGGAATTCTCGTAGAACATCGTGACGACGGTGCGACCCCGCAGGGTCGGCAGCTTCTTGACCTCGCGGCCCAGCAGCGCCTGCTGGAACCGGTCCGCGTTGTCCAGGATCTTGGTGGCCTCGTCGCGGGTCAGGTCGGCGGCCGCCAGCAGGTGCCTCATCGGGGGGGACCTCCGTACGGGGCGATCCAGATGCCCTCGACGCCGTCGTCCTCGGAGAGTCGCACCTTGACGTTCTCGCTGCGCGAGGTGGGCACGTTCTTGCCGACGTAGTCCGCACGAAGCGGCAACTCGCGATGACCGCGGTCGACCAGCACCGCCAGTTGCACCGCCTCGGGCCTGCCGATGTCCCGCAGGGCGTCCAGCGCCGCGCGCACCGAACGCCCGGTGTAGAGGACGTCGTCGACCAGGATGACCAGTGCGCCGTCGATGCCACCCGCGGGGATCGAGGTCTCCTCCAGCGCGCGAGGCGGTTGGGAGTCCAGGTCGTCGCGGTAGAGCGTGATGTCCAGCCCCCCGCTGGCGACCTGCGCGCCGGCGAACTCGCCGATCTTGGCCGCCAGCCGTCCGGCCAGCGTGACACCGCGGGTCGGGATGCCCAGCAGGACGACCCGCGGGCAGTCGGCGCCGTCGATGGCGGTCTTCTCGATGATCTGATGGGCCATCCGGGAAATGGTTCGATTGACGTCGGCGGCCGACATCAGCTCCCGGTCGGTGGTGCCCATGGGCGATTCCGGACCTCCTTCTCCGCCTCACCGGACGGTTCGTTAAAGGACGTCGATCGACGCCGAGCCTAGCACCCGTGCGACCGGCCGTCTTCAGTAGACTCGCGCCGGTGATTCTCGCGGAGAACCGGTCCCCCATCAGCGAAGCGGTCGACTCCGGACTGCTTGCCGGTGCGGTCACTCTGGTCTGGCGGCGCGGGGATGTGCTGCAGGTCAACGAGATCGGCCATCGCGATGTGGAGGCGCAGCTTCCCATGCGCCGGGACACGATTTTCCGGGTCGCCTCGATGACCAAGCCGGTGACGGTCGCGGCCGCGATGGGCCTGGCCGAGGAGGGCAGGCTCGCGCTGAGCGACCCCATAACCCGGTGGGTGCCGGAGATGGCCGACATGCGGGTGCTGGCGGATCCGGCCGGGCCCCTGACCGACACCGTGCCCGCGCAGCGGCCGGTCACCGTCGAGGACCTGGTGACCCACCGGAGCGGTCTGGCCTACGCCTTCTCCGTCGGCGGTCCGATCGGCCGCGCCTACGCGCAGGTGTCCCTGCGGCAGGACGCCGACGACTGGCTGGCCGAGGTCGCCGCACTCCCCCTGGTCCACCAGCCCGGTGAGCGGCTGACCTACAGCCAGGCCACCGAGGTGCTCGGCATCGCCCTGGCCCGTATCGAGGGCAAGTCCCTCGGTGAGGTGCTGCGCGAACGCATCTTCGAGCCACTGGGCATGGCCGACACCGGCTTCCACGTTTCGGAGGACAAGCGGCCCCGGGCGGCGACGATGTACCGGCTCGATGGGCGGGAGGGACTTCGGCACGACGCGATGGGACCGGTGCCGGTTCGGGAGCCGAGGTTCTGCCAGGGCGGGGCGGGACTGCTCTCCACCGCCGACGATTACCTGCGCTTCGCGAGGATGCTGCTGGGCGGCGGGGAGGTCGATGGTGTGCGGGTGCTCTCGGCGGAGTCGGTACGGATGATGCGCACCGACCGGCTCACCGCCGAGCAGAAGAAACACCCGTTCCTCGGGATGCCGTTCTGGATAGGACGCGGGTTCGGCCTGAACCTGTCGGTGGTGACCGACCCGGCCCAGTCCCGGCGGTTGTTCGGGCCCGGCGGCCTCGGCACGTTCAGCTGGCCCGGAGCGTACGGAACCTGGTGGCAGGCCGACCCGGCCAACGACCTGATCCTGATCTACCTGATCCAGAACTACCCGGATCTGACCTCGGCCGCCGCGGCGGTGGCGGGCAACACCTCACTGGCCAAACTGCAGTCGGCCCAGCCCCGGTTCGTCCGGCGCACCTACGCGGCCCTGGATCTGTAGGCGCGCCGGACCACCGCTCACGGGCGCTGTGCGGTGATCAACCACGACGCCGCGGGGACCTCCAGCCCGGCCGGGCCACGGTGACGTTCCAGCGCGGCGACGACTCCGGAGACGACGTCGCGCCGACGGCTCTCCTCGGCACCGGCGAAAGCCGCCCCGAGGGGACCGGCGCTGAGCACACGCTCCGCGGCGGCGTAGCCGTCTCCGGCGAAGATGAAGGGCGAGTTGACCGGCTTGATCACCACGTCGACGAAGCCGGCCCGGGCGAGTAGCCGCTCGTCGGCGTCGCGGTCGGCCATCGAGAACGGGCCCGGGGTGTTCGGGGCCGACAGCGGCGGACGGTCCACGCCGAGGATCTGGGTCGCGGTCGCGGTGGTCAGCTCCAGCCACGGATTGTCGTTCAGGTGCTGCCAGACCGAGGCCGCCAGCCGCCCGCCGGGCCGCAGCGCCCGACGGATGTTGGCGAAGGCGGCCCCCGGGTCGGGGAAGAACATCAGCCCGAACCGGGAATGCACGCCGTCGAACGGCGCACCCCGACCCGCCACGTCGACGAGGTCGGCGGTGCCGGCGTCGGCGGTCACCGCGGCGCCGTGCACTCCCGCCGCGGCCAGACGGCGGCCGGCGGCTTCGGTCATCTCCGCGGAGATGTCGACCGCCGCGACCCACCCGTCGGCACCGGTCTCGGCCCCGAGCGCGACGGCTGAGAGTCCCGGCCCGCAGCCCAGGTCGACGATCCGCTCCCCGGGCCGCGCGGCCAGGGCCAGCCGGGCCGCCGCGCTGTGGGCACCCATGGCCGCGTCCATGGCCTCGGCCTGCTGGTCCCAGATCGCGGCCAGCGCCGTGAAGTGTTCAGCCTCCATCGGATCCGTCCGCCCTTTCATCAACCGACTCCTCGGCGTGATCCGGCCGAACGTCCCCGCCGGGTCCCCGGACGGCCGCCCCGGCGGCCCTGATCTGCGGGGTCACCAGCATCACCTGACCGAGCACGCCGTTGACGAACCCCGGGGAATCGTCGGTGGACAGTTCTTTGGCGAGCCGGACGGCCTCATCGACGACGACCGGTTCGGGCACGTCGTCGGCATGCAGCAGTTCCCACACCGCGACCCGCAGAATCGCCCGGTCCACGGCGGGTAGCCGCTCCAGGGTCCAGCCCTGCAGGTGCGTGGTGATCAGATCGTCGACGTGCGCGGCTTCCGCGGCGACCCCGCGGGCGACCCGCTCGGTGTAGGGGTTCAGCGGTGCGACATCACTGCCGGACAGGGCGGATCGCGCGACGACGACCTCGGCCGGGGACAGTCCGCGCGCCTCGGCTTCGAAGAGCAGGTCCACCGCGCGCTTGCGGGCCTGGTGTCTGCCTTTGACCGGCTTGCGGTCGGTCACCGCGGGCCGGCCACCGGGACCGCCGCCGCCCGATCAGGCATTGATCCTTCCCAGGTAGCTGCCGTCGCGCGAGTCCACCTTCAGCTTGTCGCCGGTGTTGATGAACAGCGGAACCTGGATCTCGGCCCCGGTCTCCAATGTCGCGGGCTTGGTACCCGCGCTGGAGCGGTCGCCCTGCAGGCCCGGCTCGGTGTGGGTGACCTCGAGTTCCACCGTCACCGGCAGCTCGATGTAGAGCGGGGCGCCGTCGTGGAAAGCGACCTGGACCGGCATCCCCTCCAGCAGGAACCGGGCGTCGTCGCCGACCAGCGTTTCCGGCAGGGGGTGCTGTTCGTAGTCCTGGCCGTCCATGAACACGAAGTCGCTGCCGTCACGGTAGAGGTAGGTGGTGTCGCGGCGGTCCACCGTCGCGGTCTCCACCTTGACCCCCGCGTTGAAGGTCTTGTCCACCACCTTGCCGGACAGCACGTTCTTCAGTTTGGTTCGGACGAAGGCCGGGCCCTTGCCCGGCTTGACATGCTGGAACTCGGTGATCGTCCACAGTTGGCCGTCGATGTTCAGCACGAGGCCGTTCTTGAAGTCGGCGGTGGTCGCCACGTCTGTCGTTCTCCTCGCGATTCGGGTCGATGCTCAGCGGGAGCTTACCCGGGCGGCCCGGGCGGTTGATCGTCACGGCGGGGAGTCCGCTGGGTGATGACGTTCGCCGCCAGCAGCACCGCGCTGCCGACGACGGCTGTCAGCACGCCGGGCACATGGTTGCGCGACTGCGCGGCCCTACCCTCCCCCTCAGCCGACGACCATCAATTCCTTGGGGAACCGGGTCAGCAACTCCGGTTCCCGCTCACCGACGACCAGCGTGTCCTCGATACGAACCCCGCCCCGCCCCGGGAGATACAACCCGGGCTCGACGGTCACCACCGAGCCGGCGGGCAGGCTCCCGGTCGCCGTCGCGCCGATACCCGGAGCCTCGTGGATCTGCAGGCCGACGCCGTGCCCGAGACCGTGGCCGAAGCAGTCGCCGTATCCGGCGTCCTCGATCACCCGTCGTGCCGCGGCGTCGACCTCGCACAGCGGGGCGCCCGCCACCAGCGCCCGGCGGCCGGCCCGCTGCGCCGTGCGCACGATGTGGTGGATGTCCCGCTGCCACACCTGCGGCTCCCCCAGCACGAAGGTGCGGGTCATGTCGGAGTGGTAGCCGCCCACCAGCGCCCCGAAGTCGATCTTGACGAAGTCACCGGGTGCCAGTTCGGCCGCGGTCGGACGATGGTGGGGCACCGCCGAATTGGGGCCCGTGGCCACGATGGTCTCGAACGAGGCGCCGTCGGCGCCGTGGTCGAGCATCCTGCTTTCCAACTCCCGCGCGACGGCTCGCTCGGTGCGGCCGGGGCGCAGGCCGCCGCTGCCCACCAGATCGGACAGCGCCGCGTCGGCGGCCTCACATGCCAGTCGCAGCAGTGCCACCTCGCCGGCGTCCTTGACCTCCCGCAGAGCCTCCACGCGGCCGGGGGCCCGGACCAGTTCGGCACGCCCGGACAACTGTTCGGACAGTGCGGTGAAACCGTCGACGGTGACGATGTGACTTTCAAACCCGATCCGGGCCGCCCCGCCGGCGACGGCCCGGGCCACCAGATGGCGTCCGCAGGCACGCTCGATCATCAGGTCCAGGTCCGGCGCCTGCCGCGACGCCTGGGTGCGGTACCGCGAATCGGTGGCCAACACCGGCGGCGCGCCGTCGGCGAATATCAGGATGGCGGCGTTGGAACCGGTGAATCCGGACAGATAACGCACGTTGACCAGGTCACTGACCAGCAGCGCGTCCAGCCCGTCGGCGGCCAGGAGTCCGGCCAACCGCACCCTGCGCTGGGAATGTGTCACGATCCGCGACGGTACTCGCTACGCTGATGCCCCATGACGACGTGGTTGCCGCGCGGACTGATCTTCGCCGCCGGGATGGTGCTGCTCCGACTGGTACAGGGAGCGTTGATCAACACCTACCCCACCAGCGCGGGAATGATCAGCCTCGCGCTGGTCATCCTGTTCGGTATCGCGGCCCTGGTGTGGGGCTTCTTCGACGGGACCGCCGACGCGCGGGCCAACCCCGACCCGGACCGCCGCCGCGACCTCGCGATGCGCTGGCTGCTGGCCGGGCTGACCGCCGGGGTGATCAGCGGGGCCGTCGTCTGGTTGATCTCGCTGTTCTACCAGAACGTCTACGCCGAGGGACTCATCTCGGAGATCACCGCACTCGCTTCCTTCACCGCATTGCTGGTGTTCCTGCCGGCCACCCTGGCCGTGGCCGTCGGCCGCCTCCTGGTGGACCGCGGCCGGCGCGACGAACCCCGCCGCAAGGAATGGCAGTCCGATGTGTTCGAGGCCGTCCGCGAAGAGGGTTACGAAGAACCCGTCGAGGAAGTCGCCATGGCCGGGCGCCGCGAGGAGTCCTGGCGGCAGGACTCCCGGGAGGCGGTTCGGGAAGTCCACGAAAAAGTCCAGCAGCGCAAATACGACCTGGAACGCCGCATCGACGGCGACGACGACGTCAAGAGCTAGGGACGTCAAGAGCTAGGGACGTCAAAAGCTAGGGCGTCAAAAGCTAGGGCAGGGCCGCCAGGTACCGCAACGCCAGAAGATAGCCCCGCACCCCCAGCCCGACGATCACCCCGGTGGCCACCGCGCTCAGATACGAGCGGTGCCGGAACTCCTCCCGGGCGTAGACATTGCTGATGTGCACCTCGATCAGCGGCGCGCGAAGTTCGGCACACGCGTCGCGCAGCGCCACGGACGTGTGGGTGAGCGCGCCGGCGTTGAGGATCACCGGCTGACCGCTGTCGGCCGCGGCATGCAGCCATTCCAGCAACTGGGCCTCGCTGTCGCTCTGGCGCACCTCGACGCTCAGCCCGAGTTCGGCGGCCTCCGCCTCGATCATCGAGACCAGGTCCTGGTGGGTGGCGCTGCCGTACACGCCGGGCTCCCGCCGGCCGAGCCGCCCGAGGTTGGGTCCGTTGATCACCTGGACAGTGCTCACTGGGCGGCCTCCTCAGGCGGACCCGCCGGCTCGGCCACCGCTGCGTAGGCGGCGGCCAGCAGTGCCGGGTCGGGGCCCTCGAGCCGGCCGGGTCTGGCCAGTTCGTCGAGCACCACGAAACGCAGGACCCCGGCCCGGGTCTTCTTGTCCCCGGCCATGTAGCCGAGCAGTTCGGGCAACGCGTCGGCGTCGTAGGTCACCGGAAGGCCCAGCCTGGTCAGGATGTCGCGGTGCCGCCGCGCGGTGGCATCGTCGAGCCGTCCGGCCAGCCTGCCGAGCTCCGCGGCGAAGACCATGCCCACCGACACCGCGGCGCCGTGCCGCCAGCGGTACTGTTCGCGGCGTTCGATGGCGTGGGCGAGGGTATGGCCGTAGTTGAGGATCTCGCGCAGCTCCGACTCCTTCTCGTCGGCGGCGACCACCTCGGCCTTGACCGCGATCGCCCGGCGGATGAGTTCGGGCAGGACCGTCCCGGTGGGGTCGACGGCCGCCTCGGGATCCGCCTCGATCAGCTCGAGGATGGCCGGGTCGGCGATGAAGCCGGCCTTGACCACCTCGGCGAACCCGGCCACCAGCTCGTTCGGCGGAAGAGTCGCCAGCAGCGCCAGATCGACCAGGACGGCGGCGGGTTGATGGAAGGCCCCGACCAGGTTCTTGCCAGCCTCGGTGTTGATACCGGTCTTGCCGCCGATGGCGGCGTCGACCATGGCCAGAACGGTCGAGGGGATGTGCACGATGTCGACGCCGCGCAGCCAGGTGGCGGCGGCGAATCCGGCGACGTCGGTGGCCGCCCCGCCGCCGAGGCTGACCACGGCATCCTTGCGCCCGAGCCCGATTCGCCCGAGCACCTCCCATACGAAGCCGACCACGGCGAGGTCCTTACCCGCTTCGGCGTCGGGCAGTTCGATACGGTGAGCGTCAACTCCGCTGTCGGACAGGCGTTTCCGGATCCCCTCGGCGATATCGGAGAGTACCGGCTGGTGCAGGATCGCAACCTTGTGCCGGGATCCGACCAACTTGTCGACCTCACCGAGCACGCCCGTCCCGACGATCACCGGGTAGGGGCGGTCCACGGCGACCTCGATGGTGACCGGCGCCGGGCTCATTTGCGGACCCCCAGCCGGCGGGCCGCCAAGGTCGCGGGGGTGACCGGTCCATCGGCCGGCGGCGGAGGGGCGGCCGGAACGGGCGGTGGCGGGGGGCGGTGCGGCGGCAGGTGCGAATCCGGGGCTTCCAGCCGAGCCGCGATCTGGCGGACCACGGCGCGTGGATTGCGCCGGTTGGTGTTGATCCGGATGGCCGCCACCTTGCGGTACAGCGGAACCCTTTCGTTCGCCAGCGCCGCGTACTTCTCGGCCCGGTCCGGTCCTGCCAGCAACGGGCGGACGGTGTTGCCCCCGGTGCGGCGTACCCCCTCGGAGGCGCTGATCTCCAGATAGACCACGGTGTGGCCGGCCAGAGCGGTACGCACGCCGGGGCTGGTCACCGCCCCGCCGCCCAGCGACAGGACACCGTCGTGAGTCTCCAGCGCGCTGCGGATCACCTGTTCCTCGATCCGGCGGAAGCCCTGTTCGCCGTCGGCGGCGAAGATGTCGGCGATGCTGCGGCCCGCGGCTTCCTCGATGGCGGCATCGGTGTCCAGGAACGCACACTCCAGGCTCTTGGCGAGCCGCCGCCCGATCGTGGATTTCCCCGAGCCGGGCAGTCCGACCAGTACGGCTTTGGGTGCCATCCGCGTTATCCCGACACCGCCGTGGCCGGCCCCGGAAAAGACTCGCGGTCGGCGATCTCACGCAGGTAACCCTCGAGGTTGCGCCGGGTCTCGGCCAGTGAGTCACCCCCGAATTTCTCCAGCGCGGCGCGGGCGAGCACGAGCGCCACCATGGTCTCCACCACGACCGCGGCGGCGGGTACGGCGCACACATCGGAGCGCTGGTGGATCGCCACCGCGGGCTCGCCGGTGGCGAGATCGACCGTCGACAGGGCGCGCGGCACCGTCGAGATCGGTTTCATCGCCGCGCGGACCCGCAACGGCTGGCCGTTGGTCATCCCGCCCTCCAGCCCGCCGGCCCGGTTCGTGGAGCGCACCACACCGTCGGCCCCGGGGAACATCTCGTCGTGGGCGTGGCTGCCGCGGCGCCGGGCGGTTTCGAACCCGTCGCCGATCTCCACCCCCTTGATGGCCTGCACGCCCATCACCGCCCCGGCCAGTTGGCTGTCGAGTCGGTTTTCGCCGCTGGTGAACGATCCCAGCCCGACCGGGAGTCCGTAGACGAGGACTTCCACCACTCCACCGAGGGTGTCCCCGTCCCGCTTGGCGGCCTCGATCTCGGCGATCATGGCCTCCTCGGCGCCGGGGTCGTAGGCCCGCACCGGGCTGTCGTCGACACCGGCGAGGTCCCCGGCGCCCGGTGGCGGGCCCTCGTAGGGCGCCGACGCGCCGATCGAAACGACGTGGGAAACCACCTCGGCGCCGAGCGCCTGGCGCAGGAAGGCCCTCGCGATCGTTCCCGCCGCCACCCGCGCGGCGGTTTCTCTGGCGCTGGATCGTTCCAGCACCGGTCGGGCGTCATCGAAGCCGTACTTGAGCATCCCGGCGTAGTCGGCGTGGCCGGGACGGGGACGGGTCAGCGGCGCGTTCCGCGCGCCTTCCAACTGCGCGGGGTCGACCGGGTCGGCAGCCATCACCGCCTCCCACTTGGGCCATTCGGTGTTGGCGATCTGGATGGCGATCGGCCCGCCGAGGGTGCTGCCGTGCCGGATCCCGGCCAGCATCGTCACCTGGTCCTGCTCGAACTTCATCCGCGCTCCGCGGCCGTAGCCGAGACGGCGGCGGGCCAGTTGCGCGGCGATATCGGCCGTGGTGACGGCCACCCCGGCAACCATTCCCTCAACTACAGCCACCAACGCTTGGCCGTGGGACTCCCCGGCGGTGGTCCATCGCAACACCCTGCCATCTTCCCATGACCGCATCTAGAACACCGCCAGTGCCGCGGCAGCCAGGCTGGCCGCGCACATCGACGGTCCGTGCGCGACGGTTCCCCCCCGGCCGCGAATCGCGCTGACCGCCCCGGCCATGGCCGTCAGCAGCGGAGCCGCCAGAGCGGCCAGCGCCCATACCCCCGACCCCAGGGCACCGGTCAGCGCACCCAGCCCGAGCGCGAGCTTGACATCCCCGGCGCCCATCCCGGCCGGCGCGGCCAGATGGATCGCCAGATAGGCCGCGGCGAGCGCCAGCGCACCGATCAGGGCCGGCCCGGCGCGACCGCCGGCCGCGGCCGCGGCGAGGATCGCCGCCGCCCCGCCGAGGGTGAGCGGATTGGGCAATCGCCGCTGCCGCAGATCGACCACACTCAGCGCGACGGCCCATCCGGCGACCGCTGCGCCTCCGGCCAGCTCGAGGAGACCCACGCCGGCGAGGCTAGGCCACCGCGGCCGCCATCTCCCGTCGCGGGGCCGGGCGGCCTGTGAATTGCTCGACCTGACTGAAAGCCTGGTGCAACAGCATCTGCAGGCCGCTGATGACCTGCCCGCCGCGGCGCAGGACCGCGGCTGCCAGCGGGGTCGGCCAGGGGTCGTAGATCGCGTCGAGGAGCACCGGGACCGCGGCCAGGGATTCGGCGTACCCGGCGGCCGCCGCAGCCGGGATGGTGCTGACCAGCACGTCGGCGGCGCCGGCCGCGGCGGCGGTCCCCGCGCCGGTGACATCGACGAACCGGGTCAGAACCCCTAGTTCGGTCCCCAACGCGACGAGCCCGGCGGCTTTGCCGGGGTCCCGGGCCAGCACGGCGATCTCGGCGATCCCGCACCGCGCCAGCCCTGCCACGGCGGCCGGGGCCGTCCCCCCCGACCCCAGGACGACCGCCCGCTGAAGACCGGGCAGGTGACCCAGGGCGCCGGCGACGCCGTCGATGTCGGTGTTGTCGGCCCGCCAGCCCCGGTCGGTGCGCACCAGGGTGTTGGCCGACCCGACCTGCCGGGCCCGCTCGGAACTCTCGCCGGCGAATTGCAGCGCGGCGAACTTGCCCGGCATGGTCACCGACACCCCGACCCATTCGGGCCCGAATCCGCCGACCAGAGCCGGCAGTTGCTCGGCCGTGCACTCGATGCGGTCATAGGTCCAGTCGTGGAGTCCCAGCGCCCGGTAGGCGGCCAGGTGCAGGTCGGGGGAACGGGAGTGTGCCACCGGCGACCCCAGGACGCCGGCCCGACGGCCCGTCACTCATCTCCCGTGGTCGAGCACGCCGCTGCTGAGCGCCTGGTCACGGTTGGCGAGGTGTTCCTGGTAGTCGCCGGTGAACAGCGTGGTCCCCTCGTCGTCGATGGTGACGAAGTACAGCCAGTCGCCCGGCTCGGGGCGTTCGGCGGCGGCCAGCGCCTCGTCGCCCGGCGAGCAGATCGGCGTGGCCGGAAGCCCGGACATGGCGTAGGTGTTCCACGGGGTCTCCGCGGCCCGGTCGGCGTCGGTGGTGGCGACCTCCTGGCGCTCCAGCGGGTAGTTGACCGTGGAGTCGAACTCGAGCCTGTCGTAATCGCTGTCCAGCCGGTTGTAGATGACGCGGGCCACCTTGGCGAAGTCGGCCGGCAGGGCCTCCTTCTGCACCAGCGATCCCACGATCAGCACCTCGTAGGGGGAGATGTTCAGCGATGAGGCGGCGTCCAGCAGGCCGCCCGCCACATAGCGGTCGCCGCTCTGGGCCACCAGGGTGCCCAGGATCTGCGCGGGATCCGCGGTCGGGTCGATGTTCCAGGTGCCCGGCGCGATCAGCCCCTCCAGGCGGCGATGGCTGGTCCCCATGGCGCCGGCGCCCTCGAGTGCCCAGTCCGGAACTCCCAGCGACTCCAGCGAGCCCTCTCCCGCCGCGGCCTTGAGGTCCTGTGCCGACACGCAGGTGCGGGTTCCGTTGAGGTCGACGCAACTGGCGTCGGAGATGAGCGAGAAGATGCCCTGGGTCACCGCTCCGGTGCCGATGTACTCGATGTCGTCGAGCTGGCGACCTTCGGGGATCACCAGCTTGCCCACCCGATTCTGCGGGTCGGTCAGCTGGGCGACGGCGGTCGCAGCGGGCACCTGGGTGCGGACCCGGTAGAAGCCGGGCTGGATCGCATCCATCTTGGGGTTGGCCGCGGCGGCCGAGATGAACGGGCCCACATCGGCGATGACACCTAGTTCCTTGAGGTTCTCCGCGATCTGACGGCCGGACTCGCCGCTGGTCACCTCGATGAGGATGTCGTCCTTACCCTCCCCGGTGAAGTCGGCGGGCAGCGCGGGTCCACCGAACAGCCTGGGCCACAGCAGGACCAGCGCGAGTATCGCCGCGGCCGCCGCGCCGAGCACCGCGATCAGCCGGCCGCGCCGGCCCCGCTTGGGCTGGGCGTGCCGTTGCGGCCGGCCTTCGCCGCTCTGCGCGGGGCCGACCTGCCGTGGCGCCGCGCGACCGGAACTGTCCTTGTCCGACATGCCTTCCATTCCCTCGCCTACCGGTCGGGCGCCGCGGCGCGACGTTGGTCCAGCCAGCCCTGCAGTATCTGCACGGCGGCAGCCTGGTCGATCTTCCCCCGTTGCTCCTTCGCGCGCACCCCTGCCTCCCTCAGCGATCGGCCCGCGCTGACGGTGCTCAGTCGCTCGTCGGCCAGCCGAACCGGCACCGGCCGGATCCGCGCGCTCAGGGTATCGGCAAGGCCGGCCGCGTCCTGCGCCGACGCTCCGGAACGGTTGGCCAGCGTGCGCGGCAGCCCGACGACGACCTCTACGACGCCGTACTCGTCCACCAGCGCGGCCAGCCGTCGCAGATGGCGGCCACCACGCTCCCGGCGGACGGTCTCGACCGGTGTCGCGAGGATCCCGTCGGGGTCGCTGACGGCCACACCGATGCGCACCGAGCCGACGTCGATGCCCAGCCGGCGTCCCGATCCCGGGTCATCTGGCCCGGGGCGGTCGGGCATTCGGTCGGCAGCGGACATCCCGGCTAGCTCCGCGCCAACTCCGAACGCACCGCCGAGAGCGCGGAGTCGATTCCGGCCCGGTCACGTCCGGACCCCTGGGCCAGGTCCGCCTTGCCGCCGCCGCGGCCGCCCACAGCGCCGGCGATCACGGCGATGAGTTCGTTGGCCAGCACGCCCGCCTCCCGGGCCGCCTGGTTGACCGCGACCACGAACGGAACGCTGACCTGGCCGTCGTCACTGGTGACGCCGTCACCGACGAGGACCACCGCACCCGGGTCCGGTCCGAGCCCGGACCGGATGTCACCGGCCATCGAACGCAGATCACCCGCGGTCAACCCGGACGCCATCCGCTGGGCCACCAGGCGAACGTTACCGACCCTTTCGGCGGTTTCCAGCGCTTTGGCCGCGGTGGCCCGGGCGTCGGCCAGCCGCACCTGCTCCAGTTCCTTCTCGGCGGCTTTGAGCCGTTCCACCAATGCCGCGACCCGCCCGGGCACCTCCTCGGAGGGCACCTTCAGCGACGAAGCAAGCCCAGCCATCAGCGCACGTTCCCGGGCCAGGTGGCGGAACGAGTCCAGCCCCACGTAGGCCTCGACCCGGCGGACACCCGAGCCGATCGAGGACTCGCCGAGCAGGGTGATCGGACCCACCTGGGCCGAATTGCGAACGTGGGTGCCGCCGCACAGTTCCAGCGAGAACGGCCCGCCCATCTCGACCACCCGGACCTCGTCGGGGTACTGCTCACCGAACAACGCCATCGCACCCATCGACTTGGCCTTCTCCAACCCGGTGTTGAAGGTGTTCACCGGGTAGTCGGCCTCGACGGCCTCGTTGGCGACTTCCTCGATGCGGGTGCGCTGCTCGTCGGTCAGGGCCCCCTGCCAGTTGAAGTCGAACCGCAGGTATCCGGGACGGTTCAGCGATCCGGCCTGAACGGCGTTGGGGCCCAGCACCTGGCGCAGCGCGGCGTGCACCAGATGGGTGCCGGAATGCCCCTGGGTGGCTCCGTGGCGCCACCTCGGATCGACGGCGACGGTGACGGTGTCGCCCTCGACGAACTCACCGGACTCGACGGTGACCCGATGCACCCACAGGGTCCTGGCGATCTTCTGGACATCGGTCACCGCGGCCCTTGCCGCGGCGCCGCTCCCGGTGCCGGTGATCTCGCCGGTATCGGCGATCTGTCCGCCGGACTCGGCGTAGAACGGGGTCCGGTCGAGCACGAGTTCCACCCGCTCGGGCGGCACGGTCTCGGAGTGCACCCGCGGGTGGTGCGCCGCCACCGGGACCCGCTTGCCGTCGACGAAGATCCCCAGGATCCGCGCCTGGGAGGTCAGCTCGTCGAAACCGGTGAACTCGGTCGGTCCGGCGTCGACGAGCTCGCGGAACACCGTCAGATCGGCGTGCGCGTGCTTCCGCGCGGCGGCGTCGGCTTTGGCCCGCCGCCGCTGCTCGGCCATCAGTTCCCGGAATCCCAGTTCGTCGACGGTCAGACCCGCCTCGGCCGCCATTTCCAGGGTCAGTTCGATGGGGAAGCCGTAGGTGTCGTGGAGGGTGAAGGCCTCCGCGCCGGCCAACTCGGTCCGGCCGGCGCGGCTGGTCGCCGCGGCGGCCTCCTCGAACAGCCGGGATCCGGCCGCCAGGGTCCGGTTGAACGCGGTCTCCTCGGCCACCGCGATGCGGTTGATCCGGTCGAAGTCGGCGACGAGTTCCGGGTAGGACGGCCCCATCGCGTCACGGACGGTGGCCATCAGTTCCCCGACGATGGGGGTGTCGATGTCCAGCAGTTTGGCGGCACGCACGATACGGCGCAGCAATCGGCGCAACACATAGCCGCGGCCTTCGTTGGAGGGTGTCACGCCGTCGGCGATGATGATCGCGGCGGTGCGGCTGTGGTCGGCGATGACGCGGTACCGGATGTCGTCGGCGGGACTGCCCTGCCCGTACCCGCGCGCGGTGTGTTCGGCGACCTTGTCGATGACCGGGCGCATCAGGTCGGTTTCGTAGACGTTGTCCACGTCCTGCAGCAGACAGGCGATTCGCTCGACGCCCATACCGGTGTCGATGTTCTTGCGGGGCAACGGCCCGAGGATCTCGAAGTCCTCCTTGCCGGTGCCCTCGCCCCGCTCGTTCTGCATGAACACGAGGTTCCAGATCTCGATGTAGCGGTCCTCGTTGGCCTCCGGCCCACCCTCGACGCCGTACGCCGGCCCGCGGTCGTAGTAGATCTCCGAGCACGGCCCGCACGGTCCGGGGATTCCCATCGACCAGTAGTTGTCGGCCATGCCCCGGCGCTGGATGCGTTCCGGCGGCAGGCCGGCGACGTCCTGCCACATCTCTACGGCCTCGTCGTCGTCGTAGAACACCGTCGCCCACAGCCGCTCGGGGTCCATGCCGTATCCGCCCTCGGCGACCGGCTTGGTGAGCAGTTCCCAGGCCAGTTCGATGGCCCGGCGCTTGAAGTAGTCGCCGAAGGAGAAGTTGCCGGCCATCTGGAAGAAGGTGTTGTGCCGGGTGGTGATGCCCACCTCGTCGATGTCGGGGGTCCGGATGCACTTCTGGATGCTGGTGGCCGTGGCGTAGGGCGGTGTGCGCTGGCCCAGGAAGAAGGGCACGAACTGGACCATGCCCGCGTTGACGAACAGCAGGTTGGGATCTTCGAGGATCACCGAGGCGCTGGGCACCTCGGTGTGGCCGGCGTTGACGAAGTGATCCAGGAACCGCTTCCTGATCTCGTGGGTGTGCAACGGCTGTCCTCGTGTTCGGGGGTCCGATTCGGCCGGATCGGCGGCCGAGCTTCGACCGCATAACAGTACCGGCCCCCGCCGGCGGCCCCGCACCGGCGATGACCGGCGGCGCTCCGGCCGACCGCTCAGCCCGGCAGGAAGCTGAGCCGAACCGTGCGCCGGGGATTGTCGCGGTTGAGGTCCACCAGCACCACGCTCTGCCAGGTGCCTAGCAGGGGCTGCCCGCCCGCGACGGGAAGCGTCACCGACGGGGACACCAGCGCGGGGAGGACGTGGTCGGCGCCGTGCCCGGGCGAGCCGTGGGCGTGGCGGTACCGGTCGTCGCGAGGCAACAGCCGTTCCAGCGCCTCGAGCAGGTCCGAGTCCGAGCCGGCGCCGGTCTCGATCACCGCGACTCCCGCGGTGGCGTGCGGCACGAAGACGTTGCACAGCCCGCCCGCGCCCGGGCCGTGGCCGCGGCAGAAGTCGCGCACCTGCCCGGTCAGGTCGACGGTCCGGCGCGCGGCCGTGTCGATCTCAAGTAAGACGGTGTCCACCGGGCCAGCCTAGGGGCGGCGCCGGCGGACGATGGCGCGCAGCTTCTCCAGCCTTCCGCCGATCTCCCGTTCGGCGCCCCTGCCGGTGGGCCGATAGTAGGTGACGTCCTGGAGCTCGCCGGGCGGATACTGCTGCGGGACCACACCATCGGGATGGTCGTGGGGATACAGGTATCCCTGGGCACTTCCGATCCGCGCGGCGCCCTGGTAGTGGCCGTCGCGCAGGTGGGCCGGCACCGTCCCGGCCTTGCCCGCCCGGATGTCGGCCATCGCCGCGCCCAGCGCCGTGGTGACGGCGTTGGACTTGGGCGCGGTCGCCAGGTGCACCGTGGCGTGCGCGAGCGTCAGCTGCGCCTCGGGCATCCCGATCAGTGCGACGGTCTGCGCGGCGGCAACGGCGATCGGCAGAGCGGTCGGGTCAGCCAGCCCGATGTCCTCACTGGCCAGGATCATCAGCCGGCGGGCCACGAAACGGGGATCCTCCCCGGCCACCAGCATGCGGGCCAGGTAGTGCAGCGCCGCGTCGACGTCGGAACCGCGGATCGACTTGATGAAGGCGCTGACGACGTCGTAGTGCTGGTCCCCGTCCCGGTCGTAGCGCACCGCCGCTTTGTCCATGGACTGTTCCACCGATGCCGCGGTCACCGACCCGCCGGGTTGGGCCGCCTCGGCGGCGACCTCCAGGGCGGTCAGCGCCCGCCTCGCATCCCCAGCCGAGAGCTGAACCAGCAGTTCCAGGGCCTCGTCGTCGACTGTCACCGCGCCGCTGAGCCCGCGCGGATCCCGGACGGCACGGCGCAGCACCTCGCGGACGTCATCGGGGCCGAGCGGCTCAAGCTGCAGGATCAGCGACCGCGACAGCAGTGGCGCGACCACCGAGAAGGACGGGTTCTCGGTGGTCGCCGCCACCAGCAGCACCACCCGGTTCTCCACCGCGGCCAGCAACGCGTCCTGCTGGGTCTTGGAGAAACGGTGCACCTCGTCGATGAACAGCACGGTCTGCCGGCCCTCCACCGCCGCCCTCCGGGCCTCTTCGATGACCGAGCGGACTTCCTTGACCCCCGCGGTCAGCGCGGAGAGCGCCTCGAAGCGCCGGCCGGTGGTGTGCGAGATCAGCAGCGCCAGCGTGGTCTTGCCGGTTCCCGGTGGGCCGTAGAGGATCACCGAGGCCGCGCCGGCGCCCTCCGCGAGCCGTCGCAGCGGAGCGCCCGGGGCCAGCAGGTGCTGCTGGCCGACGACCTCATCCAGACCGGTCGGACGCATCCGGACCGCCAGCGGCGGCGTGGTCGCCATCTCGCCGTCGGGCGCCGGTACGCCTCGGTGTTCACCTGCGGGGAGGTCGAAGAGGCTGTCGGGCACGGATCAGGCTTACCACGGGACACCGGCACGGTCCGGAACGCCGTCGTCGCCGCGGCGACGAGACCCGGCTCACTCGACGCGGCCGGGCAACCCGAAGTCGGCCAATACCCGGCGCACCGTTTCGGCGAGATCGTCCCGGGAGTTGTCTCCCGACGGGCCGGCATAGCTGAACGTCACCGAGACCGTGCCGTGGACCCGGGCCGACATCAGGAACAGCAGCCCGCCCAGCCGGTGCAGATCGGCCCGGGTGGTCCGGGACTCCACCGAGCGGATGGCGAAGCAGGCCGCGTCGGATCCGTCCGGCCGGTTGGCCGCTGGCTCCAGCGGCCCGATGTTCGAACAGCCGATGACCACGTCGTCGCCCAGTGCCATGCCCTCCAGCCGACGGGCCAGCGCCCTCGGGATCAACGGCGTCAGCGGCAACGGCGCCAGCAACTGGTTACGCGCGTCCTCCAGGGTGGTCAGGGCCTGCTTGACCGCTTTGCGCACCCCGGTGAGGTCGGAGGTCACCGAATCCGGGTCGGCGGTGACCGTGATCCCGGTCAGCGCATTGCCCCGCAGGTCGCCGTCGCCGCGTTCGCTGACCGGGACGGCCAGGTGCACCATGCCGTCCGGGGCCACCCTGCCCAGCAGCCGGCCGAGCCTGGCGGCCACCCCTAGGAACAGCGAGTTGCTGGTGCCCCCGAGTCGGCCGGCGCACTCGTCCCAGTCGGCGATCCCGACGTAGGCGGTGACCGAGGGAACCTGCACCAACTGCCCCGATGCCGCCGCCGGAGCCGCTTTGCGCACCGAGGTCGTCACATCGTCGCGGTTGTCCCGGGCCAGCCGACCCGCGGCGACCACCGCGCGGCCCATCTCCGGCATGGCGCGCAGGACCGCGCGGGAGTCCGCCAGCAGGGTCCCACTTGCCGGACGCGAGGCCGGCGCGGGATAGCCGGGTTCCCGCACCACGCCGGCGGCCGCCTCGGCCACCGCGATGGTGATCCCGACACCGTCGCCGACGGTGTGGGACACCACCAGCGACACCGCCGCGCCGCCGCCGTCCAACGGCTGGACCCCCAGATGCCAGGGCGGCCCGTACTCGGGGTCGACGGCCATCCGCAACCGCTCCTCGACCCATCCCGGCACCTCGCTGCGCGGCCGGCGCACCGCGCTGACGTCGAGGCTCTCGGGGCCGGACCAGCGCACCCAGCGGTGCCGGCCGAACGGCAGCGGGGAACGTTCCACCCGGCGGCCGAGCATGCCCCCGGCCAGCGCCCGCTGGAACCGATGCAGCGCGCCGAGATCCACGTCGTGGTCATAGATCCAGGTCAACTGGATCAGCGGGCCGTGGCCCAGCGCCCGGAACCCGAGGAAGGAGGCCTGGTCGATATAGGCGAGGGTGTTGTCCACACCGGCTCCCTAGGGGCTGGGCCGGTCGTCGTCCGGCCGGTGGTCCATCCCCGACTCCCTGCGCTGCTGGTCGGTGATCGGGGCGGGTGCGTCGGTCAACGGGTCGACACCGCCGCCCGACTTCGGGAAGGCGATGACGTCCCGGATCGACTCGGCGCCGAACAGCAGCGCCACGATCCGGTCCCAGCCGAAGGCGATGCCGCCGTGCGGCGGCGCACCGAAGGTGAACGCTTCCAGCAGGAAGCCGAACTTGTCGGCGGCCTCCGCCCCGTCGATGCCCATGACCGCGAACACCTTTTCCTGGATGTCGCGGCGGTGGATGCGGACCGACCCGCCGCCGATCTCGTGGCCGTTGCAGACGATGTCGTAGGCGTCGGCGAGCACCGCCCCGGGGTCGGACTCGATGGCGGCCTCATGTCCGGGCTTGGGCGCGGTGAACGCGTGGTGCACGGCAGTCCACGCCCCCGAGCCCACCGCGACATCACCGGCGGCGGCCGCGTCCCCGGCCGGCTCGAACAACGGCGGGTCGACCACCCATACGAAGGCCCAGGCCGCCTCGTCGACCATGTCCAGGCGTTTGGCGATCTCACCTCGGGCGGCGCCGAGCAGCGCCCGGGAGGCCTTGGCCGGCCCGGCGGAGAAGAACACACAGTCGCCGGGCTCGGCGCCGACGTGGGCGGCCAGCCCGGCGCGCTCGGTCTCGGAGAGGTTCTTGGCGACCGGGCCGCTCAACTCGCCGTCCGCACCGACCAGGACGTAGGCCAGACCCTTGTGGCCGCGTTGTTTGGCCCAGTCCTGCCATCCGTCGAGGGTGCGACGCGGCTGCGACGCACCGCCGGGCATCACCACCGCCCCGACGTAGGGGGCCTGGAACACCCGGAAGGGGGTCTCGGCGAAGAACTCGGCGCACTCCACCAGCTCCAGACCGAACCGCAGGTCGGGCTTGTCCGAGCCGAATCGGCGCATCGCCTCGGCGTAGGTCATCCGCGGGATCGGCAGCGGAATCCGGTAGCCGATCTGCGCCCACAGCGCGGCCAGGACCTGCTCGGCGAGCCCGATCACGTCGTCGGCGTCGACGAAGCTCATCTCCACGTCGAGCTGGGTGAACTCCGGCTGCCGGTCAGCCCGGAAGTCCTCGTCCCGGTAGCAGCGCGCGATCTGGTAGTACCGCTCCATCCCGGCGACCATCAGCAGCTGCTTGAACAGCTGCGGGCTCTGCGGAAGCGCGTAGAACGCTCCGGGCTGCAGCCGGGCCGGCACCAGGAAGTCCCGGGCCCCCTCCGGCGTGGACCGGGTCAGGGTCGGCGTCTCGATCTCGACGAAATCGTTGGCGTGCAGGACTTCCCGCGCGGCCGCGTTGACCTTCGAACGCAGCCGCAGAGCGTCGCCGGGCCCGCCCTCCCGGCGCATGTCGAGGTAGCGGTGCCGCAGCCGGGCTTCCTCGCCGGCGGGTTCGTCCAGCTGGAAGGGCAGCGCGGCGCTCTCCCCCAGCACCGTCAGCCCGGTGGCGTTGACCTCGATCTCACCGGTGGGGATGTCCGGGTTGGCGTTTCCCTCCGGCCGGATTTCCACGACCCCCTGCACGGCCACGCAGAACTCCGAACGCAGCCGGTGCGCCTGCTCGAGAACCTCGGCCTCCCGGAACACCACCTGGGCCACCCCGGAGGCGTCCCGCAGGTCGATGAAGATCACTCCGCCGTGGTCGCGGCGGCGGGCCACCCAGCCGGCCAGAGTGACTTTGCGGCCGGCATCGGAGGCACGCAGTGAACCGGCGGCGTGGCTGCGCAGCAATGGGACTCCTCAAGCGATCGGGTCAGTGAAGTCTATGGACACCGTCGTCGGCTCCGACGACCGCCACCGGCAAACCGGGTTGTGGCAAGCTTGACCCTGCTGTCCAGCAACGACACCGAGGAGCGCCGATGACCTTCAACGAAGGCATGCGGATCGACACCAGCCGGGCCCGCTCCAGTGGCGGAGCCGGTCGCGGCATCGCCCTCGGCGGCGGAATCGGCGGCCTGGCGATCATGTTGCTGGCGCTGTTCCTGGGGGTCGATCCCGGTCAGGTGGTGCAACAGCAGCCGATGGGGCCGACCCAGGCCGAGCCCGGCTTCGATCTGAGCAAGTGCCGGACCGGGGCGGACGCCAACACCTACGCCGAGTGCCGCGTGGTGGCCACCGGGAACTCCCTGGACGGCATCTGGGGACAGTTGCTGCGGGGCTATCGCCCCCCGACGACCCAGCTGTTCAAGAATCAGGTGAACACCGCCTGCGGCCCGGCCACCAGCGACGTCGGGCCGTTCTACTGCCCGGCCGACCGGACGGCCTATTTCGATGTGGGCTTCTTCGACGTGCTCAAGAACCAATTCGGTTCCAGCGGCGGCCCGCTGGCCCAGGAGTACGTCGTCGCCCACGAGTACGGCCACCACGTGCAGAACCTGCTGGGAACGTTGGGCCGGGCACAACAGGGCGCCCAGGGCCCGACCGGCGGCGGCGTCCGCTCCGAGCTGCAGGCCGACTGCTATGCCGGGGTGTGGGCACACTACGCGGCGATCACCAAGCAGCCCGGCACCGACGTGACCTACCTTCAGCCGCTCACCGACGCCGACATCCGCGACGCGTTGTCCGCGGCGGCCTCAGTCGGCGACGACCGGATTCAGGAGCAGGCGATGGGCCGGGTGAACCCGGAAAGCTGGACCCACGGCTCCTCCGAGCAACGGCAGCGCTGGTTCACCATCGGATACCAGACCGGGGACCCCAACCAGTGCGACACCTTCAGCGCCCGCGACCTGGGCTGAGCGTCACCGGGTCTGCTGTGACAAGGACCGGTCACCAGGGGCGCGTGGAGCACTGAACGCCGCTACCGCCCTGCTCGGAGACCACCACCTGGCCGTCGACCGCGATCTCGCAGCGGAACTCGGGGTTGACTCTCAGTCCGCCACTGGCGCTGACGAAGGCCCACTGGCCCGGATCGGCCAGGGTGGTCTGCATCGTCCACGGAGTGCCCGGGCCGACAACCGTCCGGGCCAGTGGCATGAACGTGGGATCGTTGGCCGCTTCCTGGTCGGGCGGGTCGGCGCTGACGTAGTAGATGTTGGCGGTCAGGTCGCTGGTGGTGGTGACGGTGTAGGTGACCTGGCTGGCGCCCGCGGTTTCGTCCGCGCCGGCCGGATCGGCGGATTCCTTGGCGCCGGCGGGGGCTCCGGCGGCCCCGGCAGGCTCGGCCGTCGCCGAGTCGGTGGTCCCGGCCGGGTCAGGGGGGGCGGTGGGCTCAGCGCCGACCGGAGCAGCCACGACTCCGGCGGCCAGCAGCATGGCGGCGGCTATCGTCAGGTGTCGCATACGGGCATTATCGACGCGGGCGCCTCCCCCGTTACTCCGGATCAGCCGGCATCGCGCAGCATCGCCGTGCGATGCGCCGGGATCTGCTCGTTCAAGCTGGCGAACAGCGCGGCCGCCGCGGCCACCGCGTCGTCGACCAGGCCGGCCACGCCGTCGATCCCATCGGGCCGCCCCTCGGCGCCGACCACCACCCCGACCAGGGCCGGATCGCAGGATTCGTAGACCTCGGCCCACGCCGCAACGCCGGCCCCCCAGCGCGCGATCAGGTCCGCGAGGCGGCCGCGGTGGGCTGCTGGATAGTAGCGATCCGGGGTGATGCTGATCTCCAGGACCGACCGCGCCGAGGACCTCAGATGCACGTGCAGTTTCCCGTGCCGTTCGGCGGACCGGCCCGTCTGCGCCGCCACGTCTGCCAGGAACACGTACTCGCCGTCGTGGTGGCCGCGGAAGTGCTGCACACCCGCGGCGCGCAGATAACCCTCGATCAGATCGGTCATGTCCGGACAACGGCTCACGTTCGACGGGGGGTTCCCCGGGGATTCTGTGGATTCGGTGAGGCTGCGGGCGGCCGTTCAGTCCCCGGGCAGCCCGGACAGCCTGGCCAGAATCTCGGTGACCGCCCCGCCAATCTCGACGTCGACCTGCTCGCCGGTCGAGAGGTCCTTGACACCCACCGTGCCGGCCTCGATGTCACGGTCCCCGGCGACCAGCGCGAACCGGGCCCCGGACCGGTCGGCCGCGCGCATCGCCCCCTTGAGTCCCCGGTCGCCGTAGGCGAGGTCCACCCGGACCCCGGCGGCCCGCAGCGCCGACGCCAGCACGGCCAGCTGCAGCTTCGCGTTCTCCCCCAGCGGCACCCCGAAGACCTCGCATCGGGAGTGCGCGCCGACCGTCACACCCTCGGCGCGCAGCGCCAGCATGGTGCGGTCCACACCCAGCCCGAAGCCGATTCCGGACAGGTCCTGCCCGCCGAGTTCAGCCATCAGCCCGTCGTAGCGGCCGCCTCCCCCGATACCGGACTGCGCGCCCAGACCGTCGTGGACGAACTCGAAGGTCGTCTTGGTGTAGTAGTCCAGGCCGCGGACCAGCCGCGGATTGACCACGTAGGCGACGCCGAGCGCGTCGAGGTGGGACAGCACGGTGTCGAAATGCCGCTTGGCCGAATCCGACAGGTGGTCGATCATCAGCGGCGCCCCCGCGGTCAGCTCCCTGACCTCGGGCCGCTTGTCGTCCAGCACCCGCAGCGGGTTCACCGTGGCCCGCTGGCGGGTGGGCTCGTCGAGGTCGAGACCGAGCAGATACTCCTGCAGCAGTTCCCGATACCGCGGGCGGCATTCCTGGTCACCCAGCGAGGTGACCTCCAGGCGGAATCCGCGCAGCCCCAGCGACCGGAAGCCGGCGTCAGCCACGGCGATCACCTCGGCGTCCAGCGCGGGGTCATCCACCCCGACCGCTTCCACGCCGACCTGCTGGAGCTGCCGGTAGCGACCGGCCTGCGGCCGTTCGTAGCGAAAGAACGGCCCGGCATAGCAGAGCTTGACCGGCAGCGCGCCCCGGTCCAGACCGTGCTCGATCACCGCCCGCATCACCCCGGCGGTTCCCTCCGGCCGCAGCGTCACCGACCGTTCCCCGCGGTCGGCGAAGGTGTACATCTCCTTGGAGACCACATCGGTGGACTCCCCGACTCCGCGGGCGAACAGCGCGGTGTCCTCGAAGACCGGCAACTCGACGTCCCCGTAGCCGGCCCGGCGGGCGGCGGCCAGCAGGCCGTCGCGGACGGCGACGAACTCGGCGGACTCCGGCGGCAGGTAGTCCGGCACGCCCTTGGGGGCGCGGAACTCCGTCACAGCCTCATGCCCTGCAGGAACGGGTTGCCCCGACGCTCCAGGCCGATGGTGCTCGCCTCCCCGTGGCCGGGGAGCACCCGGGTGTCGTCATCGAGAACCAGCAGCTTGCCCACGATCGAGCCGAGCAGGTCGCGTCCGCTGCCGCCGGGCAGGTCGGTGCGGCCGACCGAGTTCCTGAACAGCGTGTCACCGGTCAGCACGATGCCGCCGGAACCGGCACCGGTCGGCTCGGGGAGCCTGAAGACCACCGAGCCGCGGGTGTGCCCCGGGGTGTGGTCGACGATCACCGCGAAGCCGCCCAGATCCAGCCGCTGCCCATCCCTGTCGAGTTCGACGACCTGCCGGGGTTCGCGGAACAGCGCGCCGAGAGCGGCCTGGGCCACCCGCGGACCGAACCCCCTGATCGGGTCGGTCAGCATGAAACGGTCGGCCGGGTGGATGAACACCGGGCAGCCGAACGTGTCGCCGACTTTCTGCGCCGACCAGATGTGGTCGATGTGCCCGTGGGTGAGCAGGACCGCCGCCGGGGTGAGCCGGTGCTGGTCGAGGATCCGCCGCAGCGGGCCGAACGCGCGCTGCCCGGGGTCGACGATGATCGCGTCCGAACCCGGCCCTTCGGCCAGGACGTAGCAGTTGCAGGCCAACACGCCGGCCGCGAACCCGGTGAGCAACACGCCGACCAGTGTCCCACCGCGCGGCACGGGGTGGGTGCCGACCCTACCGGCGGGTCGGGCTGGCACACTCGGTGCGCTAGCCGAATGCGGTGACCCGATCATCGGGTGACCCGACCACACGACGATGACGGAGGATGACGGCGGTGCCGACCAACGAAGAACGACGCGAGGCGGCTAAACGCAAACTGGACAGCCAGGTGCAGAGCCACGCCGCCGCGGTCAGGCGGCGTCGCATCATCGCCGTCGCCGGCTCGGTGCTGGCCCTGCTCGTCGCCACCGCCCTGGTCGCTTTTTTCGTCTTCGACGTCGGCGACTCCGCCGACACCGCCAGTGACACCGGGGTCCCCACGACCGCCGCGCAGGCGAGTCCGCCGCCGCGGGGCGGGCCCGGCCAGCTCCCCGAGTTCACACCGCCCGCCGGGCTCGGCGCGGACTGCCAGTACCCGGCCAGCCGGCAGAAGGCGGCCAAGGAGGTCGAGAAACCGCGGACCGGGCGGGTGCCCACCGAGCCCCCGACGATCAGCGCGAGCATGGCCACCGATCAGGGCAACATCGGGCTCACCCTGAACAACGCCGAAGCACCGTGCACCGTGAACAGTTTCGCCAGCTTGGCCCAGAAGGGCTACTTCGACGACACCGTCTGCCACCGGCTGACCACCGCGACGGGCTTGGGCGTGCTGCAGTGTGGTGACCCCAGCGGTACCGGCTCGGGCGGCCCGGGCTACCAGTTCGACAACGAGTACCCCACCAACCAGTACGCCAAGGACGACCCGGCCCTACAGACACCGGTGCTCTATCCGCGCGGCACCCTGGCGATGGCCAACGCCGGTCCCGGCACCAACGGCAGCCAGTTCTTCCTGGTCTACAAGGACTCCCAGTTACCGCCCAACTACACCGCGTTCGGCACCATCGACGCCACCGGCCTGGAGACCCTGGACAAGATCGCCGCGGACGGTGTGGCCGGCGGCGCAGAGGACGGGAAGCCGGCCACCGAGGTCACGGTGACGTCGATCCTGCTGGACTGAGCCGGGGCGCCTCAGGCCAGTCCGGCCGCGGTCTCGGCCGGGATTCCCGGGTGCAGCACCGCCACCGGGCAACCCGCATGCGCGAGGACCTTCTGGCTGACCGACCCCATCACCAGACCGGTGAACCCGCCCGATCCCCGGCTTCCCACCACCAGCAACTCCGCCCCGAGTGCCTCGCCGAGCAGCACCTCGGCGGGCCGTCCGGTGCCGGCCACGAACGACACCGGCACTTCGGGAAACGATGCGGCGATGACCAGCACCGGAGCGTGAAAAGCGCTGGTGTCCGAACCGGGCGTCGCCTCGGCCGGGTCGACCTCCCAGGTGTCGGGCTCACCGCGGACCGCCTCGACGCTCACCGCGACCACACCGCAACCGACGGCGGCGGCGTGCCGGAACGCGAAGGCGGCCGCCCGGTTGGACGCCGACGACCCGTCGTAGCCCAGCACCACCTGACCGGGGTTGCCCACGTCGCCGTCGAAATCGGGGCCCTCCCCCTCCAGCCCGGGGTGCACCACCACGACCGGGCACTGCGCGTAGGGCGCGACGTGCATCGCGGTCGACCCCAGCAGCAGGCCGCGGAACCCCTCGACACCACGCGATCCCAGCACCACCACGTCGGCGTTCTCCCCGGCCGCCAGCAGCGACTGCACCGGCGCGTCGGGGGTCTGCAGCGCGCGGACCTCGAGGCCGGGCTGTTCGGCGTGGGCCAGCTCCACCGCCTCCCCGAGCACACCGCCGGGCTCGCTGAGCATGACCGGCTCGGCCATCGCGTCGGGGCGGGCATGCAGGACGATCAGCGGCAGTTCGTAGGCCACGGCGGTGGCGGCCGCCCACAGCAATGCGGCCCGGCCGTGCTCGGAGCCGTCGGCCCCGACGACGACACCGCCCTCAGCCGCGTCGATGAGCAGCTCAGTCATAGCGGTGCCTCCGTCCCGCGCCGTCCGGCGCCGTGAGTGTCAGCTGACAAGCAAAGCAAATGCCGACACGCGCTGTCAGCGGTACGGTACGACCTCAGCACCTGCAACCACACCGGGGGCGGCATGGCACATCCACATCACGTTGAGCACGCGGCTGAGAGCGACCTTCAGGACAAGGGACTCTCCCGCAACTCCGTCGGCGTGCTGGGCAGCGTCGTGCTGGGGATCTCCTCAGTCGCACCGGCATACGCGCTGACCGCCACCATCGGAATCCTGGTGTCACAGGCGGGCACCAAGATGGCGGTGGTCATCATCGCCGGCTTCCTGCCGATGTTCTTCGCCGCCTACGCCTACCGGGAGCTGAACAAGGTGGCGCCGGACTGCGGCACCTCGTTCACCTGGACCACCAAGGCGTTCGGGCCCTACGTCGGCTGGATCGGCGGCTGGGCGGCGATCCTGGCCACCGCGATCGTGCTGTCCAACCTGGCCGGGGTGGCCGTGGAGTTCTTCTACCAGTTCCTCGGTGACCTCTTCGGCAGCCGCAGCGTGGGAGAACTCTGGCAGAACCCGCTGGTCAACGTCGCCACCTGCATCACCTTCCTCGCCGTCGCCACCTGGGTGGCCTACCGCGGCATCACGACCACCGAGCGGGTGCAGTTCGTGCTGGTCGGCTTCCAACTGGCGGTCCTGGCGGTGTTCTCCGCCATCGCCATCGCCAAGTCCGGCTCCTCCCCGACGGGTGTTGCGTTCGACTGGGACTGGTTCAGCCCGTCCGGGCTGACGCTGTCGGCGTTCATCGCCGGGCTGTCCGGTTCGATTTTCGCGTTCTGGGGCTGGGACACCTGCCTGACGGTCAACGAGGAGTCCAAGGGTTCGGAGAAGACCCCCGGCCGGGCCGCCCTGCTGTGCGTGCTGTCGATCCTGCTGACCTAT
>Ga0180434_10001416_pt1 | contig 34205 bp, 24 predicted proteins | sample SS_ome_7_FD_132453 | JGI IMG/M metagenome (GOLD analysis project Ga0180434, IMG submission 132453) | Hypersaline lake sediment archaeal communities from the Salton Sea, California, USA - SS_1_D_2 metaG | ecosystem: Environmental > Aquatic > Non-marine Saline and Alkaline > Hypersaline >... | reverse complement strand
GATTAAAATGAAAGTAAAAACAAACAAAAATATTTCAGTTGTCATTTTTTTAAAAAGTATGCATATCCTTGAGATCAAAACAAATAAATGAACATCGCCATTTTTTTATGAATAGGTCAGGTTTATTGTCATTCTCATAATAAAATATTAATGTGTTCCTATCAACATAAATTTTGATGGCTAATTAATGGCTGTTTGTCTGTATCGCTGAAAATAAATTAATAATTAATGCATCTCCATTTTTTTATGAATAGGTCAGATTATGTATAATATTGGGAATAATTGCAAATATAAACAGAATCTGATTGACTGCAAATTTTACTTGATATTAAATGGGAAAAGAAGTCAGTGAAAAAACAGCAGGAACCTGGGCAGCCGTAGCTGCTTACACAGCCTGGGGACTGCTCCCCCTTTTTTGGAAGACACTTGACCAGATCCCAACACAAAATATTCTTGCCCACAGAATTGTCTGGTCTTTTGCATTTCTTTTTTTCTTGGTTTCCTTTGGCAGGAATTGGCCTCAAGTCAGGAATATTTTCTCTGCAAAAAAAACAAGGACTTTGTTTTTGTTCACTTCTTGCTTTTTGGGATTGAATTGGTTTACTTACATTTGGGCAGTAAATTCAGGTCATGTGGTGGATGCAAGCCTGGGATATTTTATCAATCCTCTGATCAGCGTTTTACTGGGGGTTTTGTTTCTTAAAGAAAAACTTAATTTTTGGCAGAAGATTTCTGTGTTTCTTGTTTTGATAGGTGTTTTATACATGACCGTGGATGTGGGAAGGATCCCTTGGATTTCTCTGACCCTTGCTCTGACTTTTGGCCTTTATGGACTTTTCAGAAAAAAGGCTGATGCAGACTCCCTGGCAGGATTGACTTTTGAGATGATGATTCTTTCTCCCATTGCGGTTGTATTTATCATTATTATGAATATCCATAAGGGTGGAGTGATAGGAAAAATCCCCTTGTTAACTTATTTGCTTCTGCTGTGTACCGGAATTGTGACAGCTCTTCCTCTCCTTTGTTTCAATTATGGAGTGAAAAGAATCGAATTGAAAACAATTGGATTTCTTCAATACTTATCTCCTACTTTTCAACTTTTGCTGGGAGTATTTGCATTCAAAGAGCCTTTTTCATTAACCCATCTGGTGAGTTTTGGGCTGATATGGGTAGCTCTTATTATATATTCCCTTTCTCATACTTTTCTTATGCCCAGAATGCAGATGCGTTTTAAGGATAAAGATTGACAGGATTTTTCATATTCATGATAATGATACAAATTAAAAAGGAGATGACTCATGAAGTTTTTATGGTCAAAAAAATGTTTTAAGTGGACTGTATGTTTCTTTGTGTTAAGTTCTTTCCTAATTCTTTTTTCATTTTCTTTTCAAATAAATGAGGAAGAAGAAGGATTTGGGAAGCCATTTCAGGGCTGCACCAGTATCATGGCAGGGCGCCTGGCAACCACAGATGGATCTGTGATCACAGCCCATTCCTGTGACGGAAATTACAGAACATGGGTCAGAATTGAACCGAGCCATACTTATCCTGAAGGAGCCACCACTAAAATTTATCATGGACTTCTTCATACAGAAACTTCCTGGGATAAAAGAAGAGTCGTTGAACAGGGAGAGATTCCCCAGGTAAAAAAGACCTATGCTTTTCTTAATACAGCTTATCCTTGTATGAACGAAAAGCAGCTTGCCATAGGAGAGACCACTATTGGAGGGCGAAGAGAACTTAGGAACAGCGAAGGCATGTTTTACATAGAAGAACTCCAGCGTATTGCCTTGCAGAGATGCACCACATCACGGGGGGCCATAAAATTGATTGGTGAACTCGTCAAGAAATATGGATACTGCGATCGGGGCGAGTGTTTGACCTTTGCTGATCCCAAAGAAGTCTGGCATTTTGAAATTTTTGGCGCTGGACCTCTGGAAATAGGAGCTGTTTGGGCGGCTGTCCGGATTCCTGATGAACATGTAGGAGTTTCGGCAAACATTCCCAGAATCGGAGAGCTCGACCTGGATGATCCTGATCATTATATGGCATCTGATAATGTTTATTCACTGGCTCAGGAAATGGGATGGTGGGATCCTGAAAAAGGGAAGACTTTTAAATTCTGGGAAGCTTACAGCGGCAGGAAGCCTTTTTCTACTCGGGAATATTTTGTGTTGAGCACAGTAGCCCCTTCTCTTAATCTGCAATGGGATTCTAAAGAGATGCCTTTTTCAGTGAAACCTGATAAAAAAGTATCAGTCCGAGATGTGATGGCCTTATACAGACAGACCTATCAAGGGACTGAATTGGATATGACTAAAAATTTAATGGTGAAAAAGAGAAGAAGTGATGAACTCATATTGAGCCCCATTGTGAATCCATGGATGTCCTGGGATTTTATTGCTCTGCTCAATACTATTAAACCGGGAATAATCGAGCCTGCAAGAACCATTGCCATTTCAGGGTGTTCTTATTCTGAAGTCCTTCAGTGCAGGGATTGGCTTCCTGATGAAGTAGGAGGAATCGCATGGCTTTCTTTTGATAATCCAGGTCAAAGTCCTAGGATTCCTATATTTGCAGGAGTGACTGAGCTCCCCCATAGTTTTGAGATTGGAGCCCAGCACAGATTTCGGACGGATTCAGCATGCTGGGCTTTCAGGCGTGCTAACAGGTTGTCTCAGGTCAGGTGGGGAGTGGCCGGAAAGCATATAAAGGAAGCGATTTCAGAATTTGAAGAAAAAGCCTTCACAGATCTTCCTATGATTGAAAAAAAGGCAAAGGAATTGTTCGGTGAAAGCAATTCAGAAGAGAATACCAAAAAGGTTAAGGAATATTTGACAAAATACACCAATGACTTTGCCCGTGCTGCCATGCATAAATATTGGGAGCTCGGGGATATGTTTTGGGGTATGTTTGGACGAGGATTCTAATCGTTATTGAATGAACATTGTTTGAGTTTAGAATAGGATAAAGAATGTTTAGCAGTAAGTGTCCTGCTTCCACCAGGAATCAATCATTTCCAGATTTCCCTCTTTATCTTTGAACAGGAATTTGGTTCCCTGTTTTGGACTCATATCAAGTCCTTTATATATAACGATGAGTTGAAGATTTTCATCTTCTTCAAAGTATTCTCTTGCCTTTTTTATGGCTTGTTCTTCAGAGGCATAGGCTTTTTTGTCATCAAGAATTAAAGTTTCTTCATAAGGATAATCTGTTTTTGCTTTATGACCCTGAATAAAATATTTGGCTTGCATGCTTTTCTCCTCTGATGAATGATTGTTCTTTGAATTCATGAACAACATATTTTAGTAGAATTTATCAGTAATGTAAATTATTTAAACTGAATTATTCAAAAAAAAATGACCATGTGGACTCGAACTGAAATAATCAGGGATTACGTGATTATGATGTCCATTGACATAAATCCCATTAAAAAATAGAATCAATTGATATTAGAGAGTGTTTTATGTTGGTCCTCAATCAAAAAGATATGCTGAAAGCTGTTTCCCGGAGTGAGATCGTAGATGCTGTGGAAGACACTCTACTGCTGTATGAAGAGAAAAAATTTCATATGCCGGAACGCATGCATATTGATTACAAAGGAAACACCCTTTTATTAATGCCCTGTTTCACCAGAGAAAGCATGGGCACAAAGCTAGTATCTTTATACCCTCAAAATGCAGAGAAAGATATTCCTGTTCTCTATGGAGTCATGGTCCTCAATGATGGGGAGACTGGAAAGCCCTTAGCTGTAATGGATGGATCTGCTCTGACAGCCTTGAGAACAGGAGCTGTGGGAAGCGTGAGCATCCGATATATGACTTCCAAGAAAGTCAATGCTTTAGGGGTAGTGGGAGCAGGGGGTCAGGGATTTCATCAAACCATTACAGCATGCACTCAGAGAGATTTTAAATTAATTTATGTGTATGATCAGTTTGCTGAAAAAACCGATCAGTTGAAGGAGAAGTTATTAAAAAAGCTTAAAGACATTGAAGTCATAAAAGCAAAAAGTGTTGAGGAACTACTCAAAAAATCAGAAGTGGTGATTACGGCTACCACATCCATGAAACCAGTGCTTCCTGATGATAAAGGACTATTTCAGGGAAAGCATATTGTTGGAATAGGATCTTATAAGCCTGATATGAGAGAATTCCCCAGAGCCCTGTTTGAGAATATCAAGACCATGACTATTGACTCAGAACATGCTTTGATCGAATCAGGGGATCTTATCATTCCTTTGGAAAAAGGCTGGATAGAGAAGGATAGCATCATCACCCTGGGGAAAGTCATATCTGGGAAATTCCCTATAACCTTGGAGAGTGAAGAAGCTACTGTTTTCAAATCAGTGGGAATGGCTCTATTTGACTTGGTCGTGTCAGAATTGATATACAAAAAAGCCAGGAAAAAAGGTATCGGTAGAGAAGTTTTCTTTTGAGCTGGAAAATAGACATGAATAATAAAATAAGGAAGACTAATCCGGAAGGGAAAGTGATCGAAACACTGGATGCCCATACCGCAGGTGAACCTTTACGACTCATAACAAAAGGGCTGCCCGATATTCCGGGGAACACCATTTTGGAAAAGCGAAGATTTTTTCGTAGAAACTATGACCATATTCGGACAGGATTGATGTGGGAGCCGCGGGGTCATGCGGATATGTATGGAGCTGTGCTTACCGAACCTGTAAGTAAACAAGCAGACTTTGGTGTGTTTTTTCTCCACAATCAAGGATATTCCACCATGTGCGGACATGCTGTTATTGCTTTGGCAAAAATGACTTTGGATACGGAGATTATAAAAAAACAGGGGAACAGCCCCGAAATTAAAATGGATACTCCGGCAGGATTGATTAGAACCATTGCCTACAGAGAAAAGGGGAGTGTGACCCATGTGTCTTTTTTAAATGTCCCTTCTTTTGTCTACATGAAAGACCAGCGGGTTCAAGTCCCCGGGTTAGGCTGGGTGAATTATGATATTGCTTTTGGGGGAGCTTTTTATGCATTTTGTAAAGTTGAGGAATTAGATGTCACATTAAAACCCAAACATTTTTACCGCTTGGTTTCTCTAGGCCGATCTATCAAGAAAACAGTAATGAGTTCTGTGGATATAAAACATCCTCAGGAAGAAGAGCTTGGGTTTTTATATGGAACCATTATCACAGGACCGCCTGAAAAGCCTTCCAATCACAGCCGGAATGTGTGTGTTTTTGCGGATGGAGAGGTAGACAGGTCTCCTACAGGAACAGGAGTGAGTGCGAGAGCCGCCATTCATTACTCCAGAGGAGAAATAAAAAAAGGAGAAGTTCTGATCATAGAAAGTCTCATCGGGACTGAGTTTAAAGTGAGTATAAAAGAAGTAACAGAATTTGGTCCTTATACAGCGGTCATTCCTGAAGTCACTGGAAGTGCGTCCATTATTGGAGAGAATAAGTATTATTTTGATCCCAATGATCCCCTCAAAAAAGGATTCATCCTCCGATAAGATTTAAGTTTCTATGTAAAAATGGGGGCTACTTCACTAAGTTTAAAGCAAATCCAAATCTTTTGGCAACGCACAGGCTGAAAAATAGGATTCCTCAACAAAAATCTGAGATAAATCGTAACGATTACCCACTTTACTCCGTATATATAATAAACACCCTCAAGGCTGAATTGAGAATTAGGAATAATTATATGAAAAGATTCATTTCAGCTTGTATGAAAGGACTGAACTAATGAAGCGGCTTGTTTTTATTTTATTTGTTTTATCTTTAGTGTGTGCAGGAGGGATTCAGTCTTCTTTTGCTCAGGAGCTAGATATTGATGAGTTAAAGAAGGATGCGCCTAAAGTTTATATTGACTGCCCTACCTGTGACATTGATTATATTCGAAAAGAAATCACTTTTGTCAATTATGTGAGAGACCGAAAAGAAGCGGATGTCCATGTATTGATCACTACCCAGCCTACTGGAGGGGGAGGAAAAGAATATACCCTTTCTTTTATCGGAAGAGGGGAATTCGCGGACATAAATTCTACTCTGCGATTTTTTACCCAAAAGACAGAAACAGAAGATGAAATCCGCAAAAATCTCGTCAAAACACTTAAAATGGGACTGGTTTCTTTTGCAGCCAACACTCCTATATGTGATCGCATATCCGTGGATTTCAAGGAAGAAGTCAAACCCACGGCTGTGGAGGATAAGTGGGATTTCTGGGTTTTTAGTTTGAGTGGGCATAGTTTGCTAAACGGACAAAGCACCACCAATATGGCCAGTATCAGTGGGAATTTTTCAGCCAACCGAGTGACCCCTGAATCAAAACTCCGGATGGGACTCTCCGCAAGGTATTCCGAGAATAATTTTGAAATAGAAGACACCACCATCAGCAGCACCTCAGACAGCAAAAGTTTCAGTGGGTTGTATGTCAAAAGCATCAATGACCACTGGTCTGTAGGTGGCTTTTTAAAGCTTTCTTCTTCCACTTATAAAAATATCCAATTTACGGCAGCTCCCAGCCCGGCTGTGGAATATAATTTTTTCCCCTATTCTGAATCGACCCGAAGGCAGCTTCGGTGCCTTTACCGAATCGGTTATTCTTTTTCCAATTATATGGAAGAGACTATTTTTGAAAAGATCAAAGAGAATCTGTTATATGAGTCTCTATCATTTACCCTTGAATTAAAAGAGCCTTGGGGATCCATCAGCACCAGTTTGGAGGGCTCTCATTATTTCCGTGATTTTTCAAAAAACAGATTGGCCCTTTCGGGCGATTTGTCTTTAAGACTTATCAAAGGACTGTCTCTGAATGTGTTTGGAAGTTATTCTCGAATCCATGACCAGCTTTCTCTTCCCAAAGCAGGAGCTTCTTATGAGGAAATTCTATTGAGAAGAAAAGAACTAGCTACTGATTACAGTTATTTTGCCTACATCGGCTTGAGCTATACTTTTGGTTCCATATACAGTAATGTGGTGAATCCCAGGTTTGGAAACGGAGGGGAGGGCAGTACCATTATCATCCATTAGTGTTTGGGATAAGTTTGATTTTAGGACAGTTTTACTCATAGTCAAAAAATCTTGACTTTTTCCCTAAACCTCCCATACTTGGATATCTTAGACTATTCCTAGAAAGGAGCGGACATTGAACAAGTTCAAAAGAATCATTTATACAATGTGTTTTGTGTTGGTTATTTTTATCTGTATTCCCCATATACAAGCTGAAAATAAAGGGGTATCTCACGGCCAAAGGTATGGCAGACTCATTATCCGGAATGTGATCTGTGTGGATGGAAACGGCACTCCAGCCCAGGGACCTGTGGATGTGGTGGTGGAAAAAAACACTATTCAATCCATCCGAAGAGCCAGAACAGGAGAGGGAGCTTATGAAAAAGAGGAACATATTATTGATGGGACTGGAATGTATTTGCTTCCTGGGCTGATCAATATTCACGCTCATATTCATGATAGCCGGGCAGGTCATCCTCTGCCTTTTGAGTATATCTACAGTTTGTGGCTGGGATGCGGTATCACCACAGTCAGAGATGTAGGAAGCAATTACGAAAAGACTGTAAAAGAACGGCGGAAGAGCAAACAAGGACAGATTGCTGCTCCCCGTATTTTTCTGTATATGACGGCTGGGGGAAGAAATCCGGAGGAAGCAAGAAAAAGGGTTCAGCAGATCCAAAAAGCAGGCGGGGATGGAGTAAAAATATTTGGATTGGACCGAGATATTATGAAAGCTGTTTTAGAAGAAGCCCATAAATGTGGGCTTCGAGTCGCTCACCATGTAGGGGTGGAAGAAACTGATGCTTGGGATGATGCTGAATTTGGAACCACCACCATTGAACACTGGTATGGAGTTCCGGATGCCGCACTCAAAGGATCCCAGAATTTTCCTTACTGGTACAACTACAGCAATGAGAGCGACCGTTTCCGTTATGCAGGTCGGCTGTGGAGAGAAGCAGATTCTGAGAAGTTGGATAAGGTCCTGAGAACCTTGGTTGAAGCTGAAGTAGCTTGGTGCCCCACTTTTGTGATTTATGAGTCTAGCCGGGATTTTCAAAGAGCCAGAACACAGCCCTGGTTTGAGAAATACTTGCATCCTGCGGTTAGAGAGTATTTTATGCCCAATCCAGAGCACCATGGTTCCTATCAGTGGAACTGGACCACCACAGATGAAGTCTATTGGAGAGAGAATTATCAAATTTGGATGGATGCGGTGCGTCAGTTTGCTGAACTAGGGGGACAGGTTGGTGTGGGCGAAGATGCCGGTTACATCTATCAGCTGTATGGATTCAGCTTGATCCGTGAACTGGAGCTTCATCAAGAGGCTGGATTTCATCCTATCGATGTTATCATGCACGCCACAGGCAGCAATGCCCAGATTCTGGGTATGGAGGATAAGCTGGGAAGAATCCGGACCGGATATTTGGCGGATCTCATCCTGGTGAAGGGGAACCCTCTCGAGAATCTCAAGTTCTTATATCCTACCGGAGTGCTTGATATTAAAGATGAGAAACTGATAACCAGAGGTGGAGTGAAGTGGACTATCAAGGACGGCATTGTCTACAGCGCACCGAAAATGATGGAAAATGTGAAAAAAATTGTAGAGCAAGCCGAATCAGCCTTGAAGGAAGAAGAGATCCGTGAGAATTGAGGTCACATAAATCAGTTGGATTTATTTCTCGAATCCAAACAAATCATCAACCGGCACTGATATCATCTTAGCCACGCCTTTTTTTTGATGATAGCCGGTGACATCTTTAAGTACTTCGTCTATTTTTGGGATCATGTCTTTTTGAGTGACCATCAGGATGGTTTTATTAGTAGGGCTGCTCCCGGCAAAAAAGTCCCGGAGTCCGGCAAAAATTGGGATGTCATGACTGACAATATGACCCATTCCTACTGAATCCAATACCGTGGCTCCAGGCACACCGATTTCCAGGAAGGCTGAAAGAAGGTCATCCAGATATTCGATTTTATTCAAAAAGATAATGATTAGCTTCATGTTTGAGGTCCCCTCTCTCAACTGAAATGTTGATTTTCATACTCTGTAAAAACATTGATCACATCTTGGCTGTTTTTGCATTTGGCTAATTTTTTCCTGAGTTTTTTATCATGTAAAATGCGGGACAGCCGGGCTAAAAGGCTGATCTGGGTGTTGACTTTTTTTTCAGGGCACAAAAGAAGAAACACCATGTTAACGGGTTTTTCATCCAAGGCTTCAAAGCCCACACTTTTTTCAGTGATTCCAAAAGCAAAATAGACTTTTTGGATATTTTTCATTCGAGCATGAGGAATGGCCACATGGTGGCCAATGGCCGTAGTTTCGATCTTTTCCCGGTCTATGAGGTTTTGAATGGTTTCTTCCTTATCAATTTCAGGGTACTTGTGGGTTATCAGGGCTAACAGTTCCTCTATGAGTTCATATTTTTTGTGTTTTTGGAGGGGAATTTTTATGCAATCTTTATCTAAATATTGAGAAATGCGCATCACGAACTCCTTTGGGCCTGAGTTTCGCCCACTTTTTTCAAACCATATTTAAAGGCAATAGGTCCTATGATCTGATTCATGATAATGGCTGCCACTAATATAGTCTGGACAGAAGGACCGATCTCCGGAAACCGCCGGGCGACTTCTGAGAGCAGCCCTAAACTGACTCCAGCCTGGGTTATAAAGCCTAACCATACGTTTTTATATATTTTTGGCTGATTTTTTGCAAGTCTTCCGCTTACAAACGAACCCACATAGATGGAGATAAGGCGGACCACAAAAACAACCAATCCCAAAAGCCATCCTGTGCGGAGCACCTTGAGATTCATGGCTGCCCCAGTCATAGCAAAAAAGGCAATATAAATGGGAAGAGAGACCCGATCCATTCTTTGGAGAAAGTTTTCTCCCTGTTTGGAGAAATTCTGTACTGTGAATCCAGCTGCCATGCAAATAAGAAGGGGCTCCAGTTCCAGACGTATATCATGGACCTGATACAGATAATCGCCCAGAAGATGGGAAAATTCAATCACGATAAATCCCATGGCAATGATAACAACAGGAAATTCCATATGAACCTTTTCTATGAGAAAAACAATAAGCTTTCCCAGTAAGAAGCCCAGAAGAAAAGCAACCGTGATTTCAAACAAAAGAGAGAATATCAAGGAAAAATTCAATCCACCCTGACCCTTGATAAAGATTTGAACCAAAGAGATCACGACAGCGAACAGGATGATGATAAACACATCCATGGCTACAGATACGCTGAGCACAATATCTGTATAGCGCCCCTTGGATTTGGTTTCACTGATGATGGCAATGGCTGATGAAGGGGAGCGGGCCACAGCAATGGTTCCGAATATGGCTGAAACAGCCAGCCTTAGAGTCAGGTTGAAATCATTCATAAAAGGCATGGCATTGGAAAGCAAGAACACGATGGAGGTGGTTCCTATGAACACAACCACTGTGACTCCGGATATATAGTACACAATGGATTTGATAGCTTTTCTTATGTTGGTGATTCGCAGTTCTCCTCCTGCGCAGAAAGCAATAAAAGCCAAGGCCAGTTTGTTGATGAAAGCAAGGCTGCTGACTTCTTGAAAAGTGTATAATTTTAAAAAGAAAGGCCCCATGAACAGTCCGGCGAGAATATATCCAACGATCCGGGGAAGGCCTATTTTTTCTAAAAGAAAACCAAAACAGTAGGCTGCTAAAAGGATAAGACCCAGGACTAAGGCAGGACAATTTTCCTGGTAATCTCCCAAGCCCAGTTGAATGAGAAACAGCATGGAAGCAATGATCAGAACAAGAGCTAATATTTTGTTTATCATGTTTTTTGTTGGGTTATATTTGGCTGTTCTTTAAAATCAAGTGGTTTAGGATTTTCTAAATGGGAAAGGATAAGAGTGGGGCTTATCAGTTCATTGAGAATCATGGATAGGATGACCACGGTCACTAAATAGTCTGATAAGGAAGGATAAAAAATAGAAAAGCTGATGATGATGGCCACAGCAAATCCTCCTTCTGACAAAAGCCCTAGTCCACTGGTCCAGGGAACAGAGAAATCAGATTTAAATGATCGAGTGGCTGCCCATACTCCACCTAACTTGCCCAGCAACCTGGATAAAAAATAAAATCCCGTGATGATGAGAATAAAATCAAACTTGAGAGACCAGCCAGCTCCAATGATCACCAGGATGATGATGTAAATGGATTTTTCAGAATGGATCATGATTTCAAGGGCTCTCAACCGATGCCGGCAGAAATTGGCGGTGATCAGTCCGCATATAATTCCAATGAGAAGAGGCGAATGATTGGTTTTCATGGCCAGCCCGCCTCCAAACAATACCGTACCCACGATGAAAACCACAAACTCCTGTTGGGAAAATTTAGTTTTGCTCAAGATGATGAATATGAAAGCAGACACCATTCCAATGATGAGAGCGAGTAAAATCCATTCTAAAGAATTCATCAAATCAAATTTTGTGCTGACAGAGAAAGGGAAAATGAAAAAAGTCAGAGAAAAAAAAGTCAGGGCAAAAATACCATCAATACCTGAGATGTAGTTCAGAAGCTTAAAAAGCTTTCGGTTATTGAATCTGTAGTTATTGCAGACAATAGCCAGGGCGGATTGAGCGGAACACACAGAGGCGCTGCCCAGGGCAAGAGAGATGATCAGTATAGTGTTGTGGGGAAGGGATGAAAAGATCTTGAATGAAAAAAAAATGACCGGAGTGACAATAATAAAAGTAACCAGGGCTTGAATAGCTGAAATAGAGAAAAAGAAGCGGGGGAGATTTTTGATGCTTTTGAAATCGAACTGAAGTCCGAATAAAAAACCAATCCAGGAAAGGCCAAAAAATAAAAAAGGTTGTAAGCTGGCTAATATTTTGGGATCGATCAGATTGAGCCCCATTTTACCCAAAAGCACTCCCATGAATATGTATTCTGTGCCGGTAAAGATAATGTTTCTAAAGCCAAGAGGAAGCTTTCGGTTGAGAAAAGTGAGACGGGAGCCGATAAGGGCGATGATGGTGATGATGATAATGGTAATAAGTAATTTCATCTATCCTAAATCATTCATAAAAAAAACCGATACTTTTTTTAACCGCTTATTAAGTTTATCATATTTAACTTGACCTATTCATAAAAAAATGGCGATGTTTCTATTGTCAATTTATTATCAGCGATATGCAAGGTTTTTTCAAAAATGAGGATTGAAACTATTTTCTTGTTTATATATTTAATTTTAATCGCCATTTTTCACCCATTGAGGCGAGCCGATCTTGCTGCATCTGCTTCATTACAGGGCATTCGAAGTGAAGTACCACGTCTTCATGCCCTGCGCCTCGCATCTGCAACAACCTTGGCTCGTGAATAATTCAGGATAATATATGGAGATCATGGATAATTTTTGTTTTTCAATTCATTTGATGATATATATTGTAACTGAAGAATCCATAAAAAATGGACTGGGGAGGAGACATGAGAAAAAACATTCGGTGGTTTGGGATTGTTTGCATAATTTTCATTTTCACTTTTATAAGCTGTCAGAAGGAGGAGTCGGTTTCAGTAGTACAAAAACCTCCTGTGGATGTGAAAAACAATCATTACATAAGCAATCGGGAGCCGCTGCTTCGGACTCCTTTTGTCAAAATGCCAGTGGGGACAGTCAAACCTAGAGGATGGCTGTTGAAACAGCTGGAGCTTCAAGCCCAGGGATTTCATGGGCATTTGGGTGAGATAAGCCAATTTCTTGAAAAAGAAAACAATGCCTGGCTCGATCCAGAAGGGAAAGGAGAGAGAGGCTGGGAAGAAGAACCGTATTGGTTGAAAGGATTCAGCAACTGCGGTTATTTGCTGGAAAATGAAAGGATGATCCAGGAAGCCCGGATTTGGATTGAAGGTGCGCTCAAAAGCCAACAGTCAGATGGTTGGTTTGGCCCGGCTTATCGGAGTGGAGGAGCGGCCACAAAGCTTAAAGGACGTACGGATTTATGGCCCAACATGATTATGCTTTTTTGTTTCCAGGATTATTATGAATACACAGGGAGTCAGGATGAAAGAGTCATTTCTTTGATGACTGATTATTTTAAATACTTATCCCAAGTTCCAGATGAAGATTTTCTGAAGGGTTACTGGCCCCGGATGAGAGCCGGGGATATGCAGTACAGTGTGATCTGGCTGTATAACCAGACCGGAGAGGATTGGCTTTTGGATTTTGCCCGGAAAGTCCACCGCAACACGGCTGAATGGGAAAAGGATGTGATCAACTGGCATAATGTGAACATTTCTCAGGGATTTGGAGAACCAGCCACTTATTATCAGGTGTCTAAAGAGGAGCCCCACCTCAAAGCCGCAGAAAGGAACTGGCAGAAAGTGAAGGAGCTCTACGGTCAGGTTCCAGGCGGAATGTTTGGAGGGGATGAAAACTGCCGGGAAGGATACACCGGACCCAGACAGGCTGTGGAAACCTGCGGTATGGTGGAGATGATGCTTTCTGAAGAAGTCCTTCTTATGATATCCGGGGAGGTCAAATGGGCAGACCGGTGTGAGGATGTGGCGTTTAATTCTTATCCCGCGTCCATGACTCCTGATTTAAAAGCGCTTCGGTATTTAACCGCTCCCAATCTGGTGGTTTCAGACAGTCAAAGCAAAGCCCCTGGTTTTCAGAACGGGGGGCCTATGCTCTGGATGAATCCCCACAGGCACCGCTGCTGTCAGCATAATTCAGGACACGGCTGGCCTTATCTCACCCAGCACCTGTGGGCAGCCACCCATGATAATGGACTTGGTGCGGTGATTTATGCCCCTTCTGAAGTCACAGCTCAAGTGGGGGAGGGGACCCAGATTGTTATCACTGAGAAAACGCATTATCCTTTTGATGAAAAAATAGATTTTGTGATTTCTGCACCTGAAGAAGTGGAATTCCCTCTTTATTTGAGGGTGCCGGGATGGTGCCAGAAGGCAGAACTTGAGATCAATGAAAAAGAAAAAAGAGTCAGCTCAGAGCCCAATTCTTACATCTGTGTCCAGAGAAAATGGCAGGATGGAGACCGGCTTAGCCTTAGTTTGGCTATGGATGTTACCATCACTCACTGGACAAAGAATCAAAACAGTGTGTCCATAAACCGGGGTCCTCTGACTTATTCCTTGAAAATTGGAGAAAAATATGTCCGGCAGGGAGGAACCGATCAATGGCCGGCTTGGGAGATCTATCCCACTACTGGTTGGAACTATGGGCTGCTGCTTAAAGAGGGGAAGCCGGCAGAGGGGGTCCAGGTCCAGAAAAAGCCCTGGCCAAAAGACGACCAGCCTTTTAAGGTTGATTCAGCTCCTATTGAGATCAAACTCAAAGCTCGAAACATACCAGAGTGGCAGCTTGATCACTTGGGATTGGCGGGGAAGCTGCAGCCAAGTCCCGCTCAGACAGATCAGACTGTGGAGACCGTTACTTTGATTCCCATGGGATGTGCCCGGCTGAGAATCTCGGCTTTTCCTTATGTGCTTCCGGATGGGTCCGGATATAAGTGGGAGGCACCAAAGAAAGAGCATGAATCCTGATTATTTTCTTGCTTTTGATATAGGTGCTGCAAGCGGCAGAGCTTTTCTGGGGGAGCTGAAAAAGGATCAGATCAAGATCCAGGAAATCTATCGATTCAAAAACAGGATGATTTCTAAAGGAAGTCATGTAGTTTGGGATGTTTATGGTTTGTTTGATGAGATCAAGAAAGGCTTGAGAAAATGTGTGGAGGAGAACGCAAAACCAATCAGCAGTATAGGGATAGATACATGGGGGGTGGATTTTGGATTGTTTGATCAAAAGGGAAATTTGATATCCCTTCCTTTTGCCTACAGAGATCAACGGAACAAAAAAGCTATGGAGGAGTTTTTGTTGAAAGTATCTCCACAAAAAATCTATAAACTCACCGGAATCCAGTTTTTACAGTTCAATTCCCTGTTTCAGCTTTATGCGGTGAAAACCCAGAATCCTGAAATCATGGATAAAGCCAAGAATCTCTTGTTTATGCCGGATATTTTCAATTATTTTTTAACGGGAGAAATGTCCACTGAGTTTTCTTATGCCACCACTTCACAACTTTTTAATCCTCTTAAAGATAAATGGGAAGAACAGCTTTTTAGGGCCTTGGATGTGCCGGTATCCCTTATGCAAAAGATAGACATTGCAGGGATAAGATTAGGTCTGATAAATAAAAACACAGCTGAAGAGATAGGATCAAATCCTCTCCCTGTTGTGCTGACAGCCAACCATGATACAGCTTCAGCTGTGGCTGCTGTTCCGGCTCAAGGAAAAGAGTGGGCATTTATCAGCTCGGGCACATGGTCTATCATGGGGGTGGAACTCGACTCTCCTCTCATCAATAAAAAAAGCTTCAAACTGAATTTCACCAATGAGGGGGGAATCAATCATCGATTCAGATTATCCAAGAACATCACAGGATTTTGGTTGCTCCAGGAATGTCGAAAAAAATGGAAAACTAATAAAAATATAACGTATAGCGAATTAATGAAAAATATAAATTCAGCAGAACCTTTTCGATCTTTGATTGATCCGGATCACCTTTTATTTCTAAAGCCATTGGATATGACAAAAGCGATAGCCTGGTTTTGTCAGAAAACCTTTCAGCCTTGTCCCAGGAAAACTCCTGAGTTTGTACGTACTATTTTGGAAAGCATGGCGTTTAAATACAGGGTTGTGTATGATGAACTCTGTTCTCTCTCCCCAAAAACCATTAAAAAAATCCATATCATTGGTGGAGGTTCAAGGAATCAGGCTCTCTGTCAGTTTACTGCTGATGCACTGGGAATTCCTGTGTTTTCAGGACCGGCAGAGGCCACAGCTGTAGGAAATATTATGATTCAAGCCATGGCAGAACAAAAAGTGGATTCTGTTGAAAGCATGCGGGATTTGATTTCAAAATCTTTTACTCCTCAGATTTATAAGCCCCAGAGAAGTGAGGATTGGGACCGTAATTATAAAAGATTTAAGACACTGTGTGAACAAGGTCATGATTTTAAATAATCAAACAAGGGGAGGGAATATTGGACAACCAAAAAATTGAAAAAGCCTATAAAGAAGCCAAACAAAAATATGAAGAAATAGGCTCAGAGCCAGACAAAGCTGTCCAAACAATAAAAAACATCTCCCTTTCTATCCACTGTTGGCAGGGAGATGATGTGGCTGGTTTTGAAAAATCTGGTTCTGAGCACAAAGGAGGAGGGATTGCGGTCACTGGGAATTATCCGGGAAAGGCCAGAACCGTGGAGGAGCTTCGCCAGGATTTGAAAAAAGTCTATTCACTGGTTCCCGGAAATCACCGGCTGAACCTCCATGCTATCTACGGAGAATTTGGAAATAGAGCTATAGATCGGGATAAGATAAAACCCGAACATTTCAAAGGATGGATTGATTGGGCTGGAGAAAATTCTCTGAGGCTGGATTTTAACTGTTCCTGTTTTTCTCATCCCTTAGCTGATTCCGGTTACACTTTGAGCAGCAAGAATAAAGAAATTCGTTATTTTTGGATAGATCATGTCAAAAGATGCCGGGAAATAGGCGCTTATATGGGACAAGAGCTGGACTCGCCCTGTATCCATAACATATGGATTCCAGATGGTTCCAAGGATATTCCTGTGGACAGAAAAGGGCATAGAGATCTGCTTAGAGGATCCCTGGATGAGATATTTTCAGAGGAATACCCCAAACAAAAGCTTAAAGATTCTTTGGAGAGCAAGCTTTTTGGTATCGGAAGTGAATCCTATGTGGTGGGTTCCCATGATTTTTACATGGGTTATGCCCTGACAAATCAAAAAATGATCTGCCTGGATACGGGTCATTTTCATCCCACAGAAAATATCGGAGATAAGATTTCAGCGATTCTCCAGTTTTCAGATGAGCTTCTGCTTCATGTCAGCCGCGGGGTCAGATGGGACAGCGACCATATTGTTATTTTAGATGACCCTACCCGGAATCTTTTTGAAGAAGTAGTTCGGTGCAGTTGTCTGGACAAAGTTCATATTGCCTTGGATTTTTTTGACGCCAGTCTGAATCGAGTGGGAGCATGGGTCATTGGAGCCAGAGCGGTTTTAAAAGCGATCCTAGCCGCTCTTTTGGAACCAAAAGAAAGACTATTAAAAGCAGAAAATGAGGGAGATTATTTTTCACGTTTGGCCCTTTTGGAGGAATTCAGGACTATGCCCCTGGGAGCGATGTGGGATTATTTTTGCGCTCTCATGGATGTCCCGTCCGGTGGAGAATGGATCAACGAAATCCTTGAGTATGATCAAGACGTTACCCAAAAAAGGGACTGAAACTATTCAGAGCTCAGTAAATCTCTCGTTGTTTTTTTAAGCTTTGATAGATAAGGGGGAGTACTACGAGGGTGACCAGGGTAGAGGTAATGAGTCCTCCCACCACTACTGTAGCCAGAGGTCTTTGGATTTCAGCACCCGGCCCTCTGGAGAGAAGCAGAGGCATCACACCAAAAATTGTGGTGAAGGTAGTCATGAGAACAGGCCTCAATTTGATGTTTACTCCGTTGGAAACAGCTTGTTTCAAGTCTTGACCTTGATTCACATGCCGGTGAAAAGAGGAGATGAGCACTAATCCGTCCTCCAAAGCGATTCCGAAAATGGCGATGAATCCGATCGAGGCAGGTACACTTAAATAAAGACCTGAAAGTTTTAAAGCAATGATCCCACCGGTGAGAGCAAGAGGAATGTTGATCAGGATGATGAGCACTTCTTTAAATGAATAAAATATGGAAAAAAGCAGAAGAGCTACCACAGCCAGAGTGATGGGGATGATCACCAGAAACCTTTGGTTGGCCTCCTGTTGCAGTTGAAACTGGCCTCCCCACTTCACCATATATCCAGGGGGGAGGTCCACTTTGTCTTGAAGAATCCTCTTAGCCTCATCCACAAAGCTTCCGATATCCCTGCCTCGTATGTTACATTGAATGGTGATGTACCTTCTGTTTCCTTCTCGGTTGATCAATCGAGGCCCCACTGTTTCTTCAACAGATGCGATTTGGGCAAGAGGGATTTGGCCTTGGTCTGGAAGCTGGATAAGCAGGTTTTTGATGTGTTGGATGTTTTTCCTGAATTCAGGAGCGAACCTGAGAAAGATATCAAACCTTTTCTGCTGCTCATAAATTTGCCCTAATGTCACACCGCCTACAGCGGCTTCGATGGTCTGCTGTATTTGTTGAATATTCAGGCCATAACGCGCTAATTGTTCTCTATCGAGCAGGATCTGGATATGATTTTGGCCGGTGAACTGTTCGACCTGAAGGTCAGCGGCTCCTTTGACCAAACCAATGACATCTCTGATTTCAGAAGATTTTTCTCTGAGAACTTCGAAATCCTCTCCATAAAGTTTGACTGCCAGCTGGGCTTTGACTCCGGTTATCAGTTCATCCAGATTATGAGCTATGGGCTGAGTTACATTAAGGTTCATTCCTGGGAATTGATCCAGACATTGATGGAGTTCTTCAATAAAGGCATTCTTGTTTTTGAAATGAGTCCATTTTTGGATAGGTTTGAGCTTGATCAAAATCTCAGCATTGTTGACAAAATGAGCATGGCTTCCCACCTCACCTCTTCCAATCCGGCTTAAAACTCCAGTCACTTCAGGCATTTGTTTGATGGTTTTTTCGACCTGAGTGGTGATGGAAATAGTTTCATCCAAACTGATATTCGGATCCAGAGACACACGGAGATGCAGGGTTCCCTCTTCAAGCCGGGGGATGTATTCTCTTCCTAGAAAAGGCGCCAGGCTGATTCCTATCAAAAATACAGCTGCTGTGATGATAAAAACTGATTTTTTGTGTTGTTGGCAGTATGAAAAAAATGGAGTGTAGATTTTTTTTATATTTCTGATAAGGAAGGGCTCCTCAGTGGATTTTTTTCTTTTCCTCAGCAGATAAAAAGAGATAGCTGGCACTGAAATCAAGGAGAAGATCAATGAACCAGCTATAGCAAAGGAAATAGTATATCCCATGGGGCGGAACATGACCCCCTCCACTCCGGTTAAAGTCAATATAGGAAGAAAAACCAAAATAATGATGATAATGGCAAAAAACACAGGCCTTCCCACTTCTTCCCCGGCACATACAATGGCCGAGAGCTTGCTTTCATTAGGGAGTTGAATATGCCGGTGTGTGTTTTCCACTGTGATGATAGCTGCATCCGCAATAAGCCCGATGGCTATTGCCAGCCCCCCAAAAGACATCAGGTCTGCAGCAAGATTGATTCGGCTCATCAAGATGAAGGAAAGCAGGATGGAAAAAGGGAGAGAAAACACAGCAATGAGGGCAGATGGAAAGTCCCCCATGAAGAGGAAAAGGACTATGATGACCAACACAACTCCCACTAGAAGGTTGATGGAAACAGTGGAAAAACATTTTTTGACTAAAGAAGCCTGGTTATAGAACGGTACGATCTCCACTCCCTGCGGCAGAACTTGGTTGATCTCTGAAATCCTGTGCTCTAGGTTCCGGATGACTCTGGCTGTATTTGAGCCAAAAAGTTTGAGTATCATCCCCACTACTTTCTCACCCTCTCCATTGGCAAGTGCGGCTCCCCTTTTAACAGCTGGAAGGACCTGAACCTGAGCTAAATTTCGGAGAAAGACCGGGGTTCCTTGGTTATGGGTCATGACGATGTTCTCTAGGTCTTGGATGGTTTTGGCAAGACCCACACTTCTTACAATATACTCCTCTTTTCCCCGGGTAATAAAACTGGCTCCGATATTCTTATTGTTCTGCTTGACTTTATCAATAATATCTGAGATGGACAGATCGTATTTGAGCAGGGATTGTGGGTTTATGAAAATTTTAAATTGTTTGACATCTCCTCCGATGCTCAGGACTTGAGAGACCTCTGGAACAGATTTTAATTCGTACTTGATGAGCCAGTCTTGTATGGTTCGGAGCTCCATGGTGGAAAGGTCATCTCCCTCTAAGTAATAAAGGTAAACCAAGCCAAGCCCGGTTGATATGGGGCCTAGGACTGGATTATGAGCTTGTTCCGGGATGATATCACGGACTTCATCTAGACGCTGGGATACCAGCTGGCGGGCCCAGTAGATATCTGTTTTTTCAGCAAAATAGACATTGACCATAGACAGGGAAAAAGTAGATGTGGACCGGATGTAGTCAATGTCCGGAAGACCAAACATTGAGGATTCTATGGGATAGGATATCAGTCGTTCCACTTCCTCAGGAGCCATTCCCGGAGCCTCTGTGTATATCTGGACTAAAGGAGGAGATGGATCAGGGAACACGTCTATGGCAAGTCTTTGATAGGCAAAATAACCCAGGAGAGCGATGGCCAAAGTCGCCAGAACTACAAATAAGCGGTGCCTTAGAGAAAATTCAATTATTTTTGATATCATTTGGTTTTAAACTTAATGCGTGTGTTGATGTCCGAATTCAGCTTTATTGATTTCGCTCTTTAGAGTGAACGCTCCTTTCAGAACGATCTTCTCATGTTCAGTGAGTCCTTTGGATATAGCCCTTTGGTCTCCTATTTTATCTCCCAATTTGATGGGTCTCACTTCAAACTCCTGTTTGGGATTGAGAACAAACACAATTTTTTCTCCATTAAGGTTTTGGACTGCCTCCTCTGGAATGAGCAGGACTTCCTGTTTGATGTTATGGCTTTGGATAAAGCCTGTTATATACATGTTTGGTTTCAATAATTGTTCTGAATTTTTGGCTTCCGCTCTGATTTGTATGGTCCTGAGTTGAGTGTCAATCACATCACTGATGTAAGTGATTTTGGCGGGGAACGACTTTTCAGGGTATAATGAAGACCGGATAAAGACCTGGCTATCTATTTGAATATAAGGGATGTCTTTTTCATAGGCATTCAATTCAGACCAAAGAGTTGTTAAGTCTGAGATGATGAAAAGAGTTTTTTCCGGTTCAATGTGTTCTCCCTTGACTGCATCTCTGAAAATCACTGTTCCTGATATAGGGGCCAGAATGGGAAGGAAAGGTTCCGCGATTTCGCATTTGTATTCTTTGTCTCTTAGAGCTTCACATTTTTTGATGAGCTGGTCTATCTGTTCATGGGTGATTCCATAAGAGTGGAGTTCAGATCCAATCGCTCCAAATTGTGTAGCAAGTTTTTCATATTCAGCCTTACGTTTGAGAAATTCTTTTTCTTCAATGGCTTTTTCTTGAAACAACATCTCAGCTCTCTCAAATTCCTTTTGGCTGAAAATCATATTTGCTCTTGTCCGGAGGAAATCAGCTTGAGTTTTGGCAAAATCCGGAGAATTAATGACCAAAAGCGGCTGTCCTTTTTTGACTTGATCCCCGAGATCTGTAGAGAGAGACTCTATCTGACCATGAACAAAGCTTGAGATATGTGCTGTTTTGTTCTGATTGAGTTTCAAGGTTCCTGGGATTTCAATATGGGAATGAGCGGTTTGCTTTATGGGAGATCCGACTACAATTCCCCATTCTTTTTGTTTTTCCTCTGACAACATCAGGGTTTGATGCTGGTGCTCTTCAGAAGATTGGTCCCAGGTAGAGTGCCCATGATCTTGAGTGAATTTATTGGAGGATTTTTCATGGGAGCAACTCAAAGCAAATACTACAATAAGGGCCATTATAGATAAGGTATTTTTTTTCATTTCAATTCTTCCCCAAAAACTCTTTCCAGAGCGATTTTGTCCAGATTCCATCTCAGCAGAGATTCTTGATGGTCTCCGAGAATGCTGAAGTAAGTTCTCTGAGTATCCAGGAATTCGATCAGTGATATTTCTCCATGATGGTAACTCAGATCCGATATGCGCATGCTTTCCTGAGCCTGTTTTAAAAGCGCTTGTTCAAAAAATCTCAGAGTTTGCTCTGAAAGTTTCAGCTGGTTTATCTTTGATTTGACTTTGTTAGACAGCTCCATTTGCAGAGCTTTTAATTCTTGTTTCTGACTGAGAGCTCGGTTTTGGGCCTCCAAAACCTCTTTGAACTTAAAGTCCCATATAGGTATATCAAAAGAGATCCCGATTCCCTGGTTGGTTCCATGAAGCATTTTTTGGCTGAAGGCAGCCAAATTGAAATCCGGAAACCTCTTCCATCTCACATAGCTGGTGGTGTTTTGAGCTTGCTCGACCAGGGCTTTTTTTTCTTTGATCAGAGGGTGGTTGCTGAGTTTTTCTTCAACAACAGAATATTCAATGGTGTCCAATGGTGTGTATTTGAGATCTCCTTTGACCATGAAATCCGGAGGAAGCGAATTTCCCAGAAATGTATTGAGACTGGATTTTGCCAGCTTCAATTCCGTCTTGATTTCATTCCATTCATTTTCAGCCCTAAGCATTTCTACAGAGAGTTTCAATGCTTCCAAACCTTTCACTTCACCGAGTTCAGCTTTTTTTTGGGTCAGATGATAGATCTTTTCTATAGAGCTCTTTTTTTTATGAGCCAGTTCCAGGCTCTTTTTTAGGAAAAGAATTTCAAAAAAAATTTCTTTGATTTCACTGGCGATCTCCAGCTTCAAGTCTTCATAATTGAGCTCAGAAGCTTCCCACGATTTTTTGTTGACCTGGATGCGAAAGTGCCGTTTGAAAGGATTTTCAAGGGACTGTTGGACTGAGAGATTCCGGGTGATTCTTTGAATCTCTCCATCATAGGATTCAGCATCTCCTGTGGTGTATTCAAACTCTGGATTAGACAATCTTTTGGAGGCAAGATAGGCTTCATGAAGAGAACTTGTCTCAAGTTTTTTTGCTATAATTTCCGGATTGGAACTCAATCCTATATCGATCAATTGTGGGAGGGTAAATGTATTTTTATTGGAGGGATAAGCATTAAATGTCAAAATAAAGAAAACGGTCAGAGATATATAAAAGATTTTTTTCATTTCAGAGACATTCTAACATAAAAAAACAGGGATACAATACCTATTTACCCATTTTTTGCCGTAAATGACGCTGTATCTCATTTAAAATTTGAGCAAAAGTTCAACTTATGTTTGACTTTTGGTTTCAGATAATAAAAAATCCAAATTATCCCGTTTGATGAGCCTGGATTATTCTTAAATCGAAATTGGTGCGGATCAATGAATAGTTTGGGATAAATTGTTTGGAGGATTCAATGAATGAAAGGGGATTCGTGAAAAAAAGGTCTGGATTTCTTCATAAATTACTGAGATTGTTTACTGAGGTCTATCCTGGAGAAGGGATCACGGCCTTACTGCTGGCTTTGAATATTTTTTTAATTTTAGGAGCTTACTATATCATAAAAATTGTGAGAGACTCATCCATTCTTACAGAATGGGGGCCTGAAACAAAAAGTTATCTGTATGGTATCATCTCTATTCTGCTCATTTTTGTGATCAAAGTCTTCAGTTATGTCTCATCAAAAGTCCCCCGACAGAAGCTCATTGCCTGGGTCACTTTATTTTTTATTTCCAACCTTGTCCTTTTTTCTTTTATGAATTTGTTTGGCATTCCATTCAGCACCATCAGTATTATCTTTTTTATTTGGGCTAGCATTTTTAATGTGGTGGTCATTGCGCAGTTCTGGGGATTTGCCAATGACATCTACACAGAAGCTGCTGGAAAACGTCTTTTTCCCATCATTGCTTTTGGAGCCACTTTTGGCGCTTTTGTGGGTTCTTATGCTTTTAAACCTCTTGAGAAATGGATGGGATTGTATCAGCTCCTCTTGGTTTCTGCGGCTGTGCTGGGATTTTGTGTTTTTCTGACCTACGTCATCCATAAAAGAGAAATCAAAGGAAAAGAGGAAGCCGGCCCCAAAGTTCCTTTGAAGCTAGACCCCTCTGAAAAAGAAAAGCCTCTGAAAAGAGGAGGCGGTTTTAAACTAGTGTTCAAGAAGCGCTACCTACTTTACATAGCTTTGTTTGTCCTTTTTTTAAACCTTATCAACACCAATGGAGGATACATCCTGGACCGGGTGATCAAGAACAGAGCTGTGGAGGCGGTTCAGGCTGGAACAGCCGGGGGTCTTTCAGTAGAACAGATCATCGGTAGCTTTTATTCAGATTTTTACATGATTATGAATCTGATGGCTATGTTTATCCAGCTTTTTCTGGTATCTCGAATATTCAAATGGTTTGGGGTGAGAACAGCGGTCTTTATTCTACCTTTTATTGCGCTGGGAGGATACTTTTTTATCAGCCTGGGGGCGTCTCTCATTCTGGTGAAGTGGATCAAATCTTTAGAAAACGGAACAGATTATTCTTTGATGAACACCACTCGCCATGCTCTTTTTCTCCGAACCACAAGGGAAGAGAAGTACAAAGCCAAGGCTGCCACAGACACCTTTTTTCACCGTGCCGGAGATGTTACCCACAGCTTGATTGTCTTTTTATGGGCTCAGTTTATCCTGGTGGAAAGTTTTGCCAAATTCAATATTGTGATGGCTGTGGTTTGGATTCTACTGGGAGTGCTGATCGTTAGAGAGCACAAAAAATTATCCAAAAAACAAACTCAGCCACAGCCAGCTGAAAAAGGATAGACCTAGATCTGACTCTATTATGAGAGAGGATCTACGGGATGATTTTGTTGGCTTTCATCAGCCGAATGGCCATCATAATTCCCCCAAGAAGGATAAAAGTGATGCCAATGGCTTTAGCCAGTATCTTTTCTTTGACTTGATTGGCAAACCAGGCGCTCAATGTTCCGCCCAACACAGCGCTGAGTCCGATGACCAAACCAGCCACAGGCTTGATGTTGCCGTGCAGGGCAAATCCGATAGCTCCAGAACTGGCGGTAATAGCCATGATCAGCACAGAAGTTCCCACGGCCAGATGAATGGGAAAATTAAGGACAAAAACGAGAATGATAAATACAAAACCTCCTCCTCCTGCTCCTAAAAGTCCGGTCAGAATTCCCACCACTAGCCCTAAAAATAGGGAAGTGATGGTTTTTTGAAATGGAGTTTTGAATTTCAAAATTCTCTTAAATTTTAAGGCAATCCCTTCTCTGTTTATTCCTTTTTTCCATATCACGATTCCCAGAACAACCATATAAATTCCAAAAATTCTCACCAGACCTAACTCTGGAATGCTGTCTGAAAACTTAGCACCCAGTTGAGCGCCTAGAACAGATGCTACCGCAATCCATAAGCCAGATTTTAAGGCAATGTTTCCGTATCTGTGGTAGGAGTAAGCAATGGCAGCAGGGGCAATGACGTCTACCATCAAGCTGGTTCCTATACAGTCGTGAACCGGATAATTCAGCAGCATATTCAGAAGGGGGACCACCACCATGACTCCTGAAGAACCGGTGAGTCCGGTGAGAATCCCTGTGAATATTCCGATGAGAATCATCACAGTAATATGGAATATGGTCATGACTTCAATTTCCTAAAAAGCACATATTATAACAGAAATAATTGAGAAGAAAAGCAAAGTGTTTTATTTGAGCTTAACCACTACCACAGATTTAGCTGGAAGGTTTATTTTTAGATTGTTGTTTTCCAGAACTGCTCCATCAAAGTCCCTGGGTTTGAGGATATCCGGATTTTGGAATGTATTATAAGTTTTCATCTCATGTGATGTCAGGATTTCTCCTTCCACTTTTTCTGTCTTGATTCCCCGAAGAAGACAAGTGATTTGGATGGACTGGTTTGGATCAAGATTACACAAAGAGATATGTATTTCCCCTTGGTTATTTTTTGAGGCAGACACACTGACTTGAGGGATGCTCTGGTCTCCAAATTTATACTGAGGGCAATCCAGTTTGAGGGGAATGAGAGCTGCATCCTGATGGGCTTTATACAAATCAAAAACATGATAAGTGGGAGTCAAAATCATTTGTTCTTTTTTTGTGAGAATGAGAGCCTGCAGCACATTGATGGTCTGTGCCAGATTAGCCATTTTGACCCGTTCACAGTGTTGGTTGAATATGTTGAGGGTCACACCGGCCACCAGCGCATCGCGGAGTGTGTTTTGTTGATAGAGAAACGCCGGATTTGTCCCGGGTTCCACTTCATACCAGGTCCCCCATTCATCCACAATCATACCCACTTTTTTCTCTGGATCATACTGATCCATGATGGTGGAATGCCTGGAGATCAGTTCATCTATAAGCAGAGCTTTATCTAAGGTTTCGAACCATTCTTTTTCTCCAAACTCAGTAGCTGAATTTTTATCCCCCCATCCTCCGGGAACTGTGTAGTAATGAAAACTCAAGCCGTTCATGGCATGGACCGCTCTTTTCATCAGAACTTCGGTCCATTCATAGTTTTTTCCGTAACTTCCACACGCGATTTTGTATATGTTGTTTCCCGAGTAGTTTCGGACATATGTTTGAAATCTTCGGTAGACATCCGCATAGTACTCTGGTGTCATATTTCCCCCGCACCCCCAATTTTCATTCCCGATGCCCAAAAATTTAAGCTTCCAGGGTTCGTTTTTTCCATTTTTTCGGCGCCAATCTGCCATGGGGTTTTTTCCGTCAAAAGTGATGTATTCTATCCATTGGCTCATCTCTTGTATAGTTCCGCTGCCCACATTTCCACAGATATAAGCCTCGCATCCGATTTGCTGACAAAGGTCCAGAAATTCATGGGTTCCAAAATGATTGTTTTCTGTAACTCCTCCCCAGTGTGTATTGACTAGAGTGGGGCGTTTGCTTAAAGGGCCGATCCCATCTTTCCAGTGATATTCGTCAGCAAAACATCCTCCGGGCCAGCGCAGAACAGGAACTTTGATTTTTTGAAGGGCACTCACAACATCATCTCTGATCCCTCGGGTGTTTTTTATGGAGCTGTCTCTGCCTACCCAGTAACCCCCATAGATGCAATGTCCCAAATGTTCTGAGAAATGTCCATATATGTATTTGCTGATTTCAAGTTTTGCCTGGTCTGCATTGATAATAAGGGTGGCTGTGTTGGGGTTGTCTTTTTGGGAGTTGCTTGTAGTCGGGAGTGCGGCAAAAATGAATATCAAAGTGAATAAAAGGATTTTTTTGGTTTGCTTCATATTTATCTCCTAAATAGGGAGTTGAAGATCATTGAGTTTATTTTATGAGACAATAAAAAAGAAGTAAATGAGTAATCAAAAAGTATGTATAAATTCAGCTTGATTGAATCAGTGAAATCGTTAATAATAGAAAACGCATTGAGATGTCCATCAATGGATAAGCACCCAAAAAAGGAGATTTGGATATGAAGAAGTCTGCCCATCTCTTAGGGATTTTGGCCATATTGACTTTTGTTTTTGTGAATTTGAGCTGTCAGGGTCCGGAAAAAGGGGAATATCCTATCCAGCCGCTTTCTTTTACCCAGGTTCAAATCAATGATGACTTCTGGTCTTCCCGAATGGAAACCAACCGTCGGGTGACCATTCCCTATGCTTTTGAGCAGTGTGAAGAGACCGGGCGCATTGATAATTTCAAGATAGCTGCTGGATTAAAAAAAGGGGGATTCCAGTCTGTGTATCCGTTTGATGATTCAGATGTGTATAAAATCATAGAGGGGGCTTCCTATTCTCTCCATGTCCATTCAGATCCTGAACTGGAGAAGTATCTGGACGATTTGATATCCATTATTGGCAAAGCTCAGGAGGACGACGGATATTTATACACCGCCAGAACTATAAATCCTGACCCTCCTGTGCGCTGGTGTGAAGGTGACCGTTGGTCAAACCTGTATCTGGGTCATGAACTTTATAATGCAGGACACCTTTATGAAGCGGCTGTGGCTCATTACAAAGCCACTGGAAAAAGATCGCTTTTGGATATCGCATTGAAAAATGCAGAATTGGTGGCTTCAGTGTTTGGTCCTGATAAAAAAAGAGGTGCTCCCGGACACCAGGAAATAGAGATCGGATTAATTAAGCTGTACGGAGTGACAGGGGATAAAAAATATCTTGATTTAGCCAAGTTTTTCCTAAACGAGCGTGGCCGCAGCGAACAACGGAAGCTATACGGGGAGTATTCACAGGACCACAAACCTGTGGTGGAACAAAAAGAAGCTGTGGGACATGCAGTGAGGGCGGTCTATATGTATTCTGGGATGGCTGATGTGGCTTCTTTGACAGGAGATTCTGAATACATCAAGGCTATTGAAAGAATTTGGAAAGATGTTGTTTTTAAAAAGCTTTATTTAACAGGAGGAATTGGAGCTACTGAAGCAGGAGAAGCATTTGGCAAAGCATATCAACTCCCTAATGCTACGGCTTATGCTGAGACCTGTGCATCTATAGGGAATGTGTTTTGGAACTTACGGATGTTCCTTCTTCACGGGGACGCCCAATACATGGATGTGCTGGAAAGAGTGCTTTACAACGGACTCATTTCAGGGGTTTCTCTGGATGGAGACCTATTCTTTTATCAGAATCCCTTGGAATCTCACGGACAGGATGAAAGACAAACCTGGTTTACCTGTGCCTGCTGTCCTAGTAATATTTCCAGATTCATGCCTTCTGTTCCCGGATATGTGTTTGCTTCTGATAATGACAGACTTTATGTCAATCTTTTTACTTCCTGTGAAGCTCAAGTTGAGCTTAAAAATCAGACAGTTAACATTCAACAGAAAACCCGTTATCCCTGGGAAGGGGATGTGGCCATCACAGTTAACCCTGCAAAGGAAAATAAATTTTCTGTGTGTGTGAGGATTCCCGGATGGACTCAAAACAAACCAGTACCCAGTGACCTGTACCGGTTTTATAAACAAAGAAATGAAAAAGTCTCTCTTAAATTAAACGGAGAAGCCCTGACTTTGAATCTGGACAAAGGTTATGCGGTTATTGAAAGATTGTGGAAAAAAGGAGATCAAATAAATCTCCATTTTCCCATGCCTGTAAGAAGAGTACTGAGTCATGAAAAGGTGGATGCGGATTCAGGGAAGATCAGTCTTCAGAGAGGACCCGTAGTGTTTTGTGCGGAATGGAAGGATAACCAGGGATTGGTCAGTAATCTTGTTTTGCCTGATGAAATGGAGCTTAAGTCACAATACAGACCCGACCTTTTAAAAGGAGTCACAGTGGTTAAAGCACAGGCTAAAGCGCTCTTTGAAACTGAGGAGGGAGAAGTGTCCAGTCAAAGCCAGAGCTTCACAGCCATTCCCTATTATTCCTGGGCACACCGAGGAAAAGGCGAGATGGCGGTTTGGCTGGCCCGCACAGAGAAAAAAGCCCGGCCCAAGCCTCAGCCCACTATTGCCTCTCAAAGTCAAGTCACTGTATCAGGGGGAAAGGATGGGTTTTCTGTCAATGACCAGAGAGAACCAAAAAATTCAAACGATCATTCCATCCCTTATCTTCACTGGTGGCCCAACAAAGGAACCGAAGAATGGGTTCAGTTTGATTTCCAAAAGCCCAAAACCATCTCCCAGGTCAAAGTGTACTGGTTCGATGACACAGGACGGGGTGAATGCCGGGTGCCCGAGTCATGGAAAGTCCTGGTCAAAAGGAATGGAAGCTGGGAACCCATCAATAATCAGAATGCTTATGGAGTGAAAAAAGATCAGTACAACGGGGTGAATTTAAGCCCTGTTCAGACTGATTCCATCCGCATTGAGATCCAATGTCAGCCCGATTATTCGGCTGGGATTATGGAGATACAAGTTAGATAAGTATTTAACCTGGATTATTCACAAGCCGAGGTTGCTGCAGATGCGAGGCACAGGGAGCGAAGCTGTGGTCCTTCACCGCGAGCATCCTGTAACGAAGCAGATGCAGTGAGATCGGCTTGCCTATATGGTAAAAAAATGGCGATTAAAATGAAAGTAAAAACAAACAAATATATTTCAGTTGTCATTTTTTTAAAAAGCATGCATATCCTTGAGATCAAAACAAATAAATGAACATCGCCATTTTTTTATGAATAGGTCAGGTTAATTAGAAAAGGAGGGAACAGAAGTTATGACAGATGAAAATTCAATCAAAAGGCGTGACTTTTTGAAACTATCATCCACCGCGGTTTTTGCGGGGCTGACCGGGAGACTTACCGGAAAGCCGCAGGAACAAAGTGCCTCCAAAGCCTATTCTATAGAGGAAGCTGCGCGCAGAGTGGGAAGGCTGCCCCGTGTGAAGCTAGGGTACAGCGGGAGAGACGTCTCAAAGATCATAGGATCCGGAGACTTGGCAGAAGCGCCCAGAGAAGCCGGGGTTCTCTGCGGCATGAATTACTGGCATAAGGCGAACCGCTGGATGCGGACCGGGGCGCCGGAATCTATTCTCAAGAATCGCGAAGCTCATTACTGCCAGGTCACAGTGGACCGAGTGGAGGGAGATCATTATGTGGGTCGCATTGATGAAGATGAGCACTACGCTTATGTAAAAGAAGCCTTGGAACGGACAGGTCTTGGTTATTTTGACGATATGCAGTTTCATTTTGGCTATCATAATGTTGACGAGCTTAAAAATGAGCGGGGATTTGTGCGTGCTTTTGAGCGTCTTAAAAAACAGGGTTTGGTTAAGCACCTCTGTCTCTCTCAGCATGGTTATGCTGGGAATTCCAGGGTGCCGGGCGGGCAGAGCGCAGCAGAGGTCCTGACCGCTGTAGTGGAAGATGGTGTGTATGAGCATGCCCAGTTCATGTATTCTTACGGCGCAGATCCAGAGATGGACAAGTTCCTGGAATTTGCCCGGAAAAAAGGATTTGGCACTATTGCCATGAAAACAGCCCGGGGCATTGGGCGGATGAAAGATGATCCGGCTTTTATGGAAAAACTTCCTGAAGATGTATCCCCTCATAATGCACTTGTTCGGTGGCTCACCACTCAAACCCAACTGGACGCAGTGGTCATGAGGGTGAGAAACCTGAATGAATTAGTGGACTCTTTTTCAGGAGTAGGGAAGTCACTGCGGCCTCAGGACACTCATACCATTCAGATGATGATTGCTCAAGCTGATAAGACAGCTTGCCGCTTGTGCACCCAATGTCAACCCCACTGCCCCCAGCAGATACCCATTGCTGAAATCCTGCGGTTTGAGCGTTACGCTATGGATGATCATAATTGGGATAAAGCCAGAAGGCTTTACGCCAAGCTGGACCGCAAAGGAGATACTTGCGTTCAGTGCGGGACCTGTGTTTCCCACTGTCCTCTGAATTTGAGAATACCGGATAAAATCGCCACTGCTCACGCTCTTCTAGGTTAAGAGTAGCAAGTCTATTCTAAATTAAGCAGGAGCGGGATTTTTTAAGGGGATATGGATCCATAGTATTGTTTGTTGACCTAGCCTGCTATTCACGGTTCGGAAAATATAGTTGTGAGTTTTAAAGTAAAATGAAATAAAGCAGGATTATTTTTGGAAGGAGGGAGTTATGGTAAGAAATATTCATAGACGAGGGGAACCCTTTCTGATTTTGATATTTGCAGGAATAATCGTGCTCACTTTTATGGCCTGCGAGCCGAGTGCAGAAAAACCATCCCTTAAGTTCAACATCACTCTTTCTGAGAAAGCTTTCCAAGGAATCAAAGACCTTGGACTTGAAGTTCCGGTGAAGGGCCGGGTATTTGTCATTATTTCCAAAGATAAAGATAGAGAGCCACGGTTATCAACAGGGGTAACAGGATCTCCGCTCTGGGGTATGGATATAAAGAATTGGGAAGGGGGAGAGCAGGTCATTATTGAAGACGGAAAAGAATCGGTAAGAGGATATCCTTTTGATCACACTTGGGAATTACCTTCAGGTGATTATTTTATTCAGGCCTTTCTTAATGTATATACCACGTTTCACCGGTCGGACGGACATATTGTGGAGATGCATCTGAACAGCGGGGCCCACCAGAATCTGTTTCGAGCTCCTGGGAATGTTTTCAGTGAGGTGATTCCCTTGACCATTAAAGCGGGAAAAGGAGAAATGAAAGATCTGACTCTTACTCAGGTCATTCAACCGCTATTGCCGCTGGGAGAAGGAGATGTCCTTCAGCAGGGAAATTACAAGGACACAGAATGGGTGAAATATATTAAAATCAAAAGCGAAAAAATCTCCGAATTTTGGGGACAGGAGATGTACCTCGGGGCCAACATACTGCTTCCTAAAGGATACCAAGAAAATCCAGAAGTTTATTATCCTGTTCTTTATATGCAAGGACATTCTTCGGGATTCACTCCGGTTCCTTGGTCTCCAGAGGAATGGTTCCGTGAAGATTATGTCCCTTCCCACCCTGCGGTTGGGAACCAGCTTGATGGTTTTTATAAAGCCTGGACTTCTGGCGCTCTTCCCAAAATGATTGTGGTGACTTTTAGGGATTCCAACCCCTATTTTGATACTTCATATTCAGTCAATTCCTCTAATCTCGGTCCCTATGGTGATGCGCTCATTAAGGAACTGATTCCTTATATTGAAGAAAGGTTCCGGATTATTTCTGAGCCGTGGGCCAGAGTTATTGCGGGGCGGTCTACCGGAGGGTGGGAGGCTGCAGCTCTTATGATCCAACAGCCTAACTTTTTTGCGGGCAGTTGGCCCTGGGCCCCTGATCCTGTAGATTTTCGTAAGCTTATGCAGATTAATATATGAAAACCGAAACGCTTTTTTCCACGAATATGATTGGATTCGAACCGGGCGCCCGGCTCAGCGGGAAATCGACGGGCTTGTCAAATATACTGTCATGGATGAATACCGTTATGAACAGACCATAGCAGACAAGGATCGCTCCGGTGGCCAATGGGCTGTCTGGCAAGCGGTATACAGTTCTGTTGCAGAGGATGGTTATCCTACCCCTCTCTGGGATCCTGAGACCGGAGATATTGATCCTGAAGTGGTCGAATATTGGCGCGAGAACGCTGATCTGAGTGCCATTATTGATAGAAACTGGGATGAAATCGGACAGGATCTGAAAGGAAAGCTTCATTTTGCTGTGGGAACCATGGACAATTTTTATCTCAATGAGGCAGTATATCTTATCCAGGACATCCTTGAATCAAAAACAAATCCCCCCTCAGAAGCGACCTTCCAGTACGGCTTTCGAGGCCGGCACTCATGGATCGGACACAGCCCTCGGGAGCCAGAACGCCAGATGACTTATGCTGAGTTCATATCTGTGGCCGCGGACTTCATTGACCGTCATTCACCTTCCGGAGCAGATAGAAAAAAATAATACAGAGCAATTTGTTTTTTGTTGGGGATGGTTTTCTAACCTGATCGCTCAGAGGTGGATCATGGACCCAGCATGTCTTCTCTGATTAGGATGTCAAATCCTTCAAAATAATAACGCCTCAAGCCATTGGCTTGGGAATAGTCTCCTTTTCCTGAGAAAATATCATCAAAAGCTACACTGACTCTTGGAAGGACTTCGCTCTTAACCCAGGGACTGTTATGACCCGGACACAAAAAGTCGTATTCATGGATCCTTTGAACAAGCTTTTTGTTGGAGGCAATATAATCCTTGATGTTTACATCCTGGGGATAAGCATAGAGCGGACCTGGAAAAAAATGGTCTCCGGTGAACAGGATGCGGTTTTTTTTGTCCAGAAGACACATCTGTCCTGGACAATGGCCAGGGGTATAAATCACTTCAAGAGTTCTTTCTCCCAGGTCAATGTAATCTCCATCCCGGACAAGTTCAGTAGGTTCCGTGGAAGGAATGACCCAAGTGTCAGGATCAAAATCTTTGGGAAGGGGCTTCCACAAGTAGTCTTCAGTGATGTACTGCTGCAGAGAGGCATTGTCGCGGCCTTTTTTGAGAACGTGGAGTGCTTTCTCATTATCATACATGATGATTTCATCAAAGCGAAAGGCTCCTGCCACATGGTCATAATGTTCATGAGTGAGAACCACAGTTACAGGAAGATCCGTAAGTTTTTGGGTGACCGATTTTATGTTTCCGATTCCCGTGCCTGTATCTATCAATGCGGCCTTGTTTTTTCCTAAAACAAGATAGCTTAGAGCTTCTTCAAACTGGTTGGGCTCATAAATGGCATAAGTATCTTGGTTGAGTTTGTAGACATCAAACCAATTTTGGAAAGTTCCTATTTTTTCTAAAGTACTGTAGATAGGTCTGGGATGCACTGAATACCATTTTTCAGGCTGAATGAGATTGGACTTTTCTTTGTTGCTTTGGCATGACACAACAATGACGATGGCAATGAAAAGACATGAGAATTTTTTCATGACTTCCTCCTCGCTCTGTTTGAGTTATTAACCTGACTTATTCATAAAAAAATGGCGATGCTTTCATTACTAATCTATTTTAAGCGATATACAAGTTTTTATAAAGAACCATGTTTTGAATGTTTTTTCTGTTGATATTTTTTATTCTCATCGCCATTTTTCACCCATTGAGGCGAG
>Ga0180434_10001415_pt1 | contig 34215 bp, 41 predicted proteins | sample SS_ome_7_FD_132453 | JGI IMG/M metagenome (GOLD analysis project Ga0180434, IMG submission 132453) | Hypersaline lake sediment archaeal communities from the Salton Sea, California, USA - SS_1_D_2 metaG | ecosystem: Environmental > Aquatic > Non-marine Saline and Alkaline > Hypersaline >... | reverse complement strand
TAGCAGCAGTTATGCTTCTACTACATCAAGCAGCAGTAGTTCCAGCAGCAGCAGCAGTTCAAGCAGTAGTAGCAGTTATGCTTCTACTACATCAAGCAGCAGTAGTTCCAGCAGCAGCAGCAGTTCAAGCAGTAGTAGCAGTTATGCTTCTACTACATCAAGCAGCAGTAGTTCAAGTAGTAGCAGCAGTAGTGAATCAAGCAGTAGCAGTAGTTATCTTGCTTCAACATCCAGCAGTGAATTATCAAGCAGCAGTAGCAGCAGCAGCACAAGTACATCAAGTTCCAGCAGCAGCAGTGAGTTAAGCAGCAGCGCATACAGTAGCAGCAGCAGCGCAGTGTCAAGCAGTTCAAGCAGTAGCAGCAGCGCCTATAGCAGCAGTTATATCAGCAGTAGCTCTAGTACAAGCAGTTCAACAAGCAGTTCCAGCAGCAGCACATCAAGCAGTAGCATAGGAAGCTCCAGCCAATCAAGCAGCAGTAGCAGTAGTAGAAGCAGCTATGCATCATCAACAAGCAGGCCGTCTAGCACAAGCAGCAGTAGTTCCAGTAGCAGTAGCGCATACACTTCAATAGTATCCACAATAATAAGCAGTATAGTTTCCAGCAGCAGCAGCAGCTCAACTTCAAGCAGCAGCAGTAGTTATCTTGCTTCAACATCCAGCAGTGAATTATCCAGCAGCAGTAGCAGCAGCACATCAAGCAGTTCAAGCAGCAGCAGCATCGCATCTCTTATAACAACAATATTAACTTCAAGCAGCAGCAGTTCAAGCAGCAGCAGTGTTATTAGCATGGGGTCTACGACAAGCAGCGCATACAGCAGTAGCAGTAGTAGCAGCAGCTCAACTTCAAGCAGCAGCAGCCTAGCAACTACAACAACAACATTAGCTCCAACAGGGGCGCCAACCGCTGAAGTAAAGTCTGTGTGGTTCCTAGTTTTGTTTGGCTGCGTTTGCATGTATCTTGGCTTTTCAAAGGAAAAATATATTAGCGTTGTGTTCGGTATATTAAGCGGGTTGGTTTTTATTTTAGTCGGCTTTAGCGTTGGAACCAAGGTGCTTTACCTGGGCTTCGGCGTTTATAATGTTTTAACTTACGGCTTCAGCGCTGATGCTGCTATGGCATCTGGTCATCTTGGCGCGGGCGCGTTGTTTGGTTTGGGTGGTATTATATTGATTGTTTTCAGTTTATTGATTGCAATATTCGGGGACACTCAGAAAGAACCTGGTGAATTTACAAGTAAAATAAATAGAAAGTTTTAAATAGATTAACATATATAAATAAGTGAGGTAGTGTTGTAGAATGAAATTAAAGAATGTTGGAGTGTTTAAGGAAAGTTTTATTAAAGAATTGAAGAAGCCTGTGAAGAAGAAAAAGAAAAAGAAACTTCGTATAGGTGAATACTATAGTCCAGCAGCTAAAAAACTTTTGGGGAGGTGATAAAGGATGACTTACAGCTTTGGCGGTAAGTACCCTGAAACCCGCGGCCCCAGTGATCCAAGCTGGAGCAGTTCAAGCAAGCCGAGCGGAGGCGCTGGAAAGCCAACTGTTTATTTAAGCAAAAGCAAGATTGACCCGGACACCGGCCAAAGAATCTACTTGTATGAAGTATCTGGTAAAGAAGTTTGGTTAAGCACTAAGCCAACCGGACAAGGAGGCGGATTAGCGCAGAAAGAAGGCGAGAAACCTGTTCCAACTAGAACCGAACCAACTCCAGAACCAGGGTCTTATGAAGCTCAAGTTTTAGCTGCCCGTGAATCAGGCACTCAAAAATGGATTCAACAGTCGGCTGAATTTATGGCTCCCATCCGAGGCGTGGTTATAGGTAAACTAGTTGAGAAGCCATCTAAGACAGGTAAAGGCATCGGCACAACAGAGTTTATTCCAACCAAGCCGAGAGAATATCCACTTGCTGAACCTTACACAGCATACAAAGCCCGCGTTGCTGGAGGTAAAGTTAAAGGAGATGAAGTAATAACTCCAACTGAGGCTGAAATTTTACGCGGACGTTTAACTGCGTTTGACAAGCGTTCTTTGATTGCTCCTCCAGGCTATCCGCAACAGTTGTATGTTATTGACGAGGAAAAATGGATTATTGGAGAGCCTGAAGTAACCACAGTAAAGGAGGAGCCTGTTGTTAAAGAAAAAGATTTTTATGTTCCAAGCGAAGTGTTTGGAGCTGCTGCTAGTCCTAAGGCGCCTATTTTAGAGAAAAAATATGAAAGTTTTGTTTCTTTAGGCGAGAAAGCTATTGCTGAACGTGAAGGGCGTGCTGGTAGAGGATTCACTGAATATACTCCTGAAATTAAAACACCTAAAACCCCTAAAGTCATGACTATGGGTCCTAGTTTTGGCATGTTTAAGTATGAGCCAGTAACTACAATGGAGACGTTGCCTGGAAGATACGAGCATCCTGTTGTTGGTAAGATTCCTAAAGATGACACAACAAGCGCTGCCTTAACTTCAGGCGAGATAATAAAGCGTGGAGGATATGAAGGACAGCGTCTAAAGGATATTAAGGAGACTGTTGGTTTCACTCCTGAAGTATCAAGTTTTGAATTTACAAGCGTGGAGGAGGATAAAAAAGTAATAAAAACAGTTTCTCAACTTCAAAAAGAAGTTGATGTATCTATTAAACCTTTAATTGAAGAAGCAGTATCTAAAGGAATTCCAAGAGAAGAAGCTGAATTTTTTTATGAGAAACAAGCTGAACAGATAAAGTCTTCTATTGAAAAACAAGCGCAGATTGCCACGCTTGGTGTTGCATCTAGAGAATATAAACCTAGTTTTGTTGATGTGATGCAAGGAAAGAAATATGATCCAAAACTTCTGAAACAAATAATGGATAGAGCTGCTTTAGGTGCTGCAATTCCAATGGCACTTACTTTAGGGCCTCAAAGTTGGCCTTATTTTATTCCTGCTGGTATTATTGGCGGCACTCTTGGAGCAGGGTTAGGTGTTGTTGAATATTACGTTAGGGAACCTTTTGTTAGAGCTAGTGGAGAAGTGTTTGAAAAACTCCCTCCCAAGCTTGCTTTAGTTTCAGAGGAAATTACCAGGCCATTTGGTAAAGCAGAAGAAGTTAGAGCCTACGCTACTCCCGAGCAGATAGAAGAAACAGCTCGTGAAGCAACGCGACAAGTTACTTTAGGTTTATTAGAAGACCCAAGAGAATTCGGAGAAAGTGTAGGAAGCTTTGCATATACAGCCACGGAATCATTTGTTTTTATGAAGGGAATGCAGGTTTTAATGCCTAAACCAGCCGCTATTACCACATATAAAACAGAGCCATCAGGTGTGTTAAAAGCTAAAGTTGCTCCACTAACGACTGAGGGTTATATTAGTGGAACACAAAGCGATATAAGAGAGTTAACTAAGGTTACGGAGACTATATACACTAAAGGCTGGTTTGGTGTTCGTAGCCCTGCAGTCAAAAAAATTTATGAAGTTCCTACACAAGCTATTGTAAAACAACCAAGAGGGGGAGTAGGAGAAATAATGTATAGGGGGGTTAGTTTAGGTGATAGAGAGTCTGTCTTAATACAAAAAGGTAAAATTTTTGAGAAGGGTAAGATTGATTTCCTTGGTGGTAAAACACTTGAAACTTATAGAATAGATGCTTCTGGATTAAAGTTGGAGGCTGGTGAGTTAGGAAAAATTAGTACTAGAACTGATGTAACTCAATTGGTTAAAAGAATTGAAACTGGTGTTTCACTTAAAGGAAGAAGTTTTTTTGTTAAAACACCCGGCATTGGAGTTAAATTAACCAAGGCTTATCAACCTTACTGGACTTATAAGGGTGAATTAACTAGACAAGCTGGGGTAACTTTAGGGGCGGAATATAAAACCGGTGTTGATATTACAAAATATTTTAAGACTGTGAAGCTTGTTGGTGTTGAAGGTCAGACAGCAGCTCAAAAGACACCTATTTTTGGTAGAGAGTTCGCTGGAAAATACCCTGAAGTTAAAGTTAGTTTTCCTAAAGGAAAGAGTCTTTTCATTGAACCTTACACCACTGAAGTTCAAACAAGGTTTTATCGGAGTCGTGGTTTAGCTGGTTTTGAAGTACTGAAACCTGAAGTTCAATTAAGTAAGGGAATATATAAAACAGATGTTTTTAGAATAGAATCTTTCAAGGAGATGTTTGCCAAAGCGCCTAAGATTCCAGCTTCACAGAAGCCTTTATCTCTTCCTCCTGGAGGCGAGACAAGCGAATATTTAGGTAGTAGGGAGACATTAAACGCTTATATTAAGTCTATGCAAGCGCAAAAACCTGTTTTGGATTATTCATTAAGAATGCCTTCAGTTGAACCTAGTGTTGTTAGTATTTCAAAGTTGGCTTCAGGTAAGATGCCTTTTTTCATACCATTAATAAACTTGAAAACCGAAAGGGGTTTGTTTGATCAAATTAGGATTCCTAAACGGGAGTTAACTCGTATTCCAATAACTTCTCAAGTTAAGAAGCCTGTGGTTGAATCTACTCAAGCTTTTTTTAAAGCGCAGATTCCAATTCAAGAGCAAATTAGGATTCCAACTCAGGAGTTGATTAGGATTCCAACTCAAGAATTGATTAGGATTCCAACGCAGGATTTAATTAAAGTTCCAGATCAAACTATTATTAGGATTCCTGATATAGGGATACCGCTAGTACCGGATATGCCTCCTCCAGGTTTTATTTCTCGTGTTCCTGGTTTTCCAGCTTGGCCTGGTGGAGCTGCCCCTCCTGGAACTCCAAGGCGTAGGGGTAAGCGTAAGTTTAGGAGGAAGAATCCTATAGCGTCTGCATTCCAGGCGTTGAGGTTGAGTTTATGAGAATAAGGCAGGAGAAGAGTCAGGGGTTGAGTATAGCCTACTTGTTCTTTATAACCTTCATTGGACTTGCCATTACAGGCCTTATAGCCCTATTTCTCTCGCAATATCTAGGTATAACTTTTCACTACATCGTAACAGACCTGTCTTCTAGTGGAACGGACACCTTAAACCTACTAGACAGCCTCCTCGCCTTCATGCCCATAGCCATAGTAATATCATCACTACTAACAATAGTAGTCTACGCATACAAAGCAAGGTACCAAGTATGAAAATAATGGACATAATCGCTGGAATGATAATATTCGCAGCAGTATACATCCTATTCGCAGTAACACAACCAGTAATGAGCGCAATAATAGAATACGGCCACACACAAACAATAGACCCAAACGCATGGAGCGTAATAGACTTCGTGCAAACACTATGGGACTATGCAGTAATAATGGCGGCAGGATCTGGAATAGCATACATCATCTACAGCAGCATAAGAGAAGAGGTGGAAACAAGATATGCATACTAAAACAATAACCCTAATGATGCTCTTCCTATTCATAGGCAGTGTTAACGCCGGCACCTGCGGAAACGACGACTGCAGCGAAGCAAGCCCCTGCACACACGGAAACGGAGACTGCGACAACAACAATCAATGCTTCAACAGCACCTGCGTTTACGATGCGGGAGCAAGCTACGGCTGCGCCAGTTGGGTTGACATCTGCGTTTTCACCACAGAAGCATCAAGCAGTAGTAGCAGCAGCACGTCAAGCAGCAGCAGCAGCGCAGCATCAACCACGTCAAGCAGCAGCAGCTTCCACAGCAGCAGTTCAAGTTCAAGCAGCAGCGCGGCGTCAACCACATCAAGCAGCAGTTCAAGCAGCAGCAGCATAATATCAAGCAGCAGCAGCAGCAGCACATCCAGCAGCAGCAGTCAAGTATCCAGTAATCCGAGCGGAGCATCCAGCAGCGAAAGCAGCAGTTCAAGCAGTTCAAGCAGCGCAGCATCCACAACATCAAGCTCCAGCTCCAGCAGCAGCAGCAGCAGCTCAAGCAGCAGCTACGCCAGTTACAGCAGCTCCTCCAGTAGCAGCAGTAGCGTATACGCAAGCACGAGCAGCAGCGCTTTGAGCTCGTCGAGTAGTTCCAGCAGTAGCACACCATCAACCCTATACCGTGGACAGAGTTATGCCTACAGCTGCAGTAGAGAGTGGGCCTACATCGGCGAGTTCAACCTAGTTGCAGGACAAACCATCTATGAAATAAATCTAACATCAATGAGCAACATCGTGCTGCCATACCTGCAAAATGCATTTGTAGGGCGAGGATTCAGCACATACGAATACAATGGAACCGGAAACTGGCTCAGCACCAGCACAACCAGCACGACAATACTGCGCGGACCAAGCACTACCACAACACAACCTAGACGCGGAGACTTCATAGCAAGCGTATACAACATAACCAACGTAAGCATCAGAGACCAATACACATTCTGGATTAATGTGTCCGACTACTGTACGGTAAACTGCGATCCATCAGACAATACAATCTACGTTTACGTTGCAGGATGGGATAAAAGCTACAGCTACTCGCTGATTAATCCAACAGGCAGCCCCGTTTACTTGAACATGAGCGGCGACAACTTCACTGCAGGCGGAAACACATACTTCATCGACTTGAAAAACGAGTTAAGCGGGGAGGACTTAAACATGAGCGTTCCAGAAAGCATGACCGCGTTGGTGAAATGCGAAGACTACAGCCAATACGAGTACGACATAATGAGCGTATACAGTTTAAGCAACACAAACCACTTTCTACTTTCAACCAGGCAGGACCCGAGCGTGCAAATTAAAGTGAACGAATGGGACAACACATCAAACATATTCGACCATCAACGCGAAGTAAAGCTTGCTGAAGGAAACCTTTATGTAGACTACTACCTGATCCCAAGCCCGTATGAAAAAGTAATATACGATTTCAGGCACATAGACTACACCGGACAGTTCAAGAACGGCTTCCTGCAGATTAAAAAACACATCATATACAGTTATCCATTGATTTTCTCGCGCAGAATAGAAAACGACGGCTTGATTAGCGCAGTAGAATTGGTGCCGACACACGACTACACGCTGGAAATTTGCACTGGAGTAAACACAAACTGCTACAGCCTCGGGAAACTAACAGCCAACCAAAATGAAACAAAAAGCCTGGTTACCAGCAAACCCCAGCTGGGAGACATTGAATACAACTACAGGGACTTGACCACCGGGTTCCCAGCATACAAAAACAACGCTACAGTAGGCTTAACATACTACAGCAAAAACAATGTAATAAGACAAGTAACATTCAACGTATACAACATAAGCTCGGAAGGAAACCACACTTTAACCTACACCGCATCAAGCACTGCGGTAAACAACAGCTTCACGTATGAAGTTCCATTCATAAACCGCAGCTACTATGTGGAGGGGATATTCAACACAACAGAATATGGAATACTAACGACAGGATATGTTAAGTCTCTTGGAAACTTCACTTGGAGCAACGGCTGGAACATGACCGGTCTGCCGTCCAGTTACATGGGGTTAGCGCGAGGCACACTATTAATGCTGGTTAGTTTTATTTTAATTGGAACCATAACACTAGCCAGCGGGAAAGCAACCAGCATCGGAAACGGCTTAATCATGGGTTCCTTAAGCTTTGGAGTGCTCTACGGCTTCGGCTGGATTAGTTCCGCGTTAATCCCCTGGTGGATTTTCTTCATATTCATGGTAATAGCGGTCATGGCTAAAATAGGCGAAGGACGAGTGGAGGTGGCAGCATGAGCCGCATAAGCGTGATAGCATTCGCAGTTATAATGTTAAGCCTAAGCATGAACATCTTTAACGTGATAAACAACTGCTATGGAAACGGCTGCCCAGCATACAATACAAACCAGATTAATTTCACCGCATCAGGCCATAAGATAGTGGATATTGAAATAACGCCGCTTTTCAGCGACGTACAGCTGGTTAAAGACAAAAACGGGACTAGAGTTAATGTAACAGACGAAGGCCAGGTAAACCAGACGCTAAGCGGCATGATAGAATATGAAACGCCAAGCGAAGGCGTCATTGAATACGTAGGGTTGATGGGATTAAGCATCGCCGGAGTAAAGATAATCATAAACACCTTGTTCTTCCCGATAATCGGGCTGCCAACCTTCTTAAGCAACACAATGTATGTTCCAGGTTTTATTTCAGCTCCAATAGGCATCTTAATGTTTATTCTGATGATGTTCGGATTAATAGAATTCATCACAGGGAGGTTGAACTACTTTTAGCTAAAATGAAAAAAACAATAATACTTTTCCTAATATTAATGCTGGCTGGAAGCACATTAGCACAGGACATGGGATCATCAAGCAGCAGCAGCAGCTCCAGCAGCAGTCTTAGAAGCAGCATAGCAAGCAGCGTAGTATCAAGCGCAAAAAGCTCGATGTCAAGCACGACAAGCACGTCAAAAGAAAGCAAGAAACAGACAACAAGCTCAAGCCAAATAATATCAAGCAGCAGTAGCAGCAGCAGCTTTACAGCAGCAACAACAACATTGGTGATAATAAACCCAACTAGAAAAATAGTTGAAAGAGACGGAAAAACATTTGAACTAAGAAACTACAGCGTAGTAGACATAAGCGTTCAAAACGTAAGCAAATGCAACCCGGAATGCACATTCAAGATATACGTCAACTTAACGGAAAACATACTATCCAACCAGCGGCCGAACATTACAATAAAAACAAGCCTTCCTTTTGAATACGAGCTAATAGACCACCGCTCGATTAAATTAGATAAATTCACTGTAGAAGACGGCGAAAACACATACTACCTGAAATTCACTCCAACAAAATACGTCTACAAATTCGATGTCTATGTTGACATAAACAATAAATACCGCATCGTCATCGACCCATACATTGAAGCCTACGTTGGAATGAATTTTACAGACCCAACGCCAAACAACGGGGAAACAGTACTTGCAAGCAGCTTTGAAGTTAACATTTCAATGACAAACATTTCCAGCCTTGGAACCTTCATTTGGAGTTGGAATTACACCAACATGACACTGTATGATGAAGCCCTAAGACTATTGTACAACTTCGACAACATAGCCGATTTAAGCGAAGATGAAACCACAATCTATGATGCAAGCCCCAACGCATACTCTGACTTCCAAATCAACCCATACACCTATCCAATAACAAGCGGATATTACAATGGATGTTTTGAATTTAATGGAAGTTACAGCGGAATAAACTTAACAACACATCCAATGGAAAATGGAAACAAAAACATAACAATAATGACTTGGATCAAGACATACAACAAAGACATAAACCAGACAATATACGAGCATGGCGGCGGTTCTAACGGCCATATACTGGCTATTATTAACGGCACCTTCACGTACATGTATCGCTGGGGAAGCGGAACAGACTTTATTTCAATGAACTCCAGCGCCATAAGCAATAACCAATGGTATCATGTTATTGCCGTTGTTGGAACCACAGAAGCAAACACGGCATTGTATGTAGATAATGCTGTAGTGGACACCGCAGCCGCAACTTACGTTGGCGTTAATCCAGCAGACACAGCCAGCATAGGATGGAGTAGGGGAAGCAATGTTTACACAGCTTCCACCGATTCAGAGTTTGACTGGCATTTAAACGGAAGCATGGATGAATTCCACCTATACAACAAAAGTTTAACTACAGATGAAATAAACCAGTTTTATACCGCCAACTTAAGGAAGTATGCAGGAAACGAATGGACGTTCTACGTTAATGAAGTCAACCTAGAATCAAAATACTATAACTTCTCCGGCTATGCTTTAAACAGCAGCGGAGGAAGCAATGAAACAGAGATTAGGCGCGTGCTGATGGACACCGCCGGAGCTTCAAGCAGCAGCAGCAGCAGTTCAACATCAAGCTCAAGTTCAACCAGCACTTCAAGCAGTGAAAGCAGCAGCTCAAGCAGCAGCGTTATAGTCAGCAGCAGCGTTGAAAGCTCAAGCAGCAGCGAATCAAGCAGCAGCAGCGACGCTAGTTCAAGCAGCAGCTCAACAAGCACGGCTAGCAGCGAATATAGCTCCACAATATCAAGCAGCAGCTCAAGCTCAAGCAGCAGCAGTGTTTCCACCACATCAAGCAGCGCATACTCTAGCAGTTCCAGTAGCAGCAGCGCAGCTAGTCTCCCCACATCAACAATTATCATATACAACATCAACGAAGATGGTTACGTTCAAAACGACATAATAAATTATGACAAGGTGGTTGACACAATAGGATTATTAGTCGATGAAAAACACTCTGACGGCGATGTTGATTACATAAACTTCTCTTACATCGAGTTTGATGTTTCATCCATCCCTGATGACAACTGGGGGGTGAGAAGCGTTACATTAAACTATAGTTTGTTTTCAGTACAAAGTCAAGACGGCTGCAAGATATATGACTTAGCAGTGCAGCCTTCAATTTCCACTGGAGAGGAGATTTCAGACGACTTTGACAATAACATAGCTCAAGACGGCTTTTGCGTTGGAGCTACTGGATGGAGAACGCAGGAATTCACCCCATACGAGGGTTACGCGCACTACGACTTCCAGAATTATCTAAGCGGGGATTGGTATGCAATATCGCTAGACTGTAATGTCCCGCAAGCCACAGACGGAACTTTCACTTATGTTGTGAATTCAAGTGAAAGCGACCTAGACCCCAGCTTGATTATTGTATTAGTAACTAATCCAACTTCAAGCAGCAGCAGCTCCAGCAGCAGCAGCATAATATCAAGCAGCATGGAAAGCAGCAGCTCAACATCAAGCAGCAGCACATCCAGTAGCAGCAGCAGCATAATATCAAGCAGTATGGAAAGCAGCAGCTCAACATCAAGCAGCAGCAGCAGCACAAGCTCAAGCAGCAGCAGCAGCATAATAAGCATAGCATCCTCAAGCATCAGCAGCAGCAGCTCAAGCAGCAGTAGCGTATACAGCATAACATCCTCAAGCAGCAGCAGCTCTCAATCAAGCAGCTCGCAAGTAAGCAGTTCACAGAGTAGTAGTAGCAGCAGCAGCAAAGCAAGCAGTAGCAGCAGCACATCCAGTAGCAGCAGTATCTATAGAAGTAGCAGCATTATTTCAAGCAGCATGTCAAGCAGCAGCACATCCAGCAGCAGCAGCATAAAAAGCAGCAGCAGTTCAACAAGCAGCTCAAGCTTCAGAAGCAGCTCAATAGTTTCAAGCGTGGCTTCAAGCAGCGCAGCATCAAGCAGCTCCAGCAGTAGCAGCAGCAGCACACTACCAATCTCAGTAAACTACTGCAACGTGTCAGACGTAAACCCAAGCGCGGGACAAAACATCACACTATGGAGTAACGTAACAGCAGGACACTACGCAGTAGATGACGTATGGTTTATAATGGAAGCCTACACACCATACAGCTACATGGACGGAACACTATACGCGGACGAATGGAATATGATAAACAACGACAGCACAGTATGGATGCAATGCTGCGCCAACGACACACAAAACAACGTGGAATGCCGAAACGGCCCCGTAGTGTATTTGACAAACAGCTGCTACAAGTATTTATACACCGGAGAAATAATCAAGGCCGTGCTATGCGTCTTCGAAAATGCGTTTGAATTTGGAGGTGAAGTATAAAAAATGCCGACCTTCTTCTACGCGCTAGTAATGGCGGGATTATTCATGGCCATCTGGGTTGCCTTCCAAAACCTATATTATCCAGTATTCATCCTAGACTTGTTTCTAATCATGTTCCCGGGATTATTCCCTTCAATCGTGGTTAACATAATTTACGTGGTTAACATCATGGTGTGGACAAAACTATTATACGACTTGTTCGCGCCCAAAAAAGCAAATTAAAAAAAAAAACATGGAGGTGAAAAACAATGGCAAGATATGTGTTTACGAAAAAAAGAAGAGCAGCCTTAAATAAAGCAAGGCGCAAGTGGAAGGGAATGAGCAAGCGAGCCAGGGCAAAAGTAATGCCCGGTGGAAGAGGACCCATAAGAAAAAGGTAAGGTATATAAACAATGCCTTATATAATTAAAGTGAGGTAATGACATGGAAAAAAACATGAAAGCCATAATGGCATGCGTGTTGGTTTTGATGCTGGCCGGCTCAGTATTGGCGCAGGAGTCAAGCAGCAGCTCGAGCACAAGCTCAAGCAGCAGCTCAAGCACAGAGTCAAGCTCTGAAGCAAGCTCTGAAGCAACAAGCTCGTCTAGTTCATCCAGTACGAGCTCAAGCAGCGTGATAGTAAGCTCAAGCGAAGAAAGCTCAAGCAGTGAGAGTTCAAGCAGCAGATCAAGCAGCAGCGAGCTTGCAAGCACAAGCAGCAGCGAGCTAAGCAGCAGCAGCAGTAGCAGTAGCTACGGCAGCAGCTTCGACAGCATGGCCAGCTACGTGAGCAGCAGCTCCAGCAGTTATGGAAGCAGCAGCGAAAGCAGCGCAGCAAGCTCGAGCGTAGAAAGCTCAAGCAGCAGCTCAAGCACCACGTCAAGCTCGAGCAGCAGCAGTGTATATAAAAGCACCAGCTCAAGCGCAATAAGCTCAAGCAGTAGCAGCAGCAGCACAAGCAGCGAATACAGCCGAAGCAGCGTGGCAAGCAGTATAATACAGAGCTCAAGTATGGCGTGTAGTAGCGCAAGCAGCAGCAGCGAGTCAAGCTATGAAAGCACGTCAAGCAGCAGCAGCTCAACCAGCAGCAGCTATGGAAGCAGTAGCTCAAGCAGCAGCTTCATACCAAGCAGCAGCTCCAGTAGCAGCAGCCTTGTAAGCAGCAGCTCAAGCAGCAGTAGCACCTTCCCATCTTCAGTAAACCCCGACAGAGAATGCCAGGTAGTAGGACAAAACGTGTTCTACGGCGTCCTAGTTGGAAGCATACTGGTGATGGTGATGGGAGCCTACGCTGCAGTAAAAATGGGCGAAGGCTTAGACATGAAAGCCATAGCAGGAGCAGCAGTATTGATAATACTGGCTAGCATAATACTGGCGACCATATACGGCATGTGCTAAAAAACAAAGCAAAGAATGGATAAAATACGGGTGAAGAAGCCCCACAACCTTTGGTTAAATAAAGTGCGGTCTATGGGAAACATAACTGACATCCCCCCAGAAACCGCGCTTTATTTCTCCAGGACAAAAGACATAAAAGAAATAGTGGAGGTTAAATCACTAAGACACAACGCTTTTATAGCCAGCCTGCGAAGTAACGCATTCAAGCCGGCTGGAGAAAACTTTAAGTACGCGTTTTACATTAAATCTAATAAAAAATGGAGCGACTTGATTTAACCGAGAAGACGGTGGTATTCTTTCACCTGGCGATCTTGACTTTCTTTCTAGTATTGGTTGCCATTAATGTTAACGCCAACTTGGAGACCATTCCAATTGAACCGCCGAATAAGAATCTGCCTAATCCTGCAGCGGTGTATTGCGTTAACCAGGGGTTTAAGTATTTGATTTATAGTGGACGATTAGGCGAGTATGGGGTTTGCGTGTTCCCTGATGGCTTGTTTTGCGATGAATGGGCTTTTTATCGCGGAGAATGTTTTTGGATGTCTACGACAACATCAAGTAGTTCATCTACAATAACATCCAGTTCGACCACTATAATACCCATTGAAACATTGCCTGACGGAAGAAGTATTGTTTGTATATGGCGTGGTAGACGTTAAACTTTCTTTGTGGTGTAATTTACTTTTAATCTGGTGAAGCTATCTTATTAGAATGGGTTTTTTGTGTTCTGCCATCTATATCCCGGCGTTTTGTGGTTCCACCACACCACTTTAATAATCAACCAATAAGTATTTAAAGGTAAATAACTATAGATAAAATGATGGGCGGAGTAAGGGGTCGCCCGACAACATAAAACACAAGTCCGACTTCTTACAGCCGGAACGCGAGATAAAACAGACCCCCCGCCCACACCAAACCAAAAAAAAAATGAAAAACAAAACCCAAACACACCAATGCGCCAACGGAATGAAAAAATGCCTCCTATGCCGGGAAATAGACCCAGACAACTACATCAAATGCTTCATGATAATAAGCAAAACCAAAACACCAGGAGAAATAGAACCAAAGCTGCTCGCACACTAAGCGCACACACACAAAGAGATGGGGAACTTGGATAAAAACTAATTCTATGGTGGTTTGGTGAAACAAACCCCATCTCTAATGCCGGTGAAATGCGAGACAGCTTTACATAAAAAAAACAATAGAGGAAAAAACAAAAATGAAATGCATTGCCCAATTAAGCAGCATAATAAAAAACCTGGAAGACATAAACAAGCAGCTGGAAAACATAAACGAAAACTTATCCGCAATAGCTGAAAAATGAAGCCAATACCACAACTATACGAAAAATACAAGCAAGACTTGACTAGAGTACGCAGACTACAACAAAAAATCTATCCAAAAATAGAATACCTGCCTAAAGTACGCGTGCTAACGAGAAAATACCTTAACACGCCTAAAGTACAGCTCTCAGACACCGAAGCGGAAATAACCTACATGATGGTAAGGGAAACCAAACCCAACCTAGTGGTAGAAGCCAGCCCGCTCAACGGATGGAGCACCACCTGGCTACTGCGGGCGCTAGAAGACAACAACAAAGGCCAATTATACAGCTACGATTTAAACAACCACCAGCCATTAGTAGATAAACTACCAAACCACTTGAAAAAGAGATGGCACATGCATCCAGGCGATATGAGAGACCGAAACATACCAAAAAAAATAGACTACCTATTCCTAGACAGCGAACACACAGGAAGCTTCGCACGGTTTTACATCAAAAAAATATTCCCCAACGTAAAAAAAGATTCAGTGATTTCAATACACGACATAAACGGGCCGGCACCCACAAAAGAAAAAGACGAAGTGATAAGATGGCTTAAACGAAACAAAAAACAATACCACAAAATCAACGAAGAAATACGCGAAGCCAGAATAAAAACAGGCTTCCACAACATACACCACGAAGAACTAGAATACATGATATGGTTCATAAAATGAAAGTTAATCCAAAAAAAATAAAAGGAGCGGGAATGATTGCACTAATAAACGTGCTGCCTAAGATGAATGAAATGCAAATGCAGGCGCTGGAAAAACAAATACAAGATGAAGCGCAAATAATGCTCGACCTGATCGAGGATGAACGCAACAAGCGTGGAGGAAAACAAAATGAGTAATGAAGACCTAATGAAGGTGAAAGTGGAAAAAGAACCAGACTTTGAGATGACTGAAGTACCAGACAACGTCTACGAAGCAAAAATAGTGGACGTGAAAGTGGATGAAATGGAATGGGATAACATTCCAAGGCTAAGGTGCAGCCTAACCTTTGAAATAAACGAAGGAATGTACACCGGCAAACGCTTGATGGGATTTGCCACCGCCAAAATAAACCCACGAACCAAACTATGGAAGTGGATGGGCGCGATGGACATACACCCTGAAGTGGGAGACGAATACCACCTGAGTTTACTGAAAGGAAAAAAAGCTCGGATACTAACCGAAACAGTAAGCAGACAAAGGAATGACGGCAGCACATATAAGGTGAGCAATGTCAAGGACATTCTCCGTAGAGAGAAATACCAGGCAGCCCCTTATACAGCAACGGCATAAAAAAAAGGGGGTATGCGGCGTATTAATTATGGCAGAAAAATACAGGACCAGTCACCCCATTGACAGAAGGAAACCTACCATGTAGTTCTGTAGACAAAAAAAATACGCCGCAAAACCCCGCACAAACAAAACAATTTTTAGCGAGGAGAAGAACATGGATGTTGTACGTAAAATAAGCGCGGTAGGCCACATCTACCTTAGCGATGACCAACTACGCTGGCTGGATGTAAAGAAAGGAGACTTCATCATATCCAAAGATGACGGAGGAAAGTACGGGCGTTTTATCAGCATATTCAAGCCTGAAAGCCCGGAACACCTGAAGATGGTGGAAGACGAAGCAGAAAAAGGACACTTCGAAAAAAACAATAAAAATGAAAAACAGTAAAAAAATAGAAGCAATAGAAGAACTACTCCACATCCTATACGAACGAATGCAGGCAGCTGAAAAAAGACTAGACAAACTAGAAGAATGAATCACCTAGACAACCCCGACTTTAGGTTCATCCTAGTGAAGGAGCACGACAAACGGCCAATAGAAAACTACTGGCAATGCACTACACTAAGAGAAGCCCAAGAAAAATGGGAAGCTGAAAAAATAGAATGTGAGAGAAGCAACCGAAAGTTTGATAAAAAAAAACCCGAAAGAATAACCCAATACACATTCAACGAACCAGAACTTATAGAACACAAAAACAAGGGGGGGAACTATGGAGTAGTATGCGGGGTTGGAGGAATAATAGTAGTTGATGTTGATAAAAACATGGAAGATGTGGAGATGCCAGAAACATTAACAATACAAACACCATCCAATGGATGTCACTACTACTTTATTTGTGATGAACTAAAGAAAAAAATAATATTAGAGCGGGACGGCATACACTACGGAGAAATACAAGCAGGATCAAACACACAAATAATATGCCCTGGATGTAAAGCCAAAAGCAAACTAGGCGATGGATTAAAGGAATATAAGATAATAAAAGACAACCCAATCAAAAAAATAACATTTGAGGAACTGAAAGACCTGTTAGGTTTATACTTCCGCAGGAAAAGACAAACCAACGGAAGGCAAATTTATGTTGATGATAAATTCAATCTGCCAATAGACCGAGTAATAAACATTGGAAAACTACGGCAAAGAGGAAGTGAATACCAAGGAAGCCATCCAGTACACGGAAGCGGTGGAGGAAACAACTTTAGCGTTAACATAAACAAAAACCTGTGGCATTGCTTCCGACATGATTGTGGCGGCGGCCCCTTAGAGATGGTAGGACAAATTGAGGGGATTATTTCATGTGGAGAACAGTTGAAGGGGGATAAATTCAATTTAGTGCTGCGCCTTGCTAGAGAAAAATATGGGATGATACAAAAGAGCCCATCTTCAACAAGCGATCTTAAAATAACGGTTCTACAGTTGATGGCACAGGGAAAGGAAGATGAAGCTACTGAAATGATTGTGTCCGACATTCTCGGAAAGAACCACATATACACCGTCAGAGACGACAAGGCTCCTGAAACGTGGATATACCACGATGGGGTATACACCCCACACGGAAAAACATACATACTAGAGGAATGCCGCCAAGTATTAGGGAACGCATACAACATAAAACTAGCCAATATGGTTGTAAACAAAATAATGACCGACACCTTCGTTGAAGCTGAAAAATTCTTCAACGCAGAAAATGGAGATTGGGTTTGCGTAAAAAACGGCCTGCTAAATCCAATAAAAAAGGAACTACGGGAATTCACTCCAGAAGAAATATACTTCACCAAGCTGCCGGTAGAATACAATCCAAAAGCATTATGCCCAAACATAATAGAACACTTCAAGGAAGTAACCAACCACGAAAGCGACCTAAAAGTATTAGAAGAAGTAACAGGATGGTTCCTAATGAATGAATACAAACCAGAGCGGGCTATAATGCTCTCAGGCACTGGAAGAAACGGCAAGGGGAAGACAATAATGCTATGGAAGGAATTCCTTGGAGTGGAAAATATAGCCACAATAGCATTACACCAATTCGAGCAAGATCAATACGCTGCAGGTGATTTACTAAATAAAAGAGCGAACTTAGCCGGCGACTTAGACGCCACAGTGTTAAGGAATACAGCACTATTCAAACAAGTAACAGGACGCGATCCAATATCATCAAACAGAAAATACCTGTCAAGGATTAAATTCAACAACAACGCGAAAATGGTTTGCGCGGCAAATGAAATACCAAGAACACAAGATTTAAGTGTGGGATTCTTCAGCAGGTGGATTATAATAGACTTCCCATACAGGTTCGTAAGCTCAAAAGAATTTGAGATGGCAGACGAGGACAAGGACATAATGAAGATAGCTGATTTAGACATAATAAACAAACTAGCAACCCCGGATGAATTATCTGGCTTGCTTAACTTAGGAATTGAAGGACTACACCGATTAATAAAAAACGGAGACTTCTCCACGTCAATGACAACAGAACAAGTGAAGAGAGAGTGGGTTAAACGAAGTGATAGTTTCGGGGCGTTTGCCGAAGAATACATTAAGGAGGAATATGACAGTTACCTTACTAAGAAGGAGGTTAGAAATGAATACTCGAGTTACTGTAAAATCAATAAAATACGGGTTTCTTCGGATAGTGTGATTAAGAAAAAAATGTCCGAGATGTTTGGAGCATTTGAGGCTAGGAAGAGCATTGATTTAGATATAGATAAACAAGAGAGGGTTATGGTGTGGGAAGGAGTTAGTTGGAAGGCCGAAAAACACGTACCTATGGCTAGGGTGTCAAGGGTGTCAGGGGGTTTCCCAAAAGTCCCCACGCGCGCGCGAGACACTTTTCAGAAATGCCTTGACACCCTTGACACCCTTGACAGTAATAAACTTAAACACTCCATTATAGATAATTTAAAAGAACCATTAGATAATATAGAATTGAGTATTCTTCTTGGGATTAAGGAAGAAGACAATAGTTTGTTTGCCAAGGTGTTGGAGGAATTGAAACAGATTGGTTATGTTTATCAGATGCCAGATGGTAAGTGGAGGAGTGTAGAATGATTGATAAAATATTTAGTGTTTCTGGATTCACGTTTTTTTGCATACTCTGTATTTTTTTATTAATACAAGGTGGTTTAAGGGAAAGTGGGAGAGATGTTATTATTGGAACTAATGTAAGTGTTTCAGATAGTCTAGCTTTAGGTGATTATGTTCTGCATCCAATTTATAATGATTTTATTAATATCAGCCGGAATCACAGTAACAGGAGTGTTATGTCTGCTTTATTGTTTGAGCCTCTTTTTATGTGGGTATACTATTACCTTCATATAAGCGTTTATGCTTCATTGTTTTTTTGTGATGTGTTTTTTTCGATAGTGCCTTCGTCTCTTTTTCTTAGGTTTAGTTGGGTTGTTCCTTTTCTTATTATCCTTTATTTTTTGGTTGTGTTGGTTTCATTTGTTTTTGATTTTGGTGTGGTGGTTAGAAGGGTTTTTTGTTTTGTTTTGTTTACATTTAAAAAGGTGGTGTATGGGGTATGATGGTTCCGGAGAGTGTTTGGTTTTGGCTGTTTTTGTTGGGCTTTTTAGTGTTTCTTATGACTGGGTTTTTTTTTGATCTGCCGTCTGGTTTGTCTGTGGTTTTTTTGTTTGTTTCGTTTGTTGTTTTTTTTACTGCTTTGGTGTGGTTGTTGTTTGGTGGGGGTATTTATTGTTATGTTCGGAGGCTTCGATTTAAATGGAAGTGGTAGTCAATAAGTATTTATATGGGTATTTCATAATATATATTTAGTTTTCAATTAAAATGATGGGTAAGCGTGGTCGGCCTAATGTGCCGGTGGAGGAGAAGCTTAGCGTGTTAATGTCTTTGCGTTTGACTAGGAGTCAGTATAATCTTTTATTGGATTTGGGGGGGCGTGTTGGTGAGGGGCCGTCTGATATTTTGCGGGCGTTTATTGACACCATAAAATCAGAGGAGGTTGAATGATGATTTGGGATTTACTTTCACTTATAGGTATTATGATTATTTGGCTTTGTCTTGGTTTTATAGATCACAGTGGAATAAAGTAAAATGAAAGAGTATGTTAAGATGTCGGGTAGGGAGATATTAGATAGTTTTGGTAAGCTATTGCCTGTTTATCAATTTGATAGGTTGTGTAGTATTCGACCTAAGAAGGTTCTTAATAAATTCCATAAGTGTTCTACTAATTGTCAGGATGTTTGGATTTTTGATGGTAGGATTAAAGAGCTTGAAGAAAAGAAGTTGCCGTATAAGGTTTTCAAGCGAATAGAATGGTATGTGCCCAATGAGGAGGTTGAAGTAAAATGAATGCTGGGTTTGAAAGGTTTAAGTTTTTGTTTGCCGGGTTTGTTGGATTGATTGTTGGAGTGGTGTTAGGCACTACAATGTGCGCGGCCAGCACAACTGAAATTAGTTTAACCGGCACAGCCAACTCCACTTATTATTCGATGGGAGACTTCACTTTCGCCTTGAATTTTTTTGTTGGATTGCTGGCCATCATCGTCTTGCCGTTGGTTATCGCGTTCGCTCCCAAGCATGTTAAGCGCGTGTTGTATGGTATTGTTGTTTCGCTTGTTATCTGGGGTGTGGTGTTTGTTTTAGTTTTCACTTTTAATTTGCTTGTGCAGTTGTTGGAGTATGTTCCTATGGTTGTTGAGAAGACTGTTGAGGTTGTGGCCGGCGTTGGCGCTAGTGTTTTGGGCGTTAGTTTGTGGTGGTATGCCGGCGGCTTGTTGTTGTTGGTTGTCTTGTATTTTGTGGGCTGGCGTTTTGAGGGTTTGGTGGATGGTGTTTATTCTAAACTTGATAATAAGGAGGTGTGAAGTAAAAAAATGTTTTTATTTGATGTGGCCGTGTGCGGCTTGATGGTTGGAGTGGGGTGGGAGGAATGCAGGTTTTGAAAGATGGGCTTAAGGTGGAGTATAGTAGCCGGGTTTTTGCTAAGCGTCGGGGCGATGTTGTTGTGCTTAATCGGCATCTTAAGTCTTATCCTAATCTACATGATAGCATTCTAATGCATGAGTTGTCGCACACTAGCGGGGGTTATGGTTTGAAGGATGTTAAGTTGGAGTTCCAGGATCTTGGTTTACTGGATGCTGGTTTAATTCGTTTTTTTGTGGATCATCCTCGCGTGTTTTTTTTGGCGTTGAGTCCTTTTAGTCGTGGCGGTGGTGAATGGTTTTATGATCCCTTCTTACTATCAGTTTGGTTTGTGTTGTTGTTGGTGGTGTCTGGTTTTGTTTGGCTGCTCCACACCATATTGATGTGAAGATGGTTTTACGTGGTAATGCGATGAAGGAGCAGTTGACTGATAAGATGGCTAGGATTATTTATGATAATAGTCGGGGTAATAATCGGGATATGCCTTATGATGAAGTAAGCTCTAAGGTGCGTGGTAAGTATAGGCGTACCGCGTTTTTAATAATCCTGCGAATGATGTGAAAGAACACTTTAATATGGAAAAACATAAGGGTGTAAATGTTTATATTAAAAAATAAGTAAAAATAGACGGTATATAAAAATAGAGTTGAGAAATTAAAATTTCAGAATATGTAGAGTTTATAGTTAAATTTATGGTAAAAATACGCAAAACTAATGTTTTCTTAAGTTCTCTAAAGTAAGTTATTTACCATGAGAGCAGAGTTAGCTCTACCCAAAGCCAAGAAGTCTGAGGGCATGGACTGGAAGGCACAGAGTGCGGCTATCGGTATAGTCGTGCTCGTGGTTGTTGCCGTCCTGGGGATCTACATGATCGCCAAGACCAAGGCGTCTCTACCAGACGACCTAGATGCAACTACAAATGCCTCAGTGCATGGATTTGCGGAAGACCTGATAGACAACTATGAGCTGTTTTCGCTCGTGGTGTTTGTCGTGCTCGCCGCACTGGTCCTGAAGACTCTAATGGGCATCGGGCAATAATCGGATATAAGGGCTGCCCCGCTCTAATGAGTGGGTGGGGTTTTAGCCCAATTCTTACGAATTCTATCCATTTCTAAATACTTTTCCTATGGTCTACCCGTACATTTATAGAAACCATTAAATAGAATAATATCATATATAAATTATAGCGAATCGCCATACGGCGATGTTTTGGGGGGATGTGGCGTTTCGCCTCTCACCCCCACATAATCATCATTTAAGGAAATCTCTTTATACCTCTACCCTCTACTTTCCCATTCTTATTATGAAATTTTGTCTTTATCCATGAATAGTACTCAGAAAATTTTTTCCTTGTATATTCATTCATGGAACCTCTTTCATTTCTTCCAATACAAAAAGCTACACAATCAATAAGTTGTGATAAATTCCTCCAATGTGAATGAGTGAATAAAGGATCTTCAATAATATATTCATTATCAACAAACATAGTCCCGTCTCTAAGAAAACACAATAATTTCTGTCTTAATATTTTGTCATATTTGGGGTGTATGGAGTCGATAATCATTAATCCAAATTCTGGGGTTTGACCAGATTCGATTTTTTGTTTATTCTCCTCCCTTACAATATCCTGCAGCCTCTCAAATAAGAATCTATAGGCCCATTTTTCCAAATCAATTCTTTTCCTGAACTCTTTTTTAACTTACGTTAGGGCTAAGTCCCCTTCCGAAAGGTAGGGGATACAGCCCGATAATCGTGTTTATATATTGGTTCTTCCAATATATAAGCAACTATGAGATACGAATTGACGCATGGAAGCCACTCGGTTCACGCACTACAGTATCACCTTGTCCAATGTGTGAAGTATCGGAAGAAGGCATTGGTAGACCCTAAAGTGATAGACCATCTGAAGATGAAAGTCAACGAGATAAGCGAGACGTTTGATGTGGATGTCCTCAATGTGGAGTGTGATAAAGACCACTTCCATTTGTTGTTTAGGGCGAAACCTACGTTGGATATTCCAAAGTATTTGAACGCTCTCAAGACAATAACTTCTCGGACTATTAGACAGAAGTTCCCAGAGTTGAAGAAAATCCTGTGGGGAGACCATTTCTGGTCTCCATCCTATTTCATAGCGTCAAGCGGTCAGGTAACGCTTGACCAGTTGAAGAAGTATGTCGAGGAACAGGGTAAAAATGCTTCAAAGGTGTTATAAGTTCAGGTTGTATCCGAGCAGGACTCAACAGCAGGACTTAGTGGAGAATTTGGAGTCTTGTCGTTGGTTGTTCAACCATATGCTCCAACGGAAGGGCGAGGGTTGGAAGTGGTCTCAGATTCAGGGTGAGATTCCAAGTCTTGTGAAGGAACATCCTTTCTTGTGCGAAGTCCACAGTAAGACTCGGCAATACGTGATGTGGCAGTTGAAGGCGAATATCAAAGCATTAGGACAGTTGAAGAAGCAGGGTCGCAGAGTTGGTAATATCCGTTTCCGAGGTAAAGGACGGTTCAAAACTTTCGTCTATAATCAGAGTGGTTTTGAAGTGCGGGGTAAGAAGCTCTGGTTGTCTAAGATTGGCGAGATTCCACTAAAGCAACATCGAGACATTATCGGAGTCGTCAAACAGGTTGTAGTCAAGAGGACTCCTACGAACAAGTGGTTTGCTGTATTCTGTTGTGATGTGGACTTCAAGAGCTACCAACCGAAGACCGCAGTAGTCGGCATAGACTTGGGTGTGGAACATTTCGCTGTGGACTCGGACGGCAACTACGCTGAAAACCCACTCTATTTGAAGAAGGCATTGAAGAAACTCAACCGAGAGCAAAGACGCTTATCACGGAAGCAGAAGGGTTCTACTAATCGTTTCAAGCAGAAGTTCAAGGTCGCACGAGTTCACGAGAAGGTTGAGGACGCACGGCACGACTTCCTGCATAAGCTCTCAACCTACTATGTGCGGAATTATGGGGTTATCGCAGTAGAAGACTTGTCTGTGAAAGAACTCGCAGAGAAGCAATACAACTCCCGAAACATTTTAGACTCATCTTGGTCTACCTTCGTAGGTATGCTGGATTATAAGGCTGAAAGCGCCGGAGTCCAGTTGTTGAAAGTAGACCCCAAAAACACAACACAAAACTGTTCCGTGTGTGGTAGCTACGTCTACAAACCACTCTGGATTCGAGAACATAAGTGTCCTCAATGTGGAATCCAGTTAGACCGAGACTACAACGCTTCAAGGAACATCATACAAAAAGCACTATCAGAATTAGGGCAGGAATTGTCCGAATCCACGCTTGCGGAGATTCAGCCACTATCCGAATCTATCTGGTTCGGACAAGCCGAGTCAATGAGTCAAGAAGCTCCATCCGAAAGGGTGGAGTAGTTCACTCAAAGAAGGCTTGTTGTAGTTTTTTTATGCTCTTTGTGTTCATTTTTATACCTAGTGTATAATGTTACTCTGCTTATTCCAATGATTTTGGATATTGCCCCTAGACTTAATCCCTTTTCAAGCCATGAGTCTACAGTATTCCAGTCTATTTCTATTTTTGGCCGGTGCATTGGTTTTCCGCTTTTGGTTCCGTGTTCTTTCGCGTATTCTTTTCCTGATTCCATGCGTTCTATTATTGTTTGTCTTTCGAAGTCGGCTATTCCGGATAATACTGTTAGGATTAGTTTTCCTGTTTTTGTGCTAATGTCCATGCCTTCTTTAACGCTTATGAATATCTTCCCTTGGTTGTCTAGGTTGTATATTTTTTCTAGTAGGTCTAGTGTGCTTCTGCCTATTCTGGTTAGGTCGTAGACGATAATTCCATCCACTTCATTTAAATGGCTTAACATTCTTTCAAGCTGAGGCCTTGTCTTAGCCCCTGAAACGCCTTTGTCGCAGTAAACTTTTAATATGGTGTGTTGTTGTGCTTCACAGTAGCGTCTTATACTATCCTCCTGTATTTTTAGTCCTCCACCCTCTATCTGGCTTATTGTACTGACTCTTAGGTAGGCAAATAGCTTCATTTTCTAGGGTGTTAATAATCTCATTAACTTATTAGACTAATTTGTATAAAAACTCATTGATTGAATAAATGGCAACTTTTTGAACATTATTTTTGAAAGTCGGTAAGTGGAATATCCTTGTATTTGGTTTTCTTTACTCCGCATATATTTCCTTTTTCATTGACCTTAACCCAGAGGTCGCCGTATTTTATTTGCCTGTATTCCATCGGATGTTTTTTTGGTTTGCCGTGTTGATGATTTCGTATACTTCTTGGGGTTCTAACACTCCTTTATCTCTTAGTATTTCCAGCAGCCGGTTTATTGCCTTGCTGTTTTGCCTAGCGTTTACCATACAACTCCTCGATCATGTCTTTTACCTTGCAGTTGAACCACAACCTGGTGGTGCATTTTAATCCATTTCGTTTGCAGTATTCCTTGTACGGGCATTCGTTTATTTCTTCAGAGTCCATAGGTACCACACTATTACCATAACCACTATAATGCATATTAGGCCGAATGTGTTCAAAAATTTTTCTAGTGTTTCTATCATGGTGTCTTGTTTTTATGTTCTTCGGCTCTGCGCCTGTAGTAGTGGCGTTGTCTTGATGTTAGGCTTCGCCATGACGCGTCTAGTGGAATGTTTTTTAATCGTCTTTGGCTGATTAGCCTGTTTTTAAATAGTTGTTCAGCGATTTCTTCTCTTTCTTTGTGTTTCATTTTTTCGGTATTATAAGATTTTTAGTGAATAGTAGAATTAGGAATAGTAGTCCAAATGGCGCCGCTAGTATTGCTATTATGGAGTATTTGCCTGTATTCAGCATTCCAGCGCTGATGAATTCTGTTATTGGCTTGTCTTTGTAGTTGTCTACAATCCACTTCCAAGCTAGATAGCTTATTGTCATTGATCCTAGCACAATAAAGATTATTCGCTCCATTTTCTTCCCACTAATTCGCAGTAGTGGCCTGCATATTGGCCGTTAACAAACTTTGGGACGCAGCCGGCCACGTAATTACATAAACCCGTCCCCAGCCTGCAGTAGACTGTATGGTTTCCACAGTTTAGGCTTTCCCGGTATTTGTCTATTAGGTTGCAGTTGATCGGCCCTTGTTTTCCCTTAAACATTTCGCAGGGGCAGCAGCTTGCATCTGTTATGCAGCAGTCTGCGCTGGTAAAACAGGCCCGGTAGCTTATTGGAATGTCTGTTGGATGGTATGCTTTATAGGGGATGGTTGTGCTACTGGTTGAAGTTAGTTTTGTTGTTGTTGTTGTGGTTGTTGTGCTGCTGGTTGTTGTTTGTTTTGTTGTTGTCGTCTTTATTGTGGTTGTTGGTTTTGTCGTCGGCTTGGTGGTCGTGATTTTTAGTGTGGTTGTGCAGCTGAAGTTCACGTCCAAGTCCATCAGCTTAATGTATGTGATGTTGTTCATTGGATTGTATGTCTGGTTTATGTTTGGGTTGTAATAGTGTAGTGTTGCGAGTCCCATAATGCTCCCTGTTGTGCTTAATGCGAATACGAATAACAGCGCGTGGGTGCTGTTATTATAATCCAAAAGCTTTTTTAACTTGTTCATCATTTTTATTTTTTAAATATATCATTTCTTGTGCTCTAGCTTTTATTTTTTTAGCAACACGCTCTCCGCATTCACAGAAATTCTGGATTTTTTCTAAGCGGACCGTCCCTTGATGTGTAATCCATAAATCTTTGTTTTTTTCTACTTCTTTTAAAACTTTCTTAGCTTCTTGGTCATACGCTTTCTTTGATCCTTCCTTTAGTTTCTTTTTTAATGCACGTTCTTTATATTCCTTGCGCATTTTGGTTTTGTATTCTGCCATGTGTTCCTTGTATTGCGCAACCAAACTAGGCTTCGGCAGTTTTATTTTAACGCTGCGCACTATTCCGAATCCCATGCGCATTAAATGCCGGTAGTCGTCTCCGCTTACTGGATGCACTTCACAGTGGTAGTAATTCCAGCTGCTGTATTTGTATTCGTAGTTGATGTTGGATTTAAAGTGTATCATCCCCATGTCCTGGTATTGTTTGTTTGGAATCAAGTAGCCTGAAAGAAGCCCGCGAGCTCTGGATGCAACGTCCTTGAAGCTCGGGCTGATTACAATACAACACATATTCTGCCATCGGTTAGTCCGCATTTCGTTAACCACATTTTTAACGTCTTGGTCGAACCATCTTTGCGCGTCAATAAGTTCAGCTGCTTCGTCCAGCATCAACACCTTGCCTTTGGTTTCTCCTTTGTTTGCCAAGCCGTCCGCTCGTTCGAAGTAGTCCGCTGCGTTGTAGACGATGTCTTTTTTTATATTGAAGTTTTTGTCTATACTGCGGGCTATTGTGAATCCTGCTATGCTTTTTCCTTCGCCCGGCATTCCGAAGACTCCAAGGTTGAAGTTGGTGTCGTGTTTTGTTATCCTCTGTCTAATGAAGTAGGATAGTGTTCCTTTAGTCGTTGGTTTCCTCGGGTTTGTCTTCATCATCATCTGGTCCATCATCGTCTATTATCTGCTCTACTGTTTCGTATTCCTGTAGAGTGAATTTGTTGTCTATCACGTCAAAGAGTAGATCATATTTCTGGAATATTATGTTTATCTTGTCTTGTATATTGTGTTTTGTTTTATACTGTCTTGTTAACTCGTCTAGTTGTTGTTGTGCGTCTTCTGTTATGTGGCTGTGTAGGTTTGCCTGTAACGCGCGCAGCCCGTTAACGAAGCTGTTTAATGCTTTAGTGTCGCTGTGGAAGTTGTTGTTGGCTAGTAGGTTCAGGTTGTTTACGTGTCTCCAGATGTTACTCTCCTTATCGTATTTCTTTAGAGTTTTTGGTAAAAGTCTATAGTTGAATTCTTCTTCCATTTTCTTTTTTTCTCTCTTATGTTGGAATTATTATTTGTTATATTATGCATATCTGCATAGTTAGGTAGTGTGCTTATGCAGATTTGCATAACACATTTTCACGGCACAGCCTTCTCAATCGTGTACCTGCCAAGCCCACAAGCCGTAACAATCTTATCAAAGTTCTGGCCGGCTTCAATCAACTCCTTGTAAGTATTCCAGTCATCAAAATCCTTATCATCCAGCATAAACTTACTGATGGCGTTAGCTTCATTCACATACTCGCCATCAATGTTGCTGGACACTTGGAAGTATAAGTCAAGCCATGTGTTGATGAATGCTTTGGCTGCGGGTTCAGGATGCGGGCTCTCCTCGCTTCTATTGATTATGGATTTAACCAGGTCGGCTAATGCAGGCTTATACTGTAACGTGAAAATAACTTCAGCTGTTCTCAAGCTAATCTGTTCTGCATTAGCAATATTAGGGTCGTTTGGAATTGACTCCATCTTCAGTATATCCCTGGATCGATAGTGTAGTTTCCGCCGCCTACAGGCGGGAAGGTGGTTACTACAGTTCTAATTGAATCAACTTGAATGTCGCAGAAGTGGATTTCGCTTATGGCGTTCAATAGCAGGTAGCCTACAATTCCAACAGCCAACACAATAGCGGCGATCATGCCGATTTTTATTATCATCTGCTGCGGGTCTTTTTCAAGCTTTTCTTTGGCGATGGCGTCTGCCTTGCGTTCATTGTATCTTTCAATCATCTGCGGGCTGTATGTGAAGCCGTGTTTAACGTCTTTCGCTGTTATTCCTTCCGGAAGGTTTGGAGTAAACCAGATGCTTTGAATGTCCGATCCTTTTAATGGAATAATTTTTTCCGGGCTTAAGCTCCAGCTTCCAATATCTTTCCTGCTAATTAAATTTTCTTTTGGATCGCAGACAAAAAACTCGCGCGTCCGGTCGTTGCCTTCCAGGATTCCGATTGGTTTTTTTCTGAATTTGGCTTTCAACAGGGTTAATGGTATGCCGCCTGTTGAGAAAATCATCATAAATAAAATTAGTGTTTCAATCGTAAACAATATCAAGCCGACTATTGCGGCCATCTGAATTAAATCCATTTTATTTTATCTCCTCGTTCTTGTTCCAAGAATCCTGCTTAATATCCCCTGGCTCTGTCCTTCATGGAACTCGCTTTTAGCGCTGGTGTATTGTTCCGCGATGTTGGTTTCCTGCATTTTACGTTCGAATCCGCCTATGCCGCGTTTGCTTCTGACATACTGCAGGTAATCCATGTTTTCCAGGTTAAACATTTCTCGTTCGAATGTTTCGCTGTTGTTTTCTCCGGCTATTTTGTCGACCATTTTAGCGCGGGCTGCGTGGAATAGGCAGCGGCCTACTTCAAAGTCTTTTTGGTTTAAGTTGCTTTTAACTACTTCGCTGTTGACGAAGCCCCACAGGTCTTCAACAACCTTGCTTCTTGGAACGCCGAATTTCGTTAGTGTGCCGTCTTTTTTGCGGCGTTCCATTCGAAGTTCAGTTAATAGTTCAGTTAACGCTCCGTGTCGTTCATCTCTTTGGTATTCCTCTAAAGGAGTAGGCTCCGGGGGCATCTGGATGACTGCCCCCTGGAGCGGACTTTCTTGAGGTAATGTTGGATCCATAATTTAGTTCACTCTCTTGTGTTTTGGTATTCCTTGTCGTTTTTCATCATGTCTACAACAAGGAAGCCGAGGGTTGCTTTTTGAGTTCGCTGGTTGTATTCCTTGCGTTTGTATTCAAGGTAGTCTTTTACTCCCTGATCCCCTTGGAAGTAGAAGTCGTACATGAAGTCGTCCTCGATTTTGTCGAGCAACCCTCGGTTGTTTTTTGCTGGCATTTTACCTGTAAAATCATTGTATTTTATCCATAAAAAGATAGCGTTTTTGTGTTATATAATATAAGCCTTTTAATCCTCCACTGAAAATACACTATCAATAGGTGATATGCCATGAAGCAAGAAAAAAGTGTTTCGGGTGTTATGTTGATCGCCTCTACAGCAGTAACACTGGTTTTAGTGTCTGTTGTAATAGGACTGATCGTAACAAGCCTGAACAGTACGGTTTCGTTGACAGGAACCGCCAACACGACCTATTACGGAATACAGACTAACGTCTGGAGTGGACTGCAGATTGCAGGTATTCTCGTGATAGTTGTGGCCGCAGTATTAATACTCGGCTACTTCGGCGCTGGTAGATAATCCTGCAGTGAATTGAGGGAAACTGCCCCAGGTTTTTCTGGGGCATTACTTTTTCTTTTATTTTAATTTAAAAAAGGAAAACTATTTATACCACATAATTTAAATAAGTTATTTAATGGAAATCAATGTAATGGCTTGGGTTCTGGTATTTGGTTTAACTTGCCTGTACCTTGGGTTCAGCCGAGGTAAATACGCTAATGTGGTTTTCGGCATCTTGGCTGGCGGTTCTTTTGTTGTTGTTGGTTATGGTTTTTTAACCGAGCTTGTTTATGTGGGGTTTGGAAGTTATAATGTTATTGTCTATAATTTGATGGCTAATAGTTATTTGGCTGCAGGCCATACCGCTATCGGCGGCATGTTTGCTTTGGCAGGGGTTGTATTGATTTTGTTTGCCGTATTGATTGCTATTTTCGGGGATAGCCAGGAGGAGCCGGGGGATATTGTTGAGGGTGTTGGTCGGAGTGAAAGACATTAAATTTATGAAGGCGGGGTTGGTTTTGCTTGTTTTTTTGTTGTCTAGTGTTTTTGTTGCGGCTCAGGGCGTGATTAAAACAACCACTAAGCCTACTTCAACCACGACCACTACTGTTCCCTATGAGATTCATGTTAGGTTGATGGATAGCAAATGGCTTGTTACTAAGTCTGATGGATTAGAAAAAAGTTTGTTTGATGTTTATGTCAGCGATTCTTTAAGCCTTAATCCCCGTATTTGCCTTAGAGTTAGGGACGGTGTTGTTTCTTATCCAAATTCCATTGACTTGTTTTATAAGAACGGCAGTAAATACGTTATTCCAGTAAACTCTTTAAGTGCTACTCCAGAGGCTTGTTTTGACGTTCCAATAGGCATTGATTATTTGAGGTTTGGCGATAGGACTATTATTGTTGAGTATCAGGATGTTAATATGGTTGAGTATGTTCATAACGTGTTTGGCTTGAATATTAACGCTACTTTGTTTAAGGATGTAAACGGTGTTTGGGATAATACTGTTGAGGATATTAATGTTTCTGCTTTAGATAATGGCTTTAAGTTCAGCGCCTTTGATCATGTTTTGTTTTTGAATGAAAGCGAAACGTCTTTGTTTAAGTATGTGTTTGATTTTAATGTTTCTTCTTTAAGGCGTGATAGTCCATATAAGTATTATTTCTTGAAGACTAATCTTACTGGAACTCAAAAGGTTTTTATTGACTTAAACGATATCTGCGATGAATCGAGGGTTTATCGCTTTAATGAGTCTAGAGAAGTTTGCGTTAATAACACTTGGTTTTGGAATGAAACAGTAGTCAACGAATCTTTACTGCCTTTGGATTGGGAGAGTTCATGTATTAACACTAGCGGGTGGAGTGATTGCTGGGTGTTTAACGAGTCAGGTGAATTTTATGTTGAAAACTGTTCTTTTGAAGCAAGTTATTTTTGCGTTAATTACTCTTATACTTGGAGTTTTGACTGTTTTAATGAAACCTATGATGTTACTCCAGAGTGTAACATAAAATATAATGAATCCTACTTGGATGTGGAGTTTACCTCTAATTTTGACATAGATCCCTCTTATACTGCTGAGGGTGATGTATGTGATATAGGAGATTTCGCCTCAGACTGTTATTTGAATCACACTTATAATATGTCTGGCGATGAGATTCTTACTGCAATGAACTTGTTTATACTGGATTCAGGCAGGATAGACCATAGTTCCGCTGGATTGATTACCTTTAATTTGTCTGGTAATCTTACTGTTGTTTCTGGGGGTGTTATTTCCGCATCTGGCTTTAATTGTAGTCAGGATGTTTGCGGTGATGGTGGTTTCATTAATATTTCCGCTGAACGTGTTAATATTAGTGCTGGCGGTTGGTTGATTTCTGAGGGCGGTAACTTGACGAGTGGTTATCGTAATGACAAGGGGGGTGAGGGCGGTAACATAACGATTAACGCTGATTACCTTTATTTGTATGGTAATGTTAGCGTTGATGGTGGCGATGATGTGGGTGAGAATCCAGATGAAGTTAATTCAGGTGAGGGTGGCGGTGGCGGTAGGGTTGTGTTGAATGTTGGTAATGATTTTATTGTTTATGGTTCTCTTACTGGTTATGGCGGTAGGGGTGGTAGGGTTTATGGGTGTAGTGGTGCGTATAATTATGGTTTTAGGGGTGCTGGCGGTGTTTTGGTTGTAAATGAGCCTGATGTTGATGTAAGTTTCTATGGGTTGGTGGGGTTTGGTTATGGTGAGGAAGGTGGTTGTCAGACTGGCTTATGGCGTTCTTCTTTGTTGAATTTAAGCAATATTTATTCTATGGCTGGAAGTAACGTTAGTATTGGCGGTAATGTTTATGCTGATAACTTGGTTGTGCAGGGTAGGTTTGGGGGTTTTGGCGAGCCTGCTGTGTGGGCGAGAAATATTTCTGGAGCAAATGACTACTACTATTTGTATGGTGTTACTGGCTCCAGCTTGAATATTACCGCTGGAGTGCTTAACATTACTTCAACTGGTGTTTTATCGAGCAAGGGCGGTGATTTAAGGGGATTGAATATTAGGTTTTGTGAGGGTGGCGGTGGCGGTAATTTGACTGTTAATGCTGGCGTGCTTTACATGGATGGTAACATTAGTTTCGGTGGTGGAAGTGATTTTGGGGGTGCTGTTGGTAGTGGCGGTGGCGGTAATGGTGGTGTATTGAAGTTGAATCTTGATTCTGATTCACTGGTTAATGGTTTTATTTTAGGGCGTGGCGGTAGTGCTGGTATACAGTATGGTTGTAGTACCTTCTATAATTATGGTAATACCGGTGATGGTGGAAGCGTTTTTATCGGAAACAAGAATATAACTTTATTGTTTAATAAGTCTGTGGTTTTGGATGGTGGTATACTTGGTAGTTGTGTTGATGTTGGTGGTGTTTTTAATGCTACTGGTTTGAGCATTAATGTTTCAGGGCAGATTAACGCTACTGGCGTTACTAATGGTTCATTGTATTTTAACTACAATAATTCTTTGGATTTGTTTCAGTCTACCTTAAAGCCTAATCCTATGGTTAAGCGTAACAGTGTTTTTGGAGTGGTTGAGTTTCTTAATCCTATTTCAGGTTATAATACAACAGACTATAACTCTAATGTTTCGGTTTCAAATAATTCAGTTAGGGTTGATAGTGTTTCCGCTTCTGGTTTGAATGTTTCCGCTAAATTAACTTTATTTGGTGTGGATGGTTTGAGTAATCCAATTATACATAGGGATGGCGTTGCTTGTCCTAGAGAGATTTGCAGTTGGATTAGTGAGTTAGGCACTACATACGTGTTTAACGTATCCTATTTCACTAATTATTCTTTAGGTAGTGACACATCTAATCCCTTCATTAATTTCACTGGGCAGACTCCAGCCAATAGTTCTACTGTTTTGGTAAACAATACTGTAATAAACATTAGCATTGTCGAAGAAAACCTAAAGTATTTCGTCTGGAACTGGAATAAAACAAATTATAGCTTATATGATGATAGCTTGGTTTTAATGTATAACTTCGATAATGTTAGTGTTTTAGGCGATAACGAGAGTTTTGTCAGGGATTTGTCTAGGTATAAGTTGAATGGTAGTGTATTAAGCGGTAGCGGTGATGAAATAACAAGTGAAGGTAAGTATAATGGCGGTATTGATTTTGACGGTACTCCAGAGTATTTTAAGTCTGAGGATTCTGATGTTTTTGATGCTGGCGGTTATCTTACTGTGGGTGGGTGGGTTAAACTTGAGAAACTTGTGGCTGGGGCTTCTATTGCTATCCATGATTTGTCTAGTTATAAGTGGCTTCTTTATAGCAGTACATCAGGGCTTAGTTTCTACGTGCGTACTCCATCAGGCATAACCTCTACCAATGCCTACCTTAATTCGGTGGACACGTGGTATCATGTGGTGGGCGTGTATGACAAGTCGTTGGGTTCTAAGCGTTTGAAGTTGTATGTTAATGGAGTTGAGGAAGAAAGTGCGGATGGTTATGCAGAGGATATAGATGATGGTGATGAAGGTGTTGTGGTTGGCAGGTGGACTGGCTACTTGAACGGCACTGTAGATGAATTGAGGGTTTACAATCGCAGTTTAAGTCAAGAGGAAATCCAGCAGTGGTATTTAAGTAATTTAAGGAAGTTTGACCCTGATAGCTGGGAGTTTTATGTTAATGAAACTCCTTTAAGAGACCAGCAGTATACTTTTCAGGGTTTTGTTGGCGATATTGATGGGCAGGTTAATCAGACTGAAGAAAGGTTAATTAGTGTTGGGGCTAGCGGTAATCCTTCTACTTCCAGCAGCACGTCTAGTTCAACTTCTAGTTCAACTTCCAGCTCAAGTAGTAGCAGTAGTGAAGCAACATCAAGCAGCGAGTCAAGCAGCAGTAGCAGTATTATTGAGTCTAGCAGCAGCAGTAGCAGCAGCAGTATTTTTGAGTCCAGCAGCAGTAGTAGCAGTAGTATTTATGCTTCCACCACTTCATCCAGTAGTTCCAGTAGTAGTAGCTCCAGCAGTTCCAGCAGCAGTTCCAGCAGCAGTAGTTTGATTGAAAATAGCTCTAGTAGTTCAAGCAGCAGCAGTTTCGCTTCAACCACATCTAGCAGCAGTTATTACAGTAGTTCTTCAAGCAGTTCAACCACTTCAAGCAGTAGCTCCAGCAGTTTAATCGTTAGCAGCAGTAGTTCAAGTAGTAGCAGCAGTTATGCTTCTACTACATCAAGCAGCAGTAGTTCCAGCAGCAGCAGCAGTTCAAGCAGTAGTAGCAGTTATGCTTCTACTACATCAAGCAGCAGTAGTTCCAGCAGC
>Ga0180434_10001414_pt1 | contig 34216 bp, 27 predicted proteins | sample SS_ome_7_FD_132453 | JGI IMG/M metagenome (GOLD analysis project Ga0180434, IMG submission 132453) | Hypersaline lake sediment archaeal communities from the Salton Sea, California, USA - SS_1_D_2 metaG | ecosystem: Environmental > Aquatic > Non-marine Saline and Alkaline > Hypersaline >... | reverse complement strand
CGCGGTCGGCTTTTGCAAAGCCAACCGCGAAGCTGACACGCAGATTAACACAGATTAACACAGATTAACTCGGATATGGTTGGTTGCAGCGACAGCATTTCTCTATTTTCGATTGTTCAATTGATCAAACGGCCCAAGGTCGGCAGTCACAGGTCAGCTTCGCGTTTTTGGCCCTGGCCTGTGCAGCCTGGAAGACTGCGCGTACGTGTTTAGCCCGAGAGGCAGCGAACGCTGGTTAAGCCTGCGACTCTGCAGTGGCAGCCAAAGTGGGGCAGGCCTCCGGCCTGCCAATGGCAACCGGGACGGTTGCCCCACAGACGGTTGCCCGTCAGGCTAAACACGTACGCCTGCGCGAGGCGCACGCGGGCAAGATGCTTGTCCCCCGACTGAAACCCCCGCCTCCGGCGACAGCCTTCCTGAACTCTGAACTCTCAATTTCCTCAGCGATCGCGTTTCAGCTTCCCGGCAGCAGCATTCTATCCGCTTTAAACTCCGCGGGCAAGGCCTGTATAATGGCCAATGTGGGAATCGAAGAGCGGATAAAACAAAAGGCCCTGGAGCTGGGTTTTGATGCTGCCGGCATTACCGATGCTTCACCGGTGTCGCAGGCGCACGCGGATCGGTTCAGCAGATGGCTTGGACGGGGCTTCGCCGCGGAAATGTCATACATGCGGCGCAGCGTCGACAAGAGGCTGGACCCGGGCGCTCTTCTCGAAGGAGCTGAGTCGGTGTTGTGTGTCGCCATGAGTTACAAGCGGCCCGATCCGGCACCCTTCTGCAAGGCCGGGTTCGGTCGTGTCGCAGTCTATGCCTGTTACCAGGACTATCATGCATTTATCAGGGACCTGCTGCGAAAATTGGCGGATTTCATCCGGCTTGCCTGCGGCGGCGGTCGTTTCAAGCTTTGCGTTGATTCGGTGCCGATCGCCGAAAGGGCCCTGGCCGAAAGGGCGGGCATGGGGTTTATCGGCACCAACCACATGCTGATAAATCCCGACCTGGGTCCCGAGGTTCTTCTCGCCGAAATAGTCACGGATGTGAAGCTGCGGCCCGATCCGCCGGCGGCCGGCGGCTGCGGCGGCTGCCGGAAGTGTGTAGAGGCCTGCCCCACCGGCGCTCTGAGGGCCGACGGCCTTTTCGACGCAGGAAAATGCATAAGCTACCTGACTATCGAATACGGCGGGGAAATACCGGCCGCCCTGGCGGCCGGGATCGGCAGCAGACTCTTCGGCTGCGAGGAATGCGTGAGGGTGTGCCCGCTGGCCGAGAAAAAGCCGGCCTGTTCCAATGAGCGGTTCGGGTATTGGGCCGGCAGGGCGGTGATCGATCTTCGCCGGGTCCTCCTGATGGACCGGAAGGATTTCAAGTCGCTTTTCGGCGGTTCGCCGGTCGAACGGTCGGGCCTTTCCAGGATGAAGCGCAATGCGCGGGTGTGCCTGGCGAACTTGAAATATGCGTGACGAGAGCTATCTTGTCGTAATCGTGGAAGAATCCAGCTCTACTTTGCTGACGACATGGACTGGTCCCTATTGTCCACTGGGTCCACTTCGTCCATGCCGATTCCGATTCCGACATAGGGGAAAAAGATGCCCGGTGCTTTACGGGGCCAGGAACGTGTCGGTCTGGCAGGAGGGAACCTCTACGCCGCGGTAAACACTGGTGCCGCGGAGCGTGTATATGTCGTCGGCGGCGATGCCCACACGGCGGCCCTTTACGAACTCGACGCTGCCGTCGCTGAAAAGGATAGACTGGCCGAGTCCGTGGTGGTTGCTGCTGTTGCGCGTCATGAGCCGTTCGTTGCATCTTACGTGGAACTTCTTGCCGAAGTCCTCAGGAATCCTTTCAAAAAGCGGATTCATGTCGGCCATAATTACTTTTCGGAACTTGATTTGAGAATATTGCGGTTCTTCGCATTGGATTATGTTGCTGTATGTAACGTATCTTCTCGCCGGAAAATCGTCATACTCCGCGGCCTGAGCCCATCCGATCTGGATCGCCCTTCCATGCCTTATGCCCGGACAAACAAACAGGGTCGGTTCGACGTAATGGTTTTTTACCAGCAGCCACATGCGGCGGGTGTTCGAGTGGTTTTGTTCACCGGGACAACCGACTTTCCACCAAGGCTGGCCCTTGCGAAACATGACAGTGGGCATCCGGCCGTCGTGGTCATTGCAGTAATTCGTTGTGCCATTCCAAATCTTTTCCACCTGCATCCCGCACATCTGCTGCCACGACCTTTCGCGTGCGGACTTGAGCGGCGGAAACAGGGCGCTTGCCATAAGGATAATCACCGCGGCGGTGGCGGCCATTCGGCCGATGTTATGCCAGGGCTGTCCGGTCTGGGCCGTTTGTCTGGCCTGTTCGCCGGCGAGCAGTTGATCCAAGGTAGGCCCGGATGCGGTGGCGGTTTTCAGCCGCCAGACGGTGCTCTCGACGAGGTAGTCTGGACAATCCGGCTCGGCGAGGCTGTTAAGCGGTGTCAAAGACCTCTTGACCGCGGCGTCTATTCGAGCGGCTTCAAGGTTTGAGGCTATAAGTTCAGCCACCGCCTTGTTTTCTGGATCCGCGGCCAAACCCATTGCTTGATCGAATACGAGTTGTTTTTGAAGGCTGCTCAAGGGCGGCATTTTTTCACTCATGCTTGTTTTTGCCACTCCTTTGCGAATTTGTTAACAGCCGTGTGGAGCCGGCTCTTCACGGTTCCTATGGGTATACTGATTATCTCGGCCATTTGTTTGTAAGAAAACCTGTTGAAGTAAGCCATGATCAGTATTTCCCGCAGGTCAGCAGGCATATCAGCTATAATCTTTCTCACCCGCATCGCGACCTCGCCCTTTTGCATTTCGTCGTAGGGGGTCTCTTCGGTACACGAGATGGTGTTGAGCATCTCTTCGAAGGAAACCTCCTCGGGCTTGGCGATGGTGCCTATGGACACCGAAGGCGTCCGCTGCCGTCGGCGGAGGGCGTCCTTGGCCTTGTTCGCCGCTATAGTGAAAAGCCACGGCCGCAGAGGGCGGGATATGTCAAAGTTCCCGCGGCTGGCGAACAGCTGTAAAAATGTCTCCTGGAAGACATCCTCGACCAGATCGTGACGGCCGAGAAAATGGTGAAGGAACGCGTAGAGGCTGTTTTTGTAGCGGCTTACGATCTCGCGAAAGGCGGATTCCTCGCCGGCCGCGTAACGGCTGAAAAGTTCGGCGTCTGTTTGCCTTTCCCGTTTGCTTTTCATGAGCTATGAAGGGTGTAAAAGGCGGCCGCTAATAGGAGACCCGGAAGTCGGCATAATGTGCCGAGGGCTGCACGTTTTGGACTTCGGTGCCGGTTATATAGCCGCTGAAAGCCTCCTGAATATCCTTGATGCACGCATCGACCGATTCGGGTCTTCCCTGCGCGACCATCTCCACCGCCCCGGCGGGCAGGTTGCGCACCGTTCCTGTCAGTCGGTGACGGTCTGCCGCCCGGCATGCGGTGAAGCGAAAGCCCACGCCCTGAACGCGGCCCCTGAATATAATATGCCTTGCTACCTTGTTCATTTTGAGCCCGCGGCGTCATCATAGCGTTTACACGCTCGTTCCGCAACATTATGCGAATTATCGTTGGGTCCCGCCGGATCGTGGCGTATAATTCCGAGGATGCGAAAAGCCGCCGAAACAAGCGAGCAAATCTATGAACTGACGACCCTGGCGGCAGGCGATTTATCCCTGCAGGAGGTCCTGGACAAACTTGCAGCCGCTGCCGTGAGGATCACCGGGGTCAAGGCCTGTTCCATCAGGCTGCTCGACGAGTCCACCGGCCGCTTGAGGATCCGCAGCACCTTCGGCCTGAGCGAGGATTACCTCCAGAAGGGCGAGGTTACCAGGGATGATCCGGTGGTGCGTCAGGCCTTTGCCGGTGAAGCGGTGGTTCTCGATGATTTGAGGGTGGACAGCCGGATAAGATTTCGTGATATAACCATAAAGGAGGGCCTCTTCAGCCAGCTCACCGTGGCGATGCGTTTCAGGCACCAGCCCATAGGCGTGCTGCGGTTATACAGCGGCCGGGTCAGAGGCTTCGCTCCGGATGACATCACGCTTGCCCGGGCGGTGGCTTCGCAGTGCGCCGTTGCGGTCACAAACGCCCGCCTGTATGCCGAGGCTATCGAGGGGGCGCGGATGGCCGAGCAGATCCGCCTGGCCTCACATGTCCAGAGACGGATGATCCCGGAAAGCCCGCCCCTGATGGCCGGCCTCGATATCGCCGCCAACTATGTGCCTTGTTTCGCCGTTGGCGGGGATTTCTACGATTTTATCCGTATCGACGAAACCCGCCTGGTAGTGGCTATAGCCGATGTTATAGGCAAGGGCATGCCCGCTGCGATCATGATGAGCTCATTCAGGATGGCGGTGAGGATCTATGCCGGCACCTTTCGCGGAAGTGACATCGGCTCGATCATTCAAAAGCTTAATCAGACGGCCTGCGAGGAGTGCAGGGATAACGAATTCGTTACGTTGTTCTACGGAGTTGTGGACGTCAGTGAGCCCAGCATCACCTATTGCAACTGCGGGCATGAGCCGCCTCTTCTCTTCAACGGGGCCACAGTAAGCTCGCTGCAGACCGGTGGTATAGTACTGGGCGTCGAACGGGATGCCTCCTACGAGGTCGAAACACGCCTGCTCAAAGACGGCGAAGTTCTGTTGTTGTACACCGACGGGCTTGTGGACGCCGTAAACTTCGAGGGTGAACTTTGGGGAAGGGATCGTCTCATCCTGGCCGCTTTGAACTTCGGCGGCGGGAGGTCCGAGCAGGTGGCCAGCAACATACTTCGCTATAGGAGGCGCTTCGTGGGCCTGGCGAACCAGATGGACGATACCAGCCTGATAGTGGTCAAGATAGACCGAAGGGCCGAACCGGATTTTTTCAGGCGGTGCAGTTACTGAATTGGCACACCTTGTTGTTACAATCGATGGGCCGGCTGCCAGCGGCAAGAGCACCGCGGCCCGGCTGCTGGCTGAAAGGATAGGCGCCGGTTTTCTGGATACGGGTGCGATGTACCGCGCCGTGGCCCTGGCGGCGATCCAGGCCGGCGGAAGGGGACTATCCCGCGTTCTTGAAAAAACCGCTTTCGAGTTTTCTCCGGAACCGGGCGGTATGATAGTTCGTATCGACGGCAGGGAAGTTACGAGTGAAATACGCACGCCCGAGGTGACCCGCAAGGTCCGCGAAATCGCTTGTTTGCCTTCGGTCCGCGAACGGCTCGTACGAATGCAGAGGCGGTTCGCAGCCGGATGCGACAGGATTGTTACCGAGGGTCGGGACCAGGGCACGGTCGTCTTTCCCGGCGCCGACGTTAAATTCTACCTGACCGCCGCTGCCAGCGAGAGGGCCCGAAGACGCGGAGTCGAATTGAAGGCCGCCGGCATGGAAGCCGACCTGGAACGACTGCGTACTGAAATCGCTGCCAGGGACAGCGCCGACGCCGGCAGGGCAGTGGGGCCCCTGGTGATCGCTGCGGGCGCCGTGATCGTGGACACCACCGGAATGACTGTCGAGCAGGTTGTTGACAAACTTGTTGAACATACCAGGCTGCGATGCTCGGAAAAACTATGAGAAAAATGTGGCTTGATTTCTGCCATTTGATCTGCGTTATATTCTGCAGTATCTTTTTCAGGATTCGGGTTTACGGAGTAGAGAACGTTCCGCCGAATGGCCCGGCGGTTCTGGTCTGTAACCACCAGAGTTTTCTCGACCCCGTTTTCTGCGGCGTCCCGCTGAAAAGGTACATGTATTATCTGGCCCGCGATTCCCTGTTTTTGAATCCCGTGTTTCGCAGGTTGATCGCTTCGCTCAACACCGTTCCGGTACGGCGGGGCGAGGCCGATTTTTCCGCGGTTCGTGCTTTGCTGGCCGAATTGAAGAACGGTAATTCGGTATGTCTTTTCCCTGAGGGAACCCGTACTCCGGACGGCAGGGTGAGGCCTTTCAAGCCCGGATTCGGGCTGCTTGTAAGACGTGCAGAATCGCCGCTGGTGCCGGTGGCGGTCGAAGGGGCGTTCGAATGCTGGCCCCGCCACCGCAGGCTCCCCCGCCGCGGAACGGTTGCGATTTGTTACGGAAAGCCGCTTCAGGCAGGCGAACTGAAGGGTATTCAAGACGGAGAGCTGGCCGGAGTTTTGACCGAAATTGTAAGGAACATGCAGAATGAATGCAGGCAGCGCTTGGGACGCAGGCGGTATGACTATACAGACCTCTGAGTGTGCCGTATGAAAATACTGGTGGCGAAAAGCTGCGGGTTCTGTCCTGGTGTGAAGAACGCCATACGCATGGCCGAGGAGATTTTGGCCGTGGAGAAGCGGGTTTTTTGCCTGGGGGCGATCATTCACAATCCTGACGTGATTCGGCGTTTGGCCGACGCCGGTCTGGTTACGGTGGACGATGTTGACCAAGTCGACGGAGGAACGGTTCTTATACGCTCTCACGGTGCAAGCGCCGGACAGATCGCCCGACTTGAGGAAAAGGCCGTTAAGATCGTCGACGCTACGTGCGTGCTGGTCAAACGTCTCAAGCGAATAGCGGCCGCTCTCGACCGGGAAGGATACCGGGTCATAATCATCGGCGACGGGGAGCACCCCGAAGTGAAGGCCGTAGTGGGCGGCAGAAAAAGAATTTTGGTGATGGGCGAAGAGTCGGATTTGAGCGGCCTGCCGCCCAGAGGCCGGCTCGGGGTGGTTTGCCAGACGACTGAAAGCCCTGAAAAGTTCCACAGAATGCTGGCGGCGATTGCCAGAAGGGGATTCCGGGAATTGAAGATTATCAATACCCTGTGCAGTGAATCGATAAGGAGGCAGCGGTCGGCGGTCGAGCTTTGCAGGGCCGTGGACGTTATGATCGTACTGGGTGGTTTTGAAAGCGCAAACACCCGCAGGCTTGCTCAATTGTGCGGCAAATATAATCGGCGGACCTTTCATTTGCAAAACTGGAGGGATTTTGATAAAAACATGGTCTGGGCGGAATGCACGGTGGGTATTACCGCCGGAGCTTCAACTCCCCAGTGGATTATAGATGAGTTTATAGGGAAGCTGGAAGCCCTTGGAGAGGGCGTTTCCGGCGGCCGGGGCGGGTGTGAATAAACAACGGCCCCGGTGTGTCAGAGACGGTTTTTTTGATAGTTCTAGCGGAAATGGAAACATGACAGACAGGAACATAATTAACAAGCTGGGAATGTCCGGCGCCGAGCTGGAAGAGCAAGTCAACAAGATCTTCAGCGAAGAGCAGAAACAGCACCTCCAGGAGGTGCTCAAGGAAAAGGTGGACGGACGGGTGCCTGGCGCTATTTTGACCGGAACGATAGTTTCGAAAGCCGGCAATGACGTGATCGTCGAGGTAGGCCTCAAGAGCGAGGGCATCGTGGATGCGAACGAGTTCGATGATCCCGAGGAAATAGAGGCCGGCAGAAAGATAGAGGTTTTCCTCGAGGATACCGATTCCGAGAGCGGACTGGTGCTTTTGAGCAAGCGAAAGGCCGACCGCATCCGCGGTTGGGAGAAGATAACCAGTGCCAACGCAGAAGGGGATGTGGTGACAGGCAAGGTCATAAGGCGAATCAAGGGCGGCCTGCTCGTCGACATAGGGGTTCCAGTGTTCCTGCCGGCCTCGCAGGTGGACATAAGGCGACCTGGTGACATCAGCCGCTTTATCGGCAAGGAGGTCAAGTGCAGCATTTTGAAAATAGACGTTGAAAACAGGAACATAGTGCTTTCGAGACGGAAGCTCATCGAGCAGGAGCGACAGAGCGGCAAGGAGAAGATCCTCGCCGAAATCGAAGTGGGCCAGCACCGTAAGGGGGTGGTGAAGAACATCGCCGACTTCGGGGCTTTCGTGGACCTGGGCGGGCTTGACGGCCTGCTCCACATTTCCGATATGAGCTGGGGCAGGATCACGCATCCGTCGGAAATGCTCAAGCTCGACCAGGAGATCGAGTGTGTGGTGCTCAATTTCGACAAATCCAGCGAAAAGATTTCCCTGGGCCTCAAACAAAAGACTCCCAGTCCCTGGGAAACTGTCGAAGAGAAATACCCGGTCAATTCGAGGGTCAAGGGAACGGTCGTCAACATCACCAATTACGGAGCTTTTGTCAAGATCGAGGAGGGGCTGGAGGGCCTGCTTCACATAAGCGAGATGAGCTGGACAAAGCGGCTGGCGCATCCCGGAGAAATGCTGAATATAGGCGACGAGATCGAGGTGGTGGTGCTGGACGTAAGCAGGGAAAAGCAGGAGATTTCGCTGGGCCTCAAGCAAACCGAGAGGAATCCATGGAGCGTGGCGTTCCAGAAATACCCACCCGGGACGATCATCACCGCCAAGGTCCGAAGCCTGACCCGCTACGGGGCCTTTGCGGAGATAGAGCCGGGCATCGAGGGGATGATTCATATATCTGAATTCAGCTGGACGAAGAAATTCAACCATCCCGGCGAGATGCTCAAGAGGGGCGACGAAGTCAGATGCGTGGTGCTGGACGTCGATGAGAGCAAGCAGCGGATATCACTGGGGATAAAGCAGTTGACGGAGGATCCGTGGATACGCGCCATACCCGAAAAATACATCCCCGGCCACATCGTAAAATGTGTGGTTACGAAAATCACGCCCTTCGGCGCTTTCGTCGAGCTCGAACCCAACCTTGAGGGCTTGCTGCACATTTCCGAACTTGCGGACCATAAGGTCGAAAAGCCCGATGACGTAGTCAAAATCGGAGAGGAAGTCGACGTGAAAATCCTCCGAGTTGACTCCGATTCGAGAAAAATCGGGCTGAGCCTACGCCGCGCCAAATGGGCCGCCGAGGAGAAGGAAGAGCGCTTCGAGCCTCAGCCTCTGATAGATCCGGCGATCCTGAAAAAGCGCTCGACCCAGGAAAAAGCCACTGACGCCGAGGCTGGCAGGCCGTCGGAGAAGCAACCAGCCGCAACCGAAGCCGGGGATGCAGCCGCCGGCGGGCAGACCCTTTCGTTGAAGGCCGAAGAGTCCGGACAAGCCGGCGAGACTGAAACCGCGACCGCACCGGCGCAGAAGCAAGCCGCCGAAACGGAGCCCGGACCGGGCGAGGGAGGCGGCGCGGAGCATGTTGTGCCGGATTCACAGCAGGAACAGGCCTCCGCACCAGCGCCCGAATCATCGGAGGGACCGCAGGAGCGGGTTTCGCAAGAGGACGACTCCGACGGCAAGGCCGGTCAAGATGCAGCCGGATCACCGCCGGATGCCCCCGATGCCATGGACGAAACCACCGGGGCTTCCGGCGGCGGTGAAGCTGAACCGGCGTCCGATAAGCAGTAGCGGCCGGTCTGGTAAACACCCGTTGCGATTTGGCCGATATAGACATCAGGCGGTCCGATCAATTAATGGGGTTACAAGGGTATGGCGTTTGATGTTACCATCAGGGAGTACCTGCGCGAGATCGACGAGGCTCCTCTGCTGACACCGGAAGAGGAGCGGGTGCTTTGCAGGCGGATAGTTGACCAAGGTGATCAGGCGGCCAGGGAAAGGCTCGTACGCAGCAACCTTCGCCTTGTTGTCAACATTGCAAAAGGATTCGGCGGCAGGGGGGTGAGCTTGGGGGACCTCATCGAGGAGGGCAACCTCGGCCTGATCAAGGCGGTGGACTACTTCGACCCGGATCGGGGCACTCGGTTCAGCACCTATGCGGCGTGGTGGATTAAGCAGGGAATCAAGCGATCGCTGCTTGAAAATACCCGCCCGCTGCATGTTCCCAGCTACATGATAGGGTTGATAAACCAGTGGCGCCACACCTCCACTTATCTCGAAAACCTTTTGGGCAGAAAACCCGACGTAAACGAGCTCGCCCACGCGATGGATCTTTCGCCCAGAAAGGCGAAGCTCGTGGATAACATCGTGAGAATCCTCGGTTCAGTGAGGGACGTTTACGGCGGCGAGGAACATCAGGATGGTGAGAATATCGAACCGATCCAGCCGGCCGACCAGACAGCAAGGCCGGAAGATGACTGGGTCGCAAGCGAGCAGCTGCAGAAGCTGATCGATTTGCTGGACCATCGGCTCGATTCGCGCCAGGCCGAGATCTTAAGGTTATACTACGGCCTGGGGGGGCGAAGACCGATCACGTTCAAGCAGATAGGAGCCCGGCTCGGCCTGACCCGTGAGAGGGCTCGTCAAATTCAGCGCGAGGCCCTGACAAGGCTGTACGAGTACATGGAAGGAGCGGAGTAAAGTTTTCAGAGTTCGGGGTTCAGGAAGAAGAATCCAGAATTCAGAATCCGGAATGGCTGACGCCGGAGGCTGGGGAACCACGGCAATTGAGGCGCTTTTGTCGGACGAGTCGGACAGGGCCGGCGGCCGCCATCTTCTATTCCGCGGTTTGAGTTTTCAAAAGGAGCTTGTCCGAATGCCCCATAAAAGCATCGATCTTAAGCACTACATCCGCGCCGTTGCCGACTGGCCGAAGAAGGGCATACTTTTTCGCGACATCACGCCGCTTCTGGCGGACGGCAAGGCCCTTATGGCCGCGGTGGATGCGCTTTGCGACGGCTTTGCCGCCGCCGGCGTAGAGTACGTTGCTGCGGTTGAGGCCCGCGGATTCATATTCGGAGCCATGGTCGCGGCCCGCTTCGGGGCCGGCTTCGTGCCCATACGAAAGATGGGGAAACTTCCGCATGTGACCGAAAGCATGACGTATGATCTCGAATATGGTACGGATACCGTCGAAGTGCATAAAGACGCCTTTAAGAGAGGCGCCTCCGTGCTGATGGTGGACGATCTTCTGGCCACCGGTGGAACCATGCTCGCCGCGTGCCGCTTGATCGAAAAGATAGGAGGCAGGGTAGCGGGCGTGACATGCCTTATCGAGCTAACCCGGCTGGACGGCCGCAGGAAGCTGGCCGGTTACGACGTGAGGGCGGTGATACGCTATTGAACTTTTGCGCGGACTTCGGCCGCGCAAATGCGCCTTCGGCGGTGACAAGTTACAGGTGACAGGTTACAGGTATGAACTGGCAGCTTCTTTGACCGCACCTGTAACCTTTTACCTTTAACTTGTAACGCGGCCGAAGGCCGTGCATTTACGTTCGCCCCACGACCACCCGATCGATCCCTGCGAAGTCCTTGTGAATTTCGATCCGTTCGAACCGGCCGCTCGCTTTAAACAGTTCTCTTACCACGTGTCCGTGCCGGTGGCCTATCTCCAGCATGAGAGCCCCGGTTTCCTTTAGAAAGGCCGGTACCTCAGCCACAATCCTGCGAATAACATTGAGGCCGTCCCGGCCGCCGTGTAGTCCAAGCCCGGGTTCATGCCTCCTGACGCCGCCGTCGAGAGCCTCGAATTCGCTGCTCGACACGTAAGGTGGGTTGGAAACGACAAGATCGAACTTTTCGGCGTCCAGCTGGGGGAGAACGGGCTCAAAAAGGTCTCCCTTGAGGATTCTGACCCGGTCGGACACACCGTGCCGGGAAGCGTTTTCGGCGGCGACCGCGAGGACCCTGTCGCAGATGTCCGTGGCGATTATGCTTGCGGCGGCGAAATTTTTCGCAATCGCCACGGCGATGCACCCGCTTCCGGTGCACAGGTCGCAGACCAGCTGCGGCCCGCCGCGGTTGCGCAGGAACTCTATCGACCTTTCCACGAGAAGCTCGGTTTCCGGACGGGGTATTACGCACGATGAGTTCACCGCGAACGTCAGCGAGTAAAACTCGGTTCTTCCGACGATGTACTCGACAGGCTCTTTGGCCGCCGCGCGTTTCACCATCCGCCGCAGTTTTTCGAGATCGCCCTGGTCAATCGGCCTGTCAAAGTTTGTGTAAAGCTCGATCCGGGAAAGGGCCAGTGTCTCGGCAATGAGGATCTCGGCGCGCAGGCGTGGGCTTTCAAGGCCCTTTTCGGTGAAGTAGGCGGTTGTACGGGTCAGGAGTTGTTGTATGGTCAAGGACATGGGGATAGTATGTAGCAGGTAGCAGGTAGCAGGTAGCAGGTAGCGAGTAGTATGTAGCATGTAGCATGTAGCATGTAGCATGTAGTATGTAGCATGATAATCTCCTACCTCCTACCTCCTACAAATACACCCTGTCCATCATCCGCGGGAACGCTATGCACTGTCGGATGTGCCTTTCGCCGGTAAGCCAAGCGACAGTCCGTTCCACACCCAGGCCGAAGCCGCCGTGCGGTACTGAGCCGTGTTTTCGCAGGTCCAGGTACCACCGGTAGTTTTCTACGTCAAGCTGCTGCTGCTCGATCCTCGCCAACAGCCTTGCCCGGTCGTCCTCGCGCACCGAACCTCCGATTATCTCGCCGAATCCCACCGGCGCCAGGAGGTCGAAGTTCAAAACGACCTTCTCATTGGACCGGTCGGTTTTCATGTAGAACGCCTTGGCCTGTTTGGGATAGTGGGTCACAAATACAGGTTTTTCATACATCCGCGAAATGATTGTTTCGTCCGAGCCGCCGAGATCCTTGCCCCATTCAAAATCCGCCGCCAGCTCGGCATGCCTTGGGTTGTTACGGACGGCCGCGTCGATTTCGGCAAGCCTGCGGCGAAGCTCGATAAGCTCGGCGGCGTCGGCGTCTTTGCGCCGCTGTTTCAGGGGTTGTCCCTGCCGACTTTCGATCTCGGCTATACGGCCGGCGGTGACGTTGCGCCGGTCCATGAGACGTTCCAGCTGCGAGGCGAGGAAATCACGCGTCTTTTCACTTCTCAGCAGTTCGGCGGCCTCCGTATATGTAAGACGCGCGAAAGGCGGCCGGATCTTTTCAAAGGTCCGGGTGTCCGCCCCGAGAGCCTCGAATTCGACGTTACATTCGGCGGCGGCTCGGTGTACGATGGAACAGACGAACCGCTCGGCCAGTTCCAACAGCTGTTCGAGATCAACAAAAGCCACCTCAGGCTCAACCATCCAGAATTCAGCGAGGTGCCGTCGGGTCTTGCTCTTTTCGGCGCGGAATGTCGGGCCGAAACAGTATACCCTGCCGTACGCCGCCGCCGCCGCCTCTAGGTACAGTTGGCCGGTCTGGGCCAGGTGCAGGCTGGTCCCGAAGTAGTCGACCTTAAAAAGCGATTCGCTTTCCTCGCCGGCCACGGGCGTTAGAATTGGCGTGTCGACAAGGACAAATCCGTTTTCGTTAAGAAAGCGGCGCGCCGCATCGACTATCGTATGGCGGATCCTTCCGATAGCCCACTGGCGCTGCGACCGCAGGTGCAGGTGGCGGTGCCTGAGCAAAAAGTCCGTCCCGTGTGCCTTGGGCGTTATAGGATAGCCGCTAGTTTCCTGAAGGATTTCGGCGCCCGTCAGGGCCAGTTCCAGTCCGCCGGGGCTTCGTCCCTCGATCCGGACCAGACCTGTCACCGTCAGGCTGGACTCCTGCCCGAGCGACTTGAGCCTGGCGAACACGTCGCGGTCGATGCGGTCCTTTTCCACCACGCACTGGCACAGCCCCGTTCCATCGCGTACGATCAGAAACAATATCCTGCCGCTTGAACGGCTGTTGTAAAGCCAGCCGGCCAGCTTAACCTCCCGACCGACCTTGTCCTTGAGCTGACCGATTCGCGCCTGTTCAGCCATCGACTCTGACTTTCACCACCACCTTGGTCACTTCTGACGGTGAGGCGTGATAGCAGGGCATGTGGGCGTCGGAAGGATTAAAAACCGCGAACGTGCCGGCCGGAAGGTAAAGTTCGGAGAACTGTTCAGGGCTCTTGAGGAACATAACGTCGGGCTTGTAGGGCTGGGTTACTTCGAGCTGGTCCGTCGGGGCCCACCCGATCGTTTCGGAACCTTGCAGGATCGCCTGGATGTCGATGTAGTTTCTATGCGCTTCGAAGCGGGCGTCAGACTTTTTTTTGGTGGTGTACCGCTGGATCATGTAAAAGATTTCGTTGCCGTCGACTTCGTAGCGTCCGTCCTGCTTTTTCGCAAGGGAGGGATCCTCCAGAACAGCCAGGCCCTTTGCCAGTCGCTGAGACAGGTTCGTGTAGAGACCCGTTTTGTCGATTTTGTCCGCAATCATTATTATACCTCCATTCTATCACGAAAATATTCAAGAAGTCTTTCCGTTGTTACCCTGACCTGCTCCATCGAATCCCGTTCCCGCACCGTGACGGTGTCGTCCCGGTCGGTCTGACCGTCGATGGTTATGCAAAAGGGCGTTCCCGCCTCGTCCTGCCGCCTGTACCGGCGGCCTACCGCACCCTTTTCATCGTAGAAGCAGGTAAAATGCCTCTTCAGCGAATCGTAGACAGCCCTGGCCTTCTCGGGCATGCCGTCTTTTCTAACCAGTGGAAAAACCGCGACTTTTACCGGGGCAAGGTCCGGATGAAACCGCAGAAGGTTTCTGGTCTCTCCGCGAACCTGTTCCTCGTCGTAGGCGTCGACCAGAAACGCAAGAGTGCTTCGGTCGATACCGGCGCTGGGCTCGATAACGTACGGTATATAGCGCTTCTTTTCGCTTTCGTCGAAGTACGACAACGGTCCGGACTCGTAGTCCTCGGCCTCGCTGGCAAGTTCGATCCCGGCAAGATCACGGTCGTTCTCGATCCAGCGGTTGACCGTTCGCATCCCCCTTTGGTGCTGCCGCAGGTCGTAGTCGGTGCGGTTCGCTATTCCCTCCAGTTCCTGCCAGTCGCCCGAACCGAAAGGGAACTTGTACTCGATGTCGACGCAGGCCTTGGCGTAGTGGGCCAACTCGTCATCGGCGTGCTCGCGCAGGCGAAGGTTTTCTTTCTTTATGCCCAGGTCCGCGTACCAGTTGTAGCGCAGCTGTTTCCAGGTCCGCCACCAGGCTTCGTCGGTTCCCGGCTTGACGAAGAATTCCAGTTCGGCCTGTTCGAATTCGCGGGTTCGGAAGATGAAGGCTTTGGTGGTGACCTCGTTGCGGAAGCTCTTTCCGATCTGGGCTATGCCGAAAGGTATCTTGACGCGGGTCGTGGCGAGCACGTTGGCGAAATTGGCAAATATGCCCTGGGCGGTCTCAGGCCGCAGGTAGACCACCATGGAGTCTTCCACGTTCGCCCCCATCCGCGTTTCGAACATAAGTTTGAAAGGCATCGGTTCGGTGAAGTCGCCTTTTCTGCCGCAGTTGGGACAGGCGGTTTCGCTCAGGTCGCGAGCAGCAGCCGCCGCGGCGTCGAGCGCCACGTGCTCGGTGTGCTCGGCAGCTGCTTCGCCCGTTGCCAGGTGGTCCACGCGGGTCCTGGTGTTGCAGGCCCTGCACTCTACGACAAGGTCCGCGAACTCGTCCACATGTCCGGAGGATTTCCATACCAGCGGGTGCATTAATATGCTGCAGTCGAGGCCCACCACATCTTCCCGCGTCTGCACGATGCTCTTCCACCAGGCCTTACGAACGTTGTTTTTCAACTCGACGCCGAGCGGCCCGTAGTCGTAGCAGCTCGCCAGGCCGCCGTAGATCTCGCTCGACTGGAATATGAAGCCTCTCCTCTTGCACAGCGACACGATGTCCTCGAGCTTGGTTATTTTGGCCATGCTTTTTTCCTGTAATGCTTGTCGACTTGGAGGCTGATTATACAGGCGCCGCCGGTGATTACAAGGGCGGGGCGGGGGAGCCGGAAGTCAGAATCCAGAATCCAGAATCCAGCTCTACTTCGCTGAAGCTTCGTAGAGTCTTCGAAATCCAGAATGGCTGGCGCCGACAGCGTTACCGCCGCCCCTTGAGATTCGTGTCGGACTTGTCGGACATGTCGGACGGGTCGGACTTGTCGGACGGCGGGCGGGTCGTGCGGGAGGCAGCGGGAAATGGCCCGCTTATTCGTCGATCTGCTTCTTGATCTCGCTGAGCAGGTTTATTGCTTGTATGGGCGTGAGGCTGTTTACGTCGGTCGAGGCGAGTCTGTCCAGAACCGGTTTGTGCTTTTGAGCGAACAGGGTGTATTCGTCCGACTTCTTTGTTTTGTGTCGCGACAGGTTCCTGCCCGAGGCCTCCTTCGCAAAGGTCGTTTCCAGTTCCGTTAGTATCTCGCGGCTCCTGTCGAGTATTGAATCGGGCACGCCGGCCAGCTTGGCGACGTGGATGCCGTAGCTCTTGTCCGTCCCGCCGGGCAGGATCTTGTGGAGGAAAACGACCTCATCCATCCACTCCCGCACCGCCACGTTGCGGTTGCGCACATTGGAGAAAAGCTCTGCCAACTCGGTCAGCTCGTGGTAGTGTGTGGCGAAAAGCGTCCGGCATTTCAGCTTCGTGGCGATGAACTCGGTTATCGCCCAAGCGAGGGAAAGACCGTCGTATGTGCTGGTTCCACGGCCGACTTCGTCCAGGATAACCAGGCTCTTATCGGTGGCATTATTGAGTATGTTGGCGGTCTCGGTCATTTCGACCATGAAAGTGGACTGGCCACGTGTAAGCTCGTCGGAGGCGCCGACACGCGTGAAAACCCTGTCGACGAGGCCTATGGTCGCCGACTTGGCTGGGATAAAGCTGCCGGCCTGGGCCATTAGGACCAGCAAGGCGGTCTGTCTGATGTAGGTACTCTTTCCGCTCATGTTGGGTCCGGTGATAATGACGCAGTCGCCGGCTTCGCCTCCCATTTCCGCGTCATTGGGCACGAACTCGCCGCCGAGGCTCTCGGCCAGCACCGGATGCCTGCCATCGATGATGTTGAGCTCCTTGGATTCGGTCAGCTTCGGCCGGATGTAGTTTCTCTGCAGTGCCAGCTGAGCCAGGGATGCCAGGCAGTCGCACTCGGCGACCGCCGCAGCGGTCCGCTGCAGGCGGCGCACGCAGCCGGCCGCCTGTTTTCTGATATCCTCGAAGATGTGTTGTTCCAGCGCCGTTGCCTTTTCGGCTGCTCCGAGGATTCGGTCCTCATATGTCTTGAGCTGTTCAGTGATGTACCGTTCGGCGTTCTTTATCGTCTGCTTACGTACATAGAAGGCGGGAACTTTCGCGACCTGAGAGTGATTTACCTCTATGTAATAGCCGAAAACTTTATTGTATCCGACCTTGAGATTGGCTATGCCGGTTTGCTGCGACTGCTCGGCCTGGTATTCGGCCAGCCAGTCGCGACCGCCGCCGGCGATCGCCCGCAGCTCGTCCAGCCTCGTGTCGAAGCCGTTTCTGATTACGCCGCCTTCTCGCAAAACGGTGGGGCAGCCCGGTTCGATGGCCCGGTCGAGCAAGTCCGAAATATCCTCGACCGGATCGCATTTGTCGGCCAGCTCCGCCAGCAGTTGGGTCCCGGCGGCCCGCATGGCCTTGACGAGTGGAGGCACCAGCTGAAGGGCGGCGGCCAGCGCTGCCAGATCCCGCGGCGTGGCCCGCATTGTGCCCAGCCTTGCGGCGATGCGCTCCACGTCGCACATGTCGGAAATAAGGCTGCGGAGGTCCGAAAGCCCCGCAGGGGAGTCTTTAAGCCGTTCTACGACGTCCTGACGCAATTCGATCCCGGCCAAATGACGAAGCGGCGCACACAGCCAGCTGCGGAACATCCTGGCCCCCATTCCGGTAAGAGTCCGGTCCATGCTGTCCAGCAGCGAGCCGGCTCTGGCCTCGGTGCGAATCGTCCTGAGCACCTCGAGGCTCCTGAGGCTGGCCGGGTCAATCCGGCAATACTTGCCGGGGCTGACTTTCCTGATGGACGAAATGTGCGACAGCGTGGTTTTCTGTGTTTCGTCCAGGTATTCCAGGATCGCACCGGCGGCGCCGATCAAGTCATCATCCTCGTCGCCGAGACCGAAGCCCTCGAGGCCGGCGGTTTTGAAGTGTTTCAGCAGCCTGCGTTTGGCCTGGTAGGGATCGAAATACCAGGCCGGGCGGCTGGTGATCACCGTCCCTGTAAGCTGTTTGAGCGATTTCACGATGCCGGCGGCGCTGTCCTGGAAAAGCTCGCCGCGCGTGTCGGGGGTGAGGCATTCGACCGGACCTATCCCAAGAAGTTCGTCGAGCACATCTTCACCGGCCAGCCTCCGGACAAAGAAACGACCGGTGGAAATGTCCACCCAGCTTACCGCCGCCGCCCCGTCCGACGGCATGTTTACCGCGCAAAGGAAGTTGTCGCGCCGCGAATCGAGAAACGGTTCATCCGTAAGCGTTCCGGCCGTGACTACGCGGACGACATCGCGTTTGACCGGTCCCCTGGCGGTTTTGGGGTCCTCTACCTGCTCGCAGACGGCTACCTTGTAGCCGGCGTCGATCATTTTCTTAAGGTAGCCTTCGACCGCGTGGTAAGGTACACCCGCAAGGGGTATGGGATTTTCACCCTTGCTGCGGCTGGTCAGCGTGAGGCCGCAGACCCTCGAGCATATCCTGGCATCCTCGTAGAAGGTTTCGTAGAAGTCACCCATGCGGAAGAACAGTACGCAGTCCGGCAGTTTTTTCTTGAAATCGGCGTACTGCCGCATCGCCGGGGTAAGCTTGGAGGTCGAACCGCTCATCGTGACGGATTATACCCTGGCCTTGCCGGTTAACAAATCACTTATCAACGCAACGGCCGATTCCACCGATTTTGCAGCGGCAAGGCCCTGCAATATTCGCTCCTGGCGCTTAGTGAAGCAGACCGGCAGGCTCGTATCAAAATCCTTCGCGGCGAGGATTTGAGTTATCGAGGTCAGCAGTTCGTCGATTCCGGTTTCGAACTTGGCGCTTATCGCAACCGGGCCGGCGGGCTTCAGTCCAAGTCGACGCAAGTCTAAGCGAATCGGCAGGTCGCGTTTATTCAAGACCGCCAATACCTTCGGCGAATCGATTCTGTCGAGCAGTCCGCGGTCGATCGGGCATGTCGGGATGCTGCCGTCGATAACCAGCAGGACCAGGTCCGATTTTGCCATTAATTCGAGAGCCAGTCGCTGAGACCGGGCGGCGATCGAATGGGCAAGACCTTCCGCCGATTCTTCGAGGCCCGCGGTATCCATGAACTCAACGCAGAGGTTTCCCGCCCGACAGCGGGCCGTGACCCAATCACGAGTGGTCCCTGCTACGTGGGAAACTACAGCCTTCGGCCTTCCTGCAAGGCAGTTCAAGAGAGTGCTTTTTCCGCTGTTCGGAGGGCCGGTTATCAGCACCCGGCATCCGTGGATAATCAGTCCGGCCGCGCGGCTGTTGTCGAGAATTTCGAGGGCTTCGCCGCGGATCTTTTCCGGTGAAAGGCTGTTCGCTTTTTCAAGCCAACCCGCCGCTTTTGCCGCAAGTCCTTTGTCGATCTGGTTCGCGATTATCCGCGTTCCGTGGAGTGTCGTGGTGCCGAGCATGGCTATGGCGGCTTCAATCTCGATCGTTCCAGTGGTTGCGGAGGTGAGTTTTTCCGCAAGAAGCCTCTCCGCGCCGACCGGCTCGGCCCCGTTCCTTGCCAGCAAGGACATTACGTCGGACACTATGATGGGGTTGCCGTGGCAGTTTATGGTAAAGCTTTTCAGTCCCTCGCGACCGATCACGACTTTGTCCAGGCTCCTGTCGCGGTCCGATATTTTTCCGAAACGGACGGAGCGGTTTTTGAAGCCCTGTTCGCCCGCGCCGGGACTGAAAACCTGCTCGACAATCTCGGCCGCGCGGTTGCCGTAGAGTTCAATGGTTGATATGGCGCCGGTTCCCTTGCCGGTCATTACCGCGGCAAATGTTTTCATTACGGCTTTTCGCGCAGGTATTTCTGGTAGGCCAGGACTATTCCCTTCACGGCAAGGTCGGGCACGAACGAGTCGATGAAACCGCAGTCGTCTCTCAGCATGCCCGCTGCGGCGCCGGTAACCACGGTGTGCGGCCATTTTCCGATCTTCTCTGCGTATCGCCGTATCACCTCTTCGAGCGTTCCGACGGCGGAATAATAGAGGCCGCAGTTTATGGCGTCGTTCGTGTTCTTTCCGTAAGGCTCGGCGGGCCGGTGAACACTTATCTTCGGCAACCTGGCTGTGTTCCGCTGCAGGGCGCCGGCGCTGATATCGAATCCGGGGCAGATCACCCCGCCGCGAAATACACCGTTGACGTCTACGAGATCTATAGTCACCGCCGTGCCGAAATCCGCCACGACCACCGCGTCCCTTACGGTGTCGTAGGCCGCCGACGCGGACACCACCCGGTCGGTGCCTACCTGCATGGGTTCATCCACCCAGACAGGCATGGGCAGGGGGATGTCTCTTCCAATCAGACGTATTTTTTCGCCGAGCCCGTCGTCGGCGATTTCAGCGACTACTTCGGTCCAGCGGTCGTTGACGCTGCTGACTATCACAACCCCGTCTCGTTTCCGCTGCCTTGAGGCCTTGGCGAAGGGGATTCTTTCCCAGGCGGATTCCAGGCATTTGGTAAGCTGTGTCCGGGATCCGCCCGGGATTGATTTGATGAACTGCTCGACGCCTTCGAGAAAAAGACCGACAGTGACGTTGGTATTGCCTATGTCAATCGCTATTATGTTCATCGCGTTCTTCGGACCGCTCGGATTTTTCCGGCATGTCCGACAGCATTGTCCAAAGCGTCTCTTTCAGCTGCTTTAATCCCTCTCCGGTGGCCGCCGAAACCGCGACAACCGGCCGGGACAACTTCTTTTTCAGCTTCTCAAGGGCGGAGCCGGCCGGGTCGAGGTCGGTCTTGTTTGCCACGATGACCTCCGGCTTGCGGGCTATGGCTTTGCTGTACTGGGCCAATTCCGCTCGGATACTCTTGTAGTTGGTAACCGGGTCGGAGCCGTCCATGGGCATTATATCAACTATGTGGGCGATAATTCGAGTCCTTTCTATATGCCTTAGAAAATCGAAGCCCAGACCAAAGCCGTTGTGGGCACCGGCGATCAATCCGGGTATGTCGGCCATCAGGAACCTGCGATACCCGGGCAGGTCCACGATTCCCAGAACCGGCTCAAGGGTGGTAAACGGGTAATCGGCGATTTTGGGTCTGGCGGCCGAGCAGCGGGAGATAACGGTGCTCTTGCCGGCGTTGGGCATGCCTACAAGCCCCACATCCGCGATCAGTTTCAACTCGAGCCGGATATTCCTTACGGCGCCTTTGCCGCCGGGCTCGGCGTGCCGGGGCGCCTGATTCGTAGGTGTGGCGAAGGCCTTATTGCCTCTTCCGCCCTTGCCGCCGCGACAGACGCAGATCTTCTTGCCGACCGAGGCGAGATCTTTCAAAAGCAGATCCAGGTCCTCGTCGTATATCAGCGTCCCGGCGGGAACGGTTATCACGAGGTCTTCGCCGTCGGCTCCGTGCCGGTTCCTGCCGGCTCCAGCCTGCCCGTTGCCCGCCCGCCAATGGTGTCTGCCCGCAAAATCCGCAAGTGTGTCGACGCCTTGGACCGCTTCGAAGTAAACGCCGCCGCCGCTGCCTCCGTCGCCGCCGTCCGGACCGCCCTTGGGCACGAATTTCTCCCTGCGAAAACTCAAGCACCCGCAGCCGCCGTCGCCCGCCTTCACCTGGATTTTGGCCTGGTCGATGAACATCACAAAGAAGGGATGGCCGGTTGCATCAGGGAACGCGCCGAGGGTTTACGTCGGCGGAAGCCGTGATCGGACGGTGTGCTGCTATACTACGTGTACCTTGCGGCCGGTGAAACGTATCTTACCCTCCGTGGCGGCGAAAAGCGTATAGTCCCGGCCCATGCCGACGTTGATTCCAGGAAGAAACTTTGTTCCGCACTGCCGCACGATTATCGAGCCGGCGGAAACCTGCTGGCCGCCGAAACATTTCACTCCGCGGAACTGCGCGTTGCTATCCCGGCCGTTTCTCGAAGATCCTTGCCCCTTTTTATGTGCCATAATGACGCCCTTAATGCTGTTTTTCTGAACCTGGAATCATTTTAGCGGTCGCGGGGGAGTGTGTAAAGGAAAAATTGGGGTGGGGGGATGGGGCGCTATAATGCCTTCAGAATGTCGCGGGTATCCCGCATCGATAGCAGTCCGACCGCGGCCAGTCTTATTTTACCCGAGGCGTCTATGAAAAAAGTGCTGGGTATGGAAAAAACTCTGCTGTAAGGCAACGGAAACCTTTCGGTGTCGGCCGAAAAGACGGTGTAGTTGATCTTGGCATCTGAGGCGAATTTTTTCACCATTTCAACCGGCTCGCTTGATATTGCCAGCATGGCCAGCTTCTGTTCGCTTACAGTGTTTCGCAGGTCGATCAGGTGGGGGATCTCCATCCGGCAAGGAGTACACCACGTCGCCCAGAATATCAGCATGACTTTCCGTCCGCGGTAGTCGCTGAGACGGTGTTTGCTGCCTTCTACATCAGTGATGGTAAGATCGGGCGAGGTCTTGCCGTACCAGCTGGTATAACCGGGGCCCCACGTCCTGGCGGCGGATGCTATCTGCCGCAGGGACTTGACCTTGCCGACGGATCGGTCGGGGTTGTCCCGGGCTTCGGTAACAGGCTCGGAGGCCGGCGGTCTCTCCACGACTCCGGTTGGTGCCGGCGGCGGGACGGCGGTCACCATCTGCGGCTGGTTCTCCTCGCCTCGTCGGTTCTTGACCAAGAAACCGACGGCGGCGGCGGAGAATATAACCGCGGCGGCCGAGACCGTCAGTTTGAACTTGGTACTGTATGGTTTTCGGGCCATTCGGCGATTCCCTCAAGCTGTCCGAACCCGCAGTATACCATAATCACGAGGGTGGGTAAAGGGGCGATAGCTTCGATGCTTCTCGTGTCGGACATGTCGGACTTGCGGGGGCCTCGGGGCCGTGATAAAATCCCGATTCCCGCCGCGGAATATGCGGCGGTAGTTTGTCATTTTTTTTCCGGAGGTGCTTTATGTCTGAGAAGAAACGTTATCCCGACACGAGGCTGTTATTGGCGGCCTGCCTGGCGGTCGCGGCCTGCGCGGCGCTGTGTCCCGCCGATGTGCGGCTTCCGGCGGTCATAGGCGACGGAATGGTTCTGCAGCAACAGAAGCCGGTTTCCATCTGGGGGTGGGCCGATCCCGGGGAGGCCGTCACGGTGGAACTGGCCGGCAACAAGGCTGCGGCCACGGCCGACGATTCGGGCCGGTGGCTGGTCAAGCTGCCGCCGGTTGAGGCCGGAAACCTCGGCGGCATGACGGTCACTGGAAGGAACAGCATCCGGTTGAAGAACATTCTGGCCGGCGAGGTGTGGGTCTGTTCCGGTCAGTCGAACATGCAATGGAGCCTGAATCAGATTAACGCCAAAGACGATATCGCCGCGGCTAACCATCGAGATATCCGCCTGCTGACGGTTCCCAAGGTGCCTTCCGGACAGCCAGTAAGTGACATGGAGGCCGGCTGGCAGACCTGCAACCCCGATACGGTCGCTGAATTCTCCGCCGTCGGATATTTTTTCGGCCGCGAGCTCCAGGCCAAGCTAAAGGTGCCGATAGGATTGATAGACAGCTCCTGGGGTGGAACCCGTATCGAACCCTGGACGCCCCCGTTGGGGTTCGTGTCTGTGCCGGAGCTGGCCGGAATCCGCGCCGAGGTCGAACGCGCCAACGAACTTTACAGGAATGCGGTGGGCGAAAACATCGGTCGGATCGAGCAATGGGTTGAAAACACGCGTGCCTGCCTCGATGCCGGAATCTCTCTTCCGCCGCTTCCGGTATGGCCGAAACACGAGCTTGACAGCCACCGAAAACCGACCGGAATATACAACGGAATGATTTACCCGCTGCTGCCGTTCGCGATCCGGGGTGCGATATGGTACCAGGGCGAATCGAACCTTGACGACGGCGCGGTTTACTATTACAAGATGAAGGCCCTTATCAACGGTTGGCGAAAGGTCTGGGGCCTGGGTGATTTCCCCTTCTACTACGTTCAGCTGGCCCCGTTTCGTTATAACAGGGACGACAAGACCCTCCTGCCGCAGTTGTGGGAGGCCCAGACAAAGGCGCTTTCGATCGAGAACACGGGCATGGCGGTCACGACCGATATAGGCGATCTCGATAATATACATCCGAAAAACAAACAGGATCTCGGCAGGAGATTATCGCTGTGGGCGCTTGCCGATACATACGGTTACGATGACCTTGTCTTCTCCGGCCCGATGTACAAGAGGATAAGCGTTCAGACGGATCGCATACGGATCCATTTCGACCATGTCGGAGGCGGTCTTGTCAGCCGGGACGGCAAGCCGTTGAACTGGTTCACGATCGCCGGCGAGGACAGGAATTTCGTTGAGGCCGAGGCCAGCATCGACGGTGATACGGTCGTGGTACGGTCCGGGAAGGTCGCAAGGCCGGTTGCCGTGCGGTTCGCCTGGCACGAGGAGGCCGAACCGAATCTCGCCAACGCCGAGCTGCTGCCGGCCGTGCCGTTCCGCACCGACGACTGGCCGGTAGCGAAAGCCAACAGGTGAGTGTTCTTACGGTAAACGGCAACACCAACTCACTGCTGCTTGCGGGCATAGCCATCGCCGGCGGCTCGCTGGCGGCGCGAGGTCTGCAGACTCTGCGTGTTCCACGGATCGTGGGTTACATTGTAGTAGGGGTTGTTTTGGGACCGCTTCTCGGCGTCGTTTCGGCCGAGGCGGTCGATTTGCTCGAGCCGCTCAGTTGGTTCGCGCTCGGCCTTATCGGTTTTTTGATCGGCGGGGAGCTGGATTGGGATATTTTCAAGAGGTTCGGCAGGCAGGTAACCTCCATATTGCTGTTCGAGGGGCTTACGGCCTTCGCCCTGGTCACACTGCTGAGCTTCGTGATAACCCTGTTTTACTTCGACTGGCGGTCGTCGTTGGCGATGTCCGTTGTACTCGGGGCGATCTGTGCTGCTACGGACCCTGCATCAACCGTGAATGTTCTGTGGGAGTACAAGGCACGGGGACCGGTCAGCTCCATGTTGAAAGCGGTCGTCGCGCTGGATGACGCCCTGGCGCTTGTGCTTTACATCGCCAGCGTAAGTATCGCCGGCTTTTTTCTCTCCGGCGGCCCGAGGGCCGGTTTTGTGAGCCTGTCCTTCCACGCCCTCTACGAAGTCGCCGGTTCGCTGGCGTTGGGTTTGTTGTGCGCCTTTGTGCTCAAGCGGCTCTTGTCGTGGGTGGACGACGACGAGAGGATATTGATTTTCACGGTCGGGGCCGTTGTCGCCGCCGCAGGGCTGGCCTACGAGTTCGGGTTGGATATCATCCTCTCGTCCATGGTGTTCGGCGTGGCCCTGGTAAACCTGGGCAAGGGCAGACGCCTGCGCAGTTTCGATCTGGTGCGGAGATTTTCGGGGCCGGTATACGTACTCTTCTTCACCATGATAGGGGCCAGGCTCAACGTTTCGGGCGTCGGAAGGCACGTATGGATGCTGGCGGCGGCCTACATCGGCGGCAGTGTTCTGGGTAAAACGACCGGCGCGTACTGGGGCGCGCTGTATTCAAGGGCTGTTCCCGCCGCGAGGAAATACCTGGGTTTCTGCCTGTACCAGCAGGGTACGGTGGCGGTGGCGCTGCTGGTTATGGCCAGCACGCGGTTCACCGGCGATATAAGGGAGACCATGCTGTCGGTGATACTTCTAGGGGTGTTGGTTTTTCAGCTGGTCGGTCCGCTGTTCGTCAAGATGGGCATATCCAGGGCCGGGGAGGCCGGTTTGAATATCACCGAGGAAGACCTGATACGGAGCTACAAGGTCGGTGACATCATGGACTCCGATGTCGCCGTAATACGTGACGGGCAATCCCTAAGCGAGGTGATAAGAACCGTCAGCGGCACCGAATCCTTTTATTATCCGGTCGTACGGGACGATAACATACTCGTCGGCGCTGTTACGCTCGGGGGGATGCGCAACACGTTCGTCACGCAGGAACTTAACGACTGGCTGGTCGCACTTGATATTATGGAGCCGCTGTCGGATAAGGTGACGCCCGTCATGGCCTTGTCGGAGGCCCTGGAAAAAGCCGCCCAGCTCGACGTCGAGTACCTGCCGGTGGTCAAGTCCAACACCGGCGATGTCTTCGTGGGGGTTTTGGACTGCCGCGCTGTTCACCGCACGCTTGCCGCCGAGGTGCTGGCGAGACAGCAGAAGGCCGATATAGCTGGAGTGCAGCCGGTTTAGCCTGGTGGGAACGGGACATTGAAGCGTTTTTGCTTTCCCAAAAGCATGAAGCTTGTCGCAGGCAGGCAGTTCAGGGCCGTCCTGGCCCGCAGAAGGCGCTTCGATTCCGACATGTTGTTGCTTTACACGGCTCCTAACGACCTGGATTACCCGAGACTGGGCGTGTCGGCGGCCAAGTCCTGCGGATCGGCCGTCGACCGCAGCCGGGCCAAACGCCTGGTCAGGGAGGCCTTCAGGCAGTGCCGTCACGAAATCGCATCCGGTACGGATTACCTTGTTATCGTGCGGCCGGTGAAGTCGGCGGGCAGGCCTCGAAGCTGGACCACCGGGGAGGTTGTCCGCGCTTTTATGGGCCTTGCCGCAGCCGCGGGCAAGATCCCCGGCCGGAGGTCGAACAGGCACCGCGAGGGCGATTGCGGTTGACAAAGGCCTTGCCGGAATTGAAAATCCGGGTGAGGGTGCTGTTTGGGGGTAGAACGTGGTTAGAGAATCTCGACTGTTGCCGGTTGGTGCCGCTGCGGGCAAGGCCGGCGTTTCTCGCCAGTGCCTGCAGTACTACCTTTTGGTGGGATTGATCAGGCCGACGCGGGTCACCCCCACCGGCAGGCGCCTCTTCGACGAAAAAAGCATCGAGCGGATACGTTTGATCAAGAGACTCAATGAGAGCGGTTACCCGCTTCGAGCCATAAGAGACCTGTTCTTGCAGGGCCGGACGGATTTGAAAGGAGCTGATAAGTGACGGATTATGAAACCGGGCAGAAAAGACGTAATATCATCGTGGGCGTTTTTGTCTTGATAGGCGTCTGCGCGCTGGTATGGCTGATATTTGTGTTCGGCGAGCTGCCTGTGACCGTCAGCAAGCTGAAATCGTTTCAGGTGTCAGCGCAGTTCCCCACGGCGCCGGGCGTCCAGAAGGAAACGCCGGTTCGCTTCTGCGGTTACCAGATCGGAAGGGTGACGAAGGTGAAGCCGCCGGAAAAACGTCGTGACCTCAAGACCGGGCTCGAGTACCACCAGACGCTGGTGGTATTGGGCATCGACAAAGAGTATGTCAATATTCCCGCCAATGTGGAGGTAAAACTGATGACCAGGGGTCTGGGAAGCAGTTACATAGAGCTGGTGGTCGACCCCGCCCTGCCCCCCGAGCCGGTCGATCCGAACAGGCCTGACACGAAGTTCCTGGCCGACGGGATGCTGCTGCAGGGTTCCACCGGAATGACCAGCGAATTTTTCCCAGAGGCGAGCCAGAAGAAACTGGAGGAGCTGGTCGACGGAATCAAGGTGCTGGTGGGAAACGCCAATGCCATTCTCGGCGACAAGGACAACAGGCATAATTTGAAGTCCATGCTGGCCAACCTGGCGGAGGTGTCGTCTTCGGCCGTAAGTACCACAGAAAGGCTCGACAAGCTGCTTGCCACGGCCACCGAAACGAGCCACCAGCTCGGCGAGACACTGGTCGAGATGCGGCTGGTGCTGGAAAAGATAAACGCCGGCAACGGGACCGCCTCAAGGTTCGTCAACGACGCCCGCCTGTATGAAACGCTTCTTGACAGCACCAAACAACTGCGATCGCTTCTGAGGGAAGTCGAGCGACTCGTAGCCAAATCCCGCGAGGAGGGGATACCGATCAAGCTCAAGTAGGGGGCGGACGTGTCCGGCAGGATTGAAGAGGCTTTTTTGCCTTGATCTGACGGGACGGATTTGCTATAATTCTGTGTTTGAGCTTGCATGCGCGCCGCAAGGATTGAGCGGGAGCAATAAAAGGTCGGCGCAGCTGAGGACAACGACCTCTTGGAGGAGCGGGGAAATGGCGGTGAAATCCACGATTAGCGTACGTCTTTTCGCTTTTATTCTCATAATATCAGCGGCTTACGGTCTTTCCCGGGCCGGCGTTATCTACGTCGACCAAAACCCCGGGCCTGTTGTACGCGACGGCATCGCATGGGAAACCGCTCACGAGACGTTGCAGGACGCCCTCGCCGGCGCTGCGGCCGGCGATGAGATACGGGTGGCCGACGGCATTTACAGGCCCGACCAGGGCGTGGGACAGGCCGCCGCCGACATCAACGCATCGTTCGTGTTGATCGACGGCGTGGCTGTCAGGGGCGGCTATGCCGGCTACGGCGCGGCGGATCCCAACGAACGAAATACCGACCTATATATCTGCGTTCTCAGCGGCGACTTGCTGGAAAATGACGCGCCGGCGGCCGACCCCTGCGATTTGCTTTCCGGACAAGACCGGCTCGACAACAGTTACCACGTTGTCGTCGGAAGCGGCGCGAACGAAACCGCGGTGCTCGACGGTTTCCTCGTCCGCGGCGGCGCCGCCCGCGCGGACTACCCCGACAATCAGGGCGGCGGAATGCTGAACATCAGCGGCAGCCCTACGGTGACCGGCTGCGATTTCAAGGACAACGCCGCCGAAAACGGTGCGGCTATATACTGCTACGGCAGCGGGGCGACATTAAGGAATTGTTTTTTTACAAATAATTACGCCGGCCAAAGCGGCGGTGCCGTGCGCAACGCCAACGGAAGCAACACGCTTATAGAAGGCTGCATTTTCTGGGACAATACCGCCGGAATGCACGGCGGGGCCATGAGCAACTATTCGGGCTGCGGTCCGATGATCACGGACTGCGACTTCAGCGGCAATACCGCCGCTTACGGAGGGTGCATCAACAATTACGCCGATTGCGCCCCCACTGTCGTGGACTGCGTATTGAACGGCAATGTGGTCAGCATTTACGGCGGCGCCATAAGCAATTTCGACCACAGCGACTGTGTGATTGTTAACAGCGTGATTACCGAGAATTGGGCCCACGCGGGGGCGGGCGTCTACAACCTCAACAGTAATCCCCGGCTTTACGGTTGTGTGCTGGCGGGGAATCGTTCCGCGGCATACGGAACGGCCGTATACAGTCAGTTCAGCGACTCGACTCTTGCGATGCTGAACTGTACATTGGCGGGCAACCGTTCGGATTCGGACGGAGCGGCGGTTTGGAACGACTCCAGCAGCCCGGTCATCACCAACTGCATATTCTGGCATAATGAGAATGTGAACGGAACGGACCAGTCCGCGCAGATTCACACTGAGCACGGTTCGCCGGCAGTGAGCTATTGCTGTATACAGGGCTGGACCGGCCGGATCCAGGGGAATTTCGCGGCCGATCCGCTTTTTCTGGACGCCGAAGGACCCGACGGCAAGCTCGGGACGCTTGACGATGATCTCGGTCTGGAGGCCGGTTCACCATGTATCGACGCGGGTGACAATACGTCCGTTCCAGCCGATGTTGCCGATCTGGATAAGGACGGCGACGCGGCCGAAAGGATGCCCCTGGACATCGAGGGAAGGGATCGGTTCGTCGACTACCCCGATGCGGTCGATGCGGGCGTGGCGGATTTGCCGGATTATCCGGCCATAGTGGATCTGGGAGCCCGCGAGCACAGGGCCCCGCTGTTGGTCGACGCGGACGCGCCGGGGCCGGCGGCCGACGGCGGAAGCTGGCAGAGCGCCTATACGAACCTGCAGGATGCCCTGGCTGCGGCATCAAACGGGGATGAGATATGGATGGCACAGGGCATTTACACGCCAGACGTCAACTCGGCCGAACCATCCGGAACCGGAAACAGACAGGCGACGTTCGAACTTATCGAGGCGGTAAGCATACGGGGCGGTTACGGCGGCTTCGGCGCCGACGAGCCCGACTTGAGGGATACCGCCGCTTTCGTTACGATTCTCAGCGGTGACCTGCTGGGCAACGACGGCGAACCCGCCGAAGCCGCGGAATTGAGCACCGATCCCAACCGGGCGGACAACTGTCACCACGTGGTTACGGCTCGCCGCACGGGCGCGGGGACGGTGCTTGACGGCGTGGTTATAACCGGCGGTTACGCAGACGCGGCCGCCGGCGAAACCGCCTCGATGGGGGGCGGAATTTATACCGAGTCCGGCGGCTGCACGGTCAGAAACTGCTTTATCAAATGGAACCTGGCCAGTTATGGCGGCGGAATGTACAACCTCGGCGGCTCGGCCGTCGTTGAGGCATGCATCTTCAGTGACAACTTCGCCTATGAAAGCGGCGGTGCGATGCGCAACAATATCGGCGACCGCACTTCAGCGAAGGCATGCACCTTCCGGTCCAACCAGTCGCTGGTTTACGGAGGCGCGATTGCGAATTCCGACGCCAGCGATCCGGTATTGACCGGCTGTGACTTTACCGCCAACACGGCCGCCTTCGGCGGTGCCGTACACAGCTACAACAACAGCGATCCGGTAATGACCGACTGCACGTTTTCGGACAACCATGCCGGCACAACGGGCGGCGCTGTTCGGCTTTACGAATGCGGCGAACCGGTTATCAGCGAATGCGCTTTCTCCGGCAACACCGCCGATTACGGCGGTGCGGTGTACAGCTTCGCCGGCAATCCGGTCATCTCCGACTGCGGGTTTACCGATAATTCGGCGATCACCGGCGGGGGGGCGATCTGCGAAAGCGGCGGCGGCTGCCGGGTGACAGGCAGCCTCTTCAGCGGCAATCGGTCCGACAACGACGGCGGGGCCTTGTACGTGGCCTCCTCCGGCGTTCCGGTATTCGACCGGTGCATCTTCAGGGGCAACATCGCCGTGTACGACGGCGGGGTGATGTACAATGCTTCGGCAAGCACCCCCACGATGTCGAACTGCCTTCTGATCGGCAATTCGGCCTACTCGGGCGGAGCGATTTCAAACAAGAGTTCCAGCGCGGCTGTGCTGATCAACTGCACCATGTCCATGAACTCGGCCGTGGGAGCGGGGGGGATATTCAATGACGGGGGCGGCTGCTCCCTGTTGAACTGCATTGTGTGGGGCAACCAGAACAGCACCCAGATATTTCCGCCAGGCAGCACCGATGCCAATTATAGCTGTGTTCAGGATTACAGCGGAACGGGCACGGGCAACATCTCCGCGGATCCGCTCTTTGTCGATCCGACCGGCCCCGACGGAACCGTCGGTACCGAAGACGACGATTTCAGGATAGGCTCCGGTTCTCCCTGTCTGGACACCGGCGACAACAGTTCGCTTCCGCCGCATGCCGCGGCCGACCTGGAGGGCCGGCCCCGTATAGTCGACGGCAACTGTGACGATTCACTCTTGGCGGATATGGGTGCGTACGAATTCTCGTACGCGCATCAGGGCGACCTGGACGGTCAATGCGGCGTTGACATGGCGGACCTGGCCGTTCTGGCCCGCTCGTGGATGTGCGTGGAAGGGGACGGAGGCTACAGCGCGACCAGCGATATATCGCCGCGGCCGGCGGACGGGGCGGTGGACTGGCTTGATCTGGGGGTGATCAGCGGAAACTGGCTGATGGGTTTGAATTGAAATTTAGCCGCAGGTCAGCTTCGCGGCCCGCTTGCGCGGGCCTTGCGGCGCCAGTCAGACCGCCGTCCGCGAGCAAGCTCGCTTCCGCCGGCCTGTCTGCCGCCGCGGTTGGCTTTTGCAAAGCCAACCGCGAAGCTGACACGCAGATTAACACAGATTAACACAGATTAACCCGGATATGGTTGGTTGCAGCGACAGCATTTCTCTATTGCTCAATTGCTCTGCCGGCCGAAGGCCGGCCTCAGGGGACCAGCCACTGATCTGCCAGCACGGCCAGGTCCTGCAGGTTGACGATGCCGTCCTCGAATATGTCCTCGGCCAGGTCGCCGCAGTCTCCGGTCCACAGCCATCTGGCGGCGAGCATGCTTACGTCCCGCGTGTCGACGGTTCCGTCGTCGTTGACGTCGCCCTTGGGGCCGTCGCTGAGGTTGGCGGCCAAGGTCGCGAAGTCGCCCAGGTTGACCGCCCCATCGCCGCCGGGGGCGGGCCATACGTCACAGTCGGGCCTTCCGGTCAGCCAGTTTCCCGAAAGGATGTCTATATCCAGAAGGTTCACGGCGCCGTCGCGGTTGATGTCGCCGCGCGTAAATCCGCCGCAGTAGGCGTAGTAGCTCGAAAGCAGTGTTTCAGCGGGTTTATTCTGCGGCGTGTGCCAGCAGTCCTCGGGCCCTCCGGCGCCGGGTTGGGTCTCCCAGTTCCACCAAAACACACCCAGCCACCACGGTCTGTCCTGGAGTTGGTCGAGGAGGGCCTCATAGCAGTCAGCCTGTTCCTGCAGGTCCACCGAATGAAGTAACGGTTCCCGGCGCCAGGGCGTGCGGTTAGTACCGTCGCAGCTCTGGTAGCCGACCTCAGAGAAGATAATCTGCTTGCCGGGCCAGTTGGCGTACAGCCAGGTCTCCATATCATCGGCTCGGCTCCTCCAGGCGTCCTTCAGCTGGGTAATGGTAGGGTCGTTGACGTCAGTAAGAGGGTAATACGGGTCGATGCCGATGTAATCGAGCTCGTCCCACCAGTCGATGTATCTCTCGTTGTCATAGTTCGCCGAGTAGATCAGAGGGCCGCTGTAGTGATACTTGACGTTGCGGATAACGTTTCTCCACTGCGACGGCCAGCTTATAGTGTGCACGAGCTCCGCCCCGACGCAGAACATCTCAACGTTGTGCGCTTCGGCAAGGTCGGCCCAGAAATTGATAAAGTCCTGATACGACGTGAACCACGCCTCGGAAGGATTGATAAGGCCGTTCCATGCCCCGTCGCGGCAGTTGATGATCGGCTTGAGCATCACCTTCATTCCCAGCGCATGGCACTGGTCTATGGCGTTTCCGACTGAACCCGGGTCCGCGGAGTACCTGCTGTAGTCCGGGGATATTACGGTGGAATTGGGATCGTCCTGGAACCACCACACGCACATCGAAACCCAGTTGCAGCCCAGCTTCCTGACATTGGCCAAGGACATGTCGGACTGCTCGCTGTTCAGGACAAACTGGTCCCAGGCGGTGTAGTTAACCCCTTTTATAGTCCGCGAAAACCCCATCGCCGCGCAGCCCAAAAGCAGGATCAGGAACATGGCGCACAGTCCGCCGGCCCGCGGAGAGCCCTTCCGCCTCCTGTCCTGATGCGATTTGCCTCGCAAGGCGTCCGCAGCCTTGGCGGCGATCATCCCGATTATGTCGGAGCACCGCTTGGCAAAAGGCAGCGGGTCTCTGCTGCTCAATACGGCGAAAGTACGCCGGCGAAAGTACGGAACAGCGTATTTGCGAACCGAGAAACCGCCTTGCCTGCGGTATTGCCCGATGGCCGCCAGGTCCTTTGCGAAGTCGATCCAGTGCAGACCCTCGGCGTAGCCGTTAACCGACATCCTTTCACCGGCGGCCAGTCGGCGGTATTCCATCAGCGGGAAGTTGATCCCGCACCTGACCGCCAGCAGCGTGGAGCGGTTGTGCCTGGCGTTTATTTCCATGAGCTTGTACGTGCCGTCGCGGTTGTCCTTCTTGAATTCCATGCAGCAGTAGCCTTCGTAGGAAAGCGCCGCCAGCAGCCGCCTGCCCGGTCCGATAACTTCGTCGACCCGCTCACTGACCACCACGCTCGGAACGCCGGAGTCGGGCGGCGACAACCTGACCTTGCGGGCGGTGAATTCGGCCATCGGCTCGTTGCTAAGGAAGTAGCAGTTGTAGTTTATTCCGTTCGAATCCGGACCCTCGATGTATTCCTGCAGCATCACACCGAGTCCGGCGCGGTCCGCCTGTTCGTATGCTTCCATCAGCTGGTATTTATCGGCGGCCTTGACCATCTTCTTTTTGAACTTTTCGAAGTATTTATGGCTTTGCCGCGGCTTGACAAGCACGGGATACTGCGCGGCACTGCCGTACTTTTCTACGTCGCGGCGGCCGGTCGGGATCACGGTTTTTGGTATGGCTATTCCTATGGATTCGGCAAGCTCGTAAGTGCGGCTCTTGTCTATGGCGGTTTCGACAACCGGCCATTCCGGGCACGCCACGGTATGGTGCTCCGAAAGCGATGCCTTGTTTCTGGCCACGGCTACGAGCGTGGCGTCGTCGCAGGGCATCAGCAGGCCCCTGCCGTGAGTTCGTGACAGTTCCACGAGCAGGTCAAGGAAATCGCTCTCGGCATGCTCGGGGTGGGCCGCGGCCGCTTTGTGCCTGACGTATCTCGATACGTATCCCATGTCCCGCCGCTGGTAATAAACGGCGATTACGGGCACGCCGTTTTCACCCAGCGCGCGGGTTACGCCCAGGCCGGTGTTGTGGGTTGACAGCACGATTGCGGGGACGGGTTCGGTGCGGTAGGGTGACATTTTTTTTGGCCACAGGTCAGCTTCGCGGCCCGCTGGCGCGGGCCTTGCGGCGTCAGTCAGACCGCCGTCCGCGAGCAATCCGCCTTCGCTAAAGCTACGGCGGACGTGGCTCGCTTCCGCCGGCCTGCCTG
>Ga0180434_10001412_pt1 | contig 34232 bp, 21 predicted proteins | sample SS_ome_7_FD_132453 | JGI IMG/M metagenome (GOLD analysis project Ga0180434, IMG submission 132453) | Hypersaline lake sediment archaeal communities from the Salton Sea, California, USA - SS_1_D_2 metaG | ecosystem: Environmental > Aquatic > Non-marine Saline and Alkaline > Hypersaline >... | reverse complement strand
CCGAAGACGAGTAATTGCCCGTCCTCGTCAGGTCGCGTTGTATCCTATTCGCGAGGAAACCGACTCATCACGGCCCCGGATCGGAGATCTGCTAGGCGGGCGGGATCACACCACAATTCTCTACGGCTACGAGCGCATCGCCGACTTGATCGAAAAAGATATCGAGTTTCGCCGCGAGATCGTCACCCTGCGCCAGGAGCTTTACAATGGCAATCATTGATCCGTCTCTAATTTTATCCACAGTCTTTCCATAATCAAGATCCCCATTCCTGGCCTTTGCATCTTTGCTCTATCCCATATCTGGGGGCGCTCGTAGCGCTTCCAGCATACCAAGCCCTCTGCCTGTGGATAACCCCCGGTTTTCTGTGGACAAGTCGAGTCCTTTGTGGATAACTCGCGTCGGCAACTCGCTTACTCTCACACAGATCCAGAAGGTGGTGGTGTGGATAGTATTATAGATTCTCCGTTTTTGTCCACAATCGCCTGTGGATGCCTATTCTCCCTGAAACTAGCGTATTTGCTCCTCTGTGAATACACCTCCCCCATATTTGCGGGGCGATGGACGCTATCTTGAATTTCTCCCCAGTTTCTACGTCCCTATTACTACTACTATAATACCAAAATAATAAATAACATGATACATGAGCCTTTGGCAAATTTCCAAATGCCTACTGACATCGCTGTTCAAAACAATCACTCTAGCGTCAGTAAGCATCCGAGAGCTATTGTAATCAAGTGGTTATGTTGATGAATACAGTTATGTGGTATGGTTTAATAATCCGTTTTCTTCTTGTGAATCAACAAGCTCTTTGATTTCCCGTTCCAGTTTCTGCCCGGCCGCGAGGATATCGAGAAGCTGATCCTCAAGCATCTGGTCATCTTCCGGCCGCGTCTCCCATGCGCCTTGAAGCGCGTCGTTCATCCGGGTCAGGCTGCGAGACATGGCATCAAAGACATCCTCGGGTGTCATCTCTCGGGAGACCAACTTGACGCGCGGGCCGCTGTAAAAGCCCATCGATTCCATTTCCCACTCCATTTCCCTTGCGAACTCCGGGTCGTCTTCGAATTCTCTCGTGTGTTCTACACCGGGGACAAACTCGAATCGCTTGTCGTTCAGAAGCATCTTGTGAAAATCGGCCAGTGGGAGGTTCAGCGCCAATTCCTCGCCCTGGAGCATCAGCCAAAGCTTTTTGACGGGCACAAAAAAGTCGGGAGCGGTTTCAAGGATCTCTATGACTCGACTGCTAATGTTGTCATCCATTGTTTAATTCTCATATTCGTCCATTTGCGTGCTACAGTTCGTAGCTCTCGCCGGGTTTGAGCACGATGGGTTCGGCAGCGGTCTCGGAGCGTACCCGTTCAGCCCAGGCGTGAGGATCTTGCTTGACGACGTCAAAGGTGTCGTAATGGATGGGAATGACGACACGTGGTTCAATCAGTTTGACTGCCCGCAGGGCATCATCGGGTCCCATAGTAAAGTTATCGCCGATGGGCAAGGCTGCCAGGGTGATCTCTTCCTCGCCAATGAGTCGCATGCTGTAGAAGAGACCTGTGTCGCCAGCCAGATAGATTTTCTTTCCCTCGGCGGTCAGCAGCAATCCGCACGGATTTCCGCCGTAGGAGCCATCGGGCAAGGCAGAGCCGTGGTGGGCGATGGTCAATTTGAGGTAGCCAAAGGGGTGTTGAAACCCTCCGCCGATGTGTTGAGCGTGCGTGCGAGATACGCCCTGAGCCTGGAGCCAATTGCAGATCTCGAAATTGGAGATGACGAGCGCGCCGGTCCGCTTGGCGATGGCGACCGTGTCGCCGACGTGATCTCCGTGGCCGTGAGTGACCAGGATGTAATCCGTCTCGACCTCCTCGGCTGAGACGGGGGCCAGGGAATTCCCGGTGAAAAACGGGTCCACCAGGATATGGTCTTCTCCAGCGTTCAGGGCGAAAACAGCGTGTCCGTACCAGGTCAGTTTGATGGTCATTATATCCTCCTGTTGTGCGCAAGGGCAGCACCTGTGACTTAACGAGTCTTGAGAGAGAGTATATCCTATGGATGGCGAGATGTCAATCGGGGTTCGGTCACGGATGGGCAATGACAACCAGTGTGGCTGCCCGATCCAACGTGCACTGCAACGCCAGCCGCAGGTTTTCAGGATCGAGCGCCGCAAAGCTCTCGTCGAGCACGATCAGATCGGCGCCCTGGAGCAGGGCGCGGGCGATGTGGAGTCGACTGCGTTCTCCGTGAGAGAGCTGCCAGCCGACCTCGCCGACCATTTGCAGCATCCCCGCTGGCATCCGTTTCACCAGCTCGCTCAATCCCAGTTCGCGGCATATCTCTGGCTTTCTGAAAATCGATGGCCTGAGGCGGCCAGCCCCGGCCCATCAGCAAATTGAAGGCAAGTGTGCCGATAAAGACGTGATTTTCGTGAAACTGGGGCGCGGCGGCGACTCGCTGTCGCCAGAGAGGCGCAGGATCGCCGGGCTGGCGTTCCGCGCGACTTGATCGGCCTGGGTGTAGAGGATTTCGACCGGCTCTGCTTCGACGTCGAGCCAATCAGCCGCCGCCTCGATCCACCGCCCGATAGCCTCCCGATCTCCCTGGCGCAATTGCCGGGGCGGAACCGGCAGGTCGAGGGGTTGGGGGATGAGGCCCCGTTGATGAGCGAGCGTCCCAATCGCCTCGCCCAGTCTGTCCAGGGGCCAGGCAAGCGATTCCAGGTCGTTTATCGTTGAACGCATGCTTCCTGCTCCGGGCGTGGGTTTTCGCTCAACCGGCCTTTTTCCATCCACAGTTTGCGCCAGGTGCGGCTGCCCCATAATTCGGCCTGGACCTGCGCTTCGGTCTCCAACATGGCCCGGTAGCGGGAATCCTGTTGTTGGGCCAGCGTGGCCGGGCTGCCGTCTTCGATGAGCTGCCCCCCTTCCATGACCAGCACACGCTCAAAGGCCTGCGTCTCGCTCACGTCGTGGGGTGGGGGGATTGACTTTTTCCGGTAAGCGTTCACCCCTCCCTCGGAGGGAGGGGTGAACGATTACTTTTTCCGGTCCTGCGACATAATAGCCGAGGTCAGATCGACAAACCCTTGCAAAGACTCATCGATACGCTTCAGACCCAAAAGCCCTTTGTAGATCGCAGCCGCCCATCCCACCGAACTCATGCGCAGCTTTTGCAAGGAGGGTGAACGACAAAAGTTCGGCCCCATTCCCAATTTGCTGTAGGTTCAGCGGCAATCAGGTCGGCCATTGGCCCGCCTGTTTCCCGAGTACACCAGGCCTGCTGGAGCGCCGGAGTTGGCGCGCCGGCGAGAACGAGCAGCATTACGCGCACCCTGAAAAGGAGGTGAGAACCGTGAAGGTAAAGACCAAGGTCAAGGCTGGAAGCAGATTTGGGAGTATGTAGCCACCCACAGGTGGGGCAACCACCACAGCAGGCACAACCAGGCTGGCCCATAGCCGGCCGGTTGCCGCAAACAGAGCAGGTCCGCCTCTTTCTGAGAGCGGGCCTGCTGTCGCGTGCCACACCGATCTGTTCATTGTCTCATTGTTAATCGTTCATTCTCCCAACGCTGCCCGCGCTTTCTCCAATTCCCCCTCCACGCCCAACTCCTCGAACATCCGAACGGCGTCCTGTAGCCGCTCCCGCCCAGCCCTACGGGCATCTAATCCCATCGCCGAGAGCGTGACGCCCAGTTCATAGTAGCTTTTCCCCAACTCCAGATTGCTCCCCACCGCCGTCAGTATCTCGACGCTGGTTTGTAGATGTTGCCTGGCCTCCTCTGGTTTGTGGGCGGCGCGTTGTATCTGGCCCAGTACCCGGTAGGCTATCCCCTCGTATTCCCGGTTGTTGATCTCTTGAGCGAGTTCCAGGGATTGTTGGCAGTGTGTTAGCGCCTTGTCCGTGTTATTCAGTGCCAGTTCAACCTCGGCGAGTAGTTTGTCTGTGTCGACCAGGGTCTCTTTATCACCGATCTCGGTGAATATTTCGGCGGCTTTCTTAAGATAGTGGAGGGATTGTTGATGATCTCCTAGGCTATGGTAAACCTCACCCAAGTTATTATAAGTGTCGGCAATTCCCTGTACATCTCCGATCTCTTCTTTGATTTCAAGGCTCCTCTCATAGTGTTCTATAGCATGAGGATAATCTCCCAGGGTATAGTAAATAGCTCCCAAATTATGGTAACTCGTTGCCGTTCCATACGTATCGCCGATCTTTTGGCTTATCTCCAAACTCTTGCGGATGTACTGGGCTGCCAAGTCGTAATCGCTCTCAGTCCAGTAAACACCTGCCAGGTTGTTATAAGATCCACTTACTCCAACAAGATCCCCCAAGTTTTGTCTCATTTCAATGCATGTTTGGAAATGAGAGATCGATCGGGGATAGTCACCCGTTCGCAGGTAGACCGATCCCAAGGTGTGTTGCAATTCAGTTTTGACTCGGCGGGTTTTCTCATCATCGGGTAAGCTGTTCCCTATCTTTAATCCCTCCGCGCACATTTGCTGGGCTTCCTCATATTCCCCCAAGCGAAATGCGATCCATCCCATATCGTTGTATATATGGGCCATCTCCGGCGTCTCCTGTGCGTCACCGAGAGCGGCTCTGGTCAGATCGAGATATTGCATAGCCTCGTCGTACCGCCCCTGTAGTTCCCAGGTCTTGGCGACTTTACGTCGCACCTCCGCGATCTGAGCGGCGGTGGGGGGATGATGCTCAAGCGCCTGTCGATAGCTTTCCGCCGCTTGCTCGTATTGCCCTATCAGCCGGTAGACGTCGCCCAGCGACTCGTAGACCAGATGTACATCTTCCCTGTCAACGTCCAGGGACAGGACCTGGGTATAATGGGCGATGGCGGCCTCGTTGGCATATTTTTCCCTGGCCTTGTCTCCCGCCTGGATCAGGTAATCCCAGCTTTTCTCCCGATCTTCGCTCTGGTAATAGTGGTGCGCCAGGAGTTCGTAATACTCCTCCACGCTGTCCGCGTAGACCTGCTCCAGGTATTCCCCCACCCGATGGTGTAAGGTCCGCCGTTGGGCATACAACAGGCTCTCGTAGGCCACCTCCTGGGTTGTGACATGCTTGAAAATATATTCCCACTCCGGTTCCGGTCTGTCCAGCGGGGTCAAATCCAGGCTATTCAATCGCTCCAGGTTATCCAGCAGCTTTTCCGCCGCGATCTCGACTGGATAGATCCATCCCAACGTCTGATACTTGAACGTCCTCCCAATGACCGAGGCCACCTTCACCGTCAACTTGCTGCTCTCGTCCAGCCGGTCAATGCGGCTCATCACCAGGGCCTGGATGCTGTCGGGGATCTCCACCTGTGTCAGATCGCCCGCCAGGGCGTATCCCCTTCCCTCCGCTTTGGGCGCCAGATATCCCCGATCCACCAGCGAGTTGATCACCTCCTCCACGAAAAAGGGGTTGACGCGCGACTCGCCTCGCAGCACTTGCTCCTGTAGCGGCTCGGGCACTCGCTCCAGCCCCAGTTTGAATTGCACCAGTTTCAGGGCGTCTTTTGCCGCCAGATCTACAAGCTCTATCCGATTATAATAATCGTAGCGCCTCCATTCCTCCATCTCGATGGTGGGGCGGTAGAGTGTGACCAACAGAATGCGGTAACCGGCGATGTTGCGGGCCACGTGGTTCAGCATCTCCAGAGAGATGGCGTCGATCCAATGCGTATCCTCGAACACGATCAGAAAGAGCGGCACCTGTTGCGCCTGATGGCGCAGCAGGGTCAATGTGATGTCGAATGTGCGCTGCTTGCGCAGTTGGGCGTCCAGCGAGCCGGTCAGCTCGTTGTCGGGCGCCGGCAGACCCAGGAGCTGGCCCATCAACGGCGCCCAGTCCGCGAGTGCAGGGTCGGCCTCCGCCATCCGCTGCTCTATCCGGCGCATCTTTTGCGCGTACTTTTCTTCCTCGCTCAAGCCAAAAAAGGCGCTGAAAAAGTCTATCCAGGGGAGATAAGGCGATTGAGAGCCGTGGGAGAGGCAATCCCCGCCCAGTCCGTACATTCCCCTCTCGCGAGCCAAAGCGATCACCTCTTCCAGCAGACGGCTCTTTCCCACCCCGGCCTCGCCGCTGATGGCCAGCAATTGCCCTCGTCCCGCTGCTGCGCGCTCAATGACCTCGGCGATCCGCGCCAATTCTCCTTTCCGCCCGACGATGGGCGATCCGCGCCTCCTGGCCCGCGCCTCCTCGCCCCCCCATACCTTGGCTTCCGTTCGCACGCCCACCGCCCGGCTGACGGAAACAGGCTCTCGCTTCCCCTTCACCATGATGGGAGCCAGCTCCTCACAGACAAACTCTTTCTCCACCTGGCGCGCGGTACGTTGTTCGAGGAGGATTTCTCCCATCCCGGCCGCCTGCATCAACCGCGCCGAGAGGTTCACCACGTCCCCCATCACGGTGTACTCCCGGCGTCGTTCCGAACCGACGTTCCCGGCAAAGACAGATCCGGAGGCGGCCCCGATCCGCTGGTCGGTGATGAAGGAAAGCTCATCCGACTCCGCCGCCCGTCGTTGCAGCGCCAGGGCGCAGCCCACCGCCCGCTCTGCGTAATCCTTGTGCGCCACCGGCGCTCCAAAGATGAGGTGCAACAGGTTCCCTTTATCCCCGGTGATGACCCGGTTCAGTCGTCCCCCATAGCGGTGGATGATCTCTTGCATGGCGGTGAAATAGTGCTCAAGTTTTCGTCCGGCTTGCGGATCGGCGTTGTAATCCAGCCCAAAGAAATTGACAAACAGGCTGACGACCGGTCGTTGTTCTCCCAGAAATTGTTCTTGTCCTTCCACGATCTGCTCGTACACGGTGGGGGGCAGATAGGGCGTCAATTGTGCTATCGCCTGTTCGACGCTCTCCTCGTCCAAAACGGACCAGTCTATTTCTTGTGACAGGGAGAGATCGCCATCCTTTCCCCCATGTCGCCATGTCGCCATGTCTCCTTGTCTCGCCAGCAGGAATCCTTCCCGTTCCCCGCCCACGACGATCCCCAGTTCCTTCCAGTCTCCTCGGATGCACTCGCCATCCACCATCACCTCGCCAGCCGCCGCGTGATGCTCCGCCTCGGCCATGCGGTCGAGAGGGCGTCCGGCCAGGACGTACTCCAATCCCTTCTGTGGATCGCCCACGCTCAGGAACAGCACCGGCCCTTTACTGATGCCGATCTTCATCCGCAGCTCAAAAACGCCCCCGCGCGTCTCCACCGCCCGGAACTCGGCCATCTTTTCCTGCATCGCCAGGGCGCAGGCGCAGGCGCGCCATAGTTCCCTCCGCGCATTCGCCGATTCGCCGACTCGCTGACTCACAAACGCACAGGTTATGGCGTCGCCGCCAAACTTGGTCACCTGACCGCCATAGTTTTGCACCAGGTCGATCATGGTGGTGAAATAATCATTGAGCACGCGGGTCAGCTCCTCCGCGCCCTCCTTGCCCATCCGGGCCAGGCTTTCGGACATGGCCGTAAAGCCAGAGACATCGGCAAAGAGGACCGCGGCATCCATCCGCTCCTCCCTGCCTGCCAGAGAGGTATAGGGATCGGCGATGACCTGGCCCGCGATAAAGCCGGGCACATACGCGCTGATGGATTGCAGGAGAGCTATTTTCTCGTTTCTCATCAGACCCTCAAAGGTTGTGGGCTGGTATATTGGTAACCGGTATATTGGTACATTGGGAGGTACGAGAAGCGGTTGACCAATCTACCGATCTACCAATACACCAACTTTACCACATCTTTGCCAAAAATCAAAGGCAGCAGGTGCTCGTTCTCACCAGGGCAGCGGATGAGAAACGGATGAGCGGATGACGTTCTCGCGCCGGTTGCTGAATCAAATACTGCAAATAAGCGAGCATCCGACGGTTGAGTAGACCCTCAATGTCATCAAGCGCCGTCGGTTGAGTAGCGGAAGCGCGCGCTTTTCGCGCTGGAGCGTATCGAAACCACGGCGCGGCCCATGCAGTCAAAATCTATTACAAGACCCGCTCGCTTGGTTTCGATACGGCCCTTCGGGCCTACTCAACCGGCGCACGCTTCCTTAACTTGATGATATTGAGTAGACCTTCAGGTCGTATCGAAACCCCGGTACTGAGTGCGGATGAACCGTCCGTCGTCGAAGTAAAGGGCGCGAGCGGCTCAGAAGCAATTGGTTTCGATGCGCCTCCGCATCCGCTTATTCGCTCTTCATACGTTGCATCAATGCAGTAAACAAATATAGCAGCAGCAAGCCCCTACACTAGCATAATAGAGAAGCGCGATTTATGGGGTTTCACTTGCGTTACAGTTTGGTTTCTTGGGCGGGGAGGACCTCGGATGTGAGAAATACACGATCGCGGACGAACCGTCCGTCGAAGTAAGGCAGGCGACCTGCGGAAAGCAAAATCGGCCATAAAAGCCGCCCGCTTGATTTCCCTTCCACAGGCTCAGTACAAGCACAGCAATTCCCGTTATGGGAAAAAACGCGAGTTGTAGCCGCGATGTAACCGTTCACCCCCTCCCCCTGCCCCTCCCTACGAGGGAGGGATGAACGCTTACGCCGCGATTTCTATATCGCGAAGGATGCTTCATGCGGCAAAATGCACGCGCCATGGAAAGCGTGGCTACAAAACGGGAATTGCTGGTACAAGCGACAGGCTCAAACCAGGAGTTTTGACAAATACAGTAGCTACGCAGTCAATAGCGAGACCGGCGGTTGAGTGGCGCCAGCATATCGAAACCAGGGCGAACTGCGTAACTCCTGAAGTAATTCAACCGGCGCTCGCTTGAACGATCTGAGCATGTGATCATCGTGCATTTCCCCCATCCGAGGTCATCCCTGGAAGAGAGCCTCAAAACAACACAAAAACAGGGACAGGCTCTTTACGAACCCGTCCCTGTTCTCACTGCAGAAGAGATTACAGGTTTTCCTCTCCTCCGCAGGATGCGAAAAGCAAGTTGTAAAGCCTCCTACCCACCATAGTTCCTGAGAACGAGCGGCAGGTAGATGTTGTTCTCTTCCCCGGGGCTGGATCTGAGGCTAAATTTAGTGAAGTGATCCAGCTTGCCGGTGGCAAACATATCCTCCTCGTCGACGAAAGCGTCGTCCAGGGCCACCCACCGGTTATAGACGGTGGAGTAGTAGGCCGGCATCAGGTCGGCGGGCGACGGGTAGGGATACGAGGGCACCGATTTCAGAGCGTCCTCGTCAAAGTAGAACTCGAGACGCATCTGCTTGTTAAAGTTCTCGGTGATCAGTTTGCCCTGGTTATCCCGCGCCTCCAGGTCGTAGGCGAGGCCGATCAGACGCTGGCCTTCGGGCAGCGCGGCCCGGGGCGTGGCGCAGATGCGCACCGTGTCTGAGAACGTGCCGGACTTGACGGTGAGCATGGGGGGCAGCAAGTCGAGCATGTCTGGCCGCCTGGGGAATTCCAGCCGCCTGGACTGCGCGGGATCGATGGTCCAGCACTGACTGCCCGGCAACCGGAACGCCCGCTCTAGCAGCAGATCCTTACCGGTGACCGTCACATTGCCCACCTTCACCCTTCTCTCGCGAGAGCGGTAAAAGTCGTTGTTTGCGGGGTTCACGTAGGCGGCCCACACGTGCCAGGTGGTGTCGGCGGTGACAGGCAGGCGGTATTGACTGCCCAGCGTGCCGGTGACCTCGCTGGAACCGGTGTCCTCGGACCAGCCGAACACCCGGATCGTCGTGCCGTCGGGCAAGGCCCCGGTGGGAGTGACGTACAGCGTGCCGACGATCTCGACCTTTTCGGTTGGCTTGGGAAGAAGCACGATGTTCACAGGGTTGTCATCCATAGAGGTCCATTTCATCGGCTTCGGCGGGAGGTGGGTCGCCGCGAGGTTCGGCGGCAGGTGAGCGCCCAGCATGTATTCGCCCGGCAGCACGGGCATCGTGAAGGTCCCGCTCGCGTTGGTCTTGGCCTCAAAGTAGAGGCCCTCGCTGTTGGTGCCCTTGACTCCATTGGCAAAGACCTTGACGTTGGGAGCGGAGGCGCCAGAAGTGGTACCCACATGGACCGTGCCCACGATCTCGGTGTCGAGCTTCATGACGAACATGGTGCTCGGCACAGTCTCCATCCCGGGACCGATGACCACCGGATACCTGGGATAAGACGGGTGAGCGATGTAGCCCGTGCTCGGATCCACCCACAGCTTTAGGGTCCAGGTGATGGTGTCCGAGACCGGAGTGGGAACCCACAGATTGTACTGATACGGAGTCTTGGTCTCCCAGAGCGTATCTTCTACCCACAGACCGTCGGGCGCGCTGCCCGAGACTGAAGCCTCGATGTGAGGATAGGGGTTGCCAGGATCGTCACTCTTCAAGTCGCCCCAGATCAAGGTCCCTGCATCGATAAGGGTGAGCAATACCCCTGTCTTGGTCTCTCCGACGGCCACCTCCACCCGTTTGGGCGGGCCGGGCATGTAGCCTCCCGTCGGCAGCCAGACGCCCACAGTATAAACCCTGCCTCCTACCACCTTTAGCTCGAAGGAGCCGCCCTGCGCCTTATCCTCGCTGACGGTCCAGCACTCGTGATTGGCGCAGTACTCGGCAAAGACGATGGCGTCTACGTCGATGATGGTGTTACCGGTCTCATCCACAACCCGACCACGAATGGTCGCGTTGCGACGCGCCAGGTAAAAGTTTACGTTCGAGATCGTCTCTCCGGCCGCCAGGTGTCCACTCTTATACTGAGGGGGTAGAACGACATAGCTCTGTTCCTGCTGCGGAGTGAGCAGCGGCCCGCCCTCCCAGTATCCGGGGAATAGCTTCAGGGTGTAGTGGCCGCCGGTGATGGTGTCGGTGCTGGCGTAATCATCCTCGGTCCATGCCTCCACCTCCACCCCGGCCAACCCCTGCCCGGTGCCGGTGACGATCACCCGACCGCTCACCTGGGCCGTGCGGTCGGCAAGGGCGCGCAACTTGAATACGCCGATGTCTTTCGGATTCTCATCCACATCCACGAGCCTTCCGTTGTCGAAAGGTTCGCCAAAGGGGAAGCTTTCGCTGGCTGTAGGATCTACCCACACCCACGCTTCGTAGGTGCCCGGAGGAGCCCAGAAGGAAAACTCTCCATTGGAGTCCACAGGTCCCCCGAAGCACGCTCCTGTCTCGCTGCAGAGGTCGATCCCCACAGCGCCCGCCGGTATGGGGACGTCAGTTGGGGTGGTCACTACGCCGGTGACCTGGAAGTGATCGCTCTCGTTGTGCCGGAGAACGGTAAAGTGTACGGGTTGTCTTTCTGTTTCCAGTGTCGGCGTGAACCAGACCCACTGTTCCATAGCCGGATCGAACCACCAGTCTGGGGGAGTGGTAACGTCGTAAATTGGCTCTACTCCCATCTTCCAGAGGCCTTCTCCGAGGCAAAGTTCGTATTCACCAAACTCGTCGGTCTTGGTTTCGGCCCAACGTCCGCTACTTTCGTGATGGGCGTAGATCCAGGCATCGTCAACCGCTGTTCCCTCTTTGTAGGTTACCGTTCCAAATGCAAACTTGATGCATTCGAACGGTTGCAGATAGAGTATCGTTTCTTCTTGCTGATCGGGTGAAGTCAGGAAGAATCGCCACGGTTCCGGTGGCGCCCAATCCAGCAGTAAATAGTCCGGCAGAAAGACCTCCACGACGTAGGTGATGCCAGGCTCCAGCCCACTGAAGGTGAACATGCCGTTTTCATCGGTTTGCGTCCCGTAATCGAACGTCCAGTCTTCGGTGTGGATCCCCACGTCAACCCATGATACCGGGCAATCCGGGCATTCGGCATAGTCGGGCGGGTAGCGCAGTTCCCCGATGACGTTGGCGATTCCTATGTAGAGCGTGATCTGCTCTGTGTAGCCTGGGTCGTACTGGCTGCCCGGCGGGACGTCAAACTCCTCGACGTTCGAGTTTCCCAACCCCGTCACGTTGTCGTAGGGCGGCATAGATTGCACAAAGTAGTGACCATCCGGCATCCCGCCGAAACGGAAGGGCTTGTAGATTTCATCTGAATTGTACCAGAGAGTTTCGTCTCCGTCCGTGTAGCTCCAGTCGTCGTTCCACATATCCACCCATGTGGAGACGGGGACATCATCCGGCCCTAGCACCCAGCCCCAAACGCGGGGATAGGTGAGCCTGACCGAGCCGAGATCGGTCTGGGGGGTCGCGCCATCCGGCGCGGAAAACTCGACCGGCAGAGATTGAGTGTAGGAGATGGCGAGGTTCGTCTCACACATCGGCTTGGCCCGCAAGATGTAGTGATCGTGGTAGGGCAGGGCCAGGCTGAACTCGCCGTTCATGTTCGTTTCCAGATAGATGTCTACACTCCAGTCGTCGTTGTGAACGTTGATCTCTGCCGGATGAACCATATTCTGCCACTCATCGTAAGCGGGCGGCAGGGGGGTATCTTCCGGCGTTCTCACCACGCCGGTGATGTCAGGATATTGCAACGCCAGCGTGAGAGAGCCAAGCGTGGGGTCGACGAGGACTTTTTCCGAGTTCGCCAGCGCCGGAATATCGGATCCCATGGGCCAGGCCTGCGCCCAGTACTCTGGACACGGCAGGAACTGGAACTGAGCCGGTCCGGCAGATGTACTGTCGTTCCATTGTTCGTCCCAGCAATCTCCCCATTCGCTCCACAGTCTGACGTGAGCTGCGATGGGATCCCCCAGCGGATCCACAACCAACACATCGAGAGACTCCCCTTGCATCTCGACCAGATAGAGGTCGTTGTACTGCGTGTTGCCAGGCGTGTACTGGCTGCCTGGAGGCACGGTGACGGTGAGCGGTTCGGATTCTCCGAACGGAGAGCCATCGGGCGGATAGGCCACCAGCGTAAAGTCGCCCGCCGGCACGCCGCCGATCGCATAGTAGCCGCTCTCATAGTCCCCACCGGCTACCTCGTATCCCTCGGCATCAAGCACGGCCACGTATCCCAAGGTCGCTGTAACTCCACCCGGCTCGTAAACCATGCCCTCGAAGCTGGCGTAGGTCAGAGGGAGCACGCCCAGGTCGAGAGACTCTGGGACACTGAGATAAAAGTTCACTGGAACGGCGTCAAAGAAACCACTTTCCCAGGGCGCTCCAACCTCGACGACAAAGTCGCCAGGGATGTAGGGGTCAGGGGTCGGGAATTCAAAGTAGCCATCGCCGCTATAGACGTCCGTGCAACCAATCTCCACCCAATCACCGCTGGAATTTATACGGTGCAGGCAGGCCCAGGTATCGCCGGTGATGGGCGACTCGTCAGGATTGACGACGACACCGCTGATGACGGGACCCTCATAGGGTTGGTACTGGTGCATTACCGCTGGAGCAAAGGCGTCGACATCTACTGTTGAGAGATCAACGCCGTTGTAGGTGGACAGTGTTCCCTCTTGCACGGGGGAATTGGGGCTTCTGGTGACGGGCGGCAGATAGACCTGATTCACCACCACAGCTATCGGTCCGGTGGCATCCACTGTGGCGTGACCGGAAAACCCGGCAGGCAGATCTGGATTGTTCGCCTGTTCCAGCAAAGCGCTCGTATGCGGCAGGAGGCCAGATATCACCTCTGTTTCTGCTACCGGCGTTCCCTCAGCATCGCCCTCGTAATTCACCACCACTTCTATGGGTTCGGCGCCGACGTTCTGGATGGCGATCTCGGTATTGTAACCATAGTATCCTTTCTGCACCAAGGGCAGAATGGCGGAAGTTGTGCCTTCCGAAAAATCCTCATAGTACGAACCATCCAGTTTATTTTGACCAACCAGGGCCACTATGGGCTGATCGGCTGAGATCACCGCCGAGCCAAGGAAGGGATCGGGGAGATTGTCATCTCCCATCTGAGGGAATGACATAGATCCATCGGGGGGGATAACTCCCGTCGGGCCAGAGATCAGGCTGCCATCTTGGGCATAAAAGTCGACCACGACATTGGCGTCAAGATCCCCCATGTTATGCACCAATATGGCGGTGGAGTCGGTGTTATCCGTCCAGTTCCTTTTGATCAAAGGCAGCGACAGATATGCTTGCTGCTGTAGAAATCGATAGAGGCTCCCTTCTAAAGCAGCACTGCTCCTACCAAAGGCGTAGGGAAAGCCTCGATAGGTGCGGAACGAGGCTTCGCTTTCCACGTTGACCACGGCGACGATGGGTTGGTCCGCACTCACAAAGGCCGAACCCATCCATCCGTCGGCGTGATCCTCGTTGGACTGGATGAGAATCGCCGTATCTCCTGGCACGATGGTCTCGCTCCGGTTCAGGCTGTCGCTGTAACTCACCGCGATAGTGGCGTCTCCTGTGCCCACGTTCTGTACGAACACCGTTGTGTTGTGGCCATAGTAATTCTTCATAAGTATGGGCAACACAAAGGAGGTAGGAGCATCGTAAAAGCCGAAACCATTGTAGATGGAGCTTTTTCCAGGGGCGTACTGATTTACAAGGGCAACGACAGGCCAGCCAGAGTCAATGGCGGCTCCGCCGGCCCAACCCGGATCGTGGCTCTCATATTCCTGCTCAAACAGGGCCGACTCCCATGGCCATGCCTCCCACATCGTCTCGCTCGTGCCGTCGGAATAGGACACGGTGATGTCCGTCATCGAGATGCCGACGTTGGTGACCTGGATGGCGCTGTTAAAGTCTCCGATTGCTTGTGGTCCCACTGGCTCCGCTTCTGCTGTGCTGGCGGATAGCAGGATCAACGCCAGCAAGATGAGCGGTACAAATATGCTCAAGGCGAGGGGAGACCAGCGGCGCAACAAAAGTGTATATTTGCCAAATTGGCGTAACTTGTTCATCTTTCTCCTTTCCTACTCAATAGTTGGTTATGGAGATCACTGCATCTGTAGCAATGACCGGTAGCGCAAGCACTATGTGAGATTGGGCGACATGTCTTTATTTTCATCACCTCCTTTATTTTTTCTCCCTCATCTGATCCAGCGTCCGGGGGGAGTCATTGTTGTTTCTCCACCTTAAAGACGCTCGTCCGTTCCCGATTGTAGATCAGGCGAAATCCGGGATTGGCGTCCAGCACGTCTGGATCCAACGGCCCGCCTAATGCACCCAGGTATACGTAATCTACATTTTCTTCCTGCAGCAACTTCCACAATCCTGCCGCATTGGCAGACAGCGCCTCCACCTGCTGGTTCAATCTCTCTACCTGAAGCACGTCGGCTCTATCTCCCAGAGGATACAGCGCGGGGGGCGTGGTGGTCGGTCGCCGCGTGAGCGGCGCGATCCAATAACCGCCGTCGGTGCCAGCGTAGACGGGTTCCTGCCACGGTTGCGCGTTGATGAGAAAGCGGCTACCGGGTGGGGTGTAGTCTTGTATCCAGGCCATTGCTTCCTGATCGGACTGAAGCGCCAGCACGCCATTGGGATTGACGACGGTGATCTGGCGGCGCGCGCCGACCACGCTCAGAGCGACCAGTGCAGCGGTTGCCAGAGGATGGCATAACGCGCGCCATTTTCCTTTCAACGCGGTCAGCCAACTGCTGAACAGCTCGTTGCTCAGGAACCCGCACCAGATCGCCAGCGGCATAAACCAGGTGATGAGCATGGCTACGTTGTTGATCAACCCCTCGCCGGGCAGCCCCAGTAACGAGGGATTGGTGATCACAAACAGAAAACCTACCCACAAGAGCAGCACGGCGGAAAAATATCGCCGCTCCGCCAACGCTGCGAGCGCGCCTATCCCTCCCAGCGTCAGGGTGTAACGATCGAACCCGCTGCTGACGTACCGCCACGAAAAGTCCCAGTGCGTCGTAGGTTCCCCGCCGCCCCAGTGGACGAAAGCATCTAGCCATAGATCGGCGGCAATACCGAGGATCCATGGCATCAGCGACGCCAGCGCCAGGAATACCATTGCTGCGTACCAGCCCAATTCTCGAGGCCGAATGCGCCAGGCGCGTGGTCGTCTCGCCAACCGGACCAACCACCAGGCAGCGACGAAACAGACGTAGAAAGCGAACACGCGGTAATGAGTAAGGATCAGACCGGCTAACGCCAGCACTGCCAGCGCCGTCGCTCGCCTGTCTCGTCGTCGGGCGGCCTCGATGGTGAGGATGGAGGCGACCGGCAGGATGAGCAACCCACTCAACTGGGTGTAGCGTCCCCAGCTCACATAATGGGCCGGCATCGTGGAAAGCAGCGCCACGATCAGCGCGGCGAACAGGGCCGCCTGCCGGCGTCGGGTCAACCAGCGCGTCAGAAGGTAGACCTGCAACGCGGCGGCGAGGTTAAAGACCTGGCCCACGAGCAGCATCGCCTGGGGCAGCGCCCTGCCGCTGAGCCAGGCAAAGGCAGCCACCGACGCCTGGAATCCGTAATGATAGGTCGCGTCGCGCACGGCGACGTAGGGTTCGTAGGAGGTGGGGACCTGGCCTCTTTCGGCGATGATGCGCGCTACCACGGTGTGGTGCACCGAATCCACCCAGGTCGGCAGCGCCAGATCGCGCACTGCCAGCATCCGCACCGTCAGGCCAACGATCAAGACAATCGCCAGAAGTACGGTGTGGGGTGTGAGGCGTGAAGCGTGAAGCATGACACGCCGCAAGCGCACTCCCGTGATCACAACGGCCGTCAGGCCGGCTCCTCCAAATAGCACGCCGGCCATCGCCGCGCTCATCGCGCCGCCCAACTGCGTGATCCACAACAGCAGGAACGGAAGGGTAGACAGGCTCAATCCCAATGCCAGCGCCAGCCGTTCCCAACCGTCGAAGCGGCGGACGGACGGCCAAAGCTGCAAGAGCAGAAACCCCGGCGCCCAGAAGAGCGCCGCCATTGGCAGAACGAGCCAGATGTCACGCAATCCCTTACCCAGGTCTCTCAAAAGCATCAAGAGATCGTAATCGTAGACGGTGCGGAAGGTCAGGTCGCCGCGCCAGGGGAAGCCGTCGGCGTAGGCGCTGCCGGGAGTGTAGACGTCGTGAGCGACGGCCTGCAGGCGCAGAGGATGATCGGCCGTCGCCTGGGGAGCCTCGAACAGCGCGTAGAACTCTTGGTCCTCCGAGTCAGGGAGAGGGGAGAAGCGAAAGCGGACCATTGCTAATTCAAAACCGTCAATTCGGCTCGAGTCGTCGTCTGTTCCCTTTCCATCCGCGGGTACTTCAACGCGAGCGAGGTCAACGGTGCTATCCGGACCGCCGCGCAGGTGGAGAATAACAGGGCCAGTGGCACTGTCTTGTCCTTGCGAGCTGTCCCAAGCTACTTCAATGGCGCACATTCTCGGACGCGAAGCGACAAAGGTTTGCCCCACTGTGTGTGTTTCGTAGATGGGCGGCGTTTCGAGTGCCGCCCGTGGCTGCATCGTGTCGAGATCAAAACGCGCCACGCAGCCCGTCAGAGCCAGAACGTAGAACAGGATGCGTAAAACGTGGTGCGTGATGCGTGATACGTGGTGAGTCACCATGTCTCCCTATGCCAGTACCCCCGACTCTGTTCATGGGCAATCGTTGCCCATCAGAGTTGGGGCGGCGGTATCCGCAATGCGGATGCCTATCTCGCTTCCCCGACATCGATTCTGGCGGGCTATCCCGCCGGCGTTGCCTCGATAATCTATGCCAGCGCTGCCATTATCCGTGCAGACGTTATTTTCCAGCGTTGGCCGGGCTTGCTCGTCTACGTAGATGCCAGCCAGGCCATTCCTGGAGCATTCATTGTAGCGGGCCACTCCACTGGTGTTGCCAGCGTACGTGATGCCGGAATTTTCGTTGCCTGTGCAAACGTTTTCCTCCAGCGTCGGCGAGGCGAGTTCGTCCACATAGATGCCCCGCCGGTTCTCTCGACAGTCGTTCTGGCGAGCCACCCCACCGGCATTATCCCAATAGGTGATGCCAGCCTCAGCGTTATTTGCGCAGACGTTCCCTTCCAGCGTCGGATGGCCCTGTTCACCAACGTAGATGCCTTCCTGTCCATTTCTGGAGCATTCGTTTTGGCGAGCCAACCCGCCAGCGTTGCCCCGGTAGGCGATTCCGGACTTTTCGTTGTCTGTGCAGACGTTTTCCTCCAGCGTCGGTTGTGCGCGATTGTCGGCATAGATGCCCATCAGGTTTCCTGAGCACGTGTTCTGACGGGCCGTTCCGCCAGCGTCGTTCGAGTAGGCGATGCCGACCAGTGTGTTATTCGTACAGACGTTTCGATCCAGCGTTGGCCGGGCTTGCTCTTCCACCAGAATGCCCATCGTGGCATTTTCTGTGGCCACGCAATCTTGCACGATCCCGGTCGTGTTCCCCTGAATCCGCAGGCCGACGCCTTTCTTTCCCTCCCCTTCCACATAGACCGCCCCGGTGAAGCGACAGCGAGTAAACGTCACGTCCCCGCCCTGCACGATCACCACGTCGGCCTCTGCGCTGCCCTCGTGGTGGAAGGTGATGTCCTCGGCTGCAAAGGAGTCGATGTTTGCAACGCTAACTACATAGTCCTTGGCTCTGGAGACGATCTTGGTTTGTTCCGCATTGTCTCCCACCAGACGGAGCGACTGGCGGATATCCAGAGGTTTTGCCAGGCGATAGACACCAGCGCCCAGAGTGATGGTGGCCCCCGGTGGGGCATACTCCACCGCGTCTTCTAGGGTGGCATAATCCCCGCTGCCATCAGCTTCCAGGTGTAAGGCAATGGGAAAGGGGGTGATCTGATTGTCTTGTTCTGATGTTGGCGTCGAATCTGAGAAAGGAGCCGAGATCGAGTTTGGTGCTGGCGTGTCGAATGGTAACCACGCCCCCAATCCTATGCCGATAACAAAGAGGGCCGAAAGCGCCAGCGCACGCTTCAACTCGCTATGCCCCATCGGTCCCCCTCCTTACAAACCCTGCAAGTTAAGCTATGAATTATAACGAATGCATATCTGTCATGTTACTATGAATTGGTTGTCATTTCAATAGGTTCTTTGTACTATCGGAGAGACCGATGAAATGGTCAGGGGCAGGCTTGGCGCCAGGCGGTCAGATCGCGTTCTTTGAGTATCGCGCTAAATTTCATCGTCTTGGCCTGCGGGCAGACCTGGTTGGAGAACTGCTCGGCAGTGAACTGGTCGGCATATTCAGCGGCGAAAACGGGCTTTCCGGCGGCGATGAACGGCATCATCTCTGCGCACCACCCATCGGCAAAGCAATCCTCGGTCAGCGCCCAGTCAAAGTATGACAACAAGTCCGCCACTTGTCCGTCGTCGTTTTTCAAGCCAATGGACAGGCCGCGCGCGTGCGCCTCGTTCGCCAGCCAGATGTTATAGTTGAGTTGGTCCTGGTAGGTGAGTGGAAAGCCGGTATTGTTAGTATACCCGTCAATATTATCCGGCTCGATGCCGTCAAAGCCTTTGGCTCTGCACTCGTCAAAGCGGGCGCGCATGATGGGGGCCAGCAGATCGATCTGACGAATATCCAGCCATTTCTCGCCTTCCCATCCTTCATAGTCGTTGCCGAGGACTGAGGCCGGGAACTGGTCTGCGTCGGATCGCCACTCTTCCCAGGATCCCACACTGATGTAGCAGATAGCTTTGCGCCCCTGGGCGTGCAACGAGGCCACCGTGCTGGCGTCGTTGTCGAACAGGTCAATGTCGTACATATCCACCTCAAACGACGGGTCAATGGGATCGGTCAATTGCCACTGCCAACTGGTGCCAACAGATGGCTGCCACCAACCTGCCGATGAACCGGCGATATGGTTCAGCACGAGCGGCAGGTAAATCGTTGATGCGGCGGTAAAGGTGACGGGGTGTGTGGCGGGTTCGACCATCTCGAAATTGGCGGCAGTGATCATCGTGTTCTTCGAGGGTGTATAGATGAGTTCGATTCCATCCGAGAGATCGTTGGATGGGAACACATTCGAGATCTGACCGACGACTGACCCAATACAGACTAACACGAGGGATCCAATTAAGACAGGGAACAGGAACCATCGCCTCATTGGTCTGTCCCTGTCTGGCCCGAGTCGGGATGTACCATCAGCGACGATACGTCCACCGCTTCAAAATCTGAACCGAGAACCCTGTCCAGCTCGTGGAGCATTTCGTTGTCCCACCGCTCATCGGGCACGCCGGAGATGAACCAGCTTGAGCCGTTATCCGCCAGTATCATGCCGTACTTCTTGAGTGCCTGAAGGATGACCTGCACCTCCGGCGGAAAGCCGGAGATGTCAAAGTCGGCTTTCAGGCGGAAGCGCTGGCCCATCGGTGGGGAGTTTGGTTGTTCATTGTATGGGGCGAAATGGCGCGCCGGCCAGACGTACGCTTGGCGGGTCGAGTTGGCGGTGAAGCGGAGCGCATGTCGGATTTCCCCCGTAGCCACCTCGTCGTAGCGCACCAGCCCGGACAAAATCGGCAGGCCCGCCGCATCCGCCGAGGTCCAGCCCTCCTCCCGGAGAGCGTTCGAGTTCAGGTCAAAGATCGCGCCAGAGCCGGCGGTCCAGCTACCGTCGGGCTGTGGATAGGCGGCGTAGAGTTCGTACAGGATGCAGTTGTCGCGATCCACGATCAGGATGTGCCGGTCGCCCTCGCTATCGGGGCCGCCCTCGATGGGCGCGTCGGGGGGAATGGGGTAGGGGCCGGGATCGCTTTCGTCGTCATAGGTGAAAGTGATCGAGACCGTGGCTTGAACGCCAGACACAGTTGTGTAAGGGATGCCGATGGGACCGCCCTCCCAGGTGCCAGAGCCAAAGTCCGCGTGAATTTCCTCGTCGGCCCCGATGACGGCGACGTATGCGTCCGAATTGGCGTGCACGGGCAGCGTGTCCACGGGCGTGTTCCAGATATTGTCGGCGGGGAAAACGGAACATCCGGCTATTGTGGGAGATGATTGGGATTGAGTCACGATCAGTCCGTTGAGAATCAAGGGCAAATAGACCCGCGCTCCGCCGACGATGAGGCTCGCGTAAGTTGTCTGTGTCACGCCGTTCGTGCCGGTGATCGGGATGTCATAGTGCAGGCCGGGCGAAAGCGCCGTGCCTGTGTGTGTATCGCTGGCAGTGAGAACGGCCAGCCCAGGTGGAATCACCTGGGCCGGGCCTAATTGCAGAGTCAGGCTGGGGGAGGGGGTGGCGGTGGTCAAACTGATGGTGGTCGAAAAGCCGCCGACGGGCCGCACGGCGATGGTGTATGTGGCGACGCCCCCAGGGTTGATAACGCGGGCAGTGGGCGTGACGGTCAGTGTAAAGCCGTACTCCTGGTACTCGAAGGCTCCCATATCAGGCCCGAGGCCGATCGGGCGTGGGGCGCCCAGGATGTCCACCGAGGGCGCGTAGGCTGGATCGCCAGCGTCAATGGCGGGGCTGTCTGGAAGCAGGTGGGCGTCGAAAGCGTCTATGGAGGGATTGGTCAAGCCGGGCGGCTGGCAGATGTCGTGGGGGCCGACCGGGCAGGGATCCTCCTTCGTGTTGTAGATGATCGAATAATCGGCGTCGAGCGGATCCCCGGTCAAGTTCTCTGTGTAGACGAAGCAGGTCTTTTCCTCCGGCGCGGCAAAGTCGGTCTGGCCGAGAAAGATATTGTTGCGCATCCGCACGACCTCGGAGCCGTCGCACGCCCCCTCGCAGATCGCCTCGACCAGGCAATCCCCCTCGCTGGTGAGGGTGTTGTTGGTCATGGTGATCTGGTCTCCGGGCTGCAAATTGAGGGCCAGAGCATTCCCATAGGCGCGGCAATTCTCCACGTTGTAGGTGAACGGTTGCCCATCGAAATAGCCACAGTTGCCGACGATGATCGAGTTCTCGATCGAGGTTGGCCCATTAGCCTTGATCTGGTTCCCGGCATTCCCCTCGGCGATAGTGCGCCGGATGGTGATGCTGCCGCCCAGCCGGTGATAGAGCAGATCCAGGCCATCGGAAGCGTTGTGCAGAAAGGCCGAGTCCTCGATGATCCAGTCGCCGCCGGTGGCGCCGGTGCCGACGCCATCGCCGTAGCCGCCGAAGTTTTCATCCCAGCAACCGGTTGGTTCATCGCCGGGGTACGTCTCGGCGCAACCGTTCCACTCCACCGTCCAACGACGGAAGAGCAACGTCCCCGAGTTTGAGCTGTCGTCCCCAATATCTCCCTCCCATCCGATCAAGCCGTTGCCGGCAATTCGCACATCTTCCACGGTCCAGTCGGTGAGCCGTCCGGCCCGGACGCCAGCGCTTGCCAGACCGTGGATGTTCAGATCGTGCAGATAGACGTCAGTCGCATCTTCAGCGTACAGGCCGTCGGAAGCCCAGTCGCCGTAGGGGTAGGCGTCGTTTGCACAGGCCAGACCGCCGCTGTGGTCCTCGGCGCAAGCGGCGTGGTCGGTGATCTCCAGGCAGGCGATCTCGGCGTGATCTGCGCCGGTGAGGTCGAGTACGTGGGCCGCCCGCTCCGTGCCCCACAACTCAGGCGGGTTGGCGCAGCCGGTATCCCATCCGACCCCCAGGATGCGGGTGGGATGGGCGTCGTCGGGGCCGCTGGGGACCGGCGGCATGACGCAATCCCAGGGATAGTCGGAGACACAGGCGTCGGCGCCGGGCGCGCCGTGGCCGATGCGGTAGCTGCCGGCGGCGATGACGAGCGTGTCGCCTCCGGCGATGCGGGTGGTGCCCGGTTCCCCAGGCTCGCCGCTGGGCTGAAGCGCGCGGAAGGGGTGATCCCAGGCGCAGTCCTGCCCGGTTCCACTGCCGGGATAGGGAGCGTCTACCAGACCTGTGCATTCGTCGGCGGAGCCGCCGTCGGGGCGGACGTAGTAGGTGGTCGCCGGGAGGGCGGTGGCGACCGGGAGCGCGGGAGGAGTGGCAAATAGCCCCCTGGTCGGCGTCGCTGGCAGACAGGCCATCAATCCTATGCCCAGGCCCAGCGCAAGGGTAAAAGCCCAGACGATTTTGATTCGTTGGGTGTTCATTTGTCCTCCTTTCCTTAAGGCATCTGAAAATTGTGTTACTTGTTCGATCCTACACGACGTTATACTCGACGATCTCTCGTCCCTCCTCGAAGCGAGCAAGATCCAGTTGGGAGATATCCAGCGTGTGCGCCTTTCCGTCCAGGATCTCCTCCGCCAGCAGCAAGCCACAGGCAGGACCGTGCTGGAAACCGTGGCCGCTAAAGCCGCCGATGCAGTAGAACCCCTCGACCTCTGGGATGCGACCCAGGATGGGGTGGGCGTCCGGCGAGTCTTCGTAAAGCCCGGCCCAATGGCTGGCCAGTCCTGCCTTTTTTAGAATGGGCAATCGTTTCATCGCCGCTTCCATGTGGATCAGTTCCCACTCGTCGTCCAACGATTGGTCAAAACTCACCTTTTCGTTGGGATTCGACATGCCGGTCAGGATACCCGGCCCCTCGCGGTGAAAATACAGGGATTGGGCGAAATCTATGGTAAAGGGAAAGTCGGGTGGTATCTCCGGTATGGGGCTGGTGACGACGATCTGGCGGCGCACTGGGACGATGGGGATGTCCACACCGGCCATCTCGCCGACCACGCCCGCCCACGGCCCGGCGGCATTGACCACGAACGACGTCGCCACCTCTCCCTGATCGGTGACGACGCCCCGCACCTGTCCGCCCTCGACGCGGATGTCGGTCACCTCCACGTCGGTCAGCAGTTTCGCCCCCAGCCTCCGCGCGCCAGAGACGTATCCCTGCACCACGCCGTTGGGGTCCGCCAGGCCATCGCCGGCGTGAAAGGTCGCAGCCATCACGCCTTCCAGATCGATCAGTGGCGCCAGCTCGGCGATCTGCGGCGGTTCGAGCCATTCCGTCTGCACCCCCAGCCGGTGTTGCATCGCCACATTCTGGCGAAAAACCTCTACATCCGCCTCGTTCGTCAGCAGAAAGAGGTAGCCGCAGTAGCGCAGGTCAATCGGCTGCCCCAGTTCCTCCTCGAAGCGATCCAGCATCGGCAAACTAAGAAGAGAGAGACGAACGTTGATCTCGGTGCCGAATTGGTAGCGAATGCCGCCGGCGCACTTGCCGGTGGCCTGTATGCCAAAGAAGGATTCTCGCTCCAGTAGCAGTACATCTCGGCAATCCCTGAGCGCCAGGTGGTAGGCGGTACTGGCGCCCATCACCCCCCCGCCTACGATGACGACGTCAACTGTTTTGGGCAATTTCATGATATCGTTCCTCACTGTTTCGTATCTGTTTGGTATGCATTGTATTCCTTTCGGGCCGCGTCGTCAAGTCGCCGTGCATGGACAAGCCTATCCCTTTGTGGTATCATTTACTCGTCGCATCTGCCCGCCTGGAAAATCCTTGGTTGCTGGATATGCTCTGTACAAGTGCTGCCACTCTCCATTTGACAAGTTTCACCCTGGCCGCTCGACGCTGGCGATTTGATCTCTGGTCGGCGCTGATTGGCGCGGCAGCGGCCTTTCTGCTGGTCTGGCTGGCCTATCGCTTTCGCAAGGAGCTGCGCCTGGGTTGGGAAGGTGTGATGGAGCCGCTGGTTCGGCTGCGCCAGCGCCTGCAAGCCAGCGCCGAGGATCGCTACCGCCAGTTGGTCGCTGAGTGGGCGCGCTCGTCCCCGTTGCTGGCGCACGTGGCTCCGCTGGACGCCGTCTTTGTCGAGCCTGTGTTTGTTTTTCCTCCGCTCTCTCCTCAGACGCTATCCGAGACCGCGGTGGAGATCCTCGGCCCTCGGACCCTGCCGCTGGATCGGATACTGGGAGGGCATCCACGGCTGGCGATCCTGGGCGCTGTTGGGATGGGAAGCTCGGCACTGCTGGCCCATCTTGCGCTCACGGTGAGCGCGGTCCAGGAACAACTGCCGCTCTACGTGCTGCTCTCGGCGATGGACTGGGACGAGGATGAAGAGAGCGATGGAGTGGAGGAGCTGTTCAATGCGGCGATGGCTGCCGTGGGGGACGGCGGCAGGATGATGGACTCTTTGCGCAAGTACCTGGAGGCTGGTCAGGCCATCGTGCTCGCTGATGGGTGGGACGAGTTACCTTCGCAGCAGCGCCAGCGGGCAGCGGAGTGGCTGGCTGAGTTGGCCGATAGTTTGCCCGGAAACCTGTGGCTGGTCGCTGCGGGGGCACGAGGCTGCGCGCCGCTGACCGAGACAGGTTTCGTCCCGCTGACGATGGCGCCGTGGGACGCCAGGCGCGTGGAGACGTTCGCCGAGAGGTGGGTAGAGGCCTGTGCACCGACCGACGCGGAATCTCCCTTCGACCCTCGCGGGCTGGTAGCCGGATTGCGACGAGCAGCGCGGAGGGGAGTTACTCCGTTAGGATTGGCGCTGCGGGCATTCGTCTACGTTTCAGATCAGCGGGTACCGGCCCAACGATCCGCACTTTTCAGCCGGACGCTGGATTTGCTGTTGGAACAGGAGGATAAGGAAGAAACTCTCTGGTTGGGGGATGCCTGCCGAACGGTACTGGGGCAGGTGGCGTGGGAATGCCAACAAACAGGGAGGGCGACCGTCAGCGAAGAGGATCTCCAAGCAGCGATCGAGGCCGCGCTCCCCCCGTCTGAAGAACGTCCAGCGAAAGCGCCCACTCAGATTCTCCGCCTGCTGACCGGTGAGCGAGGGATATTCCGCCCGGCAGGCTCCCAGCGGTACATTTTCGCCCATCCACTCTGGCGAGCCTATTTGGCGGCGCGCCAACTGGCCGAGGTTGACCCCGCCAGCCTCGTCGAGCACCTGGACGATCCGTGGTGGGCCGAGATCCTGCGCTTCTACGCCGAACTCGGCGATATGGAGCCGCTGGTGGAAGCGCTACTGCGCCAACCCGACGATATGTTCCACACGCGCCTGCACACGCTCAGCTCCTGGATCCGCGTGGCCCCCAAGGATGCGGCCTGGTCCAAAAAAGCGATGGCATCGCTGGCCCGTGAACTCCTTCAACCCGATCAACCCAGGTCAGTGCGGCAAACGTTGGCAGAGGCGATAGCGGCGACTCGAATGCCCGGCATTGATTACTTTTTCAGGCAGAGTTTGCAACATCAGGACGCGGATGTGCGCTCGGCTGCTGTCCTGGGGCTTGGCAGAGTGGCGGAGAGTGAGTCGGACTTGCCCGCTCTGGAGGCAGGGCTGGCGGACAAAGACCCATCCGTGCGAGAAGCCTCGGTGCGCGCCCTGACGTACCTGAACATGGACGCCGCCACGCGCTTGCTGGAGCGGATCGTGCAAGAGGCGGACGACGCCTGCCGGACCGTGGCGTCCGAGGCGTTGGCTCAAAAGGGGGAAGAGGGGATGGCCTTTCTGCGCAAGATGCTCAAGTCGGAGGACATGATGACCCGGCGGGCGGCGGTGTTGGGGCTGGCGCGCGTGGGAGCGCAGGATGTGCTGGAAGACGTGGTGCGACAGGAAGAAGAATGGATCGTGCATTCAGCGGCGATGATGGCGTTGGAGGAATTGGAGGAGCGAGAACAGACTCCCGGCGTCGCGCCGCTGCCCGACATCGCGCAGTTGCCCTGGCTCATCACGTGGGCGGCGGCCCGGGGCGAGGGAGTGGGGACGGGCGACGTGGCTCGACGGGCGCTGTGGCTCGCGCTGCGCGAGGGAGAGTCAGCCGTTCGCCTGGCCGCGGTCCAGATATTGGTTCACGTGGGCCGCCCCGACGACGTCAAGCGGCTGCAAGCCGCGCTGGACGACTCTGACCCGACAGTCGCAAGCACAGCATTGAAGGCGCTGGCCGAGATCAGCAGGCGGTATGACTTGAGGATCAAAGTCGGATAGGCAAATCCGACCTACTTTGTGCTCAACAGAGCGCGGACGGCGTCGGCGGAGACGCCCTCCACGCGCACGCGCTTCCAGCGCGAGGCCTGCCCGGAGAGAATCTCGACGTCCTGCCGCGAAACGCCCAACCGCTCGGCCAGGAACTCGCTCAACGCCCGGTTGGCTTTGCCCTCCACTGGCGGCGCTTGCAATCGTATTTTGATCGCGTCGCCGTGTCTCCCGATGATGGCGTCGCGCCTGCCCCTCGGCGCGACGCGCACCCGAAAGATGCATCCTCCCTCTTTCTCCGTGATCTGTAACGTCATCTCAGTAGGCGATCGCCCGGATCAGCGTGTACAACAGTTGCTCTGCAAACCAGAGGATGAGCAAAGCCACCATCGGCGTCAGGTCCAGCCCTCCTATGGGCGGAATATAGCGGCGCAGTGGCGCCAGTATGGGTTCGGTGACCTGAATCAGGAAACGCGCCACCGGGTGGTAGTAGCTGACGCGAAACCACGACAGAAACGCGCGGGCGATGATGGCGAGGGTGTAGAGGGTGAAAACTAAACTTATCAATCGCAATAGAATGTACATTCGTTCTCCAAAGATTGGTTAAGATGAATCTATTCCAGCAGCGCCTTGACGGTGGCGGTCGCATTTGACAAACGTTCGCTCAGGATCTGCGCGATAAATTTGTGGAAGGAGGCGGCCATTTCTGGATCCTCCTCCTCCATTTGTTTTAGACGGTCTGCCGATACATAGTAGACGGTGCTGGGTTGATCGGTGACGACCGACGCCGTAGCCCGAGATCCCAGATAGAACCCTACTTCTCCTACGACGGTGCCTGCCCCCATCTTTCGTAGCCGCACGATCCTGTCATCTGGATATTCGATCTGTACCGTCGCTCCGCCTGTTTCGATGAAGAAAAGGCCCTTGTCGGGTTCTCCCTGACGAATCAGATAATGTCCCTTTTCAACATCCATCTGTTCCATATACTTTTCCAGGCTGGCGACGCGGAATGATCCCTCTCGATCTGTTATCTGTCCTTTATCCTCGCGAATGAAATCGTCGAACAGGCCAGAAAGCCGAGTGGACTTGGGCAGAAACTCTTCCAGTTGACGCTTGACGCTTTTGGGCTTTGCAGAAAGCCCCACGCTTTCAAAGGTCTGGATCATCTGGTCTTCGCACCACTCGATGCCGTGATCCAGGTCGGTGAACGCGCGCCAGGCCGTCTTGTCCGCGGCGGTGAGCACCTCTCTTTCTAACAGGCGTTGTATCTTGGGCGAAAGATGAGTAAAGACCAGGACGATCTGCTCTGCTTGTGCAACCTGTTTCATTTTTGCAAAGCTCAGCGCCGCCGAAGCGTCCAGGTCGCTTACCTGGCGAAAATCGAGCACGACAAAATGGGGGGTTGGTAAATCGGGATCGTCTATCCGTCGGCGGACCTGCTCGAGCAGTCTGTTGGCGGTGCCAAAAAAGAGAAAGCCTTGCAGTTCGATGATATAAATCCAATCCCCCTTTTGGCGCAGCAATTGCTGGTAAAGCCGGGGGCGGACGACGTTGCTCTGAAAGTTGGCCCCCGAAAGCGTGTGCTTGCTCACACCGATGCGGCTGTAGTTGACGACAAACAGGATGACGGCCAAAACCATGCCCAGGCCGACCCCTTCTAAAACCCCCACGGTGTTGATGACAACGAGAATCGAGAGCACAATCATGTACTCGGCTTTGGGAAGTTTGAACCAGGCGTCATATACCCACTCGACGAGAAAGGCCAGACCGAGAAAAAAGAGCAGGCCGCCGAGCACGGGCTTGGGAAAAAGGGATAGCACGGAAGCACCAAAGAAAAGCATCACGCCGCACAACAGGGACGAGAGGAGACCCACCAGGCGGCTGTTTGATCCCATCATATGACCAAGCGCCGAGAGGCTCAAAGCGTGATAGCCAGCTGGGCCGCCGCCGAGACCTGCGACGAGATTGGCAATGCCGGACGATTGCAATTCGCGGTTCAGATCGATGTCTCGCCGAGTGGTTAGCTCAAGGCCGCTGGCGTTGAGCAGGAGGGAAATGACGCTGATGATCAACACCGTCCCTACGGTGCCTGCTTGACTCAAGATCACCGACCAGTCTATCCGATCCAGAGCAGAGAGCGTTAGGGGTTGCCAAAGCGCGCCTTCGGGGAAAGGCCCCAGCAGCCAGCCCTGGGCGCTGGCCTCGGCGACTGAACCGTTTGTCAGCCACAGCAGGACGTAGAACAACCCGATAGTTCCCAGCAGCATGCTGGGTATGATCAAAAAGTGGCTGTAGCGGCGCAAGATCAGCATCAGCAGCACCGCAAAGACAAGCCCCGGCAGCCACTTGATCAGTACGTCAGGTTGGAGCAGGTGAGGGAGTTTTGAGAGGCTGAAGGATGCATCTACCATGACGCCCATGGCCCCCTGGACCAGCAACCAGCCTGTGCCGGCCAAAAAGCCCCCAATGACCGGGTAAGGCATATACCGGATCAGGCCGCCCAGCTTGAACAGTCCCAACACCAGGAAAAAAGCTCCTGTGAAGAAAGACGTGATCACGATGGCGGCTATGACCGTGAGAAACGTATCCTCCGGCGTCGCCGAGGCGGGCATACTGCTGAAGACAGCCGCGCCCATCAGAGCGAGGATGGCCGCCGGGTTGTCCTGGGGAAGCGCCACTACGCCAGGGAAGGAACTCGTCAAAGTGGTCACGATGCCGATGGCGAGAGCGCCAAACAGGGTGAACCCGATACCGCTGGAAATGTGTTCGGAAAGATCGCCGGAAAAGATCATGGCCGCAAAAGAGATCTCGATGATGATGACCAAAATCCCGGCGACGAGACCGGCGGTGAGACTGGGCAACAACCGACTGGGATGGAACTCCTGTCTCAATTGAGCAACGATTTGCTGAATCATACCCACTCCCCGAGCTACCCGCCCCAAGGAGCTTCCCGCTCGCCAAAGATGGCGCGCCCGATGCGAACCATCGTCGCTCCTTCCTCCACCGCGACCTCGAAATCGTTGGTCATGCCCATCGAGAGATGTCGCCAGTCGGCGGAGGGGAAGCGTTCTCGCAGGGCGTCGCGCAGGGCGCGCAGGCTGACGAAAACGGGGCGCACCGTCTCCGGGTCGGCGACGAGAGGCGGCATGGTCATCAACCCATGCACCGAGATCGCGGGATGGGCCAGGATCTTTGCGACGGCAGCGAAGAAGGCTTCTCTCTTCGCCTCGTCCCGCTCCCAATCCTGTAGATCGAACCCGTATTTGGCCGCCTCGCCGGAGACGTTGCACTCCAACAGCACCGGCAGCGTCCGTTCCGCCTGCTGCGCGTCACGGCTCAGTCGCCGCGCGATCTTGAGCCGATCCACGGAATGGACGTAATCGAAATGCGCCGCGACCTGCTTTGTCTTGCGGCTCTGTATGTGGCCTACCATGTGCCACGTCGGCTGCGGCCCGGCGATCTGAGGACGAACGGAGGCGATCTTGTCTACCCCTTCACCGACGCGATTCTCGCCAAAGTGGCGCGCGCCGGCCTCGTAGGCGGCGACGACGGCCTCGGCGGGGAAGGTCTTGCTCACGGCGACGAGGGTGACGTCTGTGGGATTCCGCCCGGATCGCAGTGCCGCCTCGGCGATGCGTTCTTGTGTCTGTGCCAGATTGTGTGAAATGTCAGTCATTCTACTAATCCTATCACGGTCCCAAAGCGGCCGGTGCGCCCGTGCTCGGCCCGGTGGGAGAAGAACTCGTCCACCCGGCAGGCGGTGCAGAGACCGGCGTCCTCGATCTGCTTCACTCCTACGGCGCGGAGTTGGGCGCTCACCGCGGCGGGCAGATCGGCGTGGATTCGCCCATTGTCGCGGTGCACCACTTTGGCCCCAGGTGGAGACGTCGCCTCTATCTCCGCCGCGACGTCTGGCCCCACCTCGTAGCAGCAAGGGCCGATGGTCGGACCGATGCCGGCCCACACGTCGCCTGGATCGCAGCCCATTTGCTCGATCATCGTCTGGACCGTCGCCTCGGCGACACCCGCAACCACACCACGCCACCCCGCGTGAGCTATCCCTGCCACACGCTGCACGGGATCGAAGAGCACGAGCGGCATGCAGTCGCCAAAAAGCATCATCAGTGGCACACCAGGCGAGGCGGTCACCAGTGCATCGGTCTTTGATTGAACAGTCCCCACGTGATCTCGCCCCACTACCTCCACGTGGGCGCCGTGTACCAGGGAAGGACGGACAACTTGTCCAGGTGTCAGCCCCAACGCGCCCAGCGCCCGCCGATGGTTCTCTTTCACCGCCGCCAGATCGTCGCCGACCGTATGGCCCAGATTAAGCGTGGCGTAGGGGTCTTGACTGACGCCTCCAATGCGGGTCAAAATGGCGTGAACCAGCTCCCTGGCGTCATTCAGCCCCTCAAAGCGATACAGCACGACACCGTCGTCGCACACACGTTTCATTGACAAGCTCCTCTTGCCGCTCTACTCCCACCCAAAGCGTTGTTGCAGGGACCACCGGATGTCATCCATCGTCTCCTCGACGTAAGGATAGGCCAGCCAGACGGTCGCCCATCCGAAGAGCGCGCCGGTGATGACGCGCATCAGCGGCGTGGTCTCGTGTGGACTGATGGGACTGTTGGGAATCAGAAGAGGAAGAGCGTAGGAGAGGAATTGATAGCCGCCGTCCAGGCCCATGGGCACGATCCCCAGGCCGATGTAGACCCACCAGCGAAGCGGCTGTACCTTCCATCCCAGAACAGATCGTAGCAATCCATACACCAACCCGGAAAGAAAGATCGCGCCGTACGTGGCTGTGCATCTTTGACAAAAGGCCACCTTGTATCCTAATGTCTCATTGCCGGTGAACCCTCCCCACGCTAATGGATCGGAGAGTATAGTTTCCCCCAGCCGGGCTCCAAACTCTGGGAGTGTGTAGGTGATTTGTGGGCCGAACAGAAACCAGGATCGCTGGGGCAGTTGATGGCACCCTGCCACGCGGTACAGAGTGTAGAGGATCCTAGCCGGCATCTCGGCACCCAGATGCATCAGTACCGGCGCCAGAAAGGAGGGAGCCACGTAGAGGAATGCCAGCGTGTTAAAAATGACCAGCCAGTGGCTGGAAAGCCAGAAAATGAAACGATCGACCAGGATAACGAGCCTTCGCGTGCTCTTTTTCTCCAATCCCCCGCGGGTCGCTCTTCGTTGTTTTATCTCGGCCAGCACCTCGGCTGTACTTGGTTGCTCTGGAGCGTTTTGGTTGTCCATTTGTAGGTGGATTATACCACAAACAGACTGCCCGACAATAGTGCCTTGCTTGCTTTGTGGTATAATGGCTCCCGACCGGCCCTTCTGGGGATCAAGGGAAAGTCGAAAAGGCTTCTCGGCTTTTTGAGAATACGACAACAGGGTGGATAACGTATGAACTTTTTGAACCAACTCAACGCTCAACAGCAGCAAGCCGTCGCTGCATCTGACGGCCCGGTGCTGGTACTGGCCGGGCCAGGCAGCGGCAAGACGCGCGTGCTCACCTCTCGCGTCGCCTGGTTGGTGCTGGAACGGGACGTCGCTCCCTGGCGGATCATGGCCGTCACCTTCACCAACAAGGCCGCCCGCGAGATGCGAGAGCGGTTGGAGCGATTGCTGGGTTCCGCCCGCGCCCGCGGTCTTATGCTGGGCACCTTCCACGCCACCTGCGCCCGTATCCTGCGCCGCGAGGCCGAAGCCGCCGGTATCCCCCGCGACTATGCCATCTTTGACGCCGACGATCAACAGAGGCTGGTCAAGCAGGCGCTCAAGGACTTGAATTTAGACGATAAACAGTATCGTCCCCGGGCGGTGCACTCGGCCATCTCCCGCGCCAAGAACGAACTGGTTCCACCAGCGGCCTACACCTCCGGCTCTTATTATGGCGAGATCGTCAAGCGCATCTACGAGCGTTACCAGGCGCTGTTGGAGGCGAACAGTGGCCTCGACTTTGACGATTTGCTGATGGTGACGGTGCGCCTGTTCAGAGAGAACCCCGACGTGCTGGCGACGTATCAGGATCGCTACCTCCATATCCTGGTGGACGAGTTCCAGGACACGAATCAGGCGCAGTATGTGCTGCTGCGGCAGCTTTCTGGGCGGCATCATAATCTCTTTTGCGTCGCCGACGAAGATCAGTCGATCTATCGCTGGCGAGGCGCCGATTATCGCAACATCAGCCGTCTGCGGGGCGACCACCCTGACCTGCTCACCTTCCTCCTGGAGCAGAACTATCGCTCCACCCAGACCATCCTGGATGCCGCGCAGGCCGTCATCCGCCACAACCGCGACCGCACCGACAAGGCGCTCTTTACGAAGCGAGGTTGTGGTCCAGAGATCACCATCCACGAGGCTTACGATCAGGACGAAGAGGCCCAGTTCACAGTGGATACCATCGCCCAACTGGTCGCCCAGGGCCAGACGCGCCCCGGCGGCTGCGCCGTGATGTATCGCACCAACGCCCAGTCCCGCGCCATCGAGGATGCCTTCATCCGCGCCGGACTGCCCTACAAGCTGGTCGGCGCCACTCGCTTCTACTCCCGCCGCGAGATCAAGGATCTGATCGCCTTCCTGCGATTGATCCACAACCCCGACGACGGGGTGAGTATGACCCGCGTGATCAACGTTCCTCGTCGAGGTATCGGCCGAAAGACGGTGGCGGCGCTGGAGAACGCGGCGCGACGGAGAGAAATTTCAATCTACCGAGTGCTCCGAGCGATCTCTGATTCCCAATCCCCCGCCCGGAGGGCGTCAGGACTGGGCACGCGAGCGCGACGGGCACTGGTCGCGTTCCTGGAGCTTGTGGAGGGCTGGCTCGCGGCGCGCGAGCAGTTGACGGTGGCGCAGTTGATCGGTCGCGTGCTGGAGGACACCCGCTACGACGATTATCTCCGGGATGGCAGCGAGGAGGGGGAGGATCGCTGGGCCAACGTGCTGGAGCTGCGCAACGTGGCCGCCGATTACGACGATCTGTCGTTGACCGAGTTCCTGGCCGACGTCGCGCTCGTCTCTGACGTGGATAACCTGTCTGAGGAGGTGGACGCGCCGACGCTGCTCACGCTGCACAGTGCCAAGGGGTTGGAGTTCCCGGTCGTCTTTATCGTCGGGCTGGAGGAGGGGCTGCTGCCTCACAGCCGTTCCTTCGACGACCCGGAGGAGATGGCCGAGGAGCGGCGGCTGGCCTATGTCGGCCTGACGCGGGCGGAGGATCGGCTCTACCTGACCCACACCTTCCGGCGCACCCGCTACGGCGAAAGCGAGACTTCGATCCCCAGCCGCTTCCTGGAGGATATTCCTCGCGATTTGCTCGGCGGTTCGCAGAGGAGGGGCAAGACGAGGAGAGCAGAGAGCAGGAAACAGGAGACCACGTGGGGATGTGGACAAGGAGAGGCGGTTCGGCAGGACGAGCCGCGGTTCCGCGCCGGGCAGCGAGTGATGCACGCGACGTTTGGCGAGGGGTTGGTGATCGAGAGCCGTGCCCAGGGGAGCGACGCGATCGTGACGGTGAATTTTGAGCAGGTCGGGCGGAAGCGACTGATGGCAAGTTTAGCCCCTCTGGAGTTGTTGTCTGGTAAACAATGAGATGCTACCATCTCTGGATTCTAGCCGTATCCTCCCAAAATTCAGCCCCAATCGAACGATTCCCTGCTGGATATTTGAAACCGGCTTTGTAGAACTGGT
>Ga0180434_10001410_pt1 | contig 34239 bp, 25 predicted proteins | sample SS_ome_7_FD_132453 | JGI IMG/M metagenome (GOLD analysis project Ga0180434, IMG submission 132453) | Hypersaline lake sediment archaeal communities from the Salton Sea, California, USA - SS_1_D_2 metaG | ecosystem: Environmental > Aquatic > Non-marine Saline and Alkaline > Hypersaline >... | reverse complement strand
ATGAGATTGAATGTGAAAGAATCAGAGAATCCAACGAAAAACTACTAGATGATTTTGCAATCTGGTTGCAGCAATCAGGTCTCTCAAGTAAGACAATCAATAAACACACCGAGAATGTTGACTTTTACATCAACGAATTCTTATTGTATGACGATACAGAGGAGCCACAAGAGGGAGTGCACAGCATTAGCATGTTCCTCGGATATTGGTTCATCAGAAAGGCTATGTGGTCGAGTGCATCATCAATAAAGAGTAACGCGGCGAGCTTGAAAAAGTTCTACACGTTTTTGCACGAACGCGGGTTGGTGAGTCAAGATGATTTGGATTCGCTCAAAGAAACCATCAAGGAAGAAATGCCCGAATGGTTGGCAACGTTAGCCCGCTATGATGATCCGTCCATTACTGATATGGGAGAAGTTTGGGGATTGTAAAGCGAGGATATAGGTACGGGTAGGTTAGCGCCTCAGTAATCGTCGTGGCTATCTCTGCAAGAGCGCCCGATATCTTCTCCCGTCACTGTCGCCGGGTCGAGGCCACGCCGCTGCAGGTATTCGTCAAAAGCGGTCTGCGAGCGCGAGGCCAAATCGTTAAACCAAGCCCGCCGGATCAACTGATCCAGGTACTCGACGTCCACGATGGCGACTCGCGGCCTACCGCGCCGGGTGAGCACCCAGAACTGGTCGTCCTTCGTCTGCTCGACGATCTCGCTCAGGCGAGCGCGAACTTCGGTCAACGGGATGATTCGATTCAAGGCAACGTTGAGCGCCATTTCACACCTCCTGCGCTCATTGTAACAGATGCACAGAAAAATGTAAATTATAGTGTGCAGTAAACTTGTGCAATAGAATGTATCGTACCCAATACAGGGAGAACCTATGACTCACATCATCGGTCAACCAATCAACCGCGTGGACGCCCGCGCCAAAGTCACCGGAGAGGCGAAATACCCCGGCGATCTGGCGATGGAAGGGATGCTCCACGCCAAAATCCTTTTCGCCGAGCGGCCCCACGCCCGCGTCCTGCAGATCGACACGTCGGAGGCGGAAGCCGCGCCCGGCGTCGTCGCCGTCTTGACCGCGGCAGACGTGCCGGTCAACGAGTACGGCCTGCAGACGCCGGACCAGCCGGTGCTGTGCGGCCCTGGCTCGTCGAAACCCGGCTCCGACGTGGTGCGCTTCGTCGGCGACCAGGTCGCGCTCGTCGTCGCCGAGACGGAACGCGCCGCCATCCGCGCCCGCGACCTCGTCCGCGTCGAGTACGAGGACCTGCCCGTCCTCAGCGATCCCTTCGAGGCGCTCAAGCCAGGCGCGATCCAGATCCACTCTCATCGCGTACCCAGCGAGTTCCACCCTGAACTCAACGGTATGGAGGGCAATTACATCTGCCACCACCAGATCCGCAAGGGAGATATGGAGGCCGGTTGGGTCGCCGCCGATGTGATCGTCGAGGGCGAGTACTACACATCGCCCCAGGAGCACGTCTATCTCCAGCCGGAAGCGGGGCTGGCTTACATAGATGACGAAGGGAGAGTGACAGTCGCGGTGGCCGGGCAATGGACGTGGGAAGATCAGCAGCAGATCGCCCACGCGCTCGACCTCTCGCCGGAGCAGGTGCGCGTGATCTATCCGGCCATCGGCGGGGCCTTTGGCGGGCGCGAGGATATGTCGGTGCAGATCGTCCTGGCGCTGGCGGCCTGGAAGTTGCGGCGTCCAGTCAAGATCGTCTGGAGCCGAGAGGAATCGATCCTGGGCCATTGCAAGCGCCATCCCGTCTGGCTCCACTGCAAGTGGGGGGGCACCCGCGCGGGCAAGCTGGTCGCGGCAGAGACGCGGATCGTGGCCGACGGCGGGGCCTACTGCTATACCACGAACAAAGTCCTCGGCAACGCCACCGTCACCTGCACCGGTCCCTACGAGATCCCGAACGTGAAGGTGGATGTGGACGGCGTCTACACCAACAACCCGCCGAGCGGAGCCTTTCGCGGCTTTGGCGCGCCGCAGGGCGCTTTCGCCGCCGAGATGCAGATGAACAAACTGGCCCAGGCGTTGGGAATGGACCCGGTTGAACTACGCATCAAGAATCTGCTGCGCGAGGAAAGCCTGACCGCAATGGGCACCCCCCTCCCCGGCGGCGTCAGCCTGGTAGAGGTAACCGAGCAATGCGCCCGCGCCGCCGGTTGGCAACAGACCACCCAGGGCTGGCAAAAACCCACAACCTTAAACCTGAAACCCAAACCCGGCCTGGGCCTCGCCGTCGCCTTCAAAAACGTCGGCTTTTCCTTCGGCTACCAGGAGAACTGCTGGGCCAAGATCGAATTGCGAGGCAATAGGGAGATCGAGGAGGCCATCGTCTACATCGGCAGCGCCGAGGTGGGACAGGGCGTCCACACCGTCATCCGCCAGATGGCGGCCGAATCGCTGCGTCTGTCACTGGAAAAGGTGCGCCTGGTCGCTTCAGACACCGCTACCAGTCCCGGCAGTTCCGGTTCGGTCTCCTCCTCGCGCATGACCCTTATGGCTGGCAACGCCATCCGGGGGGCGGCGGAGGAGGCGCTGAAACGTTGGAGAGCCGAGGAGCGGCCCGCTATCGCCGAGCACACCTACCTGGCCCCCAAGACCACCCCCTTCGACCCAGAGACCGGCTATGGCACGCCCAATTTTGCCTACGGCTACGTCGCCCAGGCGGTCGAGGTCGAGGTCGACACGGAGACGGGCGAGTTGCGCATCCTGCGCGTCGTCTGCGCCGACGACGTGGGCAAGGCGATCAATCCGCGGCAGGTCGAGGGACAGATTGAGGGCGGCGTGGTACAGGCGGTGGGTTGGGCGACGTGCGAGAATTTCGTCGTCGAGGGCGGGCGCGTGCTGACGCCGAACCTCAGCACCTACCTGATCCCCACCATCAGCAATGTACCGGAGCAAGTTGAATCCGTCATCGTCGAGCAGCCCGACCCGCGCGGTCCGTGGGGCGCGCGGGGAATGGGTGAGATGCCGTTCATTCCGCTGGCCCCGGCGTTAGTCGCCGCGATTCACGACGCCACGGGGGTCTGGTTCGACGAGTTGCCGCTGACGCCAGAGCGGGTGTTGCGAGGATTGACAAATAGAGATTAGCATTGCAACAAGATTTCGCCATTTCCGTCATTCCGAGCGGAACGGAGCGTAGCGGAGTGGAGTCGAGGAATCTCTCGCTGCTGAACGTGGAGATTCCTCCGGACGCGAGGCGTCCGCACTCCCTTCGGTCGCTCGGAATGACAGAGGTTAAGGAGGGAAAGCATGTCCGAAACCATGAATGTTCAACCATTTAACGCTCTCCTCAAATGGATACTAAAAGAACTGGAGGAGAACCAGTCCATTTTTGGGATTCACCGCTCGCTGTTCTATACGCCCCGGCCAGATAGCCCCTACGCCATCGACGACCTCTTTGGACACTACCTGGCGACGCCCATCGGTCCGGCGGCAGGGCCGCACACCCAGTTATCCCAGAACATCGTCGCCTCCTGGCTCTCTGGCGGGCGCTTTATCGAGCTCAAGACCGTCCAGGTGATGGACGAGCTGGAGATTCCCCGGCCGTGCATCGACATGGAGGACGAGGGGTACAACGTCGAGTGGTCGCAGGAGCTGAAACTCGACCGGTCGGCCCGCGAGTACATCAATGCCTGGGCGCTGATCCACGTCCTGCGCCGCGTGCTCGGCTTTGAGGATGCGCCCTTTGGCACGATCTTTAACATGAGCGTGGGCTATGACCTGGCGGGGGTGCAGAGCGCGCCGATGACGCGCTTTATGGAGCAGATGGACGACGCCTCGGAGGAGATCGCCAGCATCCAGGCGACGCTGCGCGAGCAGTTCCCTCAGTTCGCCGACGTCGAGATTCCGACCCGGCTCACGAATAGCGTCACCCTCTCCACGATGCACGGCTGCCCCCCGGACGAGATCGAACAGATCTCCCGCTACCTGCTAGAGCGAGGGCTGCACACCGCGGTCAAACTGAACCCCACGCTGCTGGGCAAAGAGACGGTGGTGCGCATCCTCCACGACGACCTCGGCTTCGAGGAGATTCAGATCCCCGACCGCGTGTTCGAGCACGATTTGCAGTATGGCCGGGCAGTGGAATTGATCGAGACGCTCCGCCAGTCCGCCGCCGAACGGGGACTGACCTTTGGCGTCAAGTTGAGCAACACGCTGGCGATGGCGAACCACAAGGAGAATCTCCCCGGCGACGAGATGTACATGTCGGGCCGCGCGCTCTATCCCATCACCATCAACCTCTACCACAAACTCGCGCAGGAGTTCGGCGGCGATCTCAATGTCTCTTACGCGGGCGGGGTGGACGCGCTTAACGTCACCACGATCCTGGCGACCGGCGCGCGCCCGGTCACGACCGCCTCTGACCTGCTCAAGCCAGGCGGCTATTCCCGGTTCCTGCAATACCTGGAGAACCTGGAACAAGAGATGCGCGAGCGGGGCGCGACCAGCCTGGACGAGCTGGCCCAGGATAAGCTGACGAACCTGGAACAGGCGGCGAGCCAGGCGCTCCAGGACCCGCGCTACAAAAAGAGCTACCATCCCTACGGCCTGCCCAAGGTCAAATCGGGGCTTGATCTGTTCGACTGTATCGTCGCCCCGTGCGTGGAGCCGTGCGCAGTGCACCAGGACGTGCCCGAATACGTCTGGCTGATCGCCCAGGGGGAATACGACCGGGCGCTGGAGGTCATTCTCTCCCGCAACCCGCTGCCGGGCGTGACCGGCTACGTCTGCACCCATCTCTGCCAGACCCGCTGCACCCGAAACAATTACGACGAACCGGTAGCTATCCGGGCGCTGAAACGGATCACCAACGAAAAAGGGCGCGTCGCGCTGGCGGCGAAGGAGAAGAGCGGCCACAAAGTAGCCGTGATCGGCAGCGGCCCGTCGGGACTGGCCGCCGCGTCCTTCCTGGCGCTGAATGGCGTCCAGGTCACGATCTTTGAGGCGAAGGACGTGATCGGTGGCATGTTGCACATCGTCCCTGTGTTCCGGCTGCCCTGGGAGATCGTCCAACAAGACGTCGACCGGATCACGGCGATGGGCGTCGAGATCAAACGCTCCCATCCTGTCGCCAAGCCGCCGGAGGAGTTGTTGAAGGACGGCTTTGAAGCCGTGTACGTCGCCAGTGGATTTCAAAAGGACGCGCCCTTGTTCATCGAAGGAATTGAGGGAAAAGGCGTCTTTGCCGCGCTCGACCTGCTCGAACGGGCGCGCTGCGGGGAAGACTTGAATCTCGGCTCAAAGGCGCTTGTGATCGGCGGTGGCGACACGGCGATGGACGCGGCGCGAGTGGCCCAGCGGCTCACGGGCAACCCGGCGACCATCGTCTACCGGCGAACCCGGCAGGAGATGCCCGCGCACGAGGAGGAGCTGGAAGGCGCTTTCGAGGAAGGCAATCTCCTGGAGGAGCTGTCGTCTCCGATCTGGGTGATCTTGAGAGACGGCCGAGTGGTCGCGCTGGAGTGCATACGGAACCGACTGGGCGAACCCGGCGCGGACGGACGCCGACGACCAGTCCCCATCGAGGGGAGCGAGTTCCAGATCGAGGCAGATTCTATCTTCGTCGCCATCGGCCAGCGTCCCGAGCTGACCTTTCTCGATGGCAGCGCCGTCTCGTTGCACGAGAACGGCTCCATCGCCGCCGACCCCGAGACCGGTCTGGCGGGCACGCCGCGAGTCTACGCCGGGGGGGATGTCGTCGAGGGGCCAGACAGCATCATTGCCGCCTGCGCGGACGGTCTGCGGGCGGCCAAAGCGATCTGCGCGGAACTCGGCGTCCCGTTTGAACGACCGCCCTCCCGCCCGGCAAAGCTTTCGGAAGAAGAGATCCTGCAAGTCAAACGAGAGCGGGCGAGAAGAGTAACCCAATACAAACCGGAGACGATCCCACCGGCCCAGCGCAGCGGCTTTGAGCTGATCGAATCCACGCTGACCGAGGAGGCAGCCAGGGCAGAAGCGCTCCGCTGCGTGCAGTGCACCACGTTCTGCGACAAGTGCGTCGAGGTCTGCCCAAACCGGGCCAATTTCACCTATTTCATCTCGCCGGTGAATCTGACGCTGCCCCAACTTTCGTGCAAAGACAGCGAACTGGTGACGACGGGCGAGGAAACCTTTCACGTCGAGCAGACCAGGCAGATCGTCAACCTGGACGATTTTTGCAACGAGTGCGGCAACTGCGCCACCTTCTGCGTCCACGATGGCAAGCCGTTTGCAGAAAAGCCCAACCTCTTTTTGCAAGAGCGCGATTTCCAACGGGAAGACGACAACGCCTTTTACATCGAGGGGAACACGATCCGGCGACGGGAGGGCGGCAACGAGTCGCGGCTTTCTCTCGACGGCGACGAGATCACGTTCGAGAACGCATCGCTGACGATAAGTCTCTCGCCCGATTTTGAACTCAGACGCATGGAATTGAAGGAACCGTTCGAGGGAACCTTCTCTTTGAAGGAGGCCGCCGAGATGGCCCTGATTCTCAAAGGGGTTACCGCCTCGCTGCCTTTCTTACCTTTTTAGGAGCACACGCTATGTCAACACTACTCGTGAAAAATGCCGACCTGCTGGTGACGATGGAGGCCGATCCCTGCCCTGAGCATGGTCGAAGGGAACTTCGCATCCCCGACGGCGGTCTGTTCGCGCGGGATAACGTCATCGAGCAAGTCGGGCCGACCGCCGAGCTGCTTCATGCTCATCCTGAGCACGCGGAGGCCGACCGCGTCATCGATGCTCGTGGGATGATCGTCCTGCCAGGCTTGATCAACACCCACCACCATCTCTACCAAACCCTGACCCGCGCCGTGCCCGCAGCGCAGGACGCCACGCTGTTCCGCTGGCTCAAGACGCTCTACCCGATCTGGGCCGGGCTGACGCCGGAGGCGATCTATACCAGCGCGCTGGTGGGGCTGGCCGAGCTGATGCTCTCCGGCTGCACCACCGCCTCCGACCACCTCTACATCTATCCCCCGGAGAGCGGCTACCGCATCGACGACGAAATCCGGGCGGCGCAGGAAATCGGCGTCCGCTTCCACGCCAGCCGCGGCTCGATGAGCCTGGGGGAGAGCGACGGCGGCCTGCCCCCCGATAGCGTCGTCGAGGATGAGGACTTTATCCTCAAGGACACGCAGCGCGCCATCGAGACCTACCACGACCCGGAGCCGTTCGGCATGCTGCGCATCGTCGTCGCCCCTTGCTCTCCCTTCTCGGTGACGCCCGACCTGATGCGCGAGGCGACGGCGCTGGCCCGCTCCTACTCCGTCCACCTGCACACCCACCTGGCCGAGACGCTGGACGAGGAGCAATTCTGCCTGCGCGAGTTCGGTCGGCGCCCGGTGGCCTACGCCGAAGAGCTGGGCTGGGTGGGAGACGACGTCTGGTACGCCCACGGCGTCCACATCAACGAGCAGGAGGTCGCGCTCCTGGCCCGCACCGGCACAGGGGTCTGCCACTCCCCCAGCTCGAACATGCGGCTCGCCTCGGGCATCGCGCCGGTGCGCGCCTACCTGGATGCGGGCGTCCGGGTGGGGCTTGGGGTGGATGGCTCCGCCAGCAACGACTCGTCGCACCTGCTCGCCGAGGCGCGGATGGCGCTCCTCTTGCAGCGCGTGTCGGGCAGTCTCCCCCCCCTCTATCCCCCCCCAATGGGGGGGGAGGAAAGGGGGGAACCGGCGGGCCTTTCGGCGGAGGAGGCGCTATGGCTGGCGACGGTGGGCGGCGCGCGCGTGCTGGGCCGCGACGACGTCGGCCAACTCGCTCCGGGCAAGGCCGCCGACTTTATCGGCTTTCACCTCAACCGATTGGACTATGCCGGGGCGCTCCACGATCCGCTGGCGGCGCTGGTCTTTTGCAATCCGCGTGGGGTGGACCTCTCCGTCATCAACGGGCGGGTGGTGGTGGAGGATGGGCGTTTGCTGACGGTGGACCTGGGGCCGGTGATCGAGCGGCATAATCGGATTGCGCGGGAGTTGGTACGTAAGGAATAGCGGGCTGTCCTTGAGCAACAAGAGACACAATATGACGAGAAAGAAGCGTGTCGTTATTTTGGTTGGCATGTTGGTGCTTTGCACCCCAATGATTGCTGCGGCTTTTTTGGGTATCACTGGAATATTGGATCTTTCAGATGGATTTGGATTCGGTAGCGGGAAAGTCGAGGGGCGAAGGCAACTTTACCAAGTTAAGCTCAGGCTACAATATGGTCCGCTCCGTATGATAGGAAAACAGGCTCTTACAGGCATCAAGTTGCTTTTCGATAGCGAAGTCCGCTGGAATCTCGCCCGGCCCTATTTGGAGCGTTCCCGGAATCTGTGCCAGCAGAAAAGATATACAGAAGCATATGAAGTTTGCCAGAGGGCAGAAGAACTACTGATAGGATATAATGGCTTCACATATGACTATGGCACAATACATGGCGAGTGTTTTATGATCGAATGGGGGCATAAGTGCAGCACAGGCTCCCTCAATTCACTTGGGGAACCTTGAGAGTGTAATACAAATGTATCCCATGGCAACCACCCCGCACAGGCATTTGAAGGAAAATATGAAGCCGGACCCAAATACCGTTTTGAGTAAAAGGAACTGAATGATCCACGAGCTAACGCAACCAAGCAGCCGTATCCTTGCCCTGGACTGCCCCTTCCCAGAGGCCCTGGCCATTATCGAGGGCAACAATCCAGGCTGGGTGTTTGTGGATGATCCGAATAGACCCAAGGCCGCGTTGGTGTGGGCTCAAGGTATTAAAGGCTTCTACCTGATTGGAGACGCAAAGAGCGCGGTGTTCCTCAAAGAACTTGATGCCTTTACCGATCAAGCGCTCAAGCCACGCCTCCACAATTTGGGGATCACCTGGTTCGAGATCAGCGGCGACGAAACCTGGAATCCAGTGATTGAGCACGCCTTTGAGAAACGGAACCTCGAAATCAGCCAACAATCGGTCTACACACTGGAGCCGACACAACACAAACCTTTGACGCAACTCGATGCGAATGGCGACTGCCAGTTGCAAAGAATCGAGGCGCATCTACTCATCGGCCTTTCGGAGAGCAACGAGGAGTTCCTGTTCTCCAAATTGATCCAGTTTTGGGGCAGTGTGGACGCATTCTTGAACGCTGGCCTGGGATATATGCTCGTGAAGGGAGATGAGATCGCCAGCCTCTGTTGCTCTGGCTTCGTGGCAGGGAATGTCCACGCGATTGACATTGAGACCAAAGCGTCGCACCGTCGAAAAGGATACGCTGAAATGGCAGCTCGGGCTTTTGTAGCCGAGTGCAGTGAGAGGCGACTCCAGCCTCACTGGGATTGTATGGCTGAAAACATAGCCTCGGCACGATTGGCAGAAAAGCTTGGCTTTACGCCCAGTCACGAGTATACTTTGTACAGCTTTTCGCTGCAATCGTAAAGGCGCACTGCCCCATCGTTTGAGTTAGCCGGGGAGGTGAGGAAAAATGGCAGCAGACAAAACCAACCAAAGTATTTCTAAACACAGCAATCCTGACAGCGTACAGCGATTGCTCGCCAGCTCTGGCATCGTCGCTCCGATCCTTTTCGCCGGTTTGCTCATCATCCTGGGCCTGCTCGAATCGGGATATAGCCACAGGACAGAGACGATGAGCGTCCTGGGAGGGGTGGGAGGATGGAGAGGCGCTGCCTTCAACGTGGGAATAGCGCTGGTAGGACTCCTGTTGATCGGGTTTGCCATCGGGCTGCATCGTGGGATCGGCGAGGGAGCGGGTTCCAAAGTCGGCCCGATCTTGCTCGTGCTGGGCGGCGTTGGACTGGTGGGGTCGGCCATCTTTCACTGCAACCAGGGCTGTACGAACGTGCTGAAATCGCCGACCTTAGCAGGTAGGATGCACATCGTCACTTCTTTTCTGACCGGGTTCTGTCTCTCCATTGCACCGTTTGCCATTTTCGTGAAGTTGAGAAACGACCAGCGATGGAAAAACTATCGCTGGTTCACGTTGGCAATGGGCATCCTAGCGAATCTTCCAGGGCTGACGCTGTGGATCTCTTTCTTTACCACTCGGATACCGGAATGGGAGGGATTGATTCAAAGACTCGGCATCGTCTTTCCACTCCTTTGGATAGAAGTCATAGCCATTCGCCTGTTGTCGCTCAATGGTCAATTACGCAGTGAAACAGATGATAAATGAAAATCGCACTAATTTCCGATACACACATCCCGCCCGCACCCGGGCTGCCGCCCCAACTCGTCGAACACCTACGGCAAGCTGACCTGATTTTATACACTGGCAGAATCACCGAAGCACTGAAAGTGCTGATTGCGCTGAGAATTCTGTCGAGCACCATACACTTTCAGCGTTTTCAGTAATTTCAGCGACTCGGCAATTCAGAGGATGGCTGAACGCTTACAGAAAAGGATAGGAGTAATGACGATGGTAACAGAGACCAAATCGCAAACGCTCATCACACACGCTCGCCTGGCTACGTTGGGCAACGAACCAAACCTCGTCGAGGCGCAGTCCCGTAGGGGTCTACGCCACTACGGGGATGGCGCGCTGCTCATCGAGGATGGCCGCATCGCCGCGCTCGGCGCTACCGCCGAACTGACCGCGCGCTATCCCGCCGCCGAACGCTGGGACGCGGAGGGACAACTGGTGCTCCCGGCCTCTATCTGCGCCCACACGCACTTTTACGGGGCCTTTGCCCGGGGAATGGCGATCCCTGGCGAGCCGCCCGCCGACTTTCCCCAGATTCTCGAGCGGCTCTGGTGGAAGCTGGACAAGGCGCTCACGATGGAGGACGTGCGCTACTCGGCGCTGGTCTGTCTGGTCGACGCGATCCGTCACGGCACGACCACGTTGATCGACCACCACGCCAGCCCCAACGCCATTGAAGGCTCGCTCGACACCATCGCCGAGGCGGTGCAAGAGGCCGGCCTGCGGGCCAGCCTCTGCTACGAGGTCACCGATCGCGACGGCCCCGAACGCGCCCAGGCCGGCATCGCCGAAAACGTGCGCTTCGCGGAGTCGTCAGTCGTCACGCCCGCGGGCGGTCAATCGTCAGTAACGGCATCCTTTGGCCTACATGCCTCTCTGACCCTTTCCGATGAGACGCTGGCCGACTGCGTGGCCGCCGTATCCTCCTCCCCCTTGGGGGGGACAGAGGGGGGGAGCCGGTTGGGCTTCCACATCCACGTCGCCGAGGGCGTCTCCGACCAGGAGGACTCGCTGCGCAAATCGGGCCAGCGCGTCGTCCACCGGCTGCACGACGCGGGCATTCTCGGCCCCCGCTCCATCGCCGTCCACTGCGTCCACGTGGATAAAAGCGAGATCGAGGTACTGGCCGAGACCGGCACGTGGGTCACGCACCAGCCGCGCTCGAATATGAACAACGCGGTGGGGGTGGCTCCGGTCGAGGCGATGCTGCGCGCGGGGGTCAACCTCGGCCTGGGGAATGACGGCTTTTCCAATCAGATGTTCGCCGAGATGAAGGCCGCCTACCTGGTGCACAAGCTAAACCAACGCGACCCCCGCGCGATGGGCGGCGACCTGGTGATGCGGATGGCGTACGCGAACAACGCTCGCCTGGCCCGCGTCTTTTGGCCCGACCTGACGCTGGGGGAACTGCGCGAGGGGGCGTCCGCCGACCTGGTCTTTTTGGACTATCACCCCACGACGCCGCTGACGGCGGGGAACCTGCCCTGGCACCTGCTCTTTGGCGTCGAGGCGTCTGCGATCACGGCCACGGTCTGCGCCGGGCGGGTGTTGATGCGCGACCGCGCGCTGCTCACGCTCGACGAGGAGGCGATCACGGCTCGCTCGCGGGAGTTGGCGGCACAGGTATGGGAACGGGCGATGGAGCAATGAAACTCGCGGCGTAACTGTTCAGGGAGCAAATCCGGCGCCGTTCGAGACCAAGCGAGTTGTACATACGGCCCCGCTCACTTGGTTTCGATACGCTCCGTCACAAAAGGCGTGTGCCTCCGCTACTCAACCAGCGCTCGCTCCGGCGTTTGGTGATATGGCTGAACGCTTACCCTCAAACAACAGCGATCACCAGATGATGTGCCACACCAAGTAAAACGCCAACCGCATCACCACACTCGCACCGAACCCGTACTTTCTGAACAAACGAGCCAGGGTTAGATTTGTCGCCAAGATCAGGAAAAAAGTGACGACGATCCCCAACGCGGTATGGATTCCCAATAATGCCATTGCACCAACCTGAGCCAGTGGTTCGAGTAACGCCGACAACACAGCCGCGATCCAAGCTACTGGCTCCTGTGCTTTACCTCGCAGCAGGAGGTTTGAGATCAGCCAGACTAGAAGCGGCATTGGGAACAACCTGAAGACAATCTCGCTCAAAACCCCGCCATATAGAAAATACAGAATCGAGGCAGGAAACGGCGGCTCATCCAGGCTCGGCAAGAACTGGAGCTGCTCGAGCACGATAAATCCAACACCGAAAGCCGCGCCAAGCAACAGAGGAATGAACAACCTGTATTTGATCGCAACACGCGGGTCCCAAATGCCGGGGAAGCCGGTTCTCTCCGACAGATAGACGCCCACGAGGCCCAGTAGAACCACCACGAGTAGGAAGGGCACAGTCAACTGCGCTCGCTGACCCACAGGAACAGTCCTATCAACCTTGAGAGCCAGGATGGCGACAAGCAGAACGACCAGTACAGCAACGATGCCCACGTAAATCCTGAAAGATGATGACAGTGATTTCATAGTCTCCTTCTACGCTTACATTGGCAAGATCCAGCCGTTACACGAGGCGAAACGCTCAATACTCTGGGGATGGGGTTGGTTTCAATCATCTCCTCCTCCATGAATAACCTGTAGCCGCGGATTCCGTAGCAACAAGTTGCGCACGCGCTATGGAAAGCGCGACTACTATTTCGTCCTTCGTGGCGCCCCATTAGGAGCATGGACATCTCCTTTGCTATCTATCGGGCGCTGGCGACGAGTTCGCGAATCTCTAGGGGAACGGGCCTGGCCGGATCGCGCGCGAGTGAAAGCGCCCCATCTGCGCACTTGGAGATACAGACGCCGCAGCCCATGCAGGCATCGGTATCCACAGCGGCCCAACCGTCGTTCACCGAGAGCGCCTCGAACTGGCAAAAATCAACGCAGAAGCCGCAGCCGACGCACAGATCGGCGTCCACCCGGCAGACGTAGCCGGAGGAGGCCAGCATCGGCGTGCCGAGCCGGTGGGCATGCATCGCCCCGCAGCAGCAGGCGCAGCAATTGCAGATCGCGTAAAAGCGGCCAAACATCGCGTCCTTGAAAAAGGCGTGATGCACGTGACCGCGCTCATCCTCGGCGCGCAGGATCTCGACCGCTTCATCGGGCGTGATCCAGCGGGAGCGGCGCGGATGGTGCTCGGCGACAAAGCCGGCGAACGGCTCGCCGATGACGAGGCAGACGTCGAGCGGCAGACAAGGATCGGGACGAGAGGCGCGGCAGGGGCATTCCAGAACCACGATGTGGTCGGGGTTTTGCAGCACGATATCGCGGGCATAGGGATAGGGGATCACGTTCTCCAGGTCGGTCAGGCGGATCTCTTCTTCCACCGTGACCAGTTGCGTGGCTGTCTCCAGCGGGACGGCCTTGCCATGATACGTATCGGCGATAGTGCTTCCTTTTGAAGGGAACAGCCTGCTCAGCCAACGCACCAGTGGCCCCAGGAGACGGGCCAGAGGGTGTTCACCGGTTCCGATGCCGATGTATAGGTAGGGCCAGCGGCCATAAACGTAACCGTGCAGCCCGTCGAACCAGGTAAAGCCCGGCGTGCGTCGCGCTTCTCGCACAAAGGCCCTGGTGGCGGGTCGCATCAGAAAAGACCATGGCTTGCGTTTCATGGGTTGCCTCCTCTTTTTGGTATCACAGCCACGTTGAGGATGATGACGATTCTACTCGATATGCCACATGATGGCAAGCCATTTCCTCTGTAATCAGCCTGTAACTTTGCTGTAATGCTGTCTCCCCTCAAGTCCATTTATAATAAGGCATATAATAAGCATAGGCAGTGGGATGATTTGAGATTGAAGGGGTGAGTGTGGATAGTTGGACGCTCCATAGCTTTTCTCGTGGCGCAGCCGTGGGTTGTGCAGTTCTTCAGGCCACTTCTGGACTATGCTCAATCTTGAATCTGTAACTCATTACATCATATCGAGAGGTATCTTGCTATGGTCACAACAATAGCGATCAGTAGTCAGAAGGGCGGCGTGGCAAAGACCACGACGTGTTTGTCTTTGGGAGCCTGTCTGGCCGAGATGGGGCATGGGGTCTTGCTTATCGATCTGGATCCCCAGGCCCACTTGACCCTTTCGATGGGATTCGAGCCGGAAAAAGTGCGTAATGCGGTGGATGACGCCCTCATAGGGAACACTTCATTGGTGAGCGTCAGTCGCGAAAGTGAAGTATTCGGTCTGGACGTCGTCCCTGCCAATCACGATCTGAACACCATCGACAAAATCCTCTACCGGCGCAAGGACTACGAGTTCCGTCTGAAGGACGAGCTGAACATGACGCGCGAGGGGCTTTACGACATTGTCCTGATCGACTGTCCTCCTTCCTTTAATACGCTGACGCTCAACGCCTTGACCGCGGCGGATCTGCTCATCATCCCGGTGCAGTGCGAGTATTACGCCGCCCACGCGCTGCGTCAGACGATCAACCTGGTGAGGATGGTGCGAGAGAAGACCAATCCAAAGCTGCTCTACCGCGTGCTGATGACGATGTACGATCGGCGTAACCGGATTTGTCAGGTGATACGGAATCAGATGAGACACAATCTGAACAGTGTGCTTTTCAAAACGATCATCGAGGTGGATACCAAGTTGAGAGAAAGTCCGACGCTCGGTCAACCGATCACGCTGTATGCGCCGGACACTCGAGGCGCTCAGCAGTATCGCGCGCTGGCAGAGGAGCTGGTGAACCATGATTGAGGATGCGCTTATCAGTCAACTGGAGAATCTGTTTTCTGGACTCGACGATACTCTGGCAACCCAAGAAGATGGATCGGTGTCTTTCATCGCTGCGATCGCTCGCGACATCTCCAGGAACGAACAATTGGAACGCGAACGGGAAAAGGTATACGAGCGCCACAAGCTCCAGACCCAGACCGTCGCCGAGTTGGCTCAAGAGATCGCCGCCGCCCCCACGTTGGATGAACTCGACCGCCGTGCGGCTATTCTGATCAAAGAACGCTTTGGTTATTACCACGTCAAAGTCTTTCGCTACTATTCTGACTTGCTCAGCGGCAGCAACGCTGTCAATACGGCGGCAACCACCGGTCGGTCAGTCCTCATCTCTGACGTAACCAAGGACCCTGACTGGTCACCTCCCCCTGACCTGCCCGAAGTCGAAGGGGAACTGGCCGTGCCCATTATATTGCGCGGCCAGGTTATGGGAGTGCTGAACGTGTTGAGTGACACCGCCGGCGCGCTCACTCGCGAGGACGAAGCCGTGCTCTTGGACCTGGCCGGTCGCATCGCCAGCGCCATTGAAAACACGCGCCTGCTCAGGAGAGCCAGATCCTCCCGCCCATCCGCCCTGGGTCCCGAGGGCATCTGTTGGCTCACTTGTGAGGGGAACGTGATCATCTACGCCAATCCCAAGCTTTGTAGCATCTTGGGTGAAGCCAAACCAGAGGACGCCATCGGTAAACCGATCACGACCTACTACCCCAGAGATGTGCGGGAACGTGTGCAAGATGAAATCTTGCCCACCGTGATGCGAGAGGGTCAATGGGTGGGCGAATTACCGTTCCGCTCTGTTCAGGGAGAGATCACCCCGACGATTCAGAGTATTTTCCTCATCCACGACGAGCGCGGCAAGCCGCTGTACTTGGCCAATGCGGTAACCGATGCGATTCAACAGAAGCAAGACGGCTCTCTTTTGGATGAACGAATTGAGGAGGAAAAAGCAAAAGCGCCCAGATTCATCAAGTGGATGACAGAATGTGTTCCATTGCAAGAGATGTGGCGGCGGGTAGGCACAGGGCTTTTCGCTCTGGGGGCGATGCTCATGATGGGTACTCTATTCACGTGGACGATCCGGGATCAGGTACAGGCCAAAGATGTAGGGACAACGACCCTGCCAACTGCTTTTCTCAATGTCCCCGTGTCCCAGGCTCCTCCCAGCCCGTCCCCGACTATGGTAGCTGCGGCCCTGCCCTCGCCTACATCGCCCCCGGCAACGGCGATTGCGACTCCACCCTCTTCCAATTATGCTCCGCCAGCGGCTACCCCAGCTCCCCTGCCGCCTAGCCCGACCTGGACGCCTGCGCCTACATTGACGGATTTGCCCGTTTCCCTGGTCGTTCCCTCGCCTTTTCCGACCTCTGGTCCGGCAGGCTTTGTGCCCTCCACGACGCTCGCGATTCCCACGCCTGTCCCGCCCGTACCGGTGGCCGCTGATGCCATCAACATCGTCGTCCTGGGCAGCGACCATCGGCCCGATTGGTCATCGTGGCACACAGACGTCGTCCAGGTCGTTTCCATCCAGCGCAACAGCGGAACGGTCTCGGTGATCTCTGTGCCTCGCGATCTATACCTCTATATCCCAGGCGTCAATATGAGCCGGATCAACTTTGCAGACTATTATGGAGAAGCGTATGGCTACGAGGGAGGCGGGCCAGCACTGGTGCGAGACACGCTGCTTTACAACCTGGGCATTCGGGTGGACCACTACGTGCGCACCAACTTTGATGGCCTGATCGGCATCGTGGACACGATCGGCGGCGTGGATATTCCCGTCCACTGCCGCCTGAGCGACCATTGGCCCTATCCGGACGAAAATGGCGAGTATCCGATCCTGACGATGGAGCCGGAGATCCATCACATGGACGGGGAGACGGCTCTCTGGTACGCGCGCTCGCGGCTGACGACCAGCGTCTTTTCTCGCGAGCGCCGCCAGCAACAGGTTCTCCAGGCGATCTGGCACAAGGCGCGGGACGCAGGGATGCTCACCCGGGTTCCGGCCCTGTGGAGGCAGGCGAAGGACATGGTGGCGACGGACATGACGCTCGTAGACATCCTGGATCTGGCCAAGCTAGCGATCACGCTGGAGGATCGGAACGTGCGCTTTTACAACATTGACGGGGATGTGGTCACTCCCTGGACGACGCCCTACGGGGGGCACGTCTTTCTCCCTCGCTGGGAGGAGATTCAGCCCATCGTGGCGGAGGCGATGGCGCCTGTTCCCGAGGCGCGTGCGAGCCGCACGTATCTGCCGGTCGAGATATGGAACGGAACCTCGAATCCAGACTGGGATCTGTTGGCGGCGGATCGGGTTTACCGGGCTGGATTTCCAGTCGTGATCGGCGAGTCATCTCGACGCGATCACGCCAGGACCCAGTTGATCATCTTTGGCGAGCGACGCAAAGGCGCCGGAATCGGGCACTTGCAGCAGATCCTGGGGCTTGCTGATGACCAGGTGCTCTACCAGGCCGAAGGCTCCTCCGAGTTTGGCTTTCTCCTGATCCTGGGCGCTGATTATCAGACGTGCCCCCGACCGTGAAGCATACAACTCGCTCAGGCCCCTTCCTGTTGAGCCTGGAATTCTTCCCGGGTGATGAATTCTCCGCCGGATATGTACCGGGATACCAATCGCCGCTGGGCATCGAAAAACAGCTTCACTTCGATCGTTTGAAAGCAGTTCGTTTTCCCACTGCCGACGACACCCTTGCGCACATAGTAAGCGCCCTCGCTCCCTTTGTCGTACTGACGTGCGAGATCGTTATACAGGTTTACCCGGACAGGAATGTTCTCTCCGCAGCGAGAGCAACGGACGTACTCCCAATGTATATCTTTCTCTTTCTCATCTCCCAAAAAGACGGAGACGATCTTTTTCAGATAATTCATCACGTTGCCATCCTTTGGCTGGTCATAAGCAGGTCGTTGGTCAACACGTGCCGTGGGCCAATAGCGCCATCCGCTTCCCCTGGTGAAATAACTCGTTGTACGTGGCGCACGCATCCGGGGTCTTTTTCAGGATCACCTCAGAGATACCGCGTTCTCGCAAAGCTCTTTTGACCTTTTTGGGACATTCGACAGCACCAAACACGCCGGCGCCAATGACCAGAATTTCGATACCCCGGTCGTACACACCCGTGATCATGGACGTTTTGAGCCGATGCCCCTTCCTTTCTTTCCACTCGGTCACCTTCTTCCCGATCAGGCAAACATCCTTGCCTGCCCCGATCTGCTCGGAGCCGGATTCCGAGTGTTCCTCCCCGTTGACAACAAATTTTCCCCAGGAGAAATGCTCTATTGGACCTTTGGGATCGTCAAACATACTTTCCCCTCGACATCATCTGAGCACAATGTTTGATCGACGCAATTGGACAAATCTGCCAAGTTGGAGTACATTATACCCTGAACACGCGCTCGCCGTCAACTGCGAAAGGAGAGCATTATGAGCCACTGCCCCAGTTGCGGGCGGTACGTCGGGCCTCATGGGGATGAAGCCTGCCCTTACTGCGGCGCTCGCCTGACCGGGCGCATCTCGATTCGCGCGGTCAAGATCGCCGCCATCCTGCTTGCCACGGTGGGCCTCACCATCCTCTGGCTCGCCGCCACCCGCGCCGAGGTACCGCTGGTCGCCATCGAGCAAGCTGGCGCGACGATGAACCTGGCCTACGTGCGGCTGGAGGGACGCTGTACCCGCGCCCCTTCCTACGACCCCGAAAACGATTATCTCGGCTTCTGGATCGAGGACGACACGGGGGAGATGTACGTGATGGCCTACCGGGCGGAGACGCGACAAATGATCGAGCAGGGCCGCGTGCCCGCGCCGGGTGACCGGGTTGAGGTAGCGGGCACACTCCGCGTGCGCGAGGATTTTCTCTCGCTCACGGTTAACGTACCTGAACAACTCAACGTCACCCGCGCCGAGCCGGTCGAGCGCGCCATCGGCGCCATCACGCCAGAAGATCAATACGCGCGCGTGCGGGTGCAGGGCCAGGTGCGCCAGGTGTACGAGCCTTACGAGGGCCTGACGCTGCTCACGATCCGGGACGAGACCGGTTCTATTCCCATCGCCGTGAGCGAGGACCTGATCGCGATCAGCGGCTTCACGCCCACGCTGACCATGAACCAATCGGTCGAGGTCGTGGGGAGCGTCTCGCTCTACGGTGACGCACCGCAGCTTGTTCCCGCTTCCACCGCCGACATCGCGCCGCTCGATTACACCGTGCCTATAGCCGCACAGAGATTCATCGTCGAACTGACGAGCGCTGATGTGGGCCAATGGGTCATCGTTCGCGGCATCGTCACCGAGGTAAATCCCTTCTCCGCAGGCGTCAAGCTCGCGCTGGAAGATGGCAGCGGGACGATCACTGCGCTTCTTTGGCAGGACGTCTACGCTGGGTTGCGTAATAATAGACCCGAGCCGGAGATTGGTGCGGAGGTGCAAGTGCAGGGGGAGCTCTCTCAATATCGTGGCGAATTGGAAATAGTGCCTGAGCTGTCCGAGGACGTACAGGTCACCGTCGCCGCCACTTCCATACCCGATCCTAACCCCATCAGCAAACTCACGACCGCCGATGTGGGCAGATGGGTGAGTTTGGGTGGAACGCCAAGTCGGCCCGAATTCTTCTCGGATGTCACCAAGTTCACCCTCGACGACGGCACAGGGCAGATTGTGCTCTTGATGCAGCCCCACGTTTACGAGAGCATTTCAGAAGAACTGGGAGCAGGCGCGCAGATCGTTCTGGTAGGTCAGGTTATAGAGTACGAGGGTGAGCTGGCGCTGACCGAGTTCGTCGCGGGCAAGGTGCACGTGATCAAAGCCGGTGAGGCTCCGCAGCCAATCGAAGAGGACGGAGTGGAGCTGGTGGAAACGGCTGTGCTCGCGCCGACGGACACATCCGAACCGACCAGGACGCCGTCGCCTGCTGTTGTTTCAACACGCGAGCCTACTCCGACGCCAGCCAGTACGCCCACACCCAAAGACATCCCGACGCCCATCGAGGCCATCACCACCGACCGCGTCGGCGAGGAGGCGACGGTGGAGGGCGCGGTCGTCGGCGCGGCCAGTTTCTCGGCGGGCTTCAAATTCACGCTGGACGACGGCACAGGACAGATCGTGTTGCTGATGTGGCACGAGGTCTATGACGATTGCTGGGATGCGCTGGAGATCAACCTGGGCGCAAAGGTGCGCGCCGCCGGCGAGATCAGCCAGTACGAGGGAGTGTTGCAGATCCAGCCAAATTTCGGCGGGGACGTGGAGGCCATCGAGAGCGCGACCGCCTGGGCTGCCCCGCGCGAGATCGGTTCCCTCAGCGGCGGCGACGAGGGGCAGCGAGTGATGATCGAGGGGAACGTCATCCGCGTGGAGGGGGGAGAGGGCTGGGCCAAGATATTCGTCGGCGATGAGACCGGCGAGGTTGTGGTCTTTTTGTGGCGCAACGCGCTCGACCGTATTCCTGATAACGTCGCGCTGGGCACAGAGGGCAGCCGCGTGCGCGTCGTCGGCGCTGTCGAGGTCTATCGCAGTAACCTGGAGATCGTGCCGACGTTGCCGTCTGACGTGACGGTGTTGGAGATGCCTTGAGCGACGTCACCGTGGAGGTGTGAGAATATGCGTAAAAAAGTTTTGATGCTCGCATTGATCGTTGGATTGGCGGCGACGTTTGGATGCAAGGGCACACCGCAACCGACGGCGACGGCCACACCCACATCTCCTCCCACCAACGCGCCCACACCCACCGCTGGCGCGACCCCCACACCTACGCCCGTGCCGCAATCCGCCTGGACCTCGTACACGAACGCGAACTATGTGGCGGATATGGCCTTCGACCACGACGGCAATCTGTGGGCCGTGGGCAGCGGCGGAGCCGTCCGGTGGAACCCGGCGGACGGTTCGTACACCAAGTACACGGTGGACGATGGCTTGAGGGGCAACGTCGTCCTGGCCGTCGCCGTGGCTCCCGATGGCGCGCTCTGGTTCGGCGGCTACGAGGGCGTCTCCCGCTTCGACGGCGAGACCTGGACTGCCTACACCGAGGAGGACGGTCTGGCGCGCAACGTCGTCGAATCCATCGTCGTGGCCCCCCGTAGTGGCCGCGATGCGGGCCCCTACGGGACTATGCCTGATGGCGCGCTCTGGTTCGGCACGACGGGCGGCGTCTCCCGCTTCGACGGCGAGACCTGGACCAGCTACACCAAAGACGACGGCCTGGGAGGGCATTGGGTCCAAGCGATGAGCATAGCTCCTGATGGAGCGCTCTGGGCTGGCTTCTGGGATGGCAGCGTCTCCCGCTTCGACGGCGAGACCTGGACCACCTACGCGGAAGACAGTGATCTGGATCGCATCATTCTCCATACCATCGCTGTGGACGCTGACGGCGCGCTGTGGGCGGCCACCCGCGATAGCTTTGCGGGCCGCGGCGTTTCCCGCTTCGACGGCGAGACCTGGACGAACTATACCATCCGCGATGGCTTGGCGCACCATACTGTCGAATCTATCGCTATGGGGCCGGACGGTGCGCTCTGGTTTGGCACCCACAAGGGCCTTTCCCGTTTCGACGGCGAAACCTGGACCAAATACCGCACCTCCCGCGATGGCTTGGTGGACAACGACGTCCGCTCCATCGCCGTGGGGCCAGACGGCGCGCTCTGGTTTGGCACCTGGGGGGGCGGCGTCTCCCGCTTTGACGGCGAGACCTGGACCGCCTACGTCACCGACGACGGCCTGGTAAGCAACGACGTCGAGGCCATTGGAGTGGCTCACGATGGCGCGGTCTGGTTTGGCACCGGGAACGGCGTCTCCCGCTTCGACGGCGAGACCTGGACCACGTACACCACCCGCAACGGCCTGGCGGATAACGAGATCACTTCCATCGCCGTGGCTCTTGACGGCGTGCTCTGGTTCAGTACAGAGGGCCAGGTCGCGGGCCGTTCTGCCTCTCGCTTCGACGGCGAGACCTGGACGACCTACTCCACCGCCGACGGACTGGCGAGCCGGGTCGTCACTTCCATCGCCGCAGCGTCCGACGGCGCGCTCTGGTTTGGCACCAGGAATGGCGTCTCCCGCTTCGAGGGGCAGACCTGGAAGACCTACGACACGGATGATGGCCTGGCGAGTCGTCTCGTCGAATCCATCGCCGTAGCATCTGACGGCACCGTGTGGGTCGGCAGCTTGAACAGCGGCGCCTCCCGCTTCGACGGGCGGACCTGGACCACCTACACCGAGGCCGACGGCCTGGCGAACAACCGGGTCAACGCTATCGCCATCGCCTCCGACGACGCGGTCTGGTTCGGCACCGGCGGCTTGATCGAAGGCGGCTTTGGCGTCTCCCGCTTCGACGGGCGGACCTGGACCACATACACCGAAGAGGATGGCCTGGCGCACAACACCGTCGAATCCATCGCTGTAGCTCCCCGTAGTGGCCGCGATGCGGGCCCCAACAGGGCTGCGTCTGACGGCGCGCTCTGGTTTGGCACGTGGGGCGGCGTCTCTCGCTTCGACGGCGAGACATGGACGACCTACACCATCGCTGATGGATTGGCGGGCGACGCTGTCCGTTCTATCGGGGTGGCTTACGATGGCGCGCTCTGGTTCGCCACGTCGGGCGGCGTCTCTCGTTATTCGCCGCCGGACGCCATTCCTATTCCCATGCCCACGCCGACGCCCACCCCCACTCCTACACCCACACCGACACCAATGCTATACACGCCGACGCCCACCCCGACGCCGTTCCCCAAATCGCGCGCCGATTGGACCTCGTACACCAACTCGAACGACGTGACGGACCTTGCCTTCGACCGCGACGGCAATCTCTGGGCCGCGAGCACCGGCGGGGTCGTCCGCTGGAATCTGGCCGACGGCACGCACACCAAATATACCGTAGAGAGTGGCCTTATCGATCACCACGTGACGTCTCTAGCCGTCGCGCCTGACGGCGCGCTCTGGTTCAGCACGAAGGAGGGCGTCTGTCGCTTCGATGGCGAGGCGTGGACGACGTACACCTGGGGCGACGGTCTGGCGAGCAACTGGAACACATCCATCGCCGTTGCGCCGGACGGCACGGTGTGGGCCGGCACGCTGCGCAGCGGCGTCTCTCGTTTCGATGGCGAAACCTGGACGACGTACACTCAGGAGGATGGACTGGTGAGTACCGACATTCGCTCGATCACCGTAGCGCCCGATGGCTCGGTCTGGTTCGGGACGTGCGCGCTATGGAGCGCTGCCAGTATAGAGCCTCCCCCTTGCTTCGGCGTCTCCCACTTTGACGGCGAGGCCTGGACGACCTATGCTGAGGAAGATGGATTGGCGTATGGCCGGGTCAACGACATCGCCATCGCGCCCGACGGCTCGGTCTGGTTCGGCACCGGCCCGATGGGATACACGCTCGAAGGCGAGTGGATCACGAGCGAAACGCATGGCGGCGTCTCTCGTTTCGATGGCGAGACCTGGCGCACCTACACCAGCGAGGATGGCCTGGCGGATAACTGGATCAACGGTATCGGCGTAGCGCCCGATGGTGTGGTCTGGTTCGCCACCGCTGAGGGCGTCTCTCGTTTCGACGGCGCGACCTGGACGACCTACACGGAAGCCGACGGCCTGGCAGACAATACTGTCACCTCCGTCGCCGTAGCCGCCGATGGCGCGCCCTGTTTCGGTACTCCAAGAGGTGTTTCCTGCTTCGATGAGGGGACGTGGACCACCTATACCGCCGACGGCCCGGCCTCCAACCTCGTTCCGGCTATCGCCGTAGCGCCCGATGGCACGGTGTGGGTGGGCAGCGGCGACCCGATGACCGGCCCCCAGCCTTCTTATGGAAGAGGCATCTCGCGTTTCGACGGGCAGACCTGGACCGTCTACACCGAGGAGGATGGCCTGGCCGACGACACCGTCCTGGCCGTCGCTGTGAAACCGGACGGCACCGTGTGGGCCGCTACGGGAGATCCCGACGAGGAACCGACCGGCGTCTCTCGCTTCGACGGGGAGACCTGGACCGCCTACACCAGCGCCGACGGCCTGGCGGGTGACCGGGTTCAATCCATCGCTGTGGCTCCCGATGGCGCGGTCTGGTTCGGTACCCGGGGGGGCGGCGTTTCGCGCTTTGACGGTGAGAACTGGACCTCTGACCTGGGAGGCAAGACGGTCAACTCCATCGCCGCCGCACCCCGTAGTGGCGTAGGCCCCGACGGGACTATGCCTGATGGTACGCTCTGGTTCGGCGCTACCCAATGGAGCGGCACTTCCCGTTGGCACTACGTCTATCGTTTCGACGGCGAGGACTGGCAGTCCTATTCGATGGACGAGGAGGTCATGGCCGTCGCGGTCGGGCCAGATGGTACAGTCTGGGCCGGCACGTATGGCGGCGGTGTCTCCCGGCTCGACGGCGAGGACTGGACTACCTACACGATCGACGACGGTTTGGTGGAAAATCACGTTCAGGCCATCGCCGTGACCTCTGATGGCGTACTCTGGGCCGGCGCGTATGGCGGCGTCTCTCGCTTCGACGGCGAGACCTGGACGACGTACACCAGAGCGGATGGCCTGGCGGGCGACTATGTTCAATCCATCGCTGTCGCTCCCGACGGCGCGGTCTGGTTTGGGACTTCTCGCGGCATCTCTCGTTATCTGCTGCAAGATTGATCTATGCAATACCGAATGGCCACTGACGAGGACCTGGCTCAACTCGCCGAACTTGCGAATGATTCTGCGCCTGATGGCTGATACAACAAGGAGCTTGTGACTAATGAAAACCGATGAACGAGGAGACAACCCCGCGCTGACGCCGGAGCAGGTGCTCGAGCTTCGCGGCGTCGACCGGGCTGAGGTTCACTTTGACGTCGCCATCTTTTGCTTCCGCGGCCTGACGGCGTCGCGCAAGATCCTCGACGCCTTCCCGGTGGCGCGGATCGAGCCGGACATTCTCTACGGCTCGGCAGCCTACGCCGGGCGCGTGGGCGAACGGCGTGTCGTCGTCGTGCCGCAGGTGGTCTGGGGCGGGCCGGTGACCGCCATCCTGCTCGAAGAACTCGCCTGCCTCGGCGTGCAGACGGCGATCGGTTTCGGCGCGGCTGGCTCTCTGGTCTCGCCTCAGCACATCGGCGAGATGCTCATCGCCGACCGCGCCCTGTGCAGCGACGGAACCTCGCAGCAATACACCGATGAGCCTTTTGCAAGCCCAACCCCCGAATTGCTCGATCTTGCGGTGACGCTCGCTTCTCGAGAGGGAGCATCCCCGGTCGTCGGCACCGTCCACACTACCGACGCGCTCTACCAGGAATGGCCCGCCCGCATCCGACAGTGGCGGGAGGCGGGCGCGACGTTCGTCAACCTGGAGACCTCGCCCTTTTACGCCGTCTCCACCTATCGAGGGATCAGGGCGCTCTATCTCGGGCTGGTGACGGATTACGTCGGGGAGCCAACAGCCTGGGAGCACGGCTTCTGGGGTCGTCCGAACTTGACCGATGATCGGATCGTGGCGCTTCTCCAGCAGCTCGTGCCGGCGGTTTGAGAAAACTACTCTCGATGGGTGAGATCGCCTTTTTGCTCTATGCTGTTGGCGGCGCGTTGCTGGCGTCGGTGTTTTCGTTGATACCGGCGCTGCACATCTACAACGTCGCCGGGTTCATCATTCTGGCCATGACCGCGTTGGGCGAATTCATACCGCCGGAGCGGCTGGCGATGGTTTTTCTGGGAATGATCACCGGCTATTCTATGTTGAACACCATCCCCAGTATCTTTTTCTCCACGCCCGACGATTCCACTCTTTTTGTCGTGCTCCCCGGCCAAAAGTACCTCCTCCAGCGGCGCGGGTACGAGGCGGCGGTGCTGACCGGCATCGGGGGCCTGGGGGGCATCGCGGCGCTGGCGCTGTTGACGCCTATTGCTTCGTTCCTCTTCCCGACGCTGCGGGCCATCCTCCAGCCGCACCTGCACTGGATTCTGTGGGCGGTGATCGCCTACATGCTCATCTCCGAGTGGCCCAAGGGGTCCGACCGCGCTCCGGCAGGGTTCGCCCGCTGGTGGGATGGCTGGAAGAGCCTTTTAGCTGGGCTGCTCACCTTTCTGCTGTCGGGCCTTTTGGGCTTCATCTTGTTCTACCGCAGCCTGGTGCCGGTGACCGTCGCTTATCAGAACTTGCTCCCGGCTTTCGTCGGCCTCTTTGCCGTGCCCTGGATCTTGCAGAACCTCCTCTCGCAGGTCGAGTTGCCCCAACAGCACATCGCCAAGACGGTAGACGCCACGCCGTGGCTGGTGCTGCGGGGGACGTTCGCGGGCGCGCTGGGCGGGTTGTTCGCCGCCTTCTTCCCCGTCGTGACCGGCGGCATCGGCGGCTTGATCGCCGGTCACGCCACCGCGCAGCGGGACGACCGGTTGTTCATCATCTCGCAGGGAGCCTCGAAGGTGATATACTACGTGGGCGGTTTTTTGCTCTTCTTCACGCCGGGGCTGCACCTCACGCGGGGCGGGATGGCATGGATGTTGAGCAGCCTCTGGTCCGCTCACACGCCGCAGACCTACTACGTGGCGGTGGCGGCCGTGGTCCTCGCGGGCGTCGTCTCGTTCTTGATGCTTTTGCTGATGACTCGCCTGGCGATCGAGCTGGTCGGCAGGGTGCGCTACCGTTGGATCTGCCTGGGAGCGCTCGTCGTGCTGGTCGCCGTCGTCGTCGGGATGACAGGATGGGGAGGTCTGCTCATTTGCGGAGTCGCCACCGGCATTGGCCTCATCCCCGTCCTCTGGGGCTCCCGGCGGATGAACTGCATGGGCGTGCTACTGCTGCCGATCGCGCTAAACATGACGGGAGCGGGGAACGTCATAGCAGGATGGCTGGGACTGATCAAATGACAACGCGCCGGCTAGGGCAACGCGCGGAAGAGCGTGTGCCGCAGGATGAACTCCAGCAGCAACAACCCCAACGCCGGGAACAACGCCCATCCGGCCAATTCCTTGTAGCGGGTAAAAACCTGCACCTCGATCTCGGATTTCTCCATGACGTTGATCTGGTCGTAGATCTGGCGCAGCCCTGCCGTGTCGGTGGCCCGGAAATAGAACGCTTCCGTCGCGTCGGCGATGCGCTGGAGCGTCTCCTCGTCGATCTCGCTTTCGATCATCTTGGTCGTCTGGCCAAAAAGAGAATCGACCGGAAACGGCACCTGGCCGGGCCGCCCCATCCCGATGGTATAGACCTTGATGTCCAGCGCGGCGGCGGTTTGCGCGGCGGTCAGGGGATCGATCTGCCCAGCGTTGTTGACGCCGTCGGTGAGCAGGATGATGACGCGGCTCTTGGCGTCGCTCTCCTGGAGCATCGCCGCGGCCTGTGCCAGCCCCATCCCGATGGCGGTGCCATCCTCCAGTCCCAGATCGGGCGCCAGCGCCGTCTCTGCGAGCAGACGGCGCAGCACGGCATAGTCGAAGGTGGGCGGGCATTGGCTGAACGCCTCGCGGGCAAAGACGACCAATCCAACGCGGTCGTAGCGCCGCTCCCTGACAAACTCGTTGATCACCTGCTTGGCGGCCTCCAACCGATTCTCCGGCTCGAAATCGAGCGCGGCCATACTGCCGGAAATGTCCAACGCCAGCACGATGTCCACGCCTTTGCCTCGGATGATCTCCCGCTCGCGGCTGGTCTGAGGCCGGGCCGCCGCCACGATCAGCAACGCCAGCACGAGCAAGCGCAGCGCCACCGGCAGCCAGCGCAGCCGCACTCGCCAGGATCGCGGGAGGTCGTGCACCAGGCGCAGGTCAGAGTATTGCAGCGTGCTCGGACGCTCTCGCTGCCACCGCCACGCGGCCAGAGCGGGGACGAGGAGCAGAGTCAGCAGGATCCAGGGATGGGCGAATCGTAACATAGGCTATTGTGTGACAGGTTCTTCTGTTTCGTCGATTGCTGTGCGGTCGGGTTTGGTGACGTCGACGAGGCGGCGGGCCTGGATGACGGCATCGCGGGCGCGTTCGACCGACGGAGCGAGTTTGGCGAACTTGACCAGATCGGCTTCCTCCAACAAGGCGCGCAGCGATGGGAGCATCTCGACGCCCAATCGCGCTTGGCGCAGAGCCAGTATCAACTCGCCGGTGGTGCGATCCATCGCCGGGATGAGATAAATGCCCTCCAGGTAAGTCCGCAGGCAGTCGGTCACCAGCGTGTAATGGCGCTTGAACTCGCCCTGCGCCGGCAGGTCGAGCGCGGCGACGCGCTCCAATTCCTCGTAGGCGATCTCTTCAGGAAAGCGGTCGTCCACCGGCTCTACGTCCTCTAACCCGGCGGTGCGACGTTGGCGCAGCCACGGCAGCAGCCGTTGGATCGCGAGGAACAGCAGCATAGCGGCGAGCACAGTCGCCAGCAGCCAGGGCCATATCGGCGGCCTGGGGAGCGATGCTTGCGGCTTCAGATCGTGTTTTTCCGCATCTTCTTCAGTCAGCACGCTGGCGACGGTGATGGAAAGGGGCAGCACAGGCACCTCGCGAAGCTTGCCAGCTTCTCGGTGATGGATGGCGAACGGTGGGGTCTCGTGTGTGCCCGGCGACCAGAGGACGACGGTGGCTTCACGGATGGCGGTGACTTGGCCGTCGGCGTCCTGAGCAAGCTCCAGCAATTCCTGCTCCCGCACCTCGAACGGTCCCCACTGCGCGGGCAACTCCGGCAAGGTGACGTCAAAGCCAGCGGGGTAGGTGACGCGCAACCGCAACGGGATCGGATCGCCCACCGTCCAGCCACCTTCCGGCGGCGCATCTACCTCCCAGGTAGCGACCACTGGTTCCTGTGCGTGAGAACAGACGCTTGCCAGAGCAAGTAACAAATAGACAAACAATATAAAAGTCGCTGGCTTTGCCATCTCTAACGTCTCCAGCGCTTGGCGCGGGCCTGGAAAAAAGCCAGGAGCGGCTCGACGTAATCCTCGCCCACGGTCACGGCGATCTGATCCACCTGGGCGCGGGTGAAGGCGGCGTCGCGAGCCGCGTGGCGGGCGGCGGCTTGCGCGGCAAATTCCTCGCGCCAATTCGGGTCGCCGCTGTCGATCCACAGACGAGCGCCGGTCTCGGCGTCCTCCAGCGCCACCAGCCCGGCGTTGGGCCAGGTCGTCTCGCGTGGATCGGTGATCGAGACGGCGACCAGGTCGTGGCGGCGGTTGGTGACCAGGAGCGCCCGCTCGTAGGCTTTGATGGCGTCGGCCTGGTCGTAGTCCAGCAAAAAGTCAGAGATGAGAAAGATGATGGCCCGCCGCTTGAGCGTGCGGTTGAGGCGATCGAGCGCGAGTGTGACGTCGGTGCCGCGCCCGGCAGGCTCGAACGCCAGCAGGTCGCGGATGAGCCGCAGGACGTGCCGCCGTCCCTTGCGCGGGGGGATGTGCAGCTCGACCTGGTCCGTAAAGGCGAGCAAGCCCACCTTGTCGTTGTTCGTGATCGCAGAAAAGGCCAGCACCGCCCCCAACTCGGCGGCCAGGGCGCGTTTGAACCGCTCGGCGGTGCCGAAAAGCCCCGACGCGCTGGCGTCAAAGGCGAGCATCACCGTCAGCTCGCGCTCCTCGACGTACCGCTTGACGAAGGGCTTGCCCATGCGCGCGGTCACGTTCCAATCAATCGAGCGCACCTCGTCGCCGGGCTGGTATTCGCGCACTTCGTCGAACTCCATCCCTCGCCCTTTGAAGATCGCCTGATATTCCCCGGCAAAGCTGTCGTTCACCAAATGGCGGGTGTGGATTTCGATGCGGCGGATGGTGCGGATTAGGTCAGACGAAAGCATAGCGCCTACGGAACCTCGATCTCGTCCAAAACTCGTCGCACGATGTCGGCAGAGGTGATCTCTTCGGCCTCCGCTTCATACGTGACGATGACGCGATGCTGGAGTACGTCGGTCGCCACTTGCTTGACGTCCTCTGGGGTCACATATCCCCGGCCTTGCAGGAAGGCGTGGGCTTTAGCGGCGGCGACCAAGTAGATCGTGGCGCGGGGCGACGCGCCGTAGGCGATCAACTGGCGCAGATCGTCCAGTCCGTGGGCCTCTGGCTCGCGGGTGGCGAACACCAGGTCGAGCACGTACTCCTGGACCTTGGGGTCGACGTAGATGGCGCGCGCCACCTCGCGGGCGTGTAAAATCTGAGCCGGACTGACCACGGGGCGCACGGGCGCGAGCGGCTCGCCCGTCATCCGCTGCATGATGACGCGCTCTTCGTCGCGGTCGGGGTAGGTGATCACTACCTTGAGCATGAAGCGATCTACCTGCGCCTCGGGCAAGGGATACGTCCCTTCCTGCTCGATGGGGTTCTGCGTCGCCAGGACGAGGAAAGGCTCTTCGAGCGGGCGGGTCTCGTCGCCGATGGTCACCTGGCGCTCCTGCATCGCCTCGAGTAGCGCGCTCTGCACCTTCGCTGGGGCGCGGTTGATCTCGTCGGCCAGGATCAGGTTGGCAAAGATCGGCCCCTGGCGCAGCGTGAACTCGCCGGTGCGCGGGTTATAGATCTGCGTGCCGATCAGGTCGGCGGGCAGCAGGTCGGGCGTGAACTGGAGCCGCTGAAAGCTGGCCTGGATCGTCTCCGAGAGCGTCTTGACGGCGAGCGTCTTGGCCAGTCCCGGCACGCCCTCGATGAGGATGTGCCCGTCGGCCAGCAGCCCGATCAGCAGCCGTTGAATCAACCGGTCTTGTCCTACGATGATCTTTTCGATCTCGGCCAGCAAATCCCGGACAAAGACGGCTTCTTGTCGTACCTGTTCGTTGATTTCTTGAATCGTGCGTTCCATTCCTGCTCCTTCGTGTCACCCTTCAGCTTACAAATTCTCCACCGCCTCGCCGGGCATCCAGCCCTGGAGATCTCCGGGGAGGGCGATGCGCACCCATCCGTTGCGCTGTTCGAGCACGCGGATCTCGGCTCCGGCGTGCAACGAAAACTCGGTGAGATAATCCTCGCCGGGACCGCTGCGAACCTCCACACTCGCCGCTACGACGACGGCGGGCGCCTTGCTCCGCGCCTCCGACACGCGGACGCCGACGGAGAGTATCCCTACGGCCAGCAGCACGGCCACCACCGCGATGCCATAAGTCAAGCCCTGGCGACCGCGCGGCCAGAGGATCGCTGTCACAATCAGCGCGCACAACACCACCCAGAGTCCCAGCGTAATGGCGGCGGCCTCATCCAACGTCGTCCACTCCACCAGCACGCGGCGCACAAAATCGACCAATGTGCCGCCGTCGCTCGGATGTCGTTTATCCGCCTCCAACCGGTCGACGGTCTGGGCGCGGGCCAGTTCCAGGTTCGCCGCCACGTCTGGATCGCGGGGCAGCAGCCGTTGCGCCCGCCGATAGTTGAGGATCGCTCGACCCAGATCGCCCGCCTTGAAATAGGCGTTGCCCAGATTGTAGTAGAGCGTGCCATCCTCCACCCCGGCATCCGCCAGCGCCTGGTACGCGGCGGCAGCCTCAACGAACTGCCCCGCCTCGTACAGCCGGTTCGCCTCCGCTACCTGCACGCCAGAGGTCGTCTGGGGAGCGCAGGCAGAGAGTCCTATCAATAAAAATAGTAGAATTGCCAGTCGTTTTCGCATTTTCAAGCGCGATAAGGTGCAACGCACTTGCCAAGTGCTTTGCACCTCGTCGCTACATCCTCTCCTCCAACTCGGTGATAATCTCCTCGGCTTCTTGCACCAGCTCGCTCACGTCCCGTCCCGCAGCGGTGGGGGCGAAGCGGCCCGAGTCGGCCCAATCGAGACACGCCAACAAGCGGTCGGTCGCCTCGTCCGGGACGGAGCATTCGGTCAGCGTCCGCTGGATCGTGTCGCGGGTCAGGCCCGCCGCAGGGAGGTTGCACTTGTCGCCTAGGTACGCAGTGAGGGCGCGGGCGACGGCGGCGTAGGCCGCATCCTGGTCCGTCTCGACCAGTTTGCGCGCCTCAGACAATCGATGGCGGGCCAGCCGTCGGGCGCGCTGGGCGCGGGCGTAAGCGACGTCGTGCTCCAGGTAGCGGCGGCGGCGATCCCACAGCCAGGTCCCGACCACGGCCAGCAACGGCAGCCCCCACCCCGCCCAGTAGAGCGGCTGCGCCAGCAACGACGCGCGGTCGGCCGCCAATGCAGGCGGCGCGGGCTTGATGTGCCGGATGTCGCTCGCCAGCACGACCACGTCTTGCTTGCCGACCACGACGGGGCCGGGGGCTTGCGCCTCGCCCGGCTCGACGCGGACCGCCAGCGGCGCCGTCTCCACGCGGCGATACGCGCCCTCCGCCGGGTCGAAAAAGCTCAAGCCGAAGGACGGGATGGCCAGCTCGCCGTCGGTCCTGGGCACGAGTGGTCGCTCGAACAGCTTTTCGCCCTGGATGACGTCGCCCTCCTGGCCCACGTTCGTCGTGACCTGGGGATCGTAGACGCGCCAGCCTGCCAGCGCCTCCTCCGCGCCCTCGGTGGGGTCGGGGAGCACGTCCACGTTGCCCGCGCCGGTCACGCGCACGAAAAGCGTCACCGGCTCGTTGACGCGGCTCTCGGTCGGGTTCACCCACGATTCGATCTCGAACTGCCCCACGCTCCCGGCAAAGTCCTCCGGTGCGCCTTCGGGCAATGGGCGCACGTCGACGTTGACGGGGTTCGTCTGCAACTCGACGCCCCGGTTGAAAATGTCGCCGGGGATGGTCAACGTCGAAGGCGCGAGGGTCGTCTCGCCCGGCACGGTGGGGAACAACGCCCGGCGCACCTCGGTGACCAGGTACTCTCGTCCCTCGACGTGCTGGTAGTACTGGTTATTGGGCGTCAGGTCGTAATGCAAAAAACCGACCAAGTCCGGCCAATTCAGGCTCGGCTGGTTGAACACGCTGATCGCCTGGTAGAAACGGAACCGGTAAATGATCTGCTGGCCGACCACCGGCGTGGCGTTGTCCACGTCCGCCTCGACGTAGAGGTTCTGCCCGGCCAGCTCGGTGGGGGCGGTGGTATCGGCGGGAGCTTCTGTGTCGGGCTGTTGCGCCTGGGGCGCGGAGCCTAGCGTCACTTCGACGGCGACCGGCTCAGTCTGGTAGGTCTGCCCGCCGATCTGGATGGCGATGGCGGGGATGATCAGCGCGCCTACCTGCGTCGGCTGGAGGCGGTACGTAAAGACGACCTGCGACGACATCTTGCCGTTGACGATGCTGAACTGGCTCGACTGGCTGGAGCCGACGACGGCAAAGCCATCCAGCGGAGGAAACTGCGGCTGGTTGACGCCGCGAAAGCTCCCGGCGAGCGTCAACTGCAATGTCAGCAGGTCATCCGTGCTGATCGTGTTCCGATCCACCGACGCGGTGAAAGTGACGTTGTCCTGCGCAAAGGCGGGGTCAGCGGAGGCCAGGAATAACCCAACCACACACGCTAGCGTGAGGAAACGGAATACGCAATACGCAATACGCAATTTGTAGTTCATTTCGGTTTACCAGTCCTGGTCTGGCACTGGGCCGGGCGACTGGTGGATCTCCTGTAGCCGTTCCTGTAGAGTCTGGCTATCGTCGAGCAGGGCTTGCAAGAGTTGGAGCGCCTGTTCTTCCGTCATACCCTCTTCCTGGGGCGCGCTGGAGGGCTGCGGCGTCGGCTGTTCGCTCTCGTCGCTCTCTTGCTCTGAGGACGAGGCGGACTCGCCTTCGGGCGTCGGCGTCGTTTCGCCTTGCTCGCTCTGTCCCTGTTCCTGCTCTTGTTGCTGCTGTTTCTCTTCCTCTAGTTTTTGCAGAGCCAACTCCAGGTTGTGCTTCGCGTCGAGGTCGTCCGGTTGGAGCCGCAGCGATTCCTGATATGCTTCGATGGCCTGGGGCCATTGCTCGGCGTCGAAAAAAGCGTTGCCCAGGTTGTACCACGCCAGCGCCGCCAGCGCCGGGTCCGCGGTCTTGAGCGCCTGCTCCGTCTGCGCCAACGCGGCGTCGATCTGGCTCATGCGATTGTAGGCGTTCGCCGCGTTGTAATAAGGTTCCGCGACGTCCGGCTCGTCCACCTGGGCCAGCCGGTACTCGACGCTGGCGTCCTCGTAGGCGCTCTTGGCAAAGTGCTCGTTTCCCGCCTCGTTGTGACGAACCGCCGGAGACGCGCAGGCGGACAAGGCGAGCAGAAGTAAAGCGTAAAACGTAAAATGTGACACGTGATGCACGTTCATTTTTTTGCCTATTGTCTATCGGGCGATGGCCGGTGTTCTGTGGTTTGCCTGGATCACAGATGTCATATTGGTGAATACGAACACGCCCTTCAAGATATCTCCAGTGAGGCTCAACAAATCCCCAGTTGGTTTCTGCCCAATCTATGATCGCTGACCAACTGACAAGCGAGTCAGGATCAGGAGTTGTTGTCAT